>TARA_R110000764_G_scaffold14657_1_pt1 | contig 341127 bp, 318 predicted proteins | sample TARA_R110000764 | Tara Oceans TARA_R110000764 (sample SAMEA4398111) | marine metagenome | biome: Polar Biome; feature: [SRF] surface water layer (ENVO:00010504); material: water (ENVO:00002006), including particulate matter (ENVO:01000060) such as... | depth 5 m | reverse complement strand
GATGGTACTGCCACACCAGGTGGGAGAGTAGGTCGCCGCCTTCTTTGAAGCCCTTCACGTAAGTGAGGGGCTTTTTTTGTTTTAACATGGTATATTAGTATTATTCTTTTACGGAAAAGGTATACATCAGATTCTTTTCATCTGCAGCAGGAACTTCAGAAATTAGAACATAATTTCCAGGAACCAAGTCGGCTTCAAAAAAACCTTTACTCTCAGCTGGAAGATTATTCATTCCCCCAAGAAATGTAAACCCTTCCGGGGCTGGAGTAATTAAACCTTTTGGATTCATCCAGTTCATCCATTGAATTAAAGAGTCTAAGGAGGCAGAATTGTCGTAACGAACAAGATTTATATCATGCCCTACAAAATTTTCATAGACCTTTTGATCTATAAAATTGGTTTGAAAAATCTGATTTCCTGAGATGATACTGTCTTTTAAAATGAGTCCATCCGTACTGGAAATATCAATAATTGCTGAAGGAGCAGGAGGAGTTAACTCGGTAGTTTGATTGGTGACAATAATTTCTTTAAGCATTCCGTGGGAAGTATGCCATTCTCCATTGAACATTTTTACATAACATTCCATTATATAGCGTCCAGGCTCTAAATAAACTGTACTTTTTGCTGTGTGTTGTGGGGAAACAAGACCTGTGCCTCCCAAAAATTTCACTTGTTGGAACCATTTAGGTATGTTGCCAAATGCGACCATTGCACTATCCATCTTGTTTTCCATGATGAGTCTCATTCCATCATCAAATGGAGGTAGTAGTTCTGCTTTGGTGTTTTCTATTGTTATACCTTCGGGATATAAATCCATCATTACAAAATGTACTTCAGGGGATTTATTTTCGTATATCAGCGTGTTCCAACCGGAGTACAGCGTGTCCGCAACAAAAAACTCCATGCTTTGCGTACTTATAAGTACTTCACCAAACTCTAAGGGCTTTTTTTCTCGAGTTGTCTTTTCTTCTTTAGTGTCCTTTTCTTTTGTTTTACATGCAAATAATGTCAAGAGTAAAAAACAGAATGTCAATAGAGTTCTCATTAATAATGTATTAAGAGGTTAGTTATTTTCCTTTAATACATAGCAATGGGGGTTTAAAGGCTGTAGGGTAAGACAAGTCTTCTGAAGATACAAACAATTTATTGGTTAAAAAATTATCTATGTGTAGATGTAAGATTTGCCTATATAATTGATAGATAAATGGTTGTGTTTTGACTTTTTATACTCATAAAAAACTCCCCACAGTGAAATACCGTGAGGAGTTGCGTAAGTTTAGTTGAGATTTACGCGTTTTTCATACTCTAGGTAAATCCCCTTCACCTTTCAATGGTAAAAAGGATTGTCCCATTAAATATTTATCGACGTAGTGCGCTGCTTGCCTTCCCTCAGAAATGGCCCAAACAATTAAGGATTGACCTCTTCTTTGATCACCTGCAGCAAAAACGCCCGGAACATTGGTTTTATAGTTTTCTTCAGAAGCCTTTATGTTAGTTCTTGCATCCAATTCTAACTTTAATTGATCGGCAACCGTGGTTTCGGAACCGGTAAAGCCCATAGCCAATAGAACCAAATCACAGTCCCATTCTTTTTCCGTGCCCTCGACTTCTTTGAGTATGGGGCGCTTGCCAGGTTGCTTGATCCACTCAACTTCTACAGTTACCAAGCTTTTTAAATTACCTTCTTTATCAGCATTAAATTTTTTAGTGGAAATACTGAACACACGTTCTGCCCCTTCCTTGTGCGATGTACTGGTGCGCAATCGCATGGGCCAAAACGGCCAAGGTTGTCCTTCTGGACGATCAGGAGTTCCTTTGGGCATAATTTCAAAATTTGTAACCGAAGTGGCGCCTTGTCTTATAGATGTACCGATACAGTCAGAACCTGTATCCCCACCACCAATTACAATTACATTTTTTCCTTTTGCAGAAATCTCTTCCCCTTTGTATGGAATACCATCTACCTTCCTATTGTTCTGAGGTAAAAAGTCCATGGCCTGCACTACCCCTTTGGCATCTGATCCAGGAATAGGAAGGTTTCGCCTTACCGTGGCACCACCGCAAAGTACAATGGAATCAAATTCTTGTTGTAAATCGGTTGCAGTAACATCAACGCCAACATGGACCCCTGTTTTAAATTCAATCCCTTCTTTTTCCATTATTTTCAACCTCCGATCGATCACGCTTTTTTCCATTTTAAAATCTGGAATTCCATAGCGTAGCAGTCCACCGGGTTTTTCATCTCTTTCGAATACGGTTACATTGTGGCCTGCGCGGTTCAATTGTTGAGCTGCAGCTAGACCTGCTGGTCCAGAACCAACCACGGCTACTTTTTTATCTGTTCGAGTAATTGGAGCTTCAGGTTTGATCCACCCGTTGTTAAATGCAGTTTCCACAATATTTTTCTCAATATTCTCAATGGATACTGGGTCTTCATTTATTCCCAGTACACAAGCTTCTTCGCATGGAGCAGGACATAATCTTCCCGTGAATTCCGGAAAATTGTTGGTGGAATGAAGTATTTCAGCCGCTTTTTCCCATTTTCCTTTGTAAACTGCATCGTTAAAATCAGGAATTAAATTCCCTAGGGGACAACCACTGTGACAAAATGGAATGCCACAATCCATACAACGGGCTCCTTGATTCTTTAATTCGCTTTCCTTTAAAGGTTTTGTAAACTCCTTATAGTTTTTGATACGTTCTTTGACAGGGGCGTAAGTTTCATCCTTTCTGTCAAATTCCAAAAATCCTGTAATCTTTCCCATGTCTCAAATTATAAGGTTTGCATTTTTTCTTCTTCTAATCGGATAAGTGCTTGGCGGTATTCTTCTGGGAATACTTTTATAAATTTAGGAAGATATTTTTCCCAATTTTCAAGAATGCTTTGCGCCAAAGGACTTAAAGTTGCATTGTAGTGGTTTTCAATCAGATCTTTTAGTTGTTTAATATCGTTAACCTCATCAACAGGGAGAAGGTTCAAGTGATCTCCATTACATTGTTGTCTGAAAGTATTGTCCTTATCATAGACAAAAGCAATACCACCGCTCATCCCGGCACCGAAGTTCCTTCCGACAGAACCTAAGATAACCGCAACCCCACCGGTCATATACTCGCATCCATGATCTCCAATCCCTTCAACCACTGCTTTGGCTCCAGAGTTTCTAACACAGAAACGTTCTCCGGCTTTACCGTTGATATATGCCTCACCAGAGGTTGCTCCATATAGGGTGACATTTCCTGTAATTATATTGTCTTCTGGCTTTATGGTGGATTTAAAAGGTACTTTAATGACCAATTTGGCTCCTGACAATCCTTTTCCAAGATAATCGTTGGTGTTTCCGTTGACTACCATGGTGAGTCCTTTGGTGGCGAAAGCACCAAAACTTTGCCCTGCTGAACCTGTAAAGTTTAGCTTTAGCGTATTTTCTGGTAGTCCGTCTGCGCCATATATTTTTGAAATCTCGTTACTGATAATAGCGCCTACTGCTCTATCCGTGTTGTGGATACGGAAATCCAAGGTGGTTTTCTCTTTTCTGAACAGGGCAGGATGAGCCTTGCCGATAATTTCAAATTCTATGGATTTATCAATTTCGTGATACTGTTTTTCGGTATTGTGGAATTTGGTTCCTTCGGGCACATCAACTTGATACAGTATCGGGGTCAAGTCGATACCTGCAGCTTTGTAATGTTCAATGGCCTTTTTTCTATCCAATTTTTGAACCTGTCCAACCATTTCATTCAAGGTTCTGAAACCAAGTTTGGCCATGATTCCACGTAGTTCTTGTGCAACAAAGTACATGTAGTTGACCACGTGCTCTGGTTTACCTTCAAACTTTTTACGAAGTTCTGGGTTTTGGGTGGCTATGCCAACGGGACAAGTGTTCAAGTGACAAACACGCATCATCACACAACCGGATGCTACAAGCGGAGCTGTGGCAAATCCAAATTCTTCCGCTCCCAAGAGGCATGCAATGGCAACATCTCTGCCTGTTTTTAACTGTCCGTCACATTCCAAGGTTACTCTGTTGCGTAAATCGTTCAATACCAAAGTTTGTTGAGCTTCAGCTATTCCCAATTCCCAAGGAAGTCCTGCATGCTTCAAAGAGGTCAAAGGTGATGCCCCGGTTCCTCCATCAAATCCTGAGATTAAAATAACATCGGCCTTGGCTTTGGCAACACCGGCGGCTACCGTTCCCACACCAACTTCGGAAACTAGTTTTACATTAATGCGAGCCTCTCTGTTTGCTGATTTTAGATCATAAATCAACTGCGATAAATCCTCAATGGAATAAATATCGTGATGGGGAGGCGGGGAAATCAATCCCACATAAGGGGTTGAATTTCTTGTTTTAGCAATGGCAGGGTTTACTTTTGGACCTGGCAGTTGACCACCTTCTCCTGGTTTTGCCCCCTGAGCCATTTTGATTTGTATTTCTTTGGCACTGGTCAGATAGTTGGATGTTACACCAAACCTACCAGAAGCTACCTGCTTAATGGCACTGTTCTTCCAATCGCCAGTTTGACTTTTATAGAAACGAGCCGAATCCTCTCCTCCTTCACCTGAATTACTCTTTCCTCCAATTCGGTTCATGGCAATCGCGAGATTCTCGTGGGCCTCCTTGCTGATGCTTCCGTAGGACATAGCCCCAGTTTTAAACCTTTTTACAATTTCTGTCCAAGGTTCAACTTCTTCAATGGGAATAGGGTCATAGTTCGAAAATTCGAACAGTCCGCGGATGGTCATTAGGTGTTTGGATTGCTCATTGACCAATTTGGAATACTCTTTATAAGTTTCCGGCTCGTTATTGCGTACCGATTTTTGAAGCATGGCGACACTTAATGGATTGAACATGTGCTTCTCACCATTTCTTCTCCATCGATACTCTCCACCGACCTCAATATCGAGGTTGGCTGCTATTTCCTGTGCTAGGAATGCCTTTTTATGGCGTTTGGTTACTTCTTTCTCTATTTCATATAGTCCGATTCCCTGAATACGTGTGGGGGTATTGGGGAAGTATTTATCTACGACTGTTGTATTAATTCCGATACACTCAAAAAGTTGAGATCCACGGTAGGAGTTAAGAGTAGATATGCCAATTTTGTTCATCACCTTTAGGATACCTTTTCCAACGGCCTTATTATAATTTTTGACTGCTTCATCAAAAGTATAGTCGGTGATATTGTTTTCTTTAATTTGCTCACCAATGATTTCGTTTACCAAATATGGATTGATGGCGCTCGCCCCAAAACCGAATAGAAGCGCAAAATGGTGTACTTCTCTTGGTTCTGCGGATTCAATGATAATGCTCAATTTTGAACGTTTGCCCAGTTTCCTTAGGCCGCTGTTTACATATGAACATGCTAAAAGGGCTGGGATAGGTGCCATTTCGGCACTAACCATTCTATCCGATAGAATAATAATGTTGGCGTCCTCATCGATGGCTTTGGAAGCTTGTTGTAAAATACCGTCTAGAGCCTCTTCAAGTCCATTGTGTCCTTTATTTATTTCGTAAAGTATTGAAATGGATACGACTTTATAATCTGGACTGGCATCGTAATTTTTGATTTTATCCAAATCCTCCTTGGAAATCACGGGATTTTGGATTTTCAGTTTTCGGCAGTGTAGTTCGGAAAAATCAAATATGTTATGGTCGCTCCCTAGAGTTAAACTAATATCCGTTATCAACTCCTCCCGAATACCATCCAAAGGTGGATTGGTTACCTGGGCAAAAAGCTGCTTAAAATAGTTATAGATTAATTGGGGTCTTTCAGATAGCACAGCAATTGGTGTATCGGAACCCATGGAACCAATAGGTTCTTTACCATTTTCTGCCATGGGCATTATAATGGTGTTAATGTCTTCTTGGGTATATCCAAAGGCTGTTCTTCGGGTTTGCAAAGGGAACTCGCCAAAGAAAACAGGACAGTCATTATAAGGGATATCCCTTAAATGCACCAAATTCTTCTTCAACCATTTTTGATATGGATGCTTTTTGGCAATGTGCTCTTTGATTTCCTCATCGTTAATGATTCTTCCTTCCTCCATGTTCACCAAGAACATTTTTCCTGGCTCCAACCTTCCATGAAATTCAATATCTTCTGGCTCGAGTTCGACCACACCGGTTTCCGAGGACATGATAACATACCCTTGTTTGGTCACGGAATATCTTGATGGACGCAGTCCGTTCCTGTCCAGTACTGCTCCAATATAGTTGCCATCTGTAAAAGGTATGGAAGCCGGTCCATCCCATGGTTCCATGAGGCAGGAATTGTATTCGTAAAACGCTCTTTTGGATTCTGACATGTCCGGGTTTTTCTCCCAGGCTTCCGGCACGAGCATCATCATTACTTCTGGCAAGGAACGCCCTGTCATCAATAATAGTTCTACCACCATATCCATACTGGCGGAATCTGATTTTGCAGGCAATACAATGGGTAGTATTTTTTTGATGTCCTCGCCAAACCAATCACTCTCCATGAGTTCTTCGCGCGAGCGCATGCGGGAAACATTTCCTCTTAATGTATTTATTTCACCATTGTGGCACATATATCTAAAAGGTTGCGCCAAATCCCACATGGGGAAGGTGTTCGTGGAGAATCTTTGATGAACCAGAGCCAAGCGTGTAACTACTCTTGGGTCCAATAGGTCTTCATAATATCTGCTGATATCTTTTGGAACCAAAAGTCCTTTGAAAATGATGATTTTAGTGGAAAGGCTGGGTAGATAGAAAAACTCACTTTCCGATAATTTACTTTCGGTTACGGTATGTTCTGTAATTTTACGTGCAATGAAAAGCTTAAGGTTGAACTGGAACTCATCTAAAGATTCACCTTTGGCAACAAAAACCTGCCTTACAAAAGGTTCGGTTTCGGCGGCTATTCTTCCAGGTACAGAACGGTTAATAGGGACATCTCTCCATCCTAACAATTGAAGTCCTTGCTTCTTTATGTTTTCCTCAAAAACCTTAATGCAAAAGTCGCGTTGGTTTTCTTTTTGTGGAAGAAATACATTTCCTACCGCATATTCACCTGCTTTGGGCAGTTCAAAGGTGCAGGTATCCACAAAAAAGTCATGGGGAATGTCTATTAATATTCCTGCACCATCACCAGTTTTACCATCTGCACTTACAGCACCTCTGTGTTCTAATTTATCAAGTATTTCGAGGGCTTTGTGTATTATGTCATTGGACTTTATTCCTTTTAGGCTACAGATGAAACCTGCACCACAGTTATCATGCTCAAATTCCGGTAAGTATAAACCTTGCTTCTTCAATCTCATCATTAACGTATTTCTTCAAAAATATCAAAATCAATGAATAAAATATAAGGTTTCTGTTGAATATCAGATAAATAATCAACGTAAGGTTTGCAGCGTTAAAAAAAATGTAATTTAGGAAAATAAGGAATGTTAAATTATCATTATCTCAAATTGGACAAAGAGAATGGGTTCTTCCCTGCGCAGAAAAGAGTGTTGGGCAGTATTTGATTGTATTTGTGGTAGAGATGGTTCTTAAAAAGAAGGGGTTTTGTAAATAAAAAGCTTTTTAAGAAAAAGAACCCCCTCTTTTAGGGAGGGGGTAGTGAGTATTAATCTTTAAGGATGCTCCTTGAGATGACAATTTTCTGTATTTCAGAGGTTCCTTCATAAATTTGAGTGATTTTGGCATCCCTCATCAATCGCTCTACATGGTATTCTTTAACGTATCCATTTCCTCCATGGATTTGTACGGCTTCCACAGCGGTCTCCATAGCAACTTCGGAGGCGTAGAGTTTGGCCATGGCACCGGAAAGTGTGTAATCATTCCCAGCATCTTTATCACATGCGGCCTGATACACCAAATGACGCGCCGCTTGTATTTTGGTGTGCATATCGGCCAATTTAAAGGCAATGGCCTGATGGTTGGAAATTTCTGTGCCAAAAGCTTTTCGCTGTTTGGAATATTTTAGTGCGAGTTCGTAAGCTCCAGCAGCTATTCCGAGTGCCTGTGCAGCAATACCGATTCTTCCTCCAGCCAAGGTTTTCATGGCAAATTTAAATCCAAACCCATCTTCGCCAATGCGATTTTCCTTGGGTACTTTTACATCGTTGAACATTAAGGAATGGGTATCACTACCTCTAATTCCCAGTTTGTTTTCTTTGGGCCCAATGTCGAAACCTTTTGTGCCTTTTTCAACAATCAAGGCATTTATACCATGGGACCCCTTTTCTCTATCCGTTTGTGCGATAACCAAATAGACCTCTGCTTGATTTCCATTGGTAATCCAGTTTTTGGTTCCATTTAATAGGTAGTGGTCCCCCTTGTCTATGGCTGTTGTTTTTTGAGAGGTAGCATCGCTTCCTGCTTCCGGTTCTGACAAACAGAAAGCGCCAATTATTTCACCTGATGCCAATCGGGTCAGGTATTTTTCTTTTTGTTCTTCTGTTCCGTATGTTTCCAGTCCCCAACAAACCAAAGAATTATTTACAGATACCATTACTGAAGCGGATGCATCAATTTTGGATAATTCCTCCATAGCTATTACATAGGAGAGGGTTCCTAGGCCGCTTCCGCCATATTTTTCGTCAACCATCATCCCCATAAAACCTAGTTCACCCATTTTTTTAACAAGTTCGCTTGGGAATTTTTGAGTTTCGTCGCGCTCGATAACACCAGGCAAAAGTTCGTTTTGGGCAAAATCTTTTGCTGCTTGTTGTATCATTAACTGTTGTTCGGAAAGTGTGAAATCCATAAAACTGAATAATATTTAAAAACTGCCTACAAATATAGCTTTCAAATATTAATATTCTATGGATATGACTAAATAAATGAGAATGATTGAATTTTTAACGATTTTTTTGAAATCAGTTTTTTGCCTTCACATATTTTTATAGTGATAAGATTATGCGGAAAAATTCATTTTGAATATCTTTAGCAATTCAGATAACTACTCAAATAAAATTATTCCTTAATTAAACCAACTTAACATGGAAACCCTTTTAGTTGTCATTTTTGTAATTGGATATTTGGCAATTACCCTAGAACATAATTTAAAAATAGATAAGCTTATTCCAGCTTTGGCCATGATGGCTGTGATGTGGGCCTTGATGTCATTTGGAATCGATGGGTTTAACACTTGGTTCGATTCTGGTGAACATCATTTGTTGGAAAATTTCGGCACTTTTGGCCATGCTGAAAAAATGGAGCTTTTGGAGGAGACCTTGCTACATCACTTGGGAAAGACCTCTGAAATATTGGTGTTCCTCTTAGGCGCAATGACCATTGTGGAAATCATAGATTACTTTGATGGGTTTGCTACCATAAAATCTTTTGTAAAGACCAGAAGTAAAAGGAAAATCCTTTGGATTTTTTCATTTCTGGCCTTTATCCTTTCGGCAATTATAGATAACCTAACCGCAACTATTGTACTTATTTCCATTCTTCAGAAAATTGTGAAGGACAGGGATGTAAGACTTTGGTATGCAGGTTTAATTATTATTGCGGCGAATGCCGGTGGTGCTTGGTCCCCAATTGGTGATGTTACCACTACCATGTTGTGGATCGGTAAAAAAGTAACTACCGCTAACCTAATTGAGCATTTGCTTATACCTTCATTGGTTTGTATGGTCATTCCTTCATTGATTGCATCTTTCCTTCCTGCATTCAAGGGCAAAATTGATGCTGAAGAAGAAGAGCCGCCAAAATCTAAATTTGGAGCAAATATGCTTTACCTAGGTTTGGGTGCTATCATTTTTGTACCAATTTTTAAAACGATAACCCACTTGCCACCTTATGTTGGAATGATGCTTTCCTTGGCGGTGGTTTCAACTTTTGCAGAAATATACAGTAGTTCAAAGTTTTCTATTTCCAATGTGGATCATGAAAGTGATGAAGCTGCGCACCATAGTCCAGTGCATAGTGCACTTACCAAGATAGAACTTCCAAGTATTTTATTCTTCTTGGGTATTTTAATGGCGGTGGCCTCATTGGAGTCCTTGGGCATGCTTTTCAATTTTGCAGAGGGGCTAAAACAAGGAATGCCTTTGATGGGCACGGAAATGGCCGGTACACAGGTTTCTGATTTGGTGATAATATTGTTGGGTGTTGGTTCAGCGGTAATAGACAACGTGCCATTGGTAGCTGCCAGTTTGGGAATGTTCTCTGAGCCTATGAACGATCAGCTGTGGCATTTCATTGCTTATTCCGCAGGAACAGGAGGTAGTATGTTGATTATTGGATCGGCGGCTGGTGTTGTTGCCATGGGTATGGAGAAAATTGATTTCTTCTGGTATCTTAAAAAAATATCGTGGTTGGCCCTTATTGGGTTCATTGGTGGAGCCATTTGTTATATGATCATGCGAAATTTGTTCTAGAAAAATACTTTAGTTCAAAAATCTCCGTTATAATTGCAACTTAAATTGGGGATTTTATATGAATATGTTTCAAGAAGTAACGGAAGGCGTTGAGGCAACTGCCTCTATTTCCGAAGAAAAAACCTTGTCCGTAATAGATCTTATTGTTAACGGAGGAACAGGAAGTATTGTCATTATTATGGTACTTTTTGTTCTTCTTTTTGTTGCCATGTATATTTATTTTGAACGCATTTTTGCCATTAAGGCCGCTTCCAAAATAGATAAGAATTTCATGAACCAGATTCGTGACCACATCATGAACGGTAAATTGGAAGCTGCAAAACTTTTATGTGCCCAAACGGATTCACCCGTAGCTCGATTAACCGAAAAAGGGGTGGCCCGTATTGGAAAACCATTGGATGACATTAATACGGCCATTGAGAATGCAGGTACACTGGAAGTGTACAAACTCGAAAAGAATGTTAGTGTTTTGGCAACCGTTGCGGGGGCTGCACCAATGATTGGTTTCTTAGGAACGGTGATTGGTATGATTTTGGCTTTCCATGAAATGGCAAGCAGCGGAGGACAGGCTGAAATGGGATCTTTGGCCTCTGGTATTTATACTGCTATGACCACAACAGTTGCTGGACTAGTAGTTGGTATTATCGCTTATATCGGTTACAACCACTTGGTTGTGAGAACGGATAAAGTGGTGCACCAAATGGAAGCCAATGCTGTCCAGTTTTTGGATTTATTGAACGAACCTATATAGTCTTTCTATGAAACTGAAGGGAAGAAATAAAGTAAGCCCAGAATTTAGCATGTCATCAATGACGGACATTGTGTTCTTGTTGTTGGTGTTTTTTATGCTGACATCCAATGCACCGAATGCACTGGATTTGCTTTTGCCAAAGGCAAAGGGAAAGTCTACCAATACACAGAATGTTTCAGTTACAATCAACAAGAACCTGGAATATTTTGTGAACAATGAGCAAATCAACAAAGAATACATTGAAATTGAATTAAAAAAGGCACTTGAAGGTCAAGAAAAGCCGACAATCATCCTCAGGGCAGAAGAAAGCGTCGCTATAAAGGAAGCGGTCAACGTTATGGATATTGCCAATAGGAACAGTTATAAGGTTATCTTGGCAGTGCGGCCAAAATAATGTCCTTTTTAGATACGAGACACAAGAAAAAATCCTTTACGCTTACAACACTTTTGTTAAGCGCACTTCTTCTGTTGCTTTTTTATATCGGCCTTACTTATCTGGATCCACCCATTGAAAATGGGATTGCGGTCAATTTTGGCACTATGGATTTTGGTAGTGGCGAAGTACAACCTACGGAGCCAATAAGGTCTGAACCAAGGGAGGTCGAAAGCCAACCCGAACCACCAGAGGTTGCTGAACCTGCTCAACCTGAAGAAACAGTTGTTGAGGAAGCACCTGTTGAAGAGGTTTTGACAAGCAATGATGAGGAGACCATCAAACTGCAACAACAGGAAGAAGCCAAACGTAAAGCGGAAGAAGAGGCAAAAAAAGCCCAAGTTGAAGCCGAGCGTATTGCCCGCGAAAAAAGAGAAGCCGAGGAGCGCAAAAGACAAGAGCAGGAGGCAAAGAAAAAAAGTGTTGATGCCCTTATTGGTGGTATTGGTAAATCCGATGGAACAACCACTGGGAGTGAAGGTGATGATAATCGCGCAGGGGACAAGGGGCAACCAGACGGTGACCCTTATGCCTCGTCTTATTATGGTGCTCCGGGAAGTGGTAGTGGAGGTGGTGGCTATGGACTAAATGGAAGGACTTTGGCAAATAAAGGCAAGGTGCAGCAAGAATGTAATGAAGAAGGTAGGGTTGTGGTAAGGATTACCGTTGATAGGTCAGGTAAAGTAATCAAGGCGGATCCAGGTGTAAAAGGTACCACCAACAACGCTCCGTGCCTGTTGGAGCCAGCTCGTAAAACAGCTCTTCTCCATCAATGGAATTCCGATTCCAATGCTCCTGCTCAGCAAATAGGTTTTGTAGTGGTCAACTTTAAATTGGGGCAGTAGTGACCTACAAAGAAACCTTGGACTGGATGTTCGGTCAACTTCCCATGTACCAGCAGAAAGGTGCAGTGGCAATGAATGCCAAGTTGGACAACATCATTAATTTTTGTAATGTACTCGATAATCCACAGGATAAATTCAAGAGTATCCATGTAGCTGGTACCAACGGAAAAGGTTCAAGTAGCCATATGTTGGCCTCCATTCTTCAAGAAGCTGGTTACAAGGTAGGGCTTTATACCTCTCCTCACTTAAGGGATTTTAGGGAACGGATCAGGATAAATGGAAAAGTCGTTAGTAAGAAATTTGTAACGGATTTTATTGCACAACACAAACCTTTTTTTGATTATAACAAGCTTTCTTTTTTTGAAATGACCGTTGGGATGGCCTTTACGTATTTCGCAGAAGAGAAAGTAGATATTGCTGTGATAGAAGTCGGTTTGGGAGGAAGGTTGGATTCTACCAACATCATTACACCTGAGGTATCTTTGATTACCAATATTGGTATGGATCATACCCAGTTTTTGGGCGATACCCTGGAGAAAATTGCTCTGGAAAAAGCAGGAATTATCAAACCGAAGGTTCCGGTTGTAATCAGTGAGACCCAGCCTGAGACCAAAATGATATTCAATCTTATTGCCCATCAGCTAAAGTCCAATATTGTTTTTGCTGACCAAGAAAAATTCTCTGGATTTAAAACTGATTTATTGGGAGAATATCAGCAAAAAAACATCAAAGGGGTTGTCGCTTGTATTCATCAATTGAAAAACTTTGAGGTTCCAGAACAAGCAGTTTCCCAAGGACTAAATAAAGTTGTGGAAAATACTGGGCTTTTAGGAAGATGGCAAGTGCTGCAAAATCACCCTCTGGTAGTTTGTGATACGGCACATAATAAGGAAGGATTACAATTGGTTTTGCAGCAGATAAAAAAGCAGTCCTATAATCAACTCCATATTGTTCTAGGTTTTGTAAATGATAAAGATGTTAGGTCGGTACTTGCTCTTTTTCCAAAAGATGCCAAGTACTATTTCGTAAGGCCAAGTATTCCGAGAGGTATGGATGCTTTTCAGCTTAATGAACTAGCGCAGGAACAGGCGCTTAAGGGTAAGGTTTTTAAGTCTGTTGAAAAAGGGTTTAAAAACGCTTTGAAGAATGCTGGCGGTAAAGATATGATCTATGTTGGCGGGAGTACTTTTGTTGTGGCCGAGGTAGTTTAATTTTTTTTCATTTTTCATTTTTTAAATCAAAAACAGTGTTATATTTGCACTCCCATTTAGGAAATTGAATGGGCGCTTAGCTCAGTTGGTTCAGAGCACCTCGTTTACACCGAGGGGGTCGGGGGTTCGAATCCCTCAGCGCCCACAAGATTAAAAAAGCCTTCGAATTTTCGAAGGCTTTTTATTTTAAAAGGTTACTGTCTCCCCAATATCTGGCAAAATCAATTTTTTTCCTTTTTTCTCAAAATATTCCACGGCTTTGGGCTTATCCAACTTAATGGGTGGAAAAGTGTCGTAATGACATCCAATTACGGTGTCGCACTGGATAAAGTCACTCGCAATGGTGGCATCTTCGTAACCCATGGTAAAATTGTCACCAATGGGCAGGACAGCAACATTTAATTTGGGGCAAGTCATGGGGATGAGCTCCATGTCCTTGGTCAATGCGGTGTCACCTGCTATGTAAATACTTTCGGAATCATTATATAGCACAAATCCACCGGGATTGCCCCCATTGCTTCCATCCGGCAACATACTAGAGTGGATGGCATTTACATATTTGGCTGTACCAAAGTCAAAGGTATACTTCCCGCCATGGTTCATCCCGTGACCTTGGATACCTTTGTTACCAAACCAAGTTGCAACTTCAAAATTGGAGACCAACAATGCTCCGGGATTGTTTTTGGCAATTGTCTCTACATCAAGAACATGATCTTGGTGTCCATGGGTCACGAAAATGTAGTCGACTTTAAGGCTGTCAATATCTACATCCGAGGCCAAATCGTTGCCCGTTATAAAGGGGTCGAACAATATTTTCTTTCCTTTCATCTCCACCAACAATGAGGCATGACCTAAATAGGTGATTTTCATAGTATGTAATTTTTATTTGATTTTAGAAATAACTAAGTAATTATGACATATTTGCCTTATGTATAAAGTTAGGAAGAACGCTTGTGAATTTCAATCTTAAAAGGAAACGAAAGCAGTAAATAGCTACTAAATTTTTGAATCCTGAAATTTGGAATGCAGAAAAAGGGATTACCTTTGCATTATGATTGCCACAATTTGCAGAAAAGCCCATTTTAATGCAGCCCATAGGTTGCACAATCCCAATTGGAGCAAAGAAAAGAACATTGAGGTGTTCGGTAAATGCAATAGCCCAAGTTTTCACGGACATAATTTTGATCTTGAGGTGAGAATAAAGGGCGAAGTTGATCCTGATACCGGTTTTGTAATGGATCTTGCCGATTTGGGTAAATTGATAAAAGGTGAGGTGGAAGAACGTTTTGACCACAAGAACTTGAACGAAGATTGTCCCGAGTTTGAAAACTTGTTGCCTACGACGGAATATTTCGTAAAAGTGATTTACGATATTTTGAAACCCAAACTAAAAAAAGACCAATTATTGCACATTACCTTGCACGAGACATCAAAGAACTCTGCAGAGTATGGAGATTGGGATTAATTTCCGATATTGCATCCCGTTTTAAAAGGGATATTAGCTCAGTTGGTTTAGAGCGCTGCCTTGACAGGGCAGAGGTCACTGGTTCGAATCCAGTATATCCCACTTTATTTTCTTCCTTCTATATAATATCCAGAACCCTTTCCAGTGCCATCCCACGAGAGCCTTTGATAAGTAATGCCCCTTTTCCTAAAGGCTTTTTATCCAGATGATATTTAAGGTCGTCAAAAGATTTAAACTTATTGAATGATGTTTTGATGCCAAAGAAATTTTCACCCACTAGGTAAACATTGTCAAATTTGAGTTCCTCTGTTAAATCAGCAATGGCCTGGTGCTCCTCGGATGCAGTAGTTCCAAGTTCAAACATATCACCAATAATTATAGTTTTTTTGCTGCTATCCATCGATGCAAAATTTTCTAAAGCAGCTTTCATGCTGGTGGGGTTGGCGTTGTAGGCATCAAGAACAATCTCGAAACCATTTTTGAAAAGTAATTGCGACCTATTGTTTTGTGGAAGATACGACTCAATGGCCGATTGTATATCTTCCAGTGGTACATTAAAGTATTTCCCCATTAAAATTGCTGCACAACAATTGGGGAAATTGTATTTGCCCACCAATTTTGTATGCACTTCCACGCCCTCCACTTCCAATGAAACAAAGGGGTCGGTACCAAGAAATTTAATATTGTAGAATTGATGGTCGTTTGTGCTAAAACCCATCTTTCTGGTGTAACTGGATAATTTCTCCCTTTGGATATCATCATCAGCATTAAGGAATATGTATTTATTATTGGCCATCAAATACTCATACAGCTCACTTTTTCCTTTGATTACTCCTTCCACACCTCCAAAACCTTCCAAGTGGGCCTTGCCAAAATTGGTAATGTAGCCAAAATCAGGCTGGGCTATTTTGCACAGAAATTCGATTTCCTTTTGATGGTTGGCACCCATTTCCACAATGGCGATTTCAGTGCCTTCCTTTATGGATAGCAAGGTCAAAGGGACACCAATATGATTGTTGAGGTTGCCTTGGGTGGCAATGGTCTTGTATTTTTTGGAGATTACCGAATTGATAAGCTCTTTAGTTGTTGTTTTGCCATTACTTCCTGTTAGCGATATCACTTTTGCTTTACAATGGTTTCGATGGTAGGTTGCCAGTTCTTGTAAAGTTTTTAAAACACTCTGGCACAAAATGGTTTTTTCGGAGGTGCTGAACGTTTCCTCATCTATAATCGCAAAGGCGGCTCCCTTATCCAAAGCGTCTTGTGCAAAAGCATTTCCATTAAAGTTTGGGCCTTTTAGGGCAAAAAACAGACAATTCTCACTGATTTTTCGGGTGTCTGTACATATTTTGGGGTACGCTAAGAATAGAGCGTGCAATTCTTCTATTGTCATATATCGAAGATAAAAAAAAGCCCCGACCTTTTGGTCGGGGCTTTTTAAATACTCAATAGGTTATTTTATCTCGCTTTTTTGTGGCGTACTGTCTTTTTAGATCTAGATTTAGATCCAACTCTAGACATGGCACATCTAAAGCCGATGTCATCTGTTGCCATGTATTGTGGCAAGTATCTACGTTGTGCAGGGTCTAACCAGTAAGCACGATCTCTCCATGACCCACCTTTATATACTCGAACTTCGTTGTTGATCAAAGAGGTTCTGTAGTTGGATTCATCATACTGGCGAACAAGTTCACCATCTTCATTGCGTTCCACCTTGTGTTGGGGTGAATCGTACATTTTTTGGTTGTCTTCTTCATCGCTAAAACGGCTGAAGAATCTAGAAGAACCTGGGTCGCCGTCTCTAAACCCTCTGTTGTCACTTTTGTCAAAATTGGTCCTTAGGTAGGTTTCCTGATCAGTAACGGGAACTTCTTTTATTTCTCCAGGCAGGTTGATTGCAACGATTTTGCCATTTGGTAAGGTGTCATAAACAATTTGATCCGTTAGAATTTCAACTTTTCCATCTTCGCCAATTGCCTTTTTCATGAAAACGTTTCCACGATAATAGTTAAAATCACTGATTTCATCATCTACGATGGGACGGTAAACATCGGCCACCCATTCGTTTACGTTTCCGGCCATATCGTAAAGACCAAAATCGTTGGGTTTGTATGATTTGACCTCACCGGTAATGTCGGCACCATCATCGGACCATCCGGCAATACCGCCATAATCACCTTTACCTTGTTTAAAGTTGGCCAATTGGTCTCCTCGTCCTACACGTTGTCCATTACGGGTGTAATCACCTTCCCATGGGTATTTTTTTCTACCTCTATAGTTATTATATTCTCTGGTCCCAACAAGGGCTTGGGCAGCATATTCCCACTCAGTTTCGGTAGGTAGTCTGTAAGCGGGCATTATTATACCGCTACTTCTCTTGGCAAAAGCATTGATGGAATCTCGCTTTTGTTTTCCTTGGAGGGAATCAATTTCACCACCATAAACAGATTCTGGATTGTTAAGGTAAGCTTCGGTGCTGAACGTTCCATCGATTTCGCCGTTCAAAACTTTATATTTGGAATCTTCTGCCAAATAACCTTCTCTCTCCAACATAACTTCGTTTACCCTGTCGGTTCTCCATTCGGCATATTGGGTGGCCTGCACCCAGTTAACTCCTACAACTGGATACTCCGCATATGCAGGGTGTCTAAGGTAGTTGTTTGTCATTGTTTCATTAAAGCCCAATCGGTTTCTCCAAACCAAAGTGTCCGGAAGAGCACCTTTATATATATTGGCGTAATTGGGATTTTCTGGAGGATAAACCTCTTTCAAGTAATCCAAATACTCCAAGTACATTACGTTGGTTACTTCTGTTTCATCCATATAAAAGGACTGTACGTGCTGTTGGGTCGGGGTGTTGTTCCAATCATGCATTATATCGTCCTGGACTTTACCTTTGGTAAAAGTTCCACCCTCTACAAATACTGTTCCTGGAGGAGTTTCTTGCTCTTTAAAGTCCGAATTGTATTGAAATCCCCCTTCTTTGGCATTAATTTTCCAACCAGTGGCTCTGGAGACATTCTTGGATGAGGAAGAGTTTTTACAACTGGAAAAACTTCCCATCACTACGGCGCAAGAAAGTACAACTTTGATTAAGTGTTTTTTCATAATTTGGGCTTGAGTACTTTAAAACTCAGGGTTTATACCCTCAGTAACTTCGACTTGTTTTGATTTTTTAAATCCTTTCGATGGCATTAAAACGGTGTTTTTACCATTATATTTTGTGCACATCAAATTTTATGGCAATGTGATAATTGGCACATGCTACACTTCAGTAACGGAGAAGGTGCCAAATTAGTATGGACACCCTTGTTTTTAACGAATCAGGTGTACTTTAAAACTTCTTTTAGATTTAAATTGGATTTCATTGATTTAAAAAATCCACTTACAATTACAAGAATTTATGGAAATGAACGTTTACATGTAATAATCCAATAAGTTTATTTTGGACCTTGAACTTTACTAAACGCTAAATACTTAGAATGAAAAAGTTACTCGTATTGGTCGTGTTGCTTACCGTAGCCCCATGGATTCGCGCACAGCAAGAAAGGGCGATTACCACAGCTGTTCCATTTTTGACCATAGCTGCAGATGCGAGGGCATCCGGTATGGGCGATATGGGCGTTGCAACATCTTTTGATGCATATTCCCAGCAATGGAACCCGGCCAAATATGCTTTTGCAGACCAAAAATCGGGTGTGGGGGTGAGTTACACTCCATATTTGGAAACTATTGTGAACGATGTTTCCCTATTGAATGCCAATTATTACAATAAGCTTAATGACCGAAGTGCTTTTGCCTTTGGACTTCGTTATTTTGGATTGGGAGAAATAGAGTTGAGACAAACCATTGATCAAGATGCCACTTTGGTAAAGCCAAATGAGTTTGCATTGGATGGGTCTTATTCTCTGAAACTAAGCCAAAGCTTTTCCATGGCAGTGGGAGGAAGGTTTATCAGTTCCAATTTAAGATTCCAAGATGGTACCCAGGATTCACAGGCTGCAAATGCCTTTGCTGTCGATATTGCAGGTTTTTTTAGATCTCGTGAAATTGCTTACAGTAATTATGATGGTCGTTGGAGATTTGGTTTCAATATTTCGAACATAGGAGGTTCACTTCAGTATGATGAAGGGGGGCAGGAAAACTTTTTGCCCACTAACCTTAAATTTGGGGGAGGTTTTGATTTTATTTTTGACCAAGACAATGTTTTGGCCATAAACACCGAATTTAATAAGCTATTGGTGCCTACTCCGAGAGATTTCAACGGGGATGGTGACATTACGGTTGAAGATAATGATGAATACCAAAGTATTAGTTTCTTCAATGGAATATTCGAGTCTTTCGGTGATGCACCCGATGGGTTTGGCGAAGAGTTAAAAGAAGTTACGTGGGCTCTAGGGGCCGAATATAGATTTAGGGAAGCTTTTATGTTGCGAAGCGGATATTTTAACGAAAGTGAAGAAAAAGGCTCCAGAAAATTCTTTACACTGGGAGCAGGTTTCAAATTTAAATCAGCACAAATAGATCTTTCTTATCTATTTTCAACGTCACAGGTAAGGAACCCGTTGGAGAACACATTGCGATTTTCGCTCTCCTTTGATTTTGGGGAAGAGTTCTACAACGATTAATCCAATAAAAATATAGTTGGAGCAACCTGTCCCTTGGGCAGGTTTTCATATTTTTGAGATACACCATTAAGTTTGCATGGAAAAAAGGAAAATTGGTTTTGAACTGTTCATTTTCGACGATGAAACAGAGTTGTCACAAAACGACCAAAAATTGTTACGGGATGCGGCGGCGGCCAGAGAAAATGCGTATGCACCTTATTCAAAGTTTAAAGTGGGAGCGGCAGTCCTGTTGGAAAACGGGGAGGTGGTAATAGGCAACAATCAGGAAAATGCATCCTATCCTTCAGGGCTCTGTGCTGAGCGCGTAGCGATTTTCCATGCAGGAGCTGAATACCCTGGTGTTACCATAAGATCCGTCGCTATCAGTGCTTCGTCTTCTAAACACGAAGTGGAGGAGCCAGCAGCTCCGTGTGGTAATTGCAGGCAAACTATAATGGAGTATGAGCAAAAGCAGAATTCTCCAATATCCTTGTTGCTTAGGTCCGAGAAAGGACCAATTTACAAATGTAGTTCCGTAGCGGACATTTTACCTTTGGCATTTAATAGTTCATTTTTAGGCGATTCTTAATTCAAATCTTTTTCCAAAACAGATATATATGTATTTTTGCCTTTCCCTACCACAGGGGGAAATTCATTTAATACAACTGTAGATGAAAAAAATTACCAAAGAAGTTTACCTTAAATGGTACGAGGACATGTTTTTCTGGCGAAAATTCGAGGATAAACTTGCCGCCGTATATATTCAGCAAAAAGTTAGAGGCTTTCTACACCTATATAATGGTCAGGAAGCAGTTCTGGCAGGTGCGTTGCATGCAATGGATCTAGATAAGGATCGTATGATCACTGCTTATCGAAACCATGTTCAGCCAATCGGTATGGGTGTGGACCCAAAAAGAGTAATGGCGGAACTTTACGGAAAGGTAACCGGTACCTCAAAAGGTAATGGTGGTTCCATGCATATTTTCTCCAAAGAACACCGTTTTTATGGTGGACACGGAATTGTCGGTGGACAAATTCCTTTAGGTGCTGGATTGGCCTTTGGCGATAAGTATTTCAAAAGAGACTCCGTAACCTTGTGTTATATGGGAGATGGTGCTGTGCGACAAGGTTCGCTTCATGAAGCTTTTAACTTGGCCATGTTGTGGCAGTTGCCCGTGGTTTTTATTTGTGAAAACAACGGTTATGCCATGGGAACATCAGTAGCCCGTACATCACACTCCACCGATATTTGGAAATTGGGTTTAGGCTATGAAATGCCATGTGGCCCCGTGGATGGGATGGACCCTGCCATTGTTGCCAAGGAAATGGATAAAGCCATTGAGCGCGCTAGAACAGGTGGAGGACCTACTTTCTTGGAGATGAAGACGTACCGATATCGTGGACACTCCATGTCAGATGCACAGCATTACAGAACAAAAGATGAAGTAGAAGAGTATAAAAAGATAGATCCTATCACTCAGGTGAAAGATATTATCCTAGAGAAAGGATATGCATCCGAAGACGACCTAAAACAAATTGATAAAAGAGTGAAAGACTTGGTGAAAGAATGCGAGAAATTTGCTGAGGAATCGGATTTTCCACCAAAAGAACAATTGTACGATACCGTTTACGAGCAAGAAGACTATCCATTTTTACAACATAAATTATAATTAGATGGCAGAAGTAATCAACATGCCTAGATTGAGTGATACCATGGAAGAAGGAACCGTGGCAAAATGGCTCAAAAACGTAGGGGACAAAGTCGAAGAGGGAGATATATTGGCCGAAATCGAAACGGACAAGGCCACCATGGAATTTGAATCCTTTCATGAAGGAACTCTGCTCCATATTGGAATAGAGGAAGGTGATGGGGCCCCGGTTGATTCACTTTTGGCCATAATCGGTGAAGAAGGAGAGGATATTTCCGCCCTATTGAATGGAGCTGGAGGTTCATCCGATTCAACGAAAGAGGATAATCCTGCAGAGTCAGAAGCAGAAGAAAGTGCAGCTCCGGTAAGTGCACCGGCAGATATTCCAGAAGGGGTAGAGATTGTGACCATGCCTCGATTAAGTGATACGATGGAAGAAGGAACCGTGGCCAGCTGGTTAAAAAGTGTCGGTGACGAAGTCGAAGAAGGGGATATCTTGGCAGAGATTGAGACCGATAAAGCCACAATGGAATTTGAATCTTTCTATTCCGGAACATTATTGCACATTGGTATTCAAGAGGGCGAAGGAGCTCCAGTTGATTCCCTATTGGCTATTATTGGCCCAGAAGGAACCGATGTTGATGCCATTTTAAAAGCACAAGCCTCTGGAGGTGCTGCAAAGAGTGCTCCCAAGAAGGAAGCCTCCAAAGATGAAGCTCCAAAAGCAGTAGAAGATTCCTCTAAACAAGAAGCAGCAGAACCAGCTATGCAAGATGGACAACGCATATTTGTTTCGCCGTTGGCCAAAAAGATTGCTGAAGAAAAAGGCATCAACCTTGCAGATGTAAAAGGAACAGGTGACAATGGAAGAATTGTCAAAAAAGATATCGAGAACTTTAAACCGTCCCAGGCAGCTCCAGCCGCTGAAAAATCAGCCGAGGCAGCTCCAGCCGCAGTTGCACCGGTAAGCTTGCCAGTAGGTGAGGAAAGTATTGAAGAGGTTAAAAATTCCACCATGCGCAAAGTAATTGCCAAGCGTTTGGGAGAGTCCAAATTCTCTGCTCCGCACTACTATCTGACCATTGAGGTGGATATGGATAATGCAAAGGCGTCTCGTTCACAGATAAATAATTTACCTGACACCAAAGTGTCTTTCAACGACATGGTATTGAAAGCTTGTGCGATGGCGCTTAAAAAGCATCCACAGGTAAACACCTCTTGGAATGGAGATACCACAGTTTACAAGCACCATGTGCATATGGGTGTGGCTGTTGCTGTTGATGAAGGTCTTGTCGTTCCGGTAATCAAGTTCGCAGATCAGTTAAGTTTGACTCAACTAGGTACTGCGGTCAAAGATTTGGCAGGAAGAGCAAGAAATAAGAAAATCAAGCCAGATGAAATGGAAGGGAGTACTTTTACCGTATCCAATTTAGGGATGTTCGGTATATTGGAATTCACCTCCATCATCAATCAGCCCAATTCAGCAATTTTATCTGTAGGTGCTATTGTTGAAAAGCCAGTAGTTAAAAATGGTGAAATTGTACCAGGAAGTACCATGAAGATTACATTGGCCTGCGACCACAGAACAGTTGATGGTGCCACAGGGGCGCAGTTTCTTCAAACATTAAGGGCATACTTGGAAAACCCAGTGACCATGTTGGCTTAAACTGTCAATTCGAGCGCAGTCGAGAATACACAAATCAAAAAGCATCCTTTTAAGGATGCTTTTTTTATCTTTAAAGAATTCAAAAAGCAATGATTATGAAGACACTAATCTATGTCTTGGCAGCTCTTCTTATGGTGAACTGTGGTTCTGCACAAGTTTCGGAAACTACGGTAATCGAATCGCCCGCTTTACCGGATTCTGGGGATATGTTTACCAATTCGGAAAGAATAGGCAAGATGATGAATTATTTGGCCTCAAATGACCTTAAAGGAAGAGACTCCGGGAGTGAGGGCATAGAAATGGCAGCAAAATATATTGAGAATTATTTCAGATCCTACAGACTTCAACCCTATTTTGAAACCTATCGGGATACCTTGTCAAATTTCAAGAAGCCTTCGTATAACATAGTCGGTATAATTGAAGGAAATGATCCTGAATTAAAAGATGAGTTCATTTTAATAGGGGCACACTATGATCATATTGGTACCATTAAACCGGAAAATGGTGACTTTATAGCCAATGGGGCAAACGATAATGCTTCGGGAACTTCTACGGTTTTGGAATTGGCCCGTTACTTTGGAACCCAAAAGACTAACAAGCGCAGTTTAATATTTGCTTTGTTCAGCGCAGAAGAAAAAGGTTTGTTGGGGTCTAAACATTTGGCCAAAAAATTAAAGGAGGAGGGTTTGAACCTGTACACCATGCTCAATTTTGAAATGACAGGCGTTCCCTTAAAGGGAAAGGATTATTTTATGTACATCACCGGATATGATATGTCGAATTTGGCAGAAGTCAGCAATAAATATGCAAAAGAGAATTTGGTAGGCTTTTTACCAACGGCAAAAGAGTTTAATCTTTACCAGCGCTCGGACAACTATCCGTTCCATGGTGAGTTTGGAGTACCCTCCCACACCTTTTGCACTTTTGATTTCACTAATTTTAATCATTACCACAAAGTGGGGGACGAACCCGACCTGATGGATTTTGGCCATATGGCCACTTTAGTGAATAAGACCATTCCTGTAATTGAGGGTATTGCCAATGCTCCTTCTCAAGAAATCAAGTTAAGCGAGTAAAAGGGCATTACAAATCCCTTTTAAAGTTAGAAGGAATAAAGATTTCTGCTTGCGCGGAAATGACAAATAATTCGATTTATTATGGCAAACATTATTATAACGGGAACAAGTCGGGGAATAGGTTTTGAATTGGTTAAACTTTTTGCCCAAGAAGGGCATGAGGTTTTGGCACTGTCTCGAAACACCAAACCTGTCGAAAGTTTGGGATTGTCCAATGTTCGTGCTTTTCCATTTGATTTAGGCAACCCATCCGATTATAAGAAAGTGAACGATTTCCTAGAACAATGGCATGTGGTGGATGTCCTTATTAATAATGCGGGAAGATTGCTGAACAAGCCTTTTTTGGAAACAGCGGCCGAGGATTTTGAAAACGTTTACAAAGTAAACGTGTTTGGTGTGGCCGAAATGACCAAGACCGTACTTCCCATGATGGGCAAGGAAGGTCATGTGGTCACCGTAAGTTCAATGGGTGGTGTACAAGGCAGTATGAAGTTTCCTGGGCTGTCGGCATATAGCTCAAGCAAAGGTGCTGTAATAACCCTTACTGAGCTCTTGGCAGAAGAATATAAAGAAACTGGCCCTAGTTTTAATGTGTTGGCTTTAGGTGCGGTGCAAACAGAAATGCTGGAAGAGGCTTTTCCAGGGTACAAAGCACCAGTAACAGCCTTGGAAATGGCTACCTACATCAAAGATTTTGCCTTAACAGGACAAAAATTATATAATGGCAAGTTATTGCAAGTTAGTAATAGTACCCCCTAGCGTAATTTAGGGAGTATTGTATGGATAAACTTGTAACTTTACCCCAGTGAACAACACCCTCCAAAAATATCTTCCCGAGCTTGCAGTAGCTCCTTGTTTTGAGCTCATCAAAACCCATGGTGTACATTTAAAGATTGTGAGCCATAGGGTCACAAGGCATGGGGATTACCGAAGGTTGCACAATGGATTGCATCAGATTACAGTGAATGCTTCATTGAACAAGTATCGGTTTCTAATTACACTAGTCCACGAAATTGCACATCTAGTGGCTTTTGAAAAGTATGGTCGCCGAATAAAGCCACATGGAACAGAATGGAAGCGGACTTTTCAGCATTTAATGGTGCCATTTATTCGGCCAGAAGTGTTTCCCTCTCAATTGTTGCCCATTATCGCGAACCATTTTAAAAACCCAAAAGCGAGTAGTAGCACGGATGCCAGGTTATCCATTGCGCTTAAAGCTTTTGATCAGGAAGAAAGAAATAACAGTTATGTGTTTGAATTGCCCCAAGGCAGTGTTTTTAGATTATACAATGGTAAATTGTTCAAAAAAGGAAACAAGAAAGTAAAACGGTACGAATGTGTGGAGTTATCCACCGGGAGATTATATTTGTTCCAACCCAATGCAGAAGTTGAATTGGTGGAGTAAAGGGTCATATTGACTCTATTTAATATAAATTAAGGACATTATTTCGAACGTCCCGATAACAATAGGGAGATAGAAATCTAAAGGGGATTTCTGCTTTCGCAGGAATAACAAAAAGTAGAAAAATGAACAAGAATTATTACGCAGTTTTAATGGCAGGAGGCGTAGGTTCCAGATTTTGGCCCGTGAGTACATCCTCTAATCCCAAACAATTTCATGATATGTTAGGGACTGGTAAAACTTTGATTCAAAAAACATTTGATCGTTTAAACAAGTTTATCCCCACCGAAAACATTTTGATTCTTACCAATGAACGCTACAATGATTTGGTTTTGGAACAATTACCCAAGGTAAAACAAGACCAGGTTGTTTTGGAACCTGCCATGCGAAACACGGCACCATGTATTTTGTATGCTTCCTTAAAGATTCAAAAAATGAATCCTAATGCCGTGATGATTGTAGCGCCAAGTGACCATTGGATTGAGGATGAAGCTGCTTTTGAAAAAGATGTAGTGGCCTGTTTTGATAAATGCCAAAAGGAGAATGCACTTTGCACCCTAGGTATTCAACCTACATTTCCCAATACTGGCTTTGGTTACATCGAATTTGAAAAAGGAGGTGACGAAAATTTGAAAAAGGTGTCTCAGTTCAGGGAAAAACCGGATTATGAAACGGCAAAGGAATTTTTGGCACAGGGCAACTTTCTTTGGAATGCAGGAATTTTTATGTGGAGTGTGGAAACCATAGTTGAATCCTTTAAAAAATATCAGCCAAGTCAATATGAATTGTTTGGTAAAGGAATATCCAGCTATAATACTGAGAATGAGAGAGCTTTTATCCAAGAAAATTACGCCAAAGCAGAAAACATATCCATTGATTATGCTATCTTGGAGCAATCCAAATCCATTTACACTTTACCGGCAACTTTTGATTGGAACGACTTGGGAACGTGGGGCGCTTTGTACGATAAATTGGACAAAGACCAGGATGAAAACGCAGTAGTGAATGCCCAGGTGCTTTTAGAAGATGCCAAAGGCAATATGATTCGTTCTCCCAAAGGTAAAGTTGTTGTAGTTGATGGTTTGGAAGATTATATCATTGTGGATAAAGAAGAGGTGCTCTTGATTTATCCAAAAGACAAACAGCAGGATATTAAAAAAGTATTGAACCGAGTAAAGGAAAAATTCGGTGATCAGTTTGCATAATACATGAGTGAAGACCAAAAAGATATAGAGACTTCTCCTGGCCAAGATAGTGGGGATGAGGTAAAAAAGGATTTTAAGGGGCTGTTGGGAAGTATACGCAAGTTCCTCTCGGATTTATTGGAAATTCGTTCCAATACCGATGCAGTAGCTACCAAGGAATCCATTATCGCGGATATTCCCTTTAAGGGGCATACTTCGTGGATTTTGATATGCTCCATTTTTATAGCATCCATTGGGTTAAATGCAAATTCCACCGCCGTAGTTATTGGAGCGATGTTGATTTCCCCTTTAATGGGTCCCATTTTGGGTATGGGCATGTCCTTGGCCATTAACGACATCGATACTTTGAGAAGATCTCTTAAAAACTTTGCCGTGATGGTAGTTTTGAGTGTTATTACAGCATTTCTCTTCTTCTATCTTTTTCCCCTTCGGGACGAATCCTCCGAGCTTTTAGCCCGAACCAAACCGGACATCCGAGATGTACTGATTGCTTTTTTTGGTGGACTTGCCCTTGTTATCGCCAGGGCCAAAAAAGGGACCATTGCCAGTGTTATTTTTGGGGTCGCCATAGCAACAGCTTTGATGCCACCACTTTGTACGGTAGGCTTTGGATTGGCCATAGGAAAACCTTGGTATGCTGCGGGTGCCATGTACCTTTTTATTATCAATACTATTTTTATTGGTCTGGCCACTTTTTTGGTGATCAAGTTTTTGAGGTTTCCCATGGTGCGCTATGCGAATTCTCAACGTAGAAGGCTAATTGCCCGTTTGGCATCCATAACCGGTATTTTGGTAATGATTCCTGCTGGATTCACTTTTTATAAAGTATTTCAAGAATCGCTTTTTAAGAAACAAGCGCAGGAGTTTTTGCAGGAAACCGTTGAAGTTTATCAGTTTGATGGTGCAGGAAGATATGTTGATAATCTTACTAAACTGGATTACGCGGATGATGGAACATCAATGATAGAAGTGGTTTTTATGGGTGATGAATTGGTTCCGGACAACATTATAAACACTTGGAGAACGCAAAAAAATGAATACAATAGGCTTAAGGATGCCGAACTGCACATTATCCAAGGTGGAAAGGATGATTCTGAAGAAAAGTTCAATTACGTTAGTGAACTTTATGAAAAAAACAAAGCGGAATTGTTGAACAAAGATGAACAAATTCGATTGCTAGAAGAAGAATTGTCCACTTTGACCAAAAACGCAGGCAAGCAGATTCCTTTCCAGGCCATTAGTGCAGAGGCGAAGGCCAATTACGAAAATATTGACGCATTCGGTTTCTCCTATCAGGTACGGACCGATTATAAGAAACTGGACACCGTTCCTGTTTTTGAGGTGGATTGGAAAAACGGTGTTAGTTCCGGTCAAAAAGAAGCGGACACTAAAAAAATGTTGGCTTGGTTAAGGTTAAGGCTACAAGATTCAACATTGGTAATCAAGGAAGTGAATCAATAAGATCAATTCCGTTCCTCGATATACATTTGCCGTACTTTTTTAAAAAGCTCAGAGGAATAAACAAAATCGGTTACAGCTTTATTATCCGTTTTAAAGATTTCTTTGTTGGTTCCTTCCCACTCTTTAAATCCATTTTTAAGGAATATGATTTTTTCCCCGATTTCCATTACGGAGTTCATGTCGTGGGTGTTAATTACTGTTGTAATATCGTATTCCTGGGTAATCTCTTGTATCAGGTTGTCAATTAAAATAGCTGTTTTTGGGTCAAGTCCAGAGTTTGGCTCGTCACAGAACAAGTATTTAGGGTTCATTACAATGGCTCTGGCAATAGCAACCCTCTTTTGCATTCCTCCAGAAATTTCTGCAGGATATCTTTTATGAGCATCAATCAGGTTAACCCGTTTTAAAACAAAATCGACACGATCTTGTTTTTCCGATTGTGACTGGTTGGTGAACATATCCAAAGGGAACATAACATTTCCTTCCACAGTCATAGAATCAAAAAGGGCACTTCCTTGGAACACCATGCCCATTTCTTGTCTCAGGTTTCTTCGTTCTTTGGTCGAAAGCTTTGAGTAGTATTGACCGTTGTAACAAATTTGCCCTTCATCGGGCTCAAAAAGGCCAAGCAGACATTTGATAAAAACCGTTTTACCCGAGCCACTTTGCCCAATAATCAGGTTCGTCTTTCCCTTTTCGAATACTGTGGAAATACCTTTTAGAACGTGATTGTCCCCAAATGATTTATGAATATTTTCTACTTCTATCATCAGCCCAGCAACAATTGAGTTAATACATAGTTCATAATAATAATAACCACACTGGTCCATACAAAGGACGTTGTACTGGCCTTTCCTACTTCTAAAGCACCACCTGTCATGTAGAACCCATGGTAGGAAGGCACGGTTGCAATAACAAAGGCGAACACAATCGATTTAATAAAGGCATAGGTTACATGGTACGAATCAAAATCCATTTGCAGCCCCTGTATAAAATCACCACTTGGAGCAAAGCCACCAAATACGGCTGCCACCCATCCTCCTAAAATACCGACAAACATGGAGATCGCAACGGCAAAAGGATATAGCATGGTGGCCACAATTTTGGGAAATACGAGGTAGTTCAGTGAGTTGATGCCCATAACTTCGAGAGCGTCAATCTGCTCAGTTACCCGCATGGTTCCTATGCTGGATGTGATATACGAACCCACTTTACCTGCCATTATTATTGAAGTGAAGGTAGGGGCGAATTCCAAAATCACAGATTGTCTCGTGGCGAATCCAATTAAACTTTTAGGTAGCAGAGGATTGTTTAGGTTGAGTGCTGTTTGAATCGTAACTACACCTCCGATAAAAAAGGAGATAAAAATAATGATGCCCATCGCTCCAAAAATTAGCTCATCGATTTCCTTGAGAATCAAGGTTTTCATGATGCGCCACTTGGTAGGTTTTTTAAATACTTCCCAAATCATGATGAAGTATTTTCCAATCGCTTCTAGGTATTTCATGCGTTTTATGGACTTGAGGTGATAAAAATAAGAATATTGTGGAGCATTTAACCTTCATTTAAATTTTTAAACGTCAGAATTCAATAGTTTTGCTCTTATTTGATTAAATCCTTAGCATGAAAACGACCAATCTTTTAGTTTCAATTTTAGCATTGTGCATGATCAGTATTACATATGGTCAACGAAGAAAAAAGAACGATGCAGAAACACAACCAGCTTCGATTGCCCAAACACCTAAATTGGTGGTGGGAATTGTGGTAGACCAAATGCGTTATGATTATTTGACCCGTTTTTGGGATCAATATGGAGAAGGTGGTTTTAAGCGAATGGTAAACGAAGGTTTTAATTGCAAGAACAATCATTTTAACTACGCACCAACCAGTACAGGGCCTGGCCATACCTCGGTTTATACGGGTACTACACCATCCATGCACGGTATTATTGGTAATGATTGGTTTGACAAAGAATCAGGGGAAGATGTGTATTGCGCAGGTGATGATAGTTATGCTTCGGTAGGAACTACGTCCGATGCCGGACAAATGTCTCCACATAGAATGCTTACCACAACTATTACCGATCAGTTACGATTGCATACACAAAAAAGGGGAAAAGTAATTGGCGTGGCCTTGAAGGACAGGGGTGCCATTTTGCCTGCTGGTCATGCTGCCAATGCAGCCTACTGGTTTGAAGGTGGAGAAACAGGTAACTGGATTACAAGTTCCTATTATATGGATGAGTTGCCACAGTGGGTGGCGGATTTTAATGCGTCCAACACAGTAGAAAATTATAAGAAGCCATGGAATACCCTAAAACCTATTGAAACCTATGTGGAAAGTGGTTTGGATGTCAATAATTACGAAGGTTTGCAAAAAGGCGAAACCACTAATACATTCCCGCACGATTTTCCCGCACTTTGGGAGCAAAATGGACAATTTGATTTATTGAGACGAAGCCCTTATGGCAATAGCATTACAACTGACTTTGCTTTGGCCGCATTGGAAGCTGAAGATTTAGGGACAGATACCATTACGGATTTCTTGGCCATTAGTTTTTCCAGTACGGATTATGTAGGCCATTTTTATGGGGTCAACTCCAAAGAAGTTGAAGATACGTATATTAGGTTGGACCAAGATTTAGCCCGTATTTTTTCCACTTTGGATGAAAAAGTGGGTAAAGGTGAATACACGGTTTTCTTAACTGCAGACCATGCTGCCATTAACGTACCTTCCTATTTGATGGATTCCAAAATTCCTGCGGGTTACTTGGATATGGAGGGTATGCAAACAAGGTTTGCAGAGTTCCTTCAGTATAAATATGGCACAACAGATGTGGTTAGAGACCTTTCCAACTATCAATTGTTTTTGGACCATAATATTTTGGCCAATTTAGATATTGATTTGGACGATGCCCAAGAGGATATTGCACGGGAATTATTGTCTTACGAAGGTATAAGCCAAGTCTATACGGCAGACCAAATGTGGCATAATGATTATACCGAAGGTATACCGTATATTTTACAGAACGGGTATAACCAAAAGCGTTCGGGAGATGTACTTTTGGTTCCTAGTACAGGATATATATCGTATAGCAGAACAGGTTCCACGCATGGTTCCGCTCAAATTTACGATACCCATGTGCCATTATTGCTTTATGGAAAAGGTATTAAACAGGGAAGTACGGTAAACCGCACGGAGATACCGGATATTGCTCCTACTATTGCCGCTTTGTTGGGCATTGCTTTTCCTAATGGAGCAACAGGACAGCCAATTGGGGAGGTTTTGGAGTTTGAGTAAACTATTTTTTTAGGACAATCCATTTTTTGACAACCTTTTTGCCGGTTTCCAGGTCGTGATAAATTAAAAAATACATTCCGGTAGATAGATGTGATACATCCAAAGTAGTTACGTTGTGATTGCTTAAAACCCGTCTTTTGTTTACATCGAAGATTTCAATTTTAAATTCGTTGATATTAGCCTTTTCAATTAGAATTACTTCATTGGCTGGATTTGGGTATATTATCAAATAATCTTCTATTTGCTGTTCAGGCTCAGGCTCAGGTTCGGCTGAAGATGTAAACTCAATTATGCCATCACAATTTTCATCGACTTGATTGTCTAATATTTCTTCCGCATTTGGATTGATGTTGGCATTTGAGTCATCACAATCATCTACATTGTTGAACCCGTCCTGGTCAAGGTCGTCGTCCAGAGTGGCGGGGTCGCAATCGTCATCGATGCCATTGTAGGGAATCTCATCAGCATCCGGGTTGATGTTGGCATTGGAATCATCACAGTCGTCCGCATTGTTGAACCCATCTCCATCTAGGTCATCGTCCAGAGTGGCAGGGTCACAATCGTCATCGATGCCGTTGTATGGAATCTCATCTGTGTTTGGGTTGATGTCCGGGTCAGAGTCATCACAGTCGTCCAAATTATTGAACCCGTCCTGGTCAAGGTCGTCGTCCAGAGTGGCGGGGTCGCAATCGTCATCGATGCCGTTGTAGGGAATCTCATCTGTGTTTGGATTCACATCTGGATTAAAGTCATCACAGTCGATGTCTGACATCACTCCATCTCCATCAAAATCAATGGTTCCAACCCCATAGTGCAAGCTCAAAAACTCTTTGATGGTATTTGCACAATCCTCCGCAAATTGTTCCCTGACCACTTCTCCACCATTTATACGAATGTTTTGGTCAGCCTCAATTTGAAAGGCGTCAAAATTATTATTGAAATGAGCTCCGTTCTCATACACAATGTATCCTCCATTAAAATAGGGGTCATCAAAATTTGGAAATGGGTCGGCAGGACTGGGCACACTGGGGTATCCCTTATCGTGAAGCAATGCACCAAAACTTAAAGGGCCTCTTACCAATTCGGAATGTGTAAGATTTAAAACATTGTCATTGACTAAATTTTTGGTACTGTTTCTATTGATGTGAAATTGAGTGTTTAGTGTTTCGTCAGTTTGGTTAAGGTCATTATGAGTTAAAATGTACCCTAATTCAATACGTTTTATAGGATGTGCATGTCCATGAAAGTCGATTAGAAGCCCTCTTCCAAAACCTTGGATAATCTTTGTTTTTGATGTTTCTATGTAATTTTTATAGTTGGTCCATGCTTGTTCTCCTTTGGGATCACCATCAGCTCCTTCCCCAATGGGACGGTTGGGGTCCAGTTTAGTTCTATCCAAAAGATTGATGATTACATGAGGGTAATGACCTGTTGTATTAAAAAAAAATTGTGCAATACTTCTTCCTATTTCTTGTGTGAAGGAATCACGGGAATAGACGCAACCATTGCAGTTCCTATCGGCAAAGTCATTGGGCACCTCATATCCGCCATGAGGTACAGAGATTATCAAGGGATAATCGCCAGCTATATATTCGATATATCCTGTACCATCAAAATAACTTTGACCAGGAATTTGGGCAATCGTTGAGTTGGTCCCCAGTAAAAAAATAAGGACGAAAAATAGGATGGATCGTAAAGTTTGCCAAGGTTTCATATGCTAATGTTTTATGAATCCTTTTTGATGCTGGGCTTTACATCGGGGGATTAATTGACGATAATTATGTGAGGTATGCTGATAACTAGCTTTCTATTAAAGTTATAGATACCTTGGTTTAGAAAGCAAGGAAATTGATGGATGACCTTTTTCAATTGATGAAAAACCATTTGGCTGTACAGTTGTAGTTTTACAGTGTGATACCTGTAAGTATATTCCCTTTATTTAATAATTAAGTGAGTGTTAAAAAATTGATTGTCAATATTTTGATTGAATAATCTAGATTTTTGACCAAATCCCTTTCCAACGATATTTTCGAATAAATCTTCCCTCTTTTATGGAGACGTACTTCGGTTTTTGCTGGAAGAAAGCTTTGAGGAAACCAAAAACTGCTTGGATGTATAAGCTAGGACTTTTGGCCTGCCATGCCATTTTTAAAGTGGCTATTTTGGTAAGAACGATTCCATACCGCATTTTGTACATGGCCGCACCTTTGGTTTGATAGTTCTTGGAACTATACCCATGTCCTGTAGGACGGAGGTGTTTTACCTTGAGGTCTGGAAGTGTCAAGGTGTCAAAATCATGATATTTGGCCAAAAGAGTGTCCACCGTATCCCAGCCTACCCCAGTACGCAAACCATCGATTTTATGGAAACATGCCTTATGGTACAGTTTTATTGGTCCTCGGATATGAGATTTGTCTGCGATGTTTTCATACACCCAATCGTCACCTTTTTTAATGAACAGGAGTCCAGAGCACATGCCCAGTTTCCAATTGGCCTGAAATTGATTTACTATAAGTTCAAAATAATTTGGAGGTAACACGATATCGGCATCAAACTTTCCGATCAGGTCGTATTCCGATGTGTGTTCCAAACCAAAATTAAAGGTATCAACCACTTTTTTTCCTGGAATATGCTCGTCAATCGATTTGCGCTGAAGCACTTTTATCCAGTCATGTTGCTTTGCAAGACTTTGGGCAATTTTGAACGTATCATCTGAAGAATTATCGTCCACTACAATTACCTCATTGGGCAAATAGGTCTGTGCCACAAAAGAATCCAAGCAATCTTTTAAATAAGATGCCTCATTGTGCGCCGGGATAACGATACTGATTCGCATTTGCTAAAAGTCTAAAAATTCGGGCATTTATCCCAAATTACTTTTGGGTCCTTTCAGCATAAACAATATAATACCTGTTTGTAAAGTATCTAAGGATAGGCCTTATTCCAATTTTTTTGGTTGGATTTGTCCATTTGGCGGTATCCTTGATTGTCCAACCAGCCTTTTCCAAAAGCCAATCAAATTGCCAATCTTCAAATTCGTGGTAGTGACGATCCCATGGGTCTGTTTTACTTCGGTAAGCTGGCGAAAACCATAGTCGCATGGGAATACTGGCTACTAATTTCTCTGCTTTGATTTCTTTGAGCACATTAAAAGGGGCCACCAAATGTTCAAATATTTCAAAGGCTGTCACCACATCAGAATCAGCTTGAACAGCATTTTGAAAGTTTATATCCAAATCTTCACCCAAGGTGTTTTTTACATTGTACCCCTTGGATTTCATTATTTCTGAAAATGGATTTTCTACTCCGAGGTCCAAGATGGATTCAGAAGTATCAATATGTTTTTGCAGAAACGCTAAAGTATGTTTGTAGCGTTTGTTGGGAAAGTTATTTTCGTACATTTAGCATCTATAGACAATGGCATTGATGTTCATTCCGGCACCAACGCTTGCAAAGATAACAACATCTCCCTTTTTTACTTCATGTTCCGGTAGTTTACCCTTAAGAACCATGTCATACAAAGTGGGTACGGTGGCTACGGAACTATTCCCCAAATCCTGAATGCTCATGGGCATAATATTTTCGGGCATCGTTTTTCCATAGATTTTATAGAACCTTTTGATGATGGCCTCATCCATTTTTTCATTGGCTTGATGAATGAAAATCTTCTTGACATCGTCAATGTCCACTCCACTATCATCCAAGCATGAAGCCATGGCTTTTGGCACATTAAGGCAGGCAAATTCATAAATTTTTCTCCCTTGCATTTTAATATATCGAGTATCCTTACAAGCAGAAGGGCTATTGGACTTGTCAAAATATAGATAATAGGCTTCCTCATTGGCATAGGTTACCGATGCATGCGATAATATTTCACCATTGGAGGTATTGGATTCCAAAATGGTGGCTCCAGCTCCATCGGAAAAGATCATACTGTCCCTATCATGATGGTCTACTACCCTAGAAAGCGTTTCTCCTCCAATGACCAAGCATTTTTTGGCCATTCCGCTTTTAATGAATGCGGTAGCTTGTATCACACCTTCAATCCATCCTGGGCAACCAAAAATCACATCGTATGCAACACATTTTGGATTTTGGATACGCAACAAATGCTTTACTCGGGAGGCAAGGCTGGGTAGCGTATCCCCTTGGATTTTTCCAGGAGTGAGGTCCCCAAAATTATGCGCAAATATGATGTAGTCCAGTTCTTCTTTATCAATTCCAGCGTTTGAAATGGCTTCTTCTGCTGCCAAAAAACCAATATCCGAAGTTTTTAAATCGGGTTTGGCGTATCGTCGGTTGGCTATGCCCGTTATGGCCTCAAATTTTTCAATGATCACGTTATTCTGTTGTTCAAAGGCCGACCCATCGGTCTCCATAAACTCATGATTCAAAAAATCTTCGTTTTTGGTTATAATGGAAGGGATATAGCTTCCGGTACCTGTAATGCCAATTTTCATTTTGTAAAGGGGTTTTTAAACACAACAAGTTAAAGCATTAAAACTTGTAGTACTATGCGTGCATAAGAGTTGTTACAATGTTCAAAAGATAGCCTTTATATTGCGGTATATAAAAAAAGCCTTGCTCTAATTTAAGAATCAAGGCTTTTATCAATGTTTACAATGGTTTTTAGGCTTCCATATACTCTTCGATGGGCGTACAGGTGCACATTAAATTACGATCCCCAAACGCTTCATCTGTTCTTCTAATACTTGGCCAAAATTTATTCTCAGCTACATATGGTAATGGAAAAGCGGCCTTTTCCCTGCTATACGGATGACTCCAAGAGTCACTTGTTAACATTCCCAGTGTGTGCGGGGCATTTTTCAGGACATTATCAGTTTCGTCGGCAGAAGCTTCATCAATTTCCTCTCTGATAGCTAGTAATGCATCACAGAATCTGTCCAATTCAGCCCGGCTTTCACTTTCCGTTGGTTCGATCATTAACGTTCCTGCAACGGGGAATGAAACCGTAGGAGCATGGAATCCGTAATCGATAAGGCGTTTGGCAATATCAGTTACTTCAATACCATTTGTTTTGAAAGGTCTACAGTCAATGATCATCTCATGGGCCGCACGTCCACGTTCACCTGTATAAAGAACATCGAACTTGCCCTTTAAACGGTCTTTAATATAATTAGCGTTTAAAATGGCAGCTTCTGTGGCTTTGGTAAGTCCTTCTGAACCTAACATTTTAATGTATCCGTAAGAAATCAAACAAACCAATGAACTTCCCCAAGGTGCAGCGGAAATTGCAGTTATTGCATTTTCTCCGCCAGTTTCAATTACTGGGTTGGAAGGAAGGAAAGGTTTTAATTGCTCTGCAACACAAATAGGTCCAACTCCAGGGCCTCCACCGCCATGTGGGATGGCAAAGGTCTTGTGCAAGTTCAAATGACAAACGTCAGCCCCTATAGTTGCAGGATTGGTCAATCCCACTTGTGCATTCATATTGGCACCATCCATATATACTTGCCCACCGTTATCATGGATGAGTTTTGTAATCTGTTTGATGGATGATTCAAAAACACCGTGAGTGGAGGGGTAAGTGACCATTAATGCAGCTAAGTTGTCCGCATGCTGCTCTACTTTTTCAGCCAAGTCGTCCATATCGATGTTACCTTTTTCATCAGTTTTGGTGACAACTACTTTCATGCCCGCCATTACAGCCGATGCGGGATTGGTTCCGTGAGCAGAGGCTGGAATTAAACAAATGTTTCTGTGTTCTTCACCTCTTGATTTGTGATAGGCACGGATGACCATAAGTCCTGCGTATTCTCCTTGTGCTCCAGAATTGGGTTGAAGCGATGTGGCAGAAAATCCTGTAATTACGTTCAATTGTTCTTCAAGCGATTTCAGTACCTCTTGATAACCTTCGGCTTGGTTTATAGGAACAAAAGGGTGAATGTTGCCCCATTCCGCCCAACTTAAGGGCAGCATTTCCGAAGCAGCGTTCAGCTTCATGGTACAGCTTCCCAAAGAAATCATGGATTGGTTCAGTGCCAAATCCTTACGCTCCAATTTTTTGATGTAGCGCATCAATTCTGTTTCGGAATGATAGGAATTGAACACTTCGTGCTCCATAAATGGAGCTTGTCTTTTTAGAGTTGATGGGATTTTGGAATCATCAATTCCATTTTCGATGAACATATCTTCTTTGTAACCAGTAAAGAGCATAAACATTTTAATTAATTTGTTCACGTCTTCTTTAGAGGTGGCTTCATTCAGGGATATTGAAATGGTTTTTTCGTCAACATAGTTAAAATTGATGCTGGAAGATTCAGCCATTTCTTTTATTTTAACAACGTCTCCAACCTCAATTTTCAAAGTGTCAAAAAAAGATGTATTCAATTGTTTCAAACCGAATTTCTCTACAGCTCGTGAGAGTGTGCAGGTCTGTTGGTGTACTTTCTGGGCAATATATTTTAAACCTTCTGGCCCGTGATAAACAGCGTACATTCCTGCCATAACGGCCAAAAGTACTTGAGCGGTACAGATGTTGGAAGTTGCTTTGTCCCTCTTTATATGCTGTTCTCTAGTCTGAAGTGCCATACGAAGGGCCGGATTGCCATCGGTATCTCTGGTAATCCCGATTATTCTGCCGGGAATATTTCTTTTGTATGCTTCTTTAGTGGCAAAAAATGCGGCGTGTGGGCCACCATAGCCCAATGGAATCCCAAAACGTTGTGTGGTTCCCACTGCTGCATCCACGCCCCATTCTCCGGGAGGAGTGAGCATTACCAAACTCAAGATATCTGCAGCAACGGCTACTTTGATTTCTTTTGCCTTGGCTTTTTCCACAAAGGATGCGTAATCATTTACCTGACCATGTTTTCCTGGGTATTGCAATAATGCACCAAAGAATTCATCGGAAAAATCAAATGCTTCATGGTCTCCCACAACCAACTCTATACCTAAAGGTATAGCTCTTGTTTCCAGTAAACTCATGGTTTGGGGAAGTATTTCCTCAGAGACAAAGAATTTTACAACGTCTCCCTTTTTTTGTTGGCGGCTACGCACCTCGAACAACATGCTCATGGCTTCTGCTGCAGCCGTACTTTCGTCCAAAAGAGAAGCATTGGCGAGTTCCATACCGGTAAGATCGCTAACCATGGTTTGGAAGTTTAAAAGAGCTTCCAATCTACCTTGGGCAATCTCAGCTTGGTACGGTGTGTATGCGGTATACCACCCTGGATTTTCCAGAATATTTCTTTTGATGACCGATGGCGTAAGGGACTCATGGTACCCTAAACCAATATAGGTTTTAAAAACCTTGTTCTTTTTAGCCAAATCTTGTAGGTGGTTTAGGAACTCATGTTCGCTAATACCTTCGGGAAGATTTAGTGGTTTTTTTAATTTGATGTCATCGGGAATGGTCTCATTAATGAGCTGTTCCACATTTTCCACCCCAATGGTTTCGAGCATGTGGGGTAAGTCTCTTTCTGTGATGCCAATGTGTCTGGCGGCAAAAACCTCTGTGTTCATGTTCAATCCAATAAAGTGCACAAAATTAGGGATTAATTCGATGAAAATGGTCAATTTTGAAAGACTCTGAACCAAAGTTGTTAACCACAAGTTAACCTTTGGCAAAATGCACAATATTTTACTTCATGCGAACCCTAAAGGCTATTTTTGATTTTTATCTGGATGCAAGCATTCATGTGGCTGTAGCGGTGATTTCTATGGCTGGGGTTACCTTTCATCTTTTGGGGAGTTCGTCAGACATTGATCTTTTGGGTTTTATTTTTTTTAGTGTGATTGTTTGTTACAATTTTATCAAGTATGGAGTGGAAGCCTACAAATACCTAATTGTGTCCAACGCATATCACAAAGTCATTCAAATATTCAGTTTTATATCCTTTGCCTTTGCCATTTACTTTTTGATTCAATTGGATGAGGAAATTTGGGTGGCTACCATTGTTTTGGGTATACTTTCTGCCCTGTATGCGGTTCCATTATTGCCAAGAGCCAAGAATTTACGGAATTTGGCAGGGTTAAAAATTTATATTGTAGCCTTTGTTTGGGCCGGTTTCTCGGTTTTATTGCCCATTTTGGATGCCAAAATGTCTTTAAATTGGGACTTTTCGGTAACTTTTATTCAAAGGGTGCTATTGGTTTTGGTGCTCATTCTACCTTTTGAGATTAGGGATATGCAATGGGACCATAAAAGTCTCCGGACTTTACCTCAAGTACTTGGAATTAAAAATACAAAGCGATTGGGAATTGGTATTACCCTATTGTTTTTCCTGTTGACTTTCTTGAAGGATGAACTACATCAGCTTGAAATTGTACTTCGGTCAGTTGTTTCAGCAGTCCTTGTTCTTGTACTTTGTTCGGGAAGGCGATTGCAGTCAAGATATTTTGTGATGTTTTGGGTGGAGGCAATACCGATTTTATGGTTTCTTCTGTTTTGGTGGACTGAAAATTATTTTTAGATCTTATCTTCTAGATCTCTTTTCATTTTTTTCTTGTCATCTTCGGATAGCATGGTAAGTCCAGCTCTATCGCATAGTGATGTTAGTTCGCTATTCTCTTTGGAGTACGCGCGGCAAACCTTGCAATATGTTAGGTGGATGCGAAGTTTAATGATGTCCCACAAACTAGCCTCCTTATATTGGGACTTGTCACAAATGCCCGATGCCTCTTTACATGAAATCTTCATACCTAAAACCAATTTTCGTTTAAACAACCCATGAGTGCCGTTCTTGCTCTATGGATCATTACCCACAGATTGGACGGATTTATATCCAGTTCATTACAAACATCTTCAGTGCTCATGCCTTGAATTGTTTTCAACTTGAAAACCAAAGCCTGTTTTTGCGGTAGTTTTGTAATACAGTCTTGAATTGCAGACCCCAATTCCTCATTTTCAAGCACATTGTCACCATCCCTGCTATAGGGGTCGGCCACTTGCTGTTCCAGCCAATCACCTTCAGCTTCCGAATCGGAACTGTAGTTCATGCGTACTTCCGCTTTTCCTTTTTTGGAGTTTGTTTTTCGGTAATGGTCTATTACTTTTCGTTTAAGTATAGACACCAACCACGTGCGCTCAGCAGCATCACCTTTATAGTTTTTGGCTGAGTTGAGACCTGCAAAAAAGGTTTCCTGCACCAAGTCTTTTGCAATTTCGGCATCGCTTACACGAGAAACTGCATAGTTGAACAGGTAATCCGCATACTGGTCTACCCAATTTTCTGGTTGAAGTTTGTGTTTGGCCATATTCCTATCGAATTACCAAATGTAATGGTTTTTGGACATATAATTCCATGGTTGGGAATGTGTTAGACGCATCCCTGATACTATGCTAACAGTAAACTTACTGTATTAACTGTTTTTTAGGATATTACGGAATTTAATTATTGGTCTCCACAAGTCCTGCTCGTTCTAACAAGGCATCAATATTCGGCTCCGCTCCTCTAAAGCGTTTGTACAGTTCCATCGGGTTTTCGGTGCCACCTTTGGATAGCACATGCTCCTTAAATTTGTCGGCAACCATTTTACTGAAAATTCCATTTTCCTTGAAATGGGCAAAGGCATCTGCATCCAAAACTTCGGCCCATTTATAACTGTAGTATCCGGAAGAATACCCACCTTGAAAAATATGGGCGAAAGATGTGCTCATACAAGTTTCTGGTGTTTCTGGGAATAGATTGGTACTCTCAAAAGCCTTGGCCTCATAGGATTTTACATCTTTAATGTTCGATGGGTCTTTGCCATGCCAAGCCATGTCCAATAGTCCAAAACTTAATTGGCGGACAGTGGCCATACCTTCTTGAAAAGTAGCGGACTCTTTGATTTTTTCTACTAATTCCATAGGAATCAATTCATCAGTTTCGTAATGATGGGCAAAAAGTTCCAAGGCCTCTTTCTCGTAGCACCAGTTCTCCATTACTTGACTTGGAAGTTCCACAAAATCCCAATATACAGAGGTGCCAGATAAACTTGGGTAAGTAGTGTTGGCCAACATCCCGTGCAAGGCGTGCCCAAATTCGTGGAATAGGGTGGTTACCTCGTTAAACGTTAATAAAGATGGTTTTGAGCTGGTGGGTTTTGTAAAATTGCACACATTGGAAATATGGGGTCTACTGTTTTTTCCACCCAAGGTGTATTGTGGCTTGAAGGAGGTCATCCAAGCACCGCCACGTTTTCCGGGTCTTGGGTGGAAGTCGGCATAAAACAGGGAAATAAAATCGCCATTTTCATATACCTCAAAGGTTTTAACCTCATCGTGATACTTCTCCACATTGTCGACTTCTTTAAAAGTAAGCCCAAAGAGCTTTTCTGCAACTTTGAAAACCCCGTTTATTACATTTTCAAGTTTGAAGTAGGGCTTCAACTTTTCATCGTCCAAATTGAATAGCTTTTGCTTCAATTTTTCAGAATAATAGGCACTGTCCCATTTCTCCAAGTGATCAATCCCGTCGAGTTCTTTGGCAAAGCTTTCCAGTTCCGCAAACTCTCTTTCCGCAGCCGGTTTTGCTTTTTCCAAAAGTTCGTTTAAAAAGTCCAATACTTTTTCTGGAGTTTCGGCCATACGTTCTTCGAGTACAAAATGTGCATGCGTCTTATAACCCAAAAGATTGGCTCGTTCAAAGCGAAGATTTACAATGCGTTTTACATTTTCTTGGTTGTCCAACTCATCATTGTGGAATCCCTTGCTGCTAAACGCCAAGGAAAGTTCTTTGCGCAATTCCCTGTTCTGCGCATATTTCATAAAAGGAATATAACTCGGGTAATCCAAAGTAATCAACCAGCCTTCCTTACCTTTGGATTCGGCCAATTGGGCTGCAGCTTCTTTAGCTCCTTCGGGAAGACCTTCTATGTCTTTTTCGTCCGATAGCAACATTTCATATTTGTTGGTTTCGGCCAGAACATTTTCTCCAAATGTCAATTTTAATTTCGACAGCTCTGCATCTATTTCACGAAGACGTTTTTTGTCCTTTTCATTAAGATTGGCCCCGTTTCTGCTAAAGTTCTTGTATTTCTTTTCCAGAAGGGTCCGCTGTTCTTTTGTTAGATCCAATGAATCTCGTTGTTCATAAACAGTTTTGATGCGTCCAAAAAGCCCTTCGTTTAAAGTGATGTCATTGCTGAACTCCGACAATAAGGGGGATACTTCTTGGGCGATTTTCTGAATTTCCTCATTGGTTTCTGCAGAATTCAAGTTGAAAAACACACTGGAGATACGGTCCAATTGCTGGCCGGAAAAATCCAAGGCTTCCAACGTATTTTTAAAAGTCGGTGGCTCTGGGTTATCCACAATAGCATCGATTTCCTTTTTGGTGTCCTCGATAGCCTGAAGAAAGGCAGGCTTAAAATGTTCGTTCTTTATTTTTGAAAATGGAGCTTGGTTAAAAGGCTCCAATAATGGATTGTTCATAATTGTTACTTCTATTCTTTGTTTTTTAACCGAATCACAGCCCAATCGCTTAACAAATAGGCAAAACCAATAATAGAAGAAAACCCTGCTATGGTTAAAGCTGCATATTTTCTTTCCTTTGCGCTGCCTGTCATTTTGTTCATGGCAGCAATGGCCTCATCAGAATATTCGTTAAGATCTACAAAACCGTTTCCGTTTAAGTCATATTTGCTGGCATAATCCGAAATGAATTGCCAGCGAATTTCAATAAAAATTAAAAGGGCAGCATATATGGTAAACACCAAAAGACCACTTTTCCAGAGTCCTTTTATATAGGGATTGCCCACTTTTTTAAGTGTGAAACCAAAAAAGGCAATGGCACAAATGCCCAACAATATGCCAATTTGATTGTAATTCATAATCAAACAAGAATTTTTCTAAAAGCTTTTCTTTACCTCTTCAGCTCCTTTGATGACTTTTTCCTTTAGCCCTTCTTTATAGGAAATGATGTTGTCCATAATCTCACGATTGGAGCTTCCTATTATTTGTGCAGCGAGTATACCTGCATTTTTTGCACCGTTCAAAGCTACGGTAGCTACGGGAACCCCACCGGGCATTTGTAAAATGGACAATACTGAATCCCAACCATCAATGGAATTGCTGCTTTTAACAGGAACTCCGATAACGGGCAGAGGAGATAGCGATGCCACCATGCCTGGCAAATGTGCTGCGCCACCTGCTCCTGCAATAATTGCGGAATAGCCATTGGTGTGGGCGCTCTTGCTAAAGCTGAACAATTTTTCAGGTGTTCTGTGGGCTGAAACAATATCCACGTCCACGTCGACTCCCAATTCTTTCAATATATCAATGGCGTCTTGCATTATAGGAAGGTCGCTAGTGCTTCCCATGATTACGGCTACTTTGCTCATATTTTATTTGCTTATCACTTTAATGGTTTCTTTTACCTGCTGTGCCACTTCTCTGGCCCTGTCCATATTTTCGTCAACAATGGTTACATGGCCCATTTTTCGGAAAGGTCTTGTTTGTTTTTTACCGTAAATGTGCGGGGTAACCCCATCCATTCCCAGTATTATTTCCATATTTTCATAAACTACCTCTCCAGTATGGCCTTCGGCACCCACCAAGTTAACCATAATTCCAGCTACTTTGCTATCGGTTTTGCCAAGGGGCAAGCCTAAAATGGCACGGATATGTTGTTCAAACTGGTTGGTGTAGGCTGCTTCAATACTGTAATGTCCACTGTTGTGTGGTCTAGGGGCAGATTCGTTCACCAAAATTTGGTCATCTTTGGTCTGGAACATTTCTACGGCCAGTAATCCTACATGCTTCATGTGTTCTGAAACTTTCAAGGCAATTTCCTGGGCCTTTTTGGCCACGGCATCATCAATTCTTGCGGGACAGATTACATATTCTACCTGATTGGCCTCCGGATGGAACTCCATCTCCACCACAGGATATGTTTTTACTTCGCCTTTGGTGTTCCTGGCTACAACTACGGCCAATTCGTTTTTAAAATCAATCATTTTTTCCGCAATGCACTCCACGTTGGGCAAGTCTTTGAGGTCCTCTATGTTTCGGACCACCTTAACACCTTGTCCATCGTAGCCAAATTGGGCGCTCTTCCAAACAAAAGGCAGTGAAAGCCCTCCGTTACTTATACTGTCCTTAATTTCGGAAGTATAGGCAAATCGTGTAAATGGAGCCGTTGGAATATCGTGGTCGGTATAAAATAATTTCTGGACCCCTTTATTTTGGATGGTTCGCAAAGTTTTGGTTGGGGGGTGTACTTGAACTCCCTCATGTTCCAATTTTTCAAGGGCATCCACGTTCACATTTTCAATTTCAATGGTGAGAACGTCCACATCTTTTCCGAAATTATAAACGGTATCAAAATCCATTAAACTACCTTGAACAAACTCGTTGCATGCTATTTTACAAGGAGCTTCTTCCGAAGCATCCAACACCTTGGTTTGGATATCCCATTTTCTGGTTTCATAAAGCATCATTTTGCCTAACTGACCACCACCTAAAATTCCTAATTTAAAGTCGGAAGAGAAAAATTGCATTGTTTTGTAAATTGAATGTGAGCAAAAATACGTGAAATCCACGAGGCTATAAAAGATGTGAGGGCTTAGCAGCTTTAAAAATATTATCTTTGCCAACCTGACCATAACTTGAACACATTGATTAAGCTGCACGACAAGATTTTTAAACCATATTTAAAGGAAGAGGAAATCCTTGCGGCCATAGATAAAATGGCCAGGGAGATTGCTGAGGATTACAAGGATGAAACGCCCTTGTTTGTAGGTGTGCTCAATGGTGCTTTTATGTTCGTGGCGGATTTTTTAAAAGCATACCAGCATCCGTGTGAGGTTTCTTTTGTGAGGTTGAGCTCTTATCAAGGTTTGACTTCAACAGGTATTGTTGAGACGCTTTTGGATGTACCTGAAGATATCGAGGGCAAGAGTGTCATTATTTTGGAAGATGTTGTGGATACAGGTCGTACCTTGAAGCAGTTGGTGCATTTATTCTCCAATACTAATGTAAAAGAATTTAAGATCGGAACACTTTTTTATAAATCCGATGTGTACAACGGAGAATATCCCATTGATTATGTAGGTCTGGAGATTCCCGACCATTTTATTGTGGGTTATGGGCTGGATTATAACGAGCTCGGCCGAAATCTTAGAGAAGTTTACGAATTAAATCAAACAGATATGATCAACCTAGTGCTTTTTGGAAAGCCAGGAGCAGGAAAAGGTACTCAAGCAGGGTTCCTAAAGGAAAAGTATAATTTAAAACACATTTCCACGGGAGATGTTTTCCGCTACAACATTAAAAATGAAACCGAGCTTGGAAACTTGGCCAAATCCTATATTGATAAAGGTGATTTGGTGCCCGATGAGGTGACCATCCACATGTTGAAGGCTGAAGTGGAAAAAAATCCAGATGCAGCAGGATTCATTTTTGATGGATTTCCAAGAACTGCAGCACAAGCTGAAGCATTGGACAATTTCTTGGAATCCAAGGATATGAAGATAAATGCTACCATTGCCCTTGAAGCTGAAGATGATATTTTAGTGGCCCGTCTATTGGAAAGAGGTAAAAGTAGTGGTCGTTCCGATGATCAAGATGAAAGCAAGATCCGTAATCGTTTTGATGAATACAATCAAAAGACCGCTCCGTTGAAGGCTTACTACGAAAAGCAAGACAAATTCCATTCTGTAAATGGAATAGGGGAGATTGAAGAGATTACCGAGCGTTTGAGCAAGGTAATTGACGCTCTATAATCGATTCTCAATACATACTTTTTTAAATTAGAATATGACCGAGGGAAATTTTGTCGATTATGTGAAGGTGCACATTTCTTCTGGAAACGGAGGTAAAGGGTCTGCGCATTTACGTCGCGAGAAATATGTGGCCAAAGGTGGCCCTGATGGTGGTGATGGTGGTCGAGGAGGTCATGTTATTGTGAGGGGGAACAAAAATTTATGGACGCTAGTCCATTTCAAATTTAAAAAGCACTTTAAAGCCGGTCACGGAGAGCACGGAAGTAAAAGCCGTAGCACAGGGGCCGATGGCGAAGATGTTTATATGGAAGTGCCATTAGGTACTGTGATAAGAGATACCGAAACCAATGAGATACTTTTTGAAATCACTGAAGATGGTGAAGAAAAAATTGTACTGGAAGGTGGAATGGGAGGTCTTGGAAACTGGCATTTTAAAAGTTCCACGAACCAAACCCCAAGGTATGCACAGCCGGGAATAAAGGGGCAAGAGGGAGACCTAACCTTGGAGCTTAAGGTTTTGGCCGACGTTGGCCTTGTAGGTTTTCCAAATGCAGGAAAATCCACTTTACTTTCGGTAATGACCTCGGCTAAGCCAAAAATCGCCAATTATGAGTTTACTACCCTAAAGCCCAATTTGGGCATAGTGGAATATCGAGACTTTCAAAGTTTTGTAATGGCCGATATTCCCGGAATTATTGAGGGTGCTGCGGAAGGTAAGGGTCTGGGGCATTATTTTCTACGTCACATAGAACGAAATGCTACACTCTTATTTTTGATTCCCGCCGATAGTAAGGATATCAGTCAGGAATACCAAATCCTGTTGGATGAGCTGAGACGATACAACCCAGAGCTGTTGGACAAGGCGAGACTCGTAGCTATCTCTAAATGTGATATGTTGGACCAAGAGCTTATAGATGAAATGGATGCGGATATGAAAGAGGATTTCAAGGATGTTCCTTATACCTTTATATCATCAGTGAGCGGTTTGGGTATCCAGCAACTTAAGGATAGACTTTGGCAGTTGTTGAACGAATAATGGGTATTCTTCTGCCCACATAATCAATATATTGATTAAATTTAGGTGAACCCAAATATCAATCATGCGCTATTTACTTTCCATAGTGTTGGTTTTTACCCTAACGTCTTGTAGTTCCGTCAAGGTAAATTATGACTACGATAAGGCAGTGGACTTTTCAAATTATTCTACCTACAATTATTACTCGGACATGCAATCTGGATTAAACCAATTGGATGAAAGACGTTTGTTGCGTGCCCTGGATTCTACTTTAAAATCTCGTGGGTACCGATTAGCCGAAGAACCGGAACTCTTTATCAATATTATGAGTAATGAGTACAGAAGTGCTCCAAGAAATAACGTTGGTGTTGGTATTGGGGGCGGTGGCCGTAATGTTGGTGGTGGTATATCCGTAGGATTGCCCTTAGGCGGTTCCAACTTGCAACGCAGTATCCAGTTTGATTTGGTGGATGCGCAACGGGATGCCCTTGTTTGGAAGGCTGTTGCCGAAAGTGGGTTGAGGGACAATGCATCTCCAAGTGTTCGGGAGGATAAGCTCAGGGCGATAGTGAAAAAGGTGTTCTCCAAATTCCCTCCGAAAGTAAAATAGTATTCAAAACCAATTTGTTACGTCATTTTTCGCGCTAAAACACGATGGCTTTACCGTTCGGTGAAGCAAAATTACCATTTGTCATAAATCACTTCATAAGATAAGCGTTGCCCACTACTTTAGCTTCAGAAATAAAATCTAAAACCGAACAATCATGATAGCGTTAGCAAAATTGGTCATATCACTTTTAGTAAGTATTATTTTATAATCCGCTAAAGCGGTCACAAAATTCATCAATATGAGAAAACTTAAAACAAGTCAAAAAGTAGTTTTTGCCGCGGGTGTCGTTGGCGTACTAATAGGAATTTTTGGTAGGTTCAATGCTTGGGAATATGCGTCTTATTTCGCATTTTTCTATTCTGGATCCACCATGATGTGGATTGCTTTTTTACCACAGAAGAAATCGTGCCGTAATCCTTTTAAAAGAAAGTCAGTACAAAAATCTTAGTATAGTTCATCCCCAAATAAGTTTAATGTAAATTTAGGCAGTTCATGCTCAACCGAATGGAGTTAAGTACAAGGAAAAGAAATATTGCGTTTTGGGTGCTTCAATTACTAGGCTGGGTTTTTATTAACTCCATAGGAGCTTTAATCCCCCAAAACATAAGTTTCGAGATGATCATATTTTCGATTATTGTTGGGACTTTTATTGGGGTGTTTTCAACCTCTATTTTACGTTGGTACCTGAAAAGAAATGTTCATTTTGATTCCTTTGGAGGCAGAGAGATCATTAAAATTATTTTGTCCACACTAGTGGCCTCTGCAATATTTGGACTTTTAAATATCTTTTTTGGATACATCTATATCGAATTTGGTCCCGAACTTACAGAGACAGAAATTCATATGTTCGAAGGCTATGACAAAATCATGGTCCAAGTACTTAATTCGGTCTTTTTGGTCGGGGCCTGGACGATTACCTATTTGGTCATTAAACTGCTTTTGAAACTGAATCAGAACAGAATAGAAAGACTGGAACTGAACACCAGCTTGAAACAAGCTCAATTGAATACATTAAAGGGACAGATAAACCCACATTTTATGTTCAATAGCCTTAACAATATTCGTGGACTAATGCTGGAAGATGTGGATAAATCGAGAGAGATGCTCACCAAACTCTCCGAAATTATTAGATATTCCCTGACCAAAAACAACATCAACGACATTCCGGTTCGCGAAGAACTGGAAGTGGTTGATAACTATATCGACTTATCAAAGATTCAATTTGAAGATCGTTTGGAGTTTGTAAAACAAGTGGAGGAGGATACATTGGATTTAAGAATTCCACCTATGATTATTCAATTACTAGTCGAAAACGCTTCTAAACACGGTATTTCCAATCTTAAAAATGGAGGACGGATTCTTTTGGCCATCTTCAAAAAAGGTGATGACCTTTATATTGAAGTTAAGAATACCGGAAAGTTGAAGATTTCCGAGGATTCCACGCAGCTAGGATTAAAAAATATTGAACAAAGGCTGAAATTGTTGTATGCTGACCGCGCATCTTTTAAATTGGAGGAAATATCCGATGAGGTGATGGCACAAATAAAAATTCCTTTGGCATGAAAATCAGAGCGGTGATAGTCGAAGACTCCAGATTGGCGCGGAATGAGCTGAAAGAGCTCATCAAGCTTCATGATGATTTGGAGCTGGTGGGCGAAGCTGGTAATGTGGACGATGGGGTTGAATTGATTCAATCCGAATCTCCGGATTTGTTATTGCTCGACATCAATATGCCCGAAAAAGATGGCTTTGATCTGTTGGAAATGTTGGACGATGTTCCCATTACGGTTTTTACAACGGCTTACGATGAGTATGCAATAAAATCGTTCGAGTACAACGCATTGGACTATCTGCTTAAACCCGTAAGCAATAAACGTTTTGATATGGCCTTGGAAAAGGTGCGCTCCAAAATGGCGTCGAAGGAAGAAAGCTCATCGACTGCAAAAAAATTAACGGGCAGCAGCCAGATATTTATAAAGGATGGTGAATCCTGTTGGTTGGTTAAGATTAGTGATATTACTTTGTTCGAAATTGTGGGTAATTATACCCGTGTATTCTTTGAGGACAAGAAACCCATGCTGTATAAATCGCTCAACCAAGTGGAGGGAAAATTGCCCGAGGAATCTTTTTTTAGAGCCAACCGTCAACAAATTATCAATACCAACTATATTGAAAATGTGGTGCCTTGGTTCAATGGTAAACTAAAGCTCACCATGAAAAATGGGGAAGAAGTTGAGGTTTCCCGAAGACAATCCTATATTTTCAAGGACCGTATGAGTTTATAAAAAGAAAAGGTCTAAAAAGTAATTAAATCTGAGTCTTGTCAGGTTGAGCGCAGTCGAAACCTACGGACGATCAAAAACGGCCAATGTATTTTCGACTCCGCTCGAATTGACAGAAAGCTACCTTTTTGTTCTATGCTCGCAATATATCTTTGTACCTATCCTTGTATCCAATCAAGACCACAATATTCAAAATAAGCATAGCTAAAGCTGGTCCTATATTTGCGGCATCCAATGTGGCGTGAAATAAAACTGCGTTGACGGAAACACTCATCAAAATTAGCGCTAGCAAAGCGCCATACTTATTAAAGATAAAGGCGAGTCCGGCCAAAATCTCAACAATTGCTACAAGTTGAATTGTCTTTGTAGATGAAAGTGCGCCAAAGTATGTCATCGCTGACTCAGACATTTCACCTCCCGCTGGGATAAAATTTAAAAATTTGTTTAGTCCAAATATTAGGACAAAAAGCCCTAAAAGGATGCGAACCACCATAAAAACTTTTGAATTCATAAGGTATTATTTTAATGATTATACAATAAATGTATTCAAAAATTAAACATGTGGTAATTTTTTAAGAGTTTTAATTTATTGTGAATCAGTTTTTTATAGGGATTTCAACAAGCCGCCATCAATCGGAATATTGGTTCCCGTGATAAAAGCCGCTTGTTCCGAAGCCAAAAACGTCACCAAATAACCATATTCCCTCGGGTCGCCTATTCGTTTTACGGGAACTTGTTCTTCCATATTGGAACGTACTTCACTTGGAGAAATGCCTAATTTTTCTGCTTTTTTTGAATTTAATTGAGCAATACGGTCTGTGTCAAAATAACCTGTCAGTGTGCTGTTCACGGTAATACCATCTTTGGCCACATCGTAAGCCAAACTTTTGGCCCAGGTAACCACCGCAGCCCTTATGGTGTTGGAGAGCGCCAAGTAATTCAAGGGTTCCTTGACGGAAATAGAAGCGATATTGATAATTCGACCCCATTTGTTTTCTTGCATATGTTTTAAGGCAAGCTCGGTAGTAAAAACAACCGATTTAAACAATAGGTCGAAGGCTTGTTGATAATCCTCCACATTTTTCTCCAACGCTCCACCACCTTCGGGACCTTGTGTATTGTTCACCAAAATATCCACGGTGTTCGTTTGGAAAAACTCGGATATTTTTGCTTTGTAAGCATCAAAATTGGAAAAGTCAACGGCCAAATATTGGTGTTTTTGACCATTGGAACTGTCCATTTCATTTATCAATTCTTTCATGCGTTCTTCGCTTCGAGCCATTAGGGTCACGCTTGCACCGCTTGCGGCCAGTTGCCTTGCGATTGCTTCTCCAATTCCTTTGCTGCTACCCCCTACAAGGACTTTTTTTCCTATTAATGAAATGTTCATGGCTATCTATATTCGTCTCTTGTAGGACTAAAAATATCCATCAATTTACAAGGGGTCAAGGCCTTGCCGCTATGTGGAGCATTGGATGGGATTATAACAACATCTCCTGGTTTATAAGTGTCTTTTTTACCATTTAGGGTGAATTCAAAAGTGCCCTCCACTACATGCATGATCTGTTCGTGGTCGTGTTGGTGTTCCGGTACTTCTGCATCTTGGTCCACATCCCAAAAAACCCAGCTCATCCGTTCGCCATGTACCAATTTTCCATGGTAACCCGGCATTATTTCCTTTGATTTGATTTCCGATAGATTCATAGTTCTCAAATTTAGCACCAAGATAGAAATTAATATAAAGCTTTGGGTTTGGAATGGTAACGGCTTTGGCTATTTTTGAACCTTAAAATTGAACTGATGCGGGTACATTTTATAGGTTTAGGAGAAGTCAATCTGTTTAATTTGGCTGCCGCTCTACATAAAAAAGGGGAAACTGTAACCGGTAGTGATGAGATATTTGATGAATCACTCAAGACAATGATGGAGCAACAAGGATTATTATCTGATGGCGAAGGATGGTTTTCCAATAAAATCCATGCGCAATTGGATGCTGTGGTAGTAGGATTAAAAGTAAAAAAAGATAATCCAGAGTTGATAAAGGCCCAAGAATTGGGATTGACCATTTTTTCTTATCCTGAATTCCTGTACGAGCAAACCCAATACAAAACGCGGGTAGTGATTGCCGGTAGCCAAGGTAAAAGTATTATCGCCTCTATGATTTTGCATGTTTTGGAGTACAATGATGTTGATGTGGATTATGCATTGTCAACCCCGAACGGAGTTTATCTGACAGAGCAAAATGACTTTATTGTTATTGAGGGGCAAGACAATCTTTCATCAGTAATTGATAGTACTCCACAGTTTCAATTGTATCATCCAAACATAGCTTTGTTAAGTGATGTTGAGTTTACTGATAATGGAAATTATTCAAATATTGAAAGCTATATTGAGCAATACGGTCTTTTTGTGGATAGTATTGTAAAGGGAGGTAGTATTACCTATAACGATGAGGACACAGAATTGAAGAAACTCGTAGAATCATCAGAAAATCCAATCAGAAAGTTCCCTTATATCACTCCGGAATATCAGGAAGATAATGGGGAAGTGTTTTTGGATACACCTGATGGTGAAATGCCTTTGGAAATTTCAGAAGCCACAGATTTAAGGAATATGGCGGGAGCCAAGTGGATATGCCAGCAAATGGGTGTGGACGAAGTGGAGTTTTACGAGGCAATGGCTACTTTTAAATAGGGTCAAAATATAAAACAGAATTTGGCTGAATGTAAATTTGTCAGTGATTCATCCATGGAACGGTAATTGCCTGATAATCTGAGTGAAAAGACTCCTATATTTTTGCTTTTTTAGACTCAAGCGATTGATTTCGGTTTCATTTCTTGCGTTTATGCTGGGAATTTCCAATGTATTTTTACAAGAGGATAGAATGATAAATGATTCAAGGAAAAATCTGGAACAACACGAGGTCGAGGATATAGATGATCAACTCTGATTTAAAACCCTAAAAAGGTTATACATTGAATTGCCTTAAATGATGGTCCAGATGCTTGTATTGCATTTGCCCCCATTGTTCAGGAGTGAAAGTTCCAAATGCCGGGTGCGGGTCCCATTCTTTTCTATCTTTTTCTTTGTGAAAGTCATTGATCAAAACAATCAACGCCTTTTTCTCATCGGCAAAATTTTTATCATCCACCACTTTTAGTGCTTTGGCGGTTGGTAGGTTCTGTCGCCAAGGTCTATCGTTGTAAAGGCTTTTTTTGAACAGCTTTCCCATTAACTTCAACATTAAGTTGGGCTTATTGTTGGGATTGTATCTTCCTAAAGAAATTTTTAAGGGATATTGGCAATGGTGAAGCATTTGTGCAACCCTCATTTTCCCCCATTGGCCTTCGGAGGAATCTAAAAGTTTGTCGATTCGAGATAAAATTTCTTCGTGGGCCTGAGTGTTGAAAAGGGATTTCATTTTGAAAGATTTATCATGAAAATTACATAAAATTATTCTCCTATCTTTAGGCCATGCAAGAAAAACTAGCTTCCTTTTCCATTAAAAACTGGGCCGATGATGATAGGCCTAGGGAAAAATTAGTGCAAAAGGGCAGTTTTGTACTGTCAGATGCCGAGCTTATTGCCATTTTGATAGGTTCAGGAAGTAGGAATGAGAGTGCCGTGGAACTTTCCAAGCGCATATTGGCCTCCGTTAACCATAATTTGAATGAACTTGGCAATCTCTCTGTTAATCAGTTGATGCGGTTCAAAGGGATTGGAGAGGCAAAAGCTGTAACCATTGCGGCTGCTCTGGAAATGGGTAGGCGCAGAAGGATGGAGGATACCACAAAAATTACCAAAATAAAAAGTAGCCACGATGCTTTTGAATTGCTTTATCCTTTGATAGGTGAGCTACAGCATGAAGAGTTTTGGATTGTTTACCTGAACAATTCCAACAAGGTTGTTCACAAGGCACAGTTGAGCAAAGGGGGCATTACAGGTACTTTAGTGGATGTTAGATTGGTGTTGAAACAAGCTTTGGAACTGGGGGCCGTAGGGATTATTCTTGCACACAATCATCCATCGGGAACATTGCGGCCAAGTACTGCCGATAAACAAATAACACAAAAATTGAAAGTGGCTTCAGAAGCTTTGGATATAAAAATTCTGGACCATTTGATTTTGGCCCGTCATCAATATTTAAGTTTTGCGGATAAAGGAATACTCTAGCCTATGTTATTGATTTTTACCCATAAGGTAACCAACCGATTAACTTACACTGCCAAACAGATTTTTGAGAAAATCTTGGGAGTGGAGATCGGTTTTACCACGAAGGTTGAGGATTTTATTAAACATAGTGGGCCAAAAATGACCTATTCCAAGCAGCCTCTTCAGAACGAATTTTTTATTAGGAGCAACGATTTGTTGTTTGAGCAGGGCATCAACGATTTAGAGGTCAAAATCTCGGATTGGGATGGTATTCCCTGTTTTTTCTCTTCAGGGGATAAAAGCACTATTCCTTTTGATGTTTTTTCCGCAAGTTTTTTTCTATTAAGCAGGTACGAAGAGTATTTGCCACATGTAAAGGATAGTGTGGGGAGATTTCCTGTAAAAGAAAGCATTGCCTATCAAAATAACTTTTTGGAACTTCCTGTGGTGGACCTTTGGGCCTATAAATTATTGGAAGTTTTAAAGTTACGTTTCCCAGACTTGGAAAGCAGGGAGAAGAATTATCGTTTCACATCCATTATTAATGTAACCACTTCTCATGCCTATGCCATGCGAGGGATTGCAAGAACCATAGGTGGATTTTTGTTGGATTTGGGAAATTTTAAATTTCGAAATGTTTGGGAACGTTTTTCCGTAATATTACGGCTCAAAAAAGACCCGTATGATAATTTTTTTGAGCTGGTGGATATTCATAAAAAATTTCCTATCAAAACCATGTTCTTTTTTCAATTTGCAAAGCACTCCGCACACGATAAGAATGTATCAACAAATAATAACAGGTTCCGTAATTTAATTAAATCCGTTGCTGATTACAGTGTGGTTTCTTTAAGTACTTCGTTTGTGTCCACTTTGGATAAAAATGTGCTGCGGGAAGAAAAAAAGCAGCTTGGAAACCTCATTAATAGGCCCATAAATTATGCAAGGCTCAGGTACAACAAGGTTAATGTTCCTGCTACCTATAGAAACTTGGTGGAGACCGAGTTTACTGATGATTTTTCTATGGGATACACGCACGAAATTGGTTTTAGAGCGGGGACATGCACGCCATTTTATTTTTATGATATCAATACCGAAGTAAGGCAACCTATAAAAATACACCCTTTTGCCATGCACGATTACGCCTTGGTAAATTATAAAACCAAAGATGAGGTTTTTGAAAAAATGGATAGGGTATATCGTTTGGTAAAACAGGTAAAAGGAGACTTTATCTTGGTTTTTTCCAATGAACTCTTGGGCCGTAAGCAACAGTTGGACTGGATGGAGCTCTATCAATTTATGTTAAAACGCTACTATGTTTGATTACAAAGTAACCGATATCTTTTTTGATCTTGACCATACGCTTTGGGACTTTGAAAAGAACTCGGCCCTAACGTTTGCCAAAATTTTGGAAAACCATAAACTACAGATTGATCTTGACGATTTTCTAGAGGTTTATTCCCCTATAAATTTCCAGATGTGGGCATTGTACCGTGAAAATGAAATTAGTAAGTCAGCACTAAGATATCAACGTTTAAAACAAACTTTTGATGCCCTCCATGTGTATGTTTCGGATGATGTAATTGACAGCTTGGCACACGATTATATAGCGCATTTGTCTTCCTTCACCCATTTGTTGCCCAATACCGTTCAAACTTTGGAGTATCTCTTTCCAAAATACAAACTACATATCATTACCAATGGTTTTCAAGAAGTGCAGGAAAGAAAGCTAAAAGGCAGTTGTATTCATCATTATTTCCAAAAAATTATCGATTCTGAAATGGCGGGGGTAAAGAAACCCGACCCTTATATTTTTGAACTGGCTTTGGATATGGCGCAAGTACGTGCACAAAATTCCTTAATGATCGGCGATAACCTCGAAGCCGATATCCTGGGGGCGAAGGCAATGGGAATGCAAGTGTTGCATTACAATTTCCATAATGATTCAGAGCATGGCGTATGCACAATGATTAACGACCTTATTGAAATAAAAAACATTTTATAGAGTTATAAACAAAGCAGTATACCCTATCTGTTGACTATTGAAAATGTTTTTGGCTATGAAGCGATTATTCTACTTCGCCCTCTTGTCAGTGGGCTTTCTATTTTTAACCATATCCTGTGCAGAAGAACAAGATTTTGGTCAGATAGATGACTTGAGCATTACACCAACTTTGACTTCAGGCATTTTTTATTTGGAAGCTGATGAGGCTACAATAAATGAGGCAGGAGCACTTAATTCTTTTTACTTCCAAGAAATCAATTTTGACGCTTTTAACGAACAGTATGTGGCAGAACGTCTTTTGGAGGGTGTAATTACCTATGAGATTGACAACACCACCAGTAAAGAATTGCGATTGATCATTGAGTTTTTGGACGAAGCTGGAAGACCATTGGACACGGAAGTATTTACCATAGAAGCAGACCCTTCAGAAACTGTGGTGCGGGAAGTGCCCTACGGTCCTGATGGTAAATCAATAGATATTCTGGCCAACACCTCCAGTCTTAGAGTCTTGGCCAATAATTTAGGTGATGGCACCAGCGTTTCTTCGGCAGAGGACCCTAAAATAATTTTGAGGTCCGGAGCAGAATTCCTATTTGAACTACAATGAAAATAACGCTTAAACTTATACTGGCCATCCTATTTTGTAATGCAAGTGTTTTTGCTCAAAACAAAGAGTTATTGTATGATTTTTATGAAATCCCGCAATCCTTGATGGTAAACCCAGGGGTGAAGACATCACAAAAATGGCATGCGGGGATTCCAGTAATATCTGGACTTTCATTTCAGGGAGCTACCAGTGGAGTTACCGTAAACGACCTTTTTGCTAATGATGGTGTTGATTTTACTACAAAAGTCCAAGAACGACTGCTTGATGTGATGGGAAATAAGGACGATTTTAGTTCTACAAGTCAAATAGAAGGATTTAACGTTGGTTTTAGGGGCAGGAACAGGCCAGATGACTATTACTCCTTTGGAATGTATGGGGAAATGGATATTATTTCCTATTGGCCAAAGGATTTGGCTATTTTGGCTTTTGAAGGTAATGGGGGTAACAATATTGGGCGAAGCTTTGATCTTGGAGACTTAAATCTTCGCGGAGAAATGATCAATGTATTTCACTTTGGCATCAATAGAAAAGTGAGTACAGCACTTACAATAGGCGCAAGGGCCAAAATATATTCGAGTATCTTTCAATTTCAGTCCATTAATAATTCAGGCTCATTTGTTACCACGCCGGGTCAAAACAATATCTATGAAAGCTCCATTAATGCGGATATGGAACTACAAACAGCAGGAGTTAAAGAGTTTTATGATATTATAGAGGAAGATAGTGGCACAACCCAAAAGGATGTGACAAGCTTGTTCACGGAACGTGTTTTATTGGGAGGAAACCTTGGGTTGGGTCTTGATGTTGGGTTCAGCTACGAACTAAATCCACAAACTACTATAACAGGAAGTGTTTTAGACCTTGGTTTTATTAATAACTCCAAAGATATTTGGAACTATACCTTTAGTGGAAGCACTACTACAGATGGAATTTCCGTATTCCTGCCAGAGGATATTGATAATGTAAACAACGATTTATGGCAAGAGCTCATAGATGATATTGATGAAGCTCTACCGCATGGCGAAAATAAATCAAGCTATATTTCGTGGAGGCCTGTAAAACTTTATGGTTCCATAAGATATGACTTTGGTGAAGGGGGAAGCCCCTTATCCGAAAATTGTGGTTGCGCCGTGAATACTGGAGGCGGAAGCAACCAAGACTATTACAGAAACAGTATTGGAGGCCAATTGTTTATGATGAAAAGACCATTGGGGGTACAGGCTGCATTGACCGGTTTTTATCAAAGGCGGTTTGGTAGTGTGGTTTCCTTGAAAACCACTTATACCATTGATAAATATTCTTTTACCAATATTGGATTGGGGGCCAATCTTCAATTGGGTCCCGTTAATTTTTATGTTCTAGCGGATAACCTTTTAAGTTACTCAAATATTGCGGACAGTCATTACGCTTCTTTACAGTTCGGATTTAATATCATATCTTGGAACGGTAATTGATTATCCTTCTATATGAGATCTAAAATATTGTACATATTACTTTTTTCAATGGGATTGAGTGGTGCTGTCAACGCACAACTCAACAATTATAAGTATATTATTGTCCCAAAGAAGTTTGAGGATTTTAAATATATAAACCAATATCAGACCAGTACTTTGACCAAGTATTTTTTTGAGGAAAATGGATTTGAGGTCGTTTATGATGATGCCCTTCCCGTTGAATTGGCCAATGAAAGATGTTTGGGGCTTACGGCCAACCTGATTGATGGTTCAACAATGTTTACAACAAAAATCACCATTACACTTAGGGACTGTAATAATGTTGAGATATTTAAATCTGTTAAAGGTGTCAGCAAGATCAAAGCATATGACGAGTCGTACAGGGAAGCTTTACAAAGAGCATTTGTTTCCTTTGCTGGTATGAATTATGAATATGAGCCCATGGATAAGCAGGATTTAAAAGAAGGAGCTGCTGTAACTGTAAGTTTTAAAGACGATGTAAAATCGGTTAAAGAAACAAAAGAGCATGTGGAGGAACAAAAGGCCACCATGGAAGAGCAAGTATATAAATCTGTAGAACCAAAACCAACCAATATTGTGAAAGCCGTTGGTGAAGAAAAAATGGAATCGGTTCCTACTAGCACGTTATATGCTCAGCCTATTGAAAACGGTTATCAACTTGTGGATAGCACTCCAAAAATTGTGCTAAAACTGGAAGAAACTTCCATGGACAACGTATTCATGACCGATTTTAATGGTAATAATGCCGTGGTCTTCCAAAAGGATGGCAAGTGGTTATTGGAGTATTCCGAGAATGGTAAAAAAGTCCAGAAAGAATTGAATATCAAGTTCTAAAAATCATACTTGTTTTTCCATCTTTTCTTCAAAAAGTCTTTCATGGAATTTTCCCTGGGGTTGTTTCCCGGTTTATAAAATGTAGTTCCTCTAATTTCATCTGGAAGAAATTCAAAGTCCACAAAATTATTTTCATGGTTATGGGCATAGTCATAACCATCGCCATAGCCTAGGTCTTTCATTAGTTTGGTAGGAGCATTTCTAATGGCCATTGGAACGGAAAGGTCTCCAGTTTGACGCACTTTTTGTTGCGCTTGGTTGATGGCCATGTAACTGGCATTGCTCTTAGGTGAACTTGCCAAATAGGTGGCGCATTGGCTCAAAATTATTCTTGCTTCAGGATATCCAATAGTTGTGACCGATTGGAATGTAGTATTGGCAAGTACCAACGCTGTAGGGTTGGCATTTCCAATATCTTCAGATGCAGATATGATCATTCTCCGTGCAATGAACTTTACATCCTCGCCACCCTCGATCATACGGGCCAACCAGTACACAGCAGCATTCGGGTCGCTGCCTCTAATACTTTTTATGAAGGCCGAAATTATATCGTAGTGTTGTTCTCCGGTTTTGTCGTACAATACCGTGTTTTTCTGAACCTTGTTGAGTACCAAATCATTGGTTATGGTAATTTTGTCGCTAGCCTCTGAATTGATAATTAACTCAAAAATATTAAGCAATTTTCGTCCATCTCCTCCTGATAAACGCAATAGAGCTTCCGTTTCTTTAAGTTCAATCTGTTTTTTGGAAAGGTTGGAATCTGTTTTAATGGCTCGTTCCAAAAGTGCTATAAGATCATCTTTACCAAATGGGTTCAAAGTATATACCTGGCATCTGGATAAAAGCGCGGGTATTACTTCAAAACTCGGATTTTCGGTGGTTGCACCAATAAGTGTTACCCAACCTTTTTCGACGGCACCAAGAAGTGAATCTTGTTGTGATTTACTAAAACGGTGAATCTCATCAATAAATAGAATTGGGTTTTTAGCGGTGAACAATCCACCACTTTGTTTGGCTTTGCTGATTACTTCCCTTACATCTTTGACACCACTACTAATGGCACTCAGGGTGTAAAAGGGCCTTTGGCTTTCCGAAGCTATAATGTTGGCCAAGGTAGTTTTTCCCGTTCCTGGCGGACCCCAAAAAATCAAGGAAGGAATCACGCCATTCTTGATTTGGGTGGTCAAAGCACCCTGCTTGCCCACCAAATGTTGCTGACTTATGTAATCCTCTAAGTTTTTTGGGCGTATGCGTTCTGCCAAAGGTTCATTCATGGAGTAAAAATAAAATAAATTTGATGGTCCGTTGTTCTGGTTAGTGAAAGGATTTTGTAGATAACCTGACAATTTGTATAAATTTAAGGTTGTGGCGGGATGTTTGATTTTATGAACATATGAGTAAGGATTCATTTAAATTCTCTAATGCGGTAATATTGGCACCATTGGTGGCTGTGCTATCTATTTGGATTGTTTTTTTTGTTGAGGTCCAGTTTGGAATCAACCTTAATGATTATGGCGTGTATCCTCGAAGAGTATCTGGGTTGAAAGGAGTGTTGTTCAGTCCATTTATTCATGGTTCCATCGCACATTTGTACAACAACACAATTCCTTTGGCAGTATTGACGGCGTTCCTTTTCTACTTTTATCAAAGTGCCGCACTTAGGGTATTGTTGTTAGGAACGCTTGCTTCCGGTTTACTTACTTGGGCTATTGCACGCCCATCATACCATATTGGTGCGAGCGGGGTCATTTATTTACTGGCCAGTTTTATTTTCTTTAAAGGAATTTTGGCTAAAAATTATCGCTTGGTAGCACTTTCTTTGGTGGTTGTTTTTATTTATGGGAGTATGATCTGGTATATTTTTCCGGTCAAGGATGGTATTTCCTGGGAAGGGCATCTCTCTGGGTTCATAACTGGCCTTGTCCTGGCATTTGTAACTAGGGTGCGTGTTCCTGAAGTTCGCAAGTATGATTGGGAACGGGAAGATTATAATGAGGATGAAGATCTTTTCCTAAAACATTTTGATGAAGACGGCAACTTCATGGAAATTTCCGAAGAAGAGAGGTTCGAGCAAAACGTTCAAATTAAATATCACTACAAAGAATCCAAAAAGGACTAACACCTATTTCTTCCTTTGCCTAACTACTTCATAAAGGAATACACCACAGGCCACAGAAACATTTAAGGAACCGATTTTGCCCATAAGCGGTAATTTAGCCTGGTGGTCAATACTGCTGAGGGTAGAAGGGGAGATGCCTTTTTCTTCGGACCCCATAATTATGGCCGTAGGTTGATTAAAATCCACTTCGTAAATGTCATTTTCTGCTTTTTCAGTAGCACCAGTTATTACTATTCCTGAGGATTGAAGGTAGAAAACAGCGTCTTTCAGATGATCTACCTTGGCAATGGGTACATTGAAAGCTGCACCTGCAGACGTTTTTACGGTATCGTCAGTAATGGGAGCGGCCCCATTTTTAGGGATGATGATCCCGTGCACGCCAGAACATTCGGCAGTACGGATTATGGCGCCAAAATTTCTTACATCGGAAACTCCGTCCAGTAGCAGAAACAACGGATGTTCTTCCTTGGAGAGCACTTTTTCCACTAATTCTTCAAAGTTGTGGAATTCTACCGGCGATATTTGTGCTACCGCACCTTGGTGGTTGTTTCGGGTAAAGCGGTTGAGCTTTTCTATGGGAACGTAAGATAGGCTGATACCATTTTTACGTGCTGAAGATTCCAGTTCTTTGTGAAGCTCCCCTTTAAGCCCTTTTTGTATAAATATCTTGTTGATGGGCTGGTTGGCATTTATGGCCTCTATAACGGCCCTTAAGCCATAAATGATGTTTTCATTTTTCATGTCGCAAATTTAGACATAAAAAAAGCACTCTTTGTGAGTGCTTTTCAAATTTTTCAGTTAAGGGCTTAATGTTGTTCAAGCCATTTTAGAACCGCAATTACATCTGCTTCGTCTTTAACCTTTATTTTCTTTTCTTTTAAATAGGTCTTTACGGTTTTCTGCTTATCACCAGGTAACAATTTTAGTAACTTCCTGTTGTTAATTACCAATTCGTCAATTCTATCACGTCCCGGAACTTCCAAATAGTATTCTGTGAATTGAGAGAATCTCGGAGGAATGGCTTTAACAAAAGAGTTTTGCGCTTTCTGGCCTTCGGTAAACTTCACATCAACACGTTTGTAAAATTTGTATTCACCATCAGATAGTAATGTTAAATAACCGTTTTGTGTTAAACCGGAGTTATCAATAAAGGTTTTAAAACTAAAAAGTTTACCATCTAAACTCCTTATATTGATACTCTTATCTCTCCTTAATCCACTTACAGGGGCACTTGGTGTGTTATCGCTTTTTATTTCAATTTCTTCCATATAGGCATTGTACCGGAAAAAAACATCAGATTCATAATCATCTTTATAATAAAGCTTACCGGGCATAAAAACATCAGAAGTATAGGCAGATCCTTGTATGTCCAAATCTTTTTCTTTTCTTTTTTTATCTGCTGAACTTACATCTCCCAATAAGTATGAAATAGCTGCACTATTACTGGAAGTACCGGAAACTTGACTCGCATTGACAGTTCCAAAAGTTTGTGCAATTGTACCTGACATACAAGCAAAGGCTAAATAAGTAAAAAAGTATTTTCTCATGTGTATTTAATAGTTTAAGGAAATCTATAAATTATGTTTATAAGATATAATATGAAAATGTTAAATAATGTTAAATACTGTGAAAATTATTATTTGCAACACCTTCATATCAATTATTTAAAGAGTTGATAATTATACTGTTGTTATTTGTGGCAGTTAACAATAACTCTTCGTTGGTGGAACTCTTCAGCCAAACTAGATCTTTAACATTGCCTTCTAGATAAAGTCCAGAGTCGCTTCTGTTCATCATATTATAGCCATCTTTTTGATTTGAAATCAATACAACACCCGAAATAAAATCCAACCGGGGAGTTTCAACTTCAGTTTGATAAATATTACCTGCGAGAATACAGTCTTCAAAGCCATCGTCATTTAAATCTTTGAATACAGCTGTCAATATTGGGAAAGATTGTGCTAAAGTCGGCAAGTCTTTTATTTCAAAATCACCATTTCCTTTGTTTAAAAGTAAAATGGAATTAAAATTAGTCACTTCATTTTCATAGGCAGTATCCAATTTTTCCCCGTAAACATCAACCAGATTTGCATTGGCAAATTCGTTGTAAGTTTTGAATTTTTCCTTAATAAAGGGCATTTGTTGGGAGGAACATTCTCTTCCTCTAACTGGCACAAATTCTCCCTTGTATTTCTTACTTAAAACGATATCTGGTGTACCATTATCATCAAAATCATTAGCATAAACTTTAAGAGGTTTATTTTTATTGACTTTGAATTTAGTGTTCTGTCCTATATTACCAACCAAGTAATCCGGTTTACCATCATTATTGATGTCTGTTTCTTTTACTGTAAACCACGACCCTTTTTCGTTGTCAAATGTATAATCTTTTAAAAGCGAAAATGTTCCGCCTTCGTTCTTAAAAAAGCCAATATTGGTCCACTCTCCAACGGCAATCAAGTCTTCTTTGTCATCGCCATTGAAATCAGTTATTAAAATATCGTTAACAATTCCAAAATCCTCAAATTCAGGAATGATTTGTTTGGTAACATCGGTTAATGTTCCGGCATTATTTTGATAGACCATCGATGGTGAAAAAAGTGGATAATTCTGAGGTTTGATTCGATTACCAACGATTATATCCAAATAGCCATCTTGATTAAAATCTAAACTCGCAATTGTTTTTCCTGGTTTTGGAAAACTATTTAACGCTTCTTGCTGGTTTCTTGTAAAATTACCTTGCCCATCATTTAAATACAACCTATCCCTGTAAAACGATGAATGCTCCAAAAATTCATTGCCGCCACTAACTATGAACAAATCTTGATCTCCATCATTTTCGATATCTATAAAGAGTGCCGCGGTATCTTCGTAATCCTTATCGTTTAAAAAGGCTGGAATTTTCTTTTCCGTAAATTTTCCTTGTTGAGATTGAATAAATAAAGCTGTTGGTTGACCCGAAGCGCCACCAACAATAATATCCGTATAACCATCATCGTTAACATCTGCTTTTTCAATAAAAGGACCTTGCGTAGATTGTTTGTAAGGCAATAAAATTTCTTTCTCAAAGTCATCGTAAAGGTTTTCCTGATGGGAATAGTTCAAACCGACTGCATTTGGATTAATGTTCTCAAATAAGGTTGTTTTTTTTAAATTAGGAACAGGTATATTGTTTACATCAGATTCATTGACCACAAGTTTTTTATTGACATCGACATCATAGGAGACATGATGCTTGCCATTGGGCCAAGAAATGTAAACAGAATCTATTTTTGAAGTGTTTCCCAGACCAAAATGGGCTATGTTTTGGTGAGAAGAACGGTAACCCCGAACCGTTCTCGATTCAACGATTTGTGAATTATCACCATCATAAAAAATTTCAATCTTCGGATAGGCCTCACTCAATTCGCTTTTTGCATCTACAATTAGAAAATTACCTTTTTTATTATCTACTGAAGTGTTCTTATAGAGGAAGGCAACTTCGTCCATGTTATTTACCACAGCATCCAAATCACCATCGTTATCAAAGTCCGCAATTGCCGCACCATTGCTAAACGAATAATCTGCCAACCCCCAATCTTTGGCTTTGTCTTCAAAACTTAGTCCACCATTGTTTTCAAAAAGGATGTTTGGAAGTTTTTCCGACGGCATTGATTCATACAAACGTTTTTTAATTTCTAATGGTACATCGCCTTTATACTTTACTTTGGCTTTATAGACCTCTTGTTGAAGGTCGTTATCGAGGGCATATCTTCTATATCCATTCGTAACAAAAATATCCTTATCAGAGTCCAGGTCATAGTCAGCCATAAGTACAGACCAGCTCCAATCGGTATTTGCCATATGGGTTTGTTGGACTACGTTTGAAAACTTGTTGTTTCCCAAATTTAATTGTAACGAATTGTACATATATTGGTAGTGAAAACCTGCTTTGTTTGTTAAATAGTCGAACCTCGCTGTATTCATGGATGCCATTAAGGTTTTGGACCTTACGTGGTCATTGGCAGCCATATCTAAAACAAAGATATCTTGTAGTCCATCGTTATTGACATCCGCAATATCCATACCCATGCCATAGTAGGATATTTGTTGGGTATAAGATTTTATTTGGTCAGAGAAAGTACCGTTACCATTATTTATAAAAAGAGCATCCGGTATATAATAATCACTAGCTACATAAAAATCTAAAAGATTGTCATTGTTGATGTCGGTTACCGTTATACCTAATCCAAATAAAGGGCGTTCCAATCCAGCCACTTTGGTAATGTCTTTAAATTTCCCGTTGTCATTTTCGTAAAAATGGCAACTGTTAAAATATTTTGCCTCTTCACTTTCTGAGACTAGCTTGTATAGGTTGATGGGATCAACACCATAAAACTCATTCTCGTTCAAGACAAAGCAGTCAAGGTCATTGTCGTTATCAAAATCAAAAAATACGGTTTGGGTGCTTATTCCCTGATCGGCCAAACCAAATTCTTTGGCTTGTTCGAGAAATGTTCCATTTTTTTGATTGATATAAAGAAGGTTGCTGCGTTTTTCTCGTTGATAGGGTCCCCCTTGAGAAATATAAATGTCCTGCCAACCGTCGTTATTGATGTCAACAACACTCACGCCATTGCTCCAGTTTTTGTTTATATTGATATTTGCTGAGCTTGAGACGTCTTCAAACTTGAAATCCCCAAGGTTTTTATAAAGCTTATTTTCAACTTGATTCCCACAGAAGAAAATATCTTGGAGCCCATCGTTATTGAAGTCTATAATTCCGACACCAGCACCATTATAAAAATAGTCGTAGTTAAAAAGATTTTCTTTGGTTTCTATATTTTCTTGTATGGTGTTTTGGAATTGGATACCACTTAACTCATTATCAATTTTTTCGAAAATTGGTTGATTTAATGTGACGTTTGAATCATTGCTTTTTTTGTCTTCACATGCGGATGTGAGAATACAAACCAATGATAGTATTGTTGTTCCTTTTAAGAAATTCATAATTAACGGAGGAGTATTAATTATTATTTTTAACCGTGATATTGTAAAAAAAAGGGGTTGCATTGCAACCCCTTTACTTTATATTCGACAATTAATTGTTAATTATCGATTAAGATAAACTAATCCTTATTTGTGATTAGTCTGCGCAATAGTCTATTTCAATAAGACCAGCATCGGTACCAGGACCTACATCTGCAACCAAGTTACCTGCAGGTGTATAAATTTGGAAGGACATTTCATCCCAAAAATCACCTTGGAAATCAATTGTAGCTGCTGCTGTTTGGCCGGCTGGAACGTCGAAGGTTGTACTTCCTTCACTAGCACCAGGGGTGCAACCAAATCCAAAATCATCATAATCTGAGCAAAGTCCTATTTCATACACGGTACCATCGCTTAATGTAATGATGATACCAGGACCACCTCCATCTGCCGATGTTGGCTGCCAACCATCGCCGAATGCATCTTGCATGTCCACGGTCCAGGTTCCTGCTTGGGTTGGTTTAGGGCCACATACCATAACTGCAGTATACTCAAAAGGTGAGTTAAAGTAAGAACCAGTCAATGTTCCTGAATTATCTGCAGCGGAATAAACCGCTCCATCGGTTCTTACGATTTCAAATCTAATAGTGAATGCATCACCACCAAACATGTCATCACCGGTTAATCCTAATGCGGACTGCATTTCATCTGCAGTTGCTGTATAAGTGAACCTTGGCAATCCATTTGGTCCGATCGTTCCATCACTTAAAGAATAGGACTGTACCAGAATCTCGGTATCGCCAATGGTTGAAGTACCTTTATCAGAGGTGTTGTCACTATAACCTAAATATACATCAAGAGACTGTAATAAATTCCCATTTTCTTGGTCTTGTACTTCAACAGTGGCACCAAAACCTCCACTTAACAGAGTGCTGGTTGGAACGTCATACTCGATTGTATTCTCGGTTATTTCAATGGTTCTAAGTATAGACCCTCTAGTTTCTGCTTCAACTATTTGGTCAATTACTTTGTCACCTTCTTCACAAGCTGCGAACAGTATTCCTACCATACCAGCTAAAAAGACTTTATTTATAAAATTAATTTTCTTCATTTTTCTAAAAAATTTTAGTTAGCTGGTGGAAATGTTGGACTAGCTGGATTGTTATCCCAAAACACCTGAGTAGTCAAATCTGACCTCTGTTGTAGATTAGGATTGTTCAACACCTCATTTTGTGGTAATAAAAGCGATCTTGGAAACGGTCCCGGATCTGGTTCCCAGTTAGGGGATACAGTTGTAGGAAATCCAGTTTTTCTATAATAGTTAAAAGATTCAAAACCACCACCGTACAAAGTTGTAAAATATTGTTCAGCAAAGATATTTTCTTTGTCATCACCAGTTGCGTTGTTGAAAGCGGTAACAATATCATCAATATATTCATCAACTTCAGTCTCAGTTGGTTCAAAAGATAAATCGGCAGAACCGTCCAAGGCGCCAAAGCTTTGAACTTTTGCAATGGATTTTTCTAAACCAGCCCGAAGTGCATCTGCTTTATCAGTATCAGAAGTGGCCATTTCACCAATCCAAAACTCTACATATGAAGATAGAATAATTGGTTCGATACCTGCACCACCACCACCTTGGCCAAGACCAACACCAGGTGCCAAAAGTACACCGGTAGTTGCATCTACGTCTTCAAATTGGCTATCATCAAAACGTCCAGCCGCTGGGTAAACACCTGGAGCAGCTTTTAAGAATCCATCTGGTGGTCCACCTTCATCATTACCATGAGATCTACCCCAGTACCCATTGTCTACACTGCAGTAAACAAATCCGTCGTAATGTGGCGGAGGAGTGAAAAAAGAACAAGAGATAGTTTCTTCGTTCGGTGGAACAGCAGCTCCATCAACATCGATAGCTCCTGGAGTACCATTAGCTTGGCGATAGAAGTAATATCTAATTCTAGGATCATCATTCTGAAGCATCAAATTCATTAGCCAGTTTGATCTATATGGCCCTACACCAGTTGGAGTATAACTGTCTTCGTAATCAGGGTGACGGTCACTAGGTTGTAGTTCACTCACCCCATACTTAAATTGAAAGTCGTCTTCAGCTGAAGTAATATAATCTCCACCGGCAATTATGGCATCAAAAGCCGCTTTGTTTCCAGTGTTTTTATAGGAACGTAATTTAATGGAATTAAGGGCTTTTATCCATTTAGATGTATCTCCACCATAAAACATATCTGTGGCTCCTTGAGGGCTTGGATCAGCAGCGAGTAGCGCTTCAGCCTCGTTCAAAAGTGCAAATGCTGCAGCATATACTTCTTCACCACTATCTAAAGTTGGAGCAGGAAATTCGGTTGGATTACCAGCTTGTGAAACCGCTGCAACACCGAGCATGTCAACTAATTGAAATAGTGAATGAGCATACATTATTTTTCCTAAGGCGATATGGAAAGAAAAATCTACATCACTTTCTGCATCAATAAGCTCAAGAGCTTGAAGGTTCGTCAAAATACCTACGTCAACATTACCATTACCTGGTATGGTAAAATCAGAACTGTAGGTTCTTGCCCATGGCGCATTTAACGTAGTACCAGAAAGCGCATTGAAATAGTTTCTTCCGTTGAAGTACTCAATACGGGTTAATTGGGCGGCCACGTCACCAAAATCATCTTGGTTGGAAGCATAAGCCAATTGTATTGCATTGAGTAGCAAATTGGGATCCGACTGAGTCGGAGCTAGTTCGTTTGGGCTTATTGTTAAGTCCAAATCAGTCGTTTCACAGGCCATAAAACTTATGCCCGCTAGTAAGACTAATGTAATAGGTTTAAATATATTTTTCATAATCTTTAATCGTATTAACAATTTTTATTAGAAGGATGCTTTAACGCTAAATCCATATCTCTTCGCACTTGGACCATTTAAGAAATCAAATCCTTGTCCATTACCAACACCAACACCTTGAACGTTGGGGTCAAAATTAGCGCCATCTGGAGTGTTGTAAGCATCATACCACAAGTTAAATCCTTGTACAGTAAAAGTTAATTGTCCAAATGGAGTTTTCTCTAGAAATTTAGAAGGTAGGCTATATGCCAAAGAAACTTCTTGCAAGCGAAGAACCGAAGCATCATAAATTCTGGTTTCGGTAGGTCCAAATAACAAGTTGGTAAAGTAATACGTAGAGTTGTTGATCTGCGTATTGTTAGGTGATCCATCTGCAGTAACGCCTGGTAATATGTAAGTACCTAACCTGTCTTTTGTTTCTTCAATAAGACCTCTACCCAATAAAGTTGCAATAGTACTGGAGAGAATGTCACCACCTTTAGTGTGGTTTATCTGAAAGTTTAAACTCAGGCTTTTGTAGCGAATAGTATTGATGAAGTTCATGGAGTAATCTGCGATAGCATCCCCAACGATTGGAGCCAATCCATTTTCATCTTGTTCCGCTACTTGGTAACTACCAGCACTGTTTACTATGAAATCACCATTTTCATCGCGTTGAATGGCTGTTCCATAGATAGAACCTAATGATTTCCCTTTTTGCGCTACGTTACCACCTCTAAACAATCCACCTCCTGCGGGGATAGAACCAGAATAGAAAATTTGATCTTGTTCTTGCTCAGTAACAACAACGTCATTTGTAAAGAAATTAACTCTGGAATTCCAAGAAAAATTCTCGCTGCTGATAATATCAACACCTAAATCGGCTTCTATACCTTTATTTTCTATAGCTCCAATATTACTTTGAGTCAAAGTAAATCCTGTTGCAGGTGCTAATGGCTCTTCAACAATCAAATCATTGGTTGTTTTAAGGAAATAAGTGAAGTCTAAGGAAACTCTATTTTTCCAAAACTTAGATTCAAATCCGAGCTCTAATTCTTCCAAAAGCTCTGGTTTCAAATCAGGATTCGCTTTAAAGTTGGCAACCTGATTCGTTGTTATGGATTCTCCAGTAAGTCCATCGTTAAATACTTGTGTATTTTGCTCTGTAAAACCAACAGTTGGGTATGCAGAATCAGTATCAAAGTTAGCGGAAGTACCATAACTTGCTCTAATCTTTAAAAAGTTCAACCCATTTTCTGACTTAAGTTCAGGGAATGCGTTTGTTGGTAAGAACGACAAACTTGCTCCTGGATACGTTATACTGTTGTTGGCACTTTGGAAGTTGGATACCCAGTCTTTACGTGCACTAACATTCAAGAATAAAAAATCATCATAATCCAAGGTCGCTTGACCTAAAAGACCAACGATGTTTCTTTTTCTTGAGAATTGCAGTGGCAACTGGTTCTGGTAATTAAAATGTCTTTTGACACCGAATACAATTTGACCCGTACTTGAAACACCACTTCTATCATAAGAATCCGATCGGGCCGTTGCCCCAGCAGTAAAACTAAGTCCAAGTTTTTCAGAAATATCGTAATTACCATTTATAGAAACAAAGTGGTCCCAAATGGTGTTATTGTTGTCATAAGTCTGTAGGAATCCAAAAATAGCAGAGTTAAATTCAACACCACCTTTATTTGAACTGTTGTTGTTACGTTCGTTATAGAAATCCAAACCAGTTCTCCAGTTTAAATCCAAGTTTTCTGTCAATGCATAGTTAGCGGATAAATTCCAGAAAAAACGATTGGTAAATTGATTGTAAACAACATTTTTAGCAGTCCACCTAGGGTTGATAATACTATTGTTCTGACGATAGTACACACTAGAACCGTCAATTGGGTTTTCAAATGGTAAGCCCATTAGGTCCACACTTAACGGTGTGAAAAACACGTTACCATAAACAGAAAGACCATCAGTACCATTACCTCTACTTGATGCAATCGGTGGAGTGAATACATTTGATCTAGCATAGTTCATTGTACCACGGATGGTGAATTTGTTACTCAATTCAGTAACACCACCCAAGGAGATGTTTACCCTATCAAATTTATTCCCTGGAGTAAAACCAATGTCGTTGTAATAACCAACGTTTGCATTAAAAGCAGTTTTGCCGTCTTCACTTGAACCGGAGATGTTAACATTTGTATTTAATGTTCTACCAGTCCTAAAGAAATCTTCTACCGAATCGTATGGTTTCCAATCATAACGAGCACCTTGAAATTCTGGGAATGCCTGTGGAATACCTGTTGCAGTTGAAGCCGTCGAGTAAGGGTGTGCTAAAGTGCCATTATCATCAATTGCTGCTTGTGCACCCCAACCTGCAGTACCACCTCTATCAAAGCTTGGACCCCAGTTACTAAAGAACCAACCGAAAGATTGGTCAAAACCGTTACCGTATTGCTGCTGATAATTTGGCATAGAAGCAATTTCATTCGCAAAGAAAGATTGTGAAACGGTAATTTCAGTCTTTTTAGGTCCAGTACTTGAAGAGCCAGATTTGGTAGTAATTAAAATTACACCATTCCTTCCTTGCGTACCATATAATGTTGCAGCAGAAAGACCTTTCAATACTTCGATATTTGCAATGTTGTTAGGGTCAAGGTCCAAGAATCTTGAACTACCGGTATTACCAGCTATAAAGTCTCCTTGCTGGTTAGTGTCGTTACTAAAAGGAACACCGTCAACAATGAATAAAGCCTGGTTATTACCACTAAATGAGTTCAAGCCTCGAATTACTACGTTGGTAGCGGACCCAGAAGCACCCCCTGCAGAAGTAATGTTTACACCAGCTGCTTTACCCGAAAGCACCCTGGCGACATCACCTTCCGCTCTATCTTCCAAAGCTTCGGAGCCAACAGAGGTTACGGCGTAACCTAATGCTTTTTTCTCCCTCTTGATACCTTGAGCGGTTACCACCACTTCTTCAAGAGCTTGAGCATCTTCTGTCATCTGAACATTGATTACGCTGCTAGCGCCGACTACTCTTGTGGCCGGTTTTTGGCCGATGTAGGTGAAAAGCAAGGTTTGCCCCTCACTTGCGCTGATGGCGTAATTTCCATCAAAATCTGTTTGGGTACCCGATGTGGTCCCTTCAACGACAATGTTGACCCCAGGTAACGGCAGCCCATCGGCGTCCGTAACAGTACCTGTAATCGTCTTGTCTTGTGCATAGGATATATGCACAACAAACGCCAATAATAGCGTTAACAATCCATTAAGTTTTGTTCTCATTGTTAAATTATTTGAATTAGCTAATCGCTAAAATCATAATTTCATGTTAATAATCCAAACTAATTTTATAAAATCTTTAAGAATGACCTCTTAAATGAAATAACCGCAAAATCATTAAAATTCATTATGAAGTATGTAATTTGAAGGGGGTAGAATTGTTCTTAATGCAAATAGTTTTTCTTGTTGCCCTGTCAACCGTGGGGGGCGGGCGTTTTTCAACCAAGCCTTTTATTTTCAATTACCATTTTTTTTCTCTTTTAAATCTGATTTATTGAGAGGTGTTGAAGAGGTGTGACTTTTATACCTTAATATATAGGTGTTAGTCTTTAATGTGCTTTTTTGTGTTTTGTCTTTAAATGGCGGGGTGGTTTATTGGGTGGAATGTTGGATTTTTTGCGGGCATTCAAACTTTTTTTGGTCTCGCCCTAAATTTAATCGTCTTGGATTTGAATTATTGGGAATTATCACTACATTTGCAGCCCTCAAAATGAGGGTTATTTAGTTTTTAAAAGAAATTTAATGCCAACAATTTCACAATTAGTACGAAAAGGAAGGGCCACAATTACCAAGAAGAGTAAATCGGCTGCTTTGGATTCGTGTCCTCAAAGAAGAGGGGTTTGTACGCGTGTTTACACTACAACACCAAAGAAACCAAACTCTGCAATGCGTAAAGTTGCAAGGGTAAGGTTGACCAACGGTAAAGAGGTGAACGCATATATCCCCGGTGAAGGTCACAATCTCCAGGAGCACTCGATAGTATTGGTTAGAGGCGGGAGAGTAAAGGATTTGCCTGGTGTGCGATATCACATCGTTCGTGGCGCATTGGATACCGCAGGTGTTGCGGGAAGAACGCAACGACGATCTAAGTATGGTGCAAAGCGTCCTAAAAATTAATCATTTTTAAGAAGAAGCGATGAGAAAAAAGCAGGCAAAAAAGAGACCGTTATTACCGGATCCTAAATTTAACGATCAACTTGTTACACGTTTCGTGAACATGATGATGTGGGACGGTAAAAAATCAGTTGCATTTAAGATTTTTTATGATGCGATTGAAATCGTTGATGAAAAGAACACTGACGAGGAAAAAACAGGATTGGAATTGTGGAAAGATGCTCTTTCCAATGTAATGCCACATGTAGAGGTTCGTAGTAGAAGAGTGGGTGGTGCTACATTTCAGATTCCAATGCAGATTCGCCCAGATAGAAAAATTTCCACTGCCATGAAATGGTTGATCAGCTTTTCAAGAAAGCGTAATGAGAAATCCATGGCGCAAAAATTGGCAGCTGAGATTTTAGCAGCGGCTAAGGAAGAAGGTGCGGCGGTTAAGAAAAGGGTAGATACACATAAAATGGCCGAGGCCAATAAAGCATTCTCACACTTTAGATTCTAATCAATACAATGGGAAGAGATTTAAAATATACAAGGAATATAGGTATTGCAGCTCACATTGATGCTGGAAAGACAACTACTACAGAGCGTATTCTTTTTTATACAGGTGTGAGTCATAAAATTGGTGAAGTGCACGATGGTGCCGCAACCATGGACTGGATGGAGCAGGAGCAGGAGCGTGGTATTACCATTACCTCTGCTGCTACCACTTGTACATGGAAGTTCCCAATGGAGAATGCGAAAGACTTGCCTGATACTAAAGATTACCACTTTAATATAATTGACACTCCCGGGCACGTTGACTTTACCGTTGAGGTAAACCGTTCCCTTCGTGTGTTGGATGGATTGGTGTTTTTGTTCAGTGCCGTTGACGGTGTGGAGCCACAATCCGAGACCAACTGGAGATTGGCCGATAATTACAAAGTGCCAAGAATCGGGTTTGTTAACAAAATGGACCGTCAGGGTTCCAACTTCTTGAACGTGTGTAAGCAGGTTCGTGAAATGTTAGGTTCCAATGCGGTACCGATTGTATTGCCAATTGGAGACGAGGCTGACTTTAGAGGTATTGTCGACTTGGCAAAAAACAGAGCTGTTGTTTGGCACGAGGATAACTTCGGTTCAACATTCGATGTTGTGGACATTCCTGAAGAAATGAAGGATGAGGTTAGGGAATATAGAGCTGCCTTGATTGAAGCTGTTGCGGAATATGATGAGGAGTTAATGGAGAAATTCTTCGAAGATGAAGATTCCATTACTGAAGATGAAGTGCACGCTGCTTTGCGCGCGGCTGTTATGGATAGGGCCATTATTCCAATGATTTGTGGTTCTTCCTTTAAAAATAAAGGAGTTCAGTTCTTGTTGGATGCAGTTTGCCGCTACTTGCCATCACCTTTGGATAAAGATGATATCGTAGGAACTCACCCTGATACCGGGGAGGCTATTACAAGAAAACCAGATCCAAAAGAGCCATTTGCGGCACTTGCATTTAAGATTGCAACCGATCCGTTTGTTGGTCGCTTGGCATTCTTTAGAGCTTATTCTGGTCGTTTGGATGCAGGTTCGTACATTTTGAATAACCGTTCAGGTAAGAAAGAACGTATTTCACGTATCTACCAAATGCACTCCAATAAACAAAATTCAATCGATTATATCGAGGCTGGAGATATTGGTGCGGCTGTAGGATTCAAAGATATCAAGACAGGGGATACAATGTCTGATGAAAAGGCTCCGATCGTATTGGAGAGTATGGATTTCCCTGATCCCGTTATTGGTATCGCAGTTGAGCCTAAAACTAAAGCTGATGTTGATAAATTGGGTATGGCTTTGGCTAAATTGGCCGAAGAAGATCCAACCTTCCAGGTAAAAACAGATGAAGCATCTGGTCAGACAATTATTTCTGGTATGGGTGAGCTTCACTTGGATATTATCTGTGATCGTCTTAAGCGTGAGTTTAAGGTGGATGTTAACCAAGGTCAACCTCAGGTAGAGTATAAGGAAGCTATTACCGGAGTGGCTGATCATAGAGAAACATATAAGAAACAGACAGGTGGTCGTGGTAAATTTGCGGATATCGTATTTACTATGGAGCCTGCCGATGAAGGCGTGTCTGGACTTGAGTTTGTAAATGTGATCAAGGGTGGTAACATTCCTAAAGAATTTATCCCATCTGTTGAGAAAGGATTCAAAGAGGCTATGAAAAATGGTCCTTTGGCTGGATTCGAAATGGATTCCATGAAAATCACCCTTAAAGATGGTTCATTCCACCCTGTGGATTCTGACCAACTTTCTTTCGAACTTGCTGCAAAACTTGGTTACAAGGTGGCTGCTAAGAAAGCGAAAGCGGTAATTATGGAGCCAATTATGAAGTTGGAGGTCCTTACTCCAGAAGAAAACATGGGGGATATAGTTGGTGACCTGAACCGAAGAAGAGGTCAGGTGAGCAATATGTCGGATAGAGCAGGTGCGAAGGTTGTTAAGGCTGAAGTGCCGTTATCGGAGATGTTTGGTTATGTTACTTCCTTGAGGACTTTGTCTTCAGGTAGAGCGACATCCACAATGGAATTTTCACACTATGCAGATACTCCTTCCGCTATAGCCGAGGAAGTTATTAAAGCAGCTAAAGGAGTAACCGCTTAATTTTTCAGCAAGATGAGTCAAAAAATTAGAATAAAATTGAAATCTTACGATCACAATTTGGTGGACAAATCTGCTGAGAAGATCGTGAAGACAGTAAAAACAACAGGTGCTGTGGTAACTGGACCAATTCCTTTGCCAACACGCAAAAAAATATTTACGGTTTTACGTTCACCTCACGTGAACAAAAAATCTAGAGAGCAGTTCCAATTGAGCTCTTACAAGAGATTATTGGATATATACAGCTCTTCATCAAAAACCATCGATGCCCTTATGAAGCTTGAGCTTCCAAGTGGTGTGGAGGTTGAGATCAAAGTCTGATAATGTTTCTGCCCTAGGCGGGAGCAACATGTCCTGAATGATGGTTCGGGAAAAACGGAGAAAGAAAAAAACTGGGTCAGAACAGAATATTTTTCTTGACCCAATTTTTTTGCCAAGAAATTGGCTAGAGTTATAAAATGTAAATAATTGTTAATTAATTAAATATGTCTGGGTTAATAGGTAAGAAAATCGGTATGACCAGCATTTTCGACGAGAATGGAAAGAACGTTCCATGTACCGTATTGGAAGCTGGGCCATGCGTGGTTACCCAAGTCAGAACCGAAGAGGTAGACGGGTACAGTGCCCTTCAACTAGGTTTCGATGACAAGGCAGAAAAACGTGCTAACAAGGCCGAAACAGGTCACTACAAAAAAGCAGGTGCTTCTCCTAAAAAGAAAGTCATTGAGTTCCAAGGGTTTGAAGGAGAATACAAATTGGGAGATACCGTAGGTGTTGATCTATTTGTAGAAGGAGAATTTGTTGATGTAATCGGTACATCAAAAGGAAAAGGATTCCAAGGTGTTGTAAAACGCCATGGTTTTGCTGGAGTTGGACAAGCGACCCACGGTCAGCACAATAGATTGAGAGCTCCCGGTTCCATCGGTGCCGCATCTTACCCTTCCAAAGTTGTGAAAGGTATGCGTATGGCCGGTAGAATGGGTGGTGATAGAGTGACAGTTCAAAACTTGAGAGTATTGAAAGTGGTTCCTGAGAAGAATCTTTTAGTAGTTAAAGGATGTGTTCCAGGTCATAAGAATGCTTACGTAACAATTGAGAAGTAATGAAGGTTGCAGTTTTAGATATCAAAGGAAAAGAAACAGGTAGAAAGGTAGACCTTTCTGACGATGTTTTCGCCATAGAGCCTAACGAGCACGCTATTTATTTGGATGTAAAGCAGTACTTGGCCCATCAGAGACAAGGAACGCACAAGGCCAAAGAAAGAGCAGAGATCGCTGGTAGTACCAGAAAGATCAAAAAACAAAAAGGTACTGGTACTGCGAGAGCAGGTAGTATCAAATCACCTGTATTTAGAGGTGGTGGTAGAATTTTTGGTCCAAGACCGAAAGACTATACCCAAAAGTTGAACAAGAATATGAAGCGATTGGCTAGAAAATCTGCCTTGAGTTTAAAGTCCAAAGAAAAATCCTTAGTGGTTGTGGAAGACTTTAGTTTTGAGGCTCCAAAGACCAAGGACTTCGTTAATTTCTTGTCTTCCTTGGGGATAGAAAATAAAAAGTCCCTTATTGTGTTGGGCGATTCAAATAATAACGTATATTTGTCGTCGCGTAATTTGGAACGTTCCGTAGTTGTAACAGGCTCAGAATTAAATACTTACAAAATTGTTAATGCAACAAGTTTGGTATTGACCGAAAGCGCTTTGGAAGGAATTGAATCGAACCTAAAGAAATAAAAGTATCATGAGTGTGTTGATAAAACCGATCATTACGGAAAAAATGACCGCTGATAGCGAGCTTTTCAATCGCTATGGTTTCTTTGTAAATCCAACAGCTAACAAGTTGGAAATCAAGGAAGCGGTAGAGGCTACTTATGGTGTTTCTGTTGAAAAGGTGAGAACCATGAATTATGGTCCAATGCGTAAGAGTCGTTATACAAAAACCGGAATTCAGCATGGTAAGACAAATGCTATCAAAAAAGCAATTGTTGATGTAGCTGAAGGTGATATTATTGATTTTTACAGTAATCTATAAAGACGAGAAATGTCAGTTAGAAAATTAAAACCGATAACCCCTGGACAGCGTTTTAGAGTAGTAAACGGATTTGACGCGATTACTACTGATAAGCCGGAAAAAAGCTTGCTTGCTCCGTTAAAAAAGTCTGGTGGTAGGAACAGTCAAGGAAAAATGACCATGCGTCACAGAGGTGGTGGTCATAAAAGAAGATATCGAATCATCGATTTCAAAAGGGATAAACAAGGTGTTGAGGCTACTGTAGTTTCTATCCAGTACGATCCTAACAGAACTGCATTTATCGCCTTGGTGGAGTACAAGGATGGAGAAAAAAGATATGTGGTTGCTCAAAATGGAATGCAGGTGGGTCAGACTGTTAAGTCTGGATCTGGTGCTACTCCCGAGATTGGAAATGCTCTTCCATTGAGCGAAATTCCATTGGGTACCATTGTATCTTGTATAGAATTGAGACCTGGTCAAGGAGCGATTATGGCACGAAGTGCTGGAACTTTTGCCCAGTTGATGGCGAAGGACGGTAAGTTCGTGACCTTGAAATTGCCTTCTGGAGAAACAAGAATGATTTTGGCTACATGTTTGGCCACTATCGGGGCGGTTTCCAACTCTGACCACCAATTGCTGGTATCTGGTAAAGCGGGTCGAAGCAGATGGTTGGGTAGAAGACCAAGAACTAGACCTGTGGCTATGAACCCTGTCGATCACCCAATGGGTGGTGGTGAAGGTAGAGCTTCAGGAGGTCATCCAAGATCTAAGAACGGTATTCCTGCTAAAGGATTTAGAACTCGTTCCAAGACTAAGGACACCAATAGATATATCATAGAACGTAGAAAGAAATAAAAGAAAAGTAAATGGCACGTTCGTTAAAAAAAGGACCATATGTTCATTTTAGTCTGGAGAAAAAAGTCCAGGCCAATATAGAATCGGGTAAAAAATCAGTTATCAAAACATGGTCTAGGGCCTCTATGATAACGCCAGACTTTGTTGGGCAAACCATCGCAGTGCATAACGGTAGGCAATTTGTCCCTGTTTTTGTTACTGAAAACATGGTAGGTCACAAACTAGGGGAATTTTCACCTACAAGATCTTTTAGAGGTCATGCAGGAGCTAAAAACAAAGGTAAAAAGTAAGTAAGCTATGGGAGTTCGTAAAAGAGAAATGGCCGAAAGGTTAAAAGAAGAGAAAAAGCAACTTGCTATTGCAAAGCTTAACAATTGCCCAACTTCTCCAAGAAAAATGCGCTTGGTCGCTGACTTGATAAGAGGTAAGCAAATTGAAATGGCATTGGCTACCCTAAGGTTCAATCCTAAAGAAGCATCCAGAAAGCTGGAAAAACTTTTACTTTCTGCAATTGCTAACTGGGAAGCTAAAAATGAGGGCGCTGATATCGAAGCCGCTGATCTTTTTATCAAAGAAATCCGTGTAGACGGAGGAACTATGTTGAAGAGGTTGAGACCAGCTCCACAAGGTAGGGCACATAGAATCAGAAAGCGTTCCAATCATGTTACCATGATTTTGGAGGCCAATAACAACGTTCAAAGCTAGAAGAATAATATGGGACAGAAGACCAATCCAATAGGAAATCGCTTAGGAATTATCAGAGGATGGGAATCCAACTGGTACGGAGGAAATGATTACGGCGATAAACTGGCTGAAGACGATAAAATCAGAAAATACCTTTATGCACGTTTGGCGAAAGCTAGTGTATCTAGAGTTATTATAGAGAGAACCTTAAAGTTGATTACGATTACCATTACCACGTCTAGGCCTGGTATTATTATCGGTAAAGGTGGGCAAGAGGTAGATAAACTTAAGGAAGAGCTTAAGAAAATTACCAACAAAGAGGTTCAGATCAATATTCACGAGATTAAGAGACCTGAACTTGATGCAAACTTGGTAGCTGCAAGTGTCGCAAGACAGATTGAAAGCAGGATATCATACAGAAGAGCTATTAAAATGGCCATTGCAGCAGCAATGCGTATGAATGCAGAAGGTATCAAGATTCAGATTTCCGGACGTTTGAACGGTGCTGAAATGGCACGTTCCGAGTCTTACAAAGAAGGAAGGATTCCATTGTCTACTTTCCGTGCAGATGTGGACTATGCCTTGCACGAAGCTCACACTACTTACGGTAGATTGGGAGTGAAGGTATGGATCATGAAGGGAGAGGTTTATGGTAAAAGAGAACTTTCCCCATTGGTAGGATTGAGCAAGAGTCAAGGAAAAGGCGGCAAGGATAACAAGAAATCCCGTCGTAGAAAGTAATTAAGATAAAGTAAGGTAAAATGTTACAGCCAAAAAGAACAAAATTTCGTAAGGCCCAGAAAGGGCGTATGAAGGGTATCTCCCAGAGAGGACACCAGCTTTCCAATGGAATGTTCGGTATCAAGTCGATGGATTCGCACTTCATTACTTCCCGTCAGATAGAGGCTGCACGTATCGCTGCGACAAGATACATGAAAAGACAAGGTCAGTTGTGGATCAAAATATTCCCGGACAAGCCTATCACCAAAAAGCCTCTTGAGGTTCGTATGGGTAAAGGTAAAGGTGCTCCAGAATATTGGGTAGCCGTGGTTAAGCCTGGAAGAATCATGTTCGAGGTCGGTGGTGTACCAATGGATGTTGCTAAGGAAGCGTTGAGACTAGCAGCGCAAAAACTGCCGGTTAAAACCAAGTTTATCGTGGCTAGGGATTATTCCGCCTAATTTTTAATTGAGAAGAAAGATGAGACAATCAGAAATAAAAGAACTTTCAATTGAAGAGCTAAAGGAGAGATTGGCCGAGTTGAAAAAACAACACGCTGATCTTAAAATGGCACACGCTGTTACTCCTTTGGAAAATCCTTTACAGATCAGAAAGACAAGAAGGACGGTAGCAAGACTTGCAACTGAATTAACTAAAAGGGAATTACAATAATCGGTTCTGCCTTATGGAAAACAGAAATTTAAGAAAAGAAAGAATAGGCGTTGTTACCAGCAACAAAATGGAGAAATCGATAGTGGTTTCTGAGGTAAAAAGAGTGAAGCACCCTATGTACGGGAAATTCGTTCTAAAGACCAAGAAATATGTTGCCCACGACGAGAAGAACGATTGCAACGAAGGTGATACCGTTAAAATAATGGAAACTAGACCACTCAGCAAGACAAAATGCTGGAGGTTGGTAGAAATCCTAGAAAGAGCTAAATAATTATGGTACAGCAAGAATCAAGATTAAGGGTTGCGGACAATACCGGTGCAAAAGAAGTTTTGACCATCCGCGTACTAGGAGGAACAAAGAGAAGATATGCTTCCTTGGGTGACAAAATTGTTGTTACCGTTAAAGAAGCTACTCCAAACGGTACTGTAAAGAAAGGTTCTGTTTCTACAGCAGTTGTTGTTAGAACAAAGAAAGAAGTTAGGAGACCTGACGGTTCTTACATCCGTTTCGACGATAACGCATGTGTATTGTTGAACCCAACAGGGGAGATGAGAGGAACACGTGTATTCGGTCCTGTTGCAAGAGAATTGAGGGACAGACAATTCATGAAGATTGTTTCATTGGCGCCTGAAGTGCTATAACAGAAATATCAGAAAGATGAAGTTGAAAATAAAAACAGGGGATACGGTAAAAGTCATTGCGGGAGACCACAAAGGCAGCGAAGGCAAAGTACTTCAAGTAGACCGTGAAAAGAACAAAGCTATCGTGGAAGGCATCAATGAGGTGTCCAAACACGAAAAGCCTAGTGCGAACAACCCTCAAGGAGGCATAACTAAAAAGGAAGCTCCAATACATATTTCCAATCTTTCCTTGATCGATCCAAAATCTGGTGATGCCACTAGAGTTGGATACGAGGTAAGGGATGGGAAGAAAGTAAGGTTTTCTAAAAAATCCAATGAAGTAATTTAGTCATGAGTTACATTCCAAGATTAAAGCAAGAATATAAGGAGCGCGTGATCAAGGCGCTAACGGAAGAATTTGGTTACAAAAACGTAATGCAAGTTCCTAAGTTGCAGAAAATAGTAGTTAGCCGCGGAGTTGGTGCTGCTGTTTCGGATAAAAAGTTGATTGATCATGCTGTAGATGAATTGACCAACATTACAGGTCAAAAAGCGGTCGCCACCCTTTCCAAGAAAGACGTTGCTACGTTCAAATTGAGAAAAGGAATGCCAATTGGGGCGAAAGTGACCCTTAGAGGAGAACGCATGTACGAATTTTTGGATAGATTGATTACAAGTGCCCTTCCCAGGGTTCGTGATTTCTCTGGTGTTAAAGCTACAGGTTTCGACGGTAGAGGTAACTACAATTTGGGAGTTACCGAACAAATCATCTTTCCAGAAATCAATATAGACAGAATCAACAGAATCAACGGAATGGACATCACATTTGTTACTTCTGCTGAAACTGATAAAGAAGCAAAATCATTGTTAACCGAACTGGGAGTACCCTTTAAAAAGAACTAGTATGGCCAAGGAATCAATGAAAGCCCGTGAAAGAAAAAGGGCTAAAATGGTAGAAAAATACGCCGAAAAAAGAAAGGCTCTTAAGGAGGCGGGAGATTATGAGGCTTTGCAGAAGTTGCCAAAGAACGCTTCTCCTGTTCGCATGAGAAACCGTTGTAAATTGACAGGTAGACCTCGTGGTTACATGAGAACTTTCGGTTTATCCAGAGTAATGTTCAGAGAAATGGCCAATAAAGGGTTGATTCCTGGAGTTAAAAAGGCAAGTTGGTAATTTAGATAAAGAAAAGAAATGCTTACAGATCCAATTTCAGATTATTTGACCAGATTGAGAAATGCCAACATGGCAGGTCATAGGGTTGTAGATATCCCTGGTTCCAATCTAAAAAGACAGATTACCAAAATATTGTTCGATCAAGGATATATTTTGAGCTATAAATTCGAGGAAGATAAAGTACAGGGCAATATTAAAATAGCCCTTAAGTACGATAAATTTACCAAGGAGCCTATCATTAAAAAATTGCAGAGGGTAAGTAAGCCCGGTCTGCGCAAGTATTCAAACTCTAACGATTTGCCTAGAGTATTGAATGGCTTGGGAATCGCTATCGTGTCTACTTCTCACGGAGTAATGACAAGTAAGCAAGCCCAGCATGAGAACGTAGGTGGCGAGGTATTGTGCTACGTATATTAATTGAGAAAAGAGAAGAAAAATGTCAAGAATAGGTAACAGTCCAGTTAAAATTCCTGATGGAGTCACTATCGAAGTGAAGGATTCCGTTGTTACTGTAAAAGGTAAATTGGGAGAACTTACCCAAGAGTTTTCGGGAATTGACATAAAAGTTGAGGACGGAAGCGTTGTTTTGGAAAGACCTTCCGATGACAATAAACACAAATCAAAACATGGTTTATACCGCGCTCTTATCAATAATATGGTAGAAGGTGTAACTAATGGTTGGACCAAGGAATTGGAACTTGTAGGGGTTGGTTACAGAGCTAGCAACCAAGGACAAAAATTGGATTTGGCCCTCGGATTTTCTCACAACATTGTTCTGGACATCGCACCAGAGGTTAAAATTGAGACTATTTCGGAAAAAGGGAAAAACCCTATCGTAAAACTAACATCTCACGACAAACAATTGGTAGGTCAGGTAGCCGCTAAAATCAGAGGTTTCCGTAAGCCAGAACCTTACAAAGGAAAAGGTGTGAAGTTTGTAGGTGAGCAATTAAGAAGAAAAGCAGGTAAATCAGCTTAATAATTAAGACTATGGGATTATCTAAGACTGAAAGAAAATTACGCATCCGAAGAAGAATACGAAAGGTATCCTTCGGAACTGAAGCAAGACCAAGGTTGTCTGTATTCAGAAGCAATAAAGAAATATACGCACAGTTGATTGACGACGATAAAGGTGTAACTTTGGCGGCGGCTTCATCCAGAGATAAGGATGTAGACTCTAAAGGATCTAAGTCCGAGATTGCAACCAACGTGGGTAAGGCCATAGCTGAAAAAGCTCTTAAGCTCGGTGTTGAAGCTGTAGCTTTTGATAGGGGAGGAAACCTATATCACGGAAGAATAAAATCATTGGCTGAAGGAGCTAGGGAAGCAGGACTAAAATTCTAATAAACTATGTACCAGAAATACAAAAACGTAGAAACAGTAAAGCCAGGTGGACTGGAGTTGAAAGACCGTTTGGTTGGAGTACAACGTGTTACTAAGGTAACTAAAGGTGGTAGAGCTTTTGGTTTTTCAGCTATAGTTGTTGTTGGTGATGAAAACGAAGTTGTTGGACATGGTTTGGGAAAATCCAAAGATGTTGCCACAGCTATCGCTAAAGCCATCGAGGATGCCAAGAAAAACTTGGTTCGAATCCCATTGAACAAAGGAACACTTCCTCACGAACAAAAAGGAAAATACGGTGGAGCACGCGTTTATATCAAGCCTGCATCACATGGTACCGGGGTAATTGCCGGTGGAGCTGTCAGAGCCGTATTGGAAGCTGTAGGTGTACAGGATGTACTGTCTAAATCACAAGGATCTTCCAACCCGCACAACGTTGTAAAAGCTACTTTCGATGCCTTGTTGCAGTTGAGAAGTGCTGATACCGTTGCAAAGCAAAGAGGAGTTTCTTTGGAAAAAGTCTTTAAAGGATAAATAGAGGATATTATGTCAAAGATTAAAGTTAAACAAGTAAAGAGCGGCATCAAAAAGCCACAGAACCAAAAAAGAACTTTGGAGGCTCTTGGATTGCATAAGATCGGACAGGTAGTTGAACACGAAGCAACGCCTAGTATCCTTGGAATGGTAAATAAGGTAAAACACTTGGTTTCCACAGAGGAAGCTTAAAATATAAAGGCACATGGATTTGAATAATCTAAAACCAGCGGATGGCGCTGTGCACAGAGAAGGAAAACGTGTAGGACGTGGAGAAGGCTCCGGTAAAGGAGGAACTTCCACCCGTGGACACAAAGGAGCCAAGTCTAGATCTGGATATTCCAAAAAGATTGGTTTCGAAGGTGGTCAGATGCCATTGCAAAGACGTGTACCTAAGTTTGGTTTCACAAATATCAATAGGAAAGAGTACACGGGAATCAACTTGGGCAAACTTCAAGAATTAGTGGATAAAGGAACCATTAAGAAAGAGGTAACTTTGGAAACACTTATTGAAAACGGTTTGGCCCACAAAAATGATTTGGTAAAGATATTGGGAGACGGTGAATTGAAAGCTTCTCTAAAAGTATCTGTACATAAATTTACTGCTTCCGCTAAAGCTGCCATAGAGTCAGCTGGAGGTGAGGCAATAAGTTTATAAGAAATATAGCATGAAGAAATTTATTGAGACCATATCAAATATCTGGAAGATTGATGAGTTGAGACAACGTATCATCCTTACATTGGGACTACTGTTGGTTTACCGATTTGGAGCCCAAATTGTTCTTCCTGGTATTGATACCGCCCAGTTGGCCCAATTATCCTCGAACACCGAAAACGGTATTTTGGGTATTCTTAATGCTTTTACGGGTGGTGCTTTTGCGAATGCTTCGGTATTCGCTTTGGGTATTATGCCCTACATCTCCGCATCCATTGTGGTACAGTTGATGGGAATTGCGATTCCTTATCTACAAAAACTGCAAAAAGAAGGAGAGAGTGGTAGAAAGACCATCAATCAAATAACTCGTTGGTTAACCATCGGTATCTGTATTGTTCAGGCCCCAGCTTATTTGTATGGTCTAGGTGCTCTAGGTGTGCCCGATAGTGCATTTGTTTTGGGCAAAGGTTTGGATTTTATTGGTCCAGCTGTTATCATATTGGTTACAGGATGTGTATTTGCAATGTGGTTGGGTGAAAAGATCACCGATAAGGGTATCGGAAACGGTATTTCTTTATTGATTATGGTCGGTATCATCGCAACGTTGCCACAAGCATTTGCGCAAGAATTTGTTTCAAGAACTGCCAACAATACAGGTGGTATCATGTTCATGTTGATTGAGGTGATAGTTTGGTTCTTGGTTATTTTGGCCAGTGTGTACTTGACCATGGCCGTAAGACAGATTCCAGTTCAGTACGCAAGAAGAACAGCTTCTGGCGGATATGAAAAGAACGTGATGGGAGCACGTCAGTACATTCCACTTAAGTTGAATGCATCTGGTGTAATGCCCATTATTTTTGCACAGGCAATTATGTTCGCACCAAGTTTGATTGGTAGAACATTTAACGATACTGCTGCTGGTCAGTGGATGGAAGTACAATTCGCCGATATTTTTGGATTGGCTTACAACCTCCTATTTGCAGTATTGATTATAATATTCACTTACTTCTACACAGCGATCACTGTGCCTACCAACAAAATGGCCGATGATTTGAAGAGGAGTGGTGGTTTTATCCCTGGTATACGTCCAGGCAAGGAAACAGGAAACTATTTGGACAAGATAATGTCCTTGATTACATTACCTGGATCTGTCTTTTTAGCATTGTTGGCCGTATTGCCTGCAGTAGTGGTTAAATTGATGGATGTACAGGCCGGTTGGGCATTGTTTTATGGAGGTACATCGCTATTGATCATGGTTGGTGTAGCAATAGATACTGTACAGCAAGTAAATTCTTATTTGTTGAACAGGCATTATGACGGCTTAATGAAAACCGGTAAAAACAGAAAAGTAGCATAGTTTATGGCAAAGCAACCAGCAATAGAACAAGACGGGACTATTATTGAAGCATTGTCTAATGCAATGTTCAGAGTGGAATTAGAAAATGGGCACGTGGTCACGGCGCACATTTCCGGGAAAATGCGTATGCACTACATTAAGTTGCTTCCTGGAGATAAGGTAAAGTTGGAGATGAGCCCATACGATTTAACAAAAGCAAGAATTACTTATAGATACTAGTTACATGAAAGTAAGAGCATCAATAAAGAAGAGAAGTGCCGACTGCAAGATTGTTCGCAGAAAGGGCAGATTGTACGTAATCAACAAAAAGAATCCTAGATTTAAACAAAGACAAGGGTAATTATGGCAAGAATTGCAGGGGTAGATATACCTAAACAAAAGCGTGGCGTTATTTCGCTTACCTACATCTTCGGTATAGGTAAAAGTAGGGCGCAAGAAATTTTGGCAGCAGCCCAAGTAAGTGAAGATACCAAGGTTTCTGATTGGACCGATGATGAAATCGGAAAGATCAGGGAAGCCGTTGGAGCTTACACTATCGAAGGTGAGCTTCGTTCTGAAACTTCAATGAACATCAAGCGTTTGATGGACATTGGTTGTTACCGTGGAATTCGTCACAGATCTGGATTGCCGTTAAGAGGTCAACGTACCAAGAATAACTCTAGGACCAGAAAAGGAAAAAGAAAAACAGTTGCCAACAAGAAAAAAGCAACTAAATAATAAGTAGGTAGTATGGCAAAGGCAAGTACTAAATCAGCTAAAAAGCGCAAAGTAGTCGTAGAATCTACCGGAGAGGCGCACGTTGTTGCATCTTTCAACAACATTATTATTTCCCTTACTAATAAGAAAGGTGATGTTATTTCATGGTCTTCCGCAGGAAAAATGGGATTCCGAGGCTCAAAAAAGAACACTCCTTACGCAGCTCAGGTTGCAGCGGAGGATTGTGCTAAAGTTGCTCACGAAGCAGGATTGAGAAAAGTGAAGGTTTATGTAAAAGGACCAGGTAACGGAAGAGAATCTGCTATCCGTTCCATTCACAACTCTGGAATAGAGGTAACAGAAATCATTGATGTTACCCCACTTCCTCACAACGGTTGTAGACCACCAAAAAGAAGAAGAGTTTAATTATCATTTAATTAATAACGGCCCCCAAAAGGGTCTTCACCCGAAAGTGCAGTTAGATTATCGAAGGATAAGCCTTAATTCATAATCGCACTTTCAAACTAATAGAAGATGGCAAGATATACAGGACCAAAATCAAAGATCGCTAGAAAGTTTGGAGAAGCGATTTTCGGAGACGACAAGTCATTCGAAAAGAAAAATTACCCTCCAGGACAACACGGTAATAACAGACGCCGTGGTAAAAAGTCTGAATATGCAATCCAGTTGATGGAGAAGCAGAAAGCAAAATATACGTATGGTATATTAGAAAAGCAATTCCGTAACCTTTTTGCTCAAGCCAAAAGAAAAGAAGGTGTTGCCGGTGAAATCTTGCTTCAATTGTGCGAATCCCGTTTGGACAATGTCGTTTATAGAATGGGAATTTCTCCTTCAAGAAGAGGAGCGAGACAATTAGTATCGCACCGTCACATAACCGTAAACGGAGAGGTAGTAAACATTCCATCCTACTCACTAAAAGCAGGCGATGTAGTTGGTGTTAGGGAAAAATCAAAATCCGTACAATCCATTGAAGACTCTTTGGCTAACAATAGCAGCGTTTACGAATGGATCACATGGAACTCTGAAAAGAAAGAAGGTACATTTGTTGCCGTTCCAGAAAGACTTCAGATCCCTGAGAATATCAAGGAGCAGCTGATCGTCGAATTATACTCTAAATAAGAATTCAACATTAATCCAATTATGGCATTACTTAATTTTCAGAAGCCCGATAAAGTTATAATGATCGATTCAACAGATTTCGAAGGGAAATTTGAATTTCGCCCTTTGGAACCTGGTTATGGATTAACAGTTGGGAATGCGCTGAGAAGGGTATTACTTTCCTCTTTGGAAGGTTTTGCCATCACTTCTGTGCGCATAGATGGAGTTGAACATGAATTTTCTGTTATTCCAGGCGTTGTGGAAGACGTAACGGAAATTATCCTGAACCTAAAACAAGTTAGGTTTAAAAGACAGATTGATGATGTTGAGAGCGAAACTGTATCTATTTCAGTAAGCGGAAAAGAACAAATGACCGCTGGTGACTTCCAAAAGTTCATTTCAGGATACCAAGTGTTGAACCCAGATTTGGTAATCTGCAACATGGATCCCAAAGTGAGCATCAACATGGAAATCGTTATCGAAAAAGGTCGTGGCTATGTTCCTGCAGAGGAAAACAAAAAATCCAATGCACCATTAGGTAGCATTGCGGTTGATTCTGTTTACACTCCTGTAAAGAATGTGAAATACAGCATCGAAAACTTCAGGGTAGAGCAAAAAACCGATTACGAGAAATTGGTTTTCGAAATCATCACTGATGGCTCAATTCACCCAAAAGATGCCTTGACCGAGGCCGCTAAAGTTTTGATTCACCATTTTATGTTGTTCTCTGATGAGCGCATTACGTTGGAAGCTGACGAAATTGCTCAAACCGAGACCTACGATGAGGAATCATTGCATATGCGTCAGTTGTTGAAAACCAAATTGGTAGACATGGATTTGTCCGTAAGAGCATTGAACTGTCTTAAAGCTGCCGAAGTGGATTCTTTGGGAGATTTGGTTTCCTTCAATAAAAACGATTTGATGAAGTTCAGAAACTTCGGTAAAAAATCTTTGACCGAATTGGAAGAATTGGTCATCAATAAAGGCCTGCAATTTGGTATGGACCTTTCCAAATACAAATTAGATAAAGATTAATAATCATATTTTGCTCTCTCTTTAAATTGGGATTTGGTAGCAAGATGATAACCTAGAAAAATGAGACACGGAAAGAAGTTTAATCACTTAGGTAGAACAGCTGCCCACAGAAAGGCTATGTTGGCCAATATGGGTAGTTCCCTAATAGAGCATAAAAGAATCAACACCACGGTTGCAAAAGCCAAGGCGTTGAAAAAGTTTATCGAGCCTTTGATCACTAAAGCAAAGATTGAGAACAACCAGACTACCGAAAAAGGTACACATAACAGAAGGGTGGTTTTCAGTAACTTGAGAAGTAAAGAGGCCGTAACAGAATTGTTCAGTACAGTTGCCGAAAAAGTTGGTGATAGACCAGGAGGTTACACAAGAATTATTAAATTGGGTAACCGTTTGGGAGATAACGCTGATATGGCGATGATCGAATTGGTGGATTTCAATGAGCTTTACAACGCAGGTAAGCCTAAGAAGAAGTCAACCAGAAGAAGTAGAAGAGGAGGCGGAGGCGCTAAACAAGCTGAAGCTCCAGCTCCAGCAGCCGAAACTAAAACTGACGATTCTGAAGAATAAGAAGAATGTTATTAACTATTGTATTTAAGGAAAAAGGATAAGTGAAAACTTATCCTTTTTTTATGTTTTTTTGTCTTAACCGAAACTAGAGCACGAAATGAAGTATCACACAAAGAAAAAAGCATTGATTTTGTTGGCGGACGGAACCATTTTTTATGGTAAGGCCGTTGGAGGAAGAGAAGGTACCGCAGTAGGAGAAGTTTGTTTCAATACCGGGATGACAGGGTACCAGGAAATTTTTACCGACCCCTCTTACTACGGACAGTTAATGGTAACCACCAATGCCCATATTGGAAACTACGGGGCCCACGAAGACGAAGTTGAATCCGATTCTGTGAAGATCGCAGGCCTTATCTGTAAAAATTTCAGTTACGAATATTCAAGACCGGATGCAACCATGAGCCTCTTGGATTTCTTGGACAAAAGCAGCTTATTGGCAATTTCCGATGTTGACACCCGTGCTTTGGTGAGCTACATAAGAGACAACGGAGCCATGAATGCATTGATCTCCACAAAAGTGGACGACATTGATGCGTTGAAAGAAGAATTGAAAAAAGTACCAAGTATGGAAGGTTTGGAACTTTCATCCAAGGTTTCCACAGAAGAGCCATATTACTACGGGGATGAAAATTCTGATGTAAAAATCTCCGCTTTGGATATTGGGATCAAAAAGAACATCTTGAGAAACTTGGCGAAAAGAGGAGCCTACATCAAAGTATTCCCATACAATGCATCTTATGATGAAATGAAGGAATGGAACCCAGATGGATATTTTATATCCAACGGTCCCGGTGACCCTGAGCCTTTGACGGATGCCGTAGCTGCGACCAAGGAAATGATTGCTTCCGACAAACCATTGTTTGGAATCTGTTTGGGACACCAAGTATTGGCCTTGGCCAACGGCGTTTCCACTTATAAAATGCACAACGGGCACAGAGGTATCAATCACCCAATCCTTAATTTAATAACAGGAAAAGGAGAAATAACTTCCCAAAACCACGGATTCGCGGTAAATAGGGAGGAAACTGAAGCAAATGCAGAATTGGAAATTACCCACACGCATCTGAACGATCAAACGGTTGCAGGTATAAAAATGAAGAACAAGGACGTATTCTCGGTACAATACCACCCAGAAGCAAGTCCGGGGCCACACGATGCAGATTATCTGTTCGATCAGTTCTTTGATTTGATCAAGGCTAGCAAAAACTAAAACGTTATAGTTTTGTTTTTAAGCAATTAAGTGTGTTTTGTGAGTAATATCATGGAGTAAAAAACGTCACCTTTTGTATCTTAGCCCAATAATCACAACTAAAAACATTGAATTAAAATGAGCATCATTATCAACATTCATGCAAGACAGATATTGGATTCCAGAGGAAATCCAACAGTAGAAGTAGATGTAGTAACCGAAAATGGAATTATGGGAAGGGCAGCAGTGCCTTCTGGAGCCTCTACTGGAGAGCATGAAGCCGTTGAGTTGCGTGATGGTGGCGATTCCTTTATGGGTATGGGAGTTGGTAAAGCCGTGAACAACGTAAATACCATTATAGCAGAGGAATTGATCGGAACTTCTGTTTTTGAGCAGAATTATATCGACCAAACCATGATTGAATTGGATGGTACCCCAAACAAATCAAAATTGGGAGCTAATGCTATCTTAGGAGTGTCCTTGGCCGCAGCAAAAGCAGCTGCCAACGAATTGGGAATGCCATTATATCGTTATGTAGGTGGTGTTAGCGCCAATACGCTTCCAGTTCCAATGATGAACATTATCAACGGAGGTTCACACTCCGATGCTCCGATTGCATTCCAAGAGTTTATGGTGATGCCCGTTAAGGCAAAAGACTTTAGCCATGCCATGCAAATGGGAACTGAGATTTTCCACAACCTTAAAAAAGTATTGCACGACCGTAACTTGAGCACTGCAGTAGGTGATGAAGGTGGATTTGCCCCAACTTTGGAAGGTGGTACCGAAGATGCTTTGGATACCATTGGTAAAGCTGTTGAAAAAGCGGGTTACAAGTTAGGCGATGATGTAATGATCGCTTTGGACTGTGCATCCGCTGAGTTCTATGTTGACGGTGCATACGATTACACAAAATTTGAAGGTAGCAAGGGAGTGGTAAGAACTTCTGAAGAGCAAGCGCAATACCTTGCCGACCTTTGTGATAAATATCCGATTATCTCTATCGAAGATGGTATGGATGAAAACGATTGGGACGGTTGGAAGTTGCTTACCGAAAAAATCGGTGACAAAGTACAATTGGTTGGTGATGATTTGTTTGTGACCAACGTGGAGCGTTTGTCTCGAGGAATTGAAAATGGTATCGCCAATTCAATTTTGATCAAAGTGAACCAAATTGGAACATTGACAGAGACCATCGCTGCCGTAAATATGGCCAAGAATGCTGGGTATACTTCTGTAATGTCTCATAGATCTGGTGAAACAGAAGATAATACCATCGCTGATTTGGCAGTAGCATTGAACACGGGTCAGATTAAAACTGGTTCAGCTTCCAGGAGTGATCGTATGGCCAAATACAACCAATTATTGAGAATTGAGGAGGAGTTAGGTGACATTGCTTACTATCCTCAGGAAAAAGCCTTTAAGATAAAATAAGCTTAATGTTTTTTTAGCATAACAAGAGCCTTTTCCAAATGGGAAAGGCTTTTTTTTGTTTCACAAACAAACTTTGGTTAAATTAAGCGTTCACTAAACTACCATTCAAATTTTCCCGCATGAATAACTTTCTTTTTGTCGCCGCCGAAAACGATGCTTTGGAAAACTGTAAAGCAGGTGGTATGGGCGATGTGGTTCGCGATGTGCCACGGCAGATATCCGAACGAGGCGATAAAGTGCACGTTGTTGTGCCGGCGTACTCCAGACTTCATCATGGAGGACTGCCCAGGACGACCTTAAACTTTTCACTACGCGGTATTACTTATACAGCCGAATTGTTCGAGGTAAAGCCAAAAAAAGAGTTTCCGAACATTTTCCATTATGTACTGCATCATCCAGAAATCGAGGCCGGAGACATTGCGCATATCTATCATAATGATCCCGAAGAACCATTTTATACCGATGCCATTAAATACTTCATATTTTGTACTGCCGTAGCGGAAGCCATAAAGCAAGGAGCGTTTGGAGAGGTGGATATGGTGCATTTGCACGACTGGCATTCTAGTTTGTTGTTGTTTTTGAGGGAATATCATCCGGAATATACCAATCTGAAAGACATTAGGATAGTTTATAGTATTCATAACTTGGCCATTCAAGGAATACGACCGTTTGATGGAAACTATTCATCCTTGAAAAATTGGTTCCCCAATGTGCCTTTGGATTATCAAAAATTGATGGATTATAGATACCAGGATTGCATCAACCTAATGGCAGTGGGGATACGGTTCGCGGACGCTGTGCATACTGTTTCACCATCATATAAGGATGATGTACTATTGCCTAGTTCCCCACCGGAATTCATTGGAGGTGAAGGACTGGAAAAAGACTTACAAAAGGCCGACGAAGAAGGGCGTTTGTTCGGTATTTTGAATGGATGCAATTATAAAAATATCAATAAGGAAAAAAAGGGGAATATTTATCGAAATACGGTAAAGGCCCTTTTTAGGTGGTTGCAAGAAGAATCCAAAAAGTACAAAGCTGATTTCTTGGCCCATACGGGCGAAAAAATTATGGCATTTGTCGATGATAGACCCAAGTTTATTGCATCCAGTGTCGCACGATTAACGGAACAAAAGTTCTATTTCTTTATGCGTTCACCAGAAGCTTTTGTGGAAATATTAAAAAAACTGGAAAAGGTTGATGGTATTTTTATGTTGTTGGGTACTGGCGCCCCGGAATATGAAGAGCTTTTTCGAAAGTTAAGCTACGAGCACAAGAATTTTGTATTCACTAATGGTCAATCAGAAAAGTTGATTGATTCCATGTATTTGGAATCCGACCTATATTTTATGCCCAGCCTTTTTGAACCCTGTGGAATCAGTCAAATGTTGGCCATGAGAAACGGGAACCCCTGTTTAGTGCATCATACCGGTGGATTGAAAGATACCGTAGATCATATGAAGACTGGTTTTGCTTTTGATGGGGATAGCTATGATGAAAAAATAAAAAACATGTTGGAAGCTTTCGATATTGCTTTGGATGTGTTCGAAAATGATAAGCCGACCTGGAAAAAAATACAAGCTGCGGCAAGAAAAAAGCGCTTCACTTGGAAGAAATCCGTGGACGAATATTATAAACTGCTCTATAAATTGGATTGAACCAATTTCTCAAAATCATTTTAGCGTTAATATCAGCACAAATCGAAGCTGTAAATTGTTAATGGCTGTGCTTTTTCGTAATTTTAACATTCAATTTTTACTAATCTATTAAAATATAAAATGTCGGATAAAGCTATACTCGAATACGGGGGAGAAAGGTATGAATTCCCCGTTATCAAAGGTACTGAAGATGAATTGGCCATAGATATCAAAACCTTGAGAGCCGCAACAGGAATGGTGACCATCGACCCCGGATATAAAAATACGGGATCGTGTGAGAGTGCAATTACCTTTCTAAATGGTGAGCAAGGAATATTGAGGTATCGTGGTTATTCAATTGAGGATTTAGCAGAGAAAGCCGACTTCTTAGAAGTAGCCTACCTTTTGATTTTTGGGGAATTACCAAATAAAGAGCAGCTAGAAAAATTCCATAATGATATTAAGGAAGAGTCCCAAGTGGATGAGGAAATGAAGAAAATTTTGGATGGTTTTCCAAAATCAGCACACCCAATGGGTGTACTTTCTTCGTTGACCAGCGCTCTGGTCGCTTTTAACCCATCATGTGTGGATGTGTCTTCGGAGTCCGCGATGTATGGTTCTATTGTGCGCATCTTGGCTAAATTCCCTGTTTTGGTAGCTTGGGCCATGCGCAAGAAAAAAGGTCTTCCATTGGATTATGGGGACGATACCTTAGGGTACGTGGAGAACATTCATAAAATGATGTTCAAAAGACCAAATCAAGAATATAAAAGGGATCCTATCGCTATTGATGCTTTGGATAAACTGTTGATTTTGCACGCAGATCACGAGCAAAACTGCTCTACATCTACAGTTCGTATTGTTGGGTCTTCTCATGCAGGACTGTTTGCTTCCCTTTCTGCCGGTATTTCTGCACTTTGGGGGCCATTGCACGGTGGTGCCAACCAAGCCGTTCTAGAGATGCTTGAAGCGATCGAGGCCGATGGAGGTGATACCAAAAAATACATGGCCAAGGCCAAGGATAAAAATGACCCTTTCAGATTAATGGGCTTTGGACACCGTGTGTACAAAAACTTTGATCCAAGAGCAAAAATCATTAAAAAATCAGCGGACGAAGTGTTGGGCAACCTAGGTATTGAAGATCCTATTTTGGACATTGCCAAAGGGTTGGAAAAAGAAGCCTTGGAAGACAGTTATTTTGTGGATAGAAAATTGTATCCCAACGTAGATTTTTATTCTGGAATCATTTATCGTGCATTAGGCATCCCAACGGAAATGTTCACTGTTATGTTTGCCCTTGGTAGATTGCCCGGATGGATAGCACAATGGAGAGAAATGAGACTTAGAAAAGAGCCGATAGGAAGACCAAGACAAATTTATATCGGTGAAAACCACCGAAGCTTTGTTCCTTTGGAAAAAAGGTAAGATTTGGGGCATTAGAAAATAAAAGGGGCGATATTCGCCCCTTTTTTGATATAAACTTCATCTTTAAACTAAAGTCTGCCAGCAGTATTTTGGTTTAAAGATTTGTCGCTATCATAGCAAATTCGCATAATTTCAAAATGGTAGTGTTTCTGGATATCAGAAATATCTTTGTTGCCAATAGCATTTTTGGCCTTTTGAAAAGCCTGGTGGATAAAATCATGGGCATCCACAGTGCTCAAATTCTTTAAAGTGGAATCCAAGGATTTCCCATATTTTTTCGCCGATTCGTTGACCTTGGTAAAATACCAATCAACATCTTCATTCTTCAGTTGCTTGGAATATAAAGGATATCCATTTGGAAAATCACTCTCCATGATACAGTCATCGTATTTAACCGCATAAATGGTATCAACCTGTATATTCGAATCTACTTTGGATACAAAACCGATTCGCTCCATTCTTTGGAAAGCATCCATACCTCCCAAAACGATAAATACAGTCGCTAATAAAATTGATGTAATTATAATTTTTTTCATAAGTAGGAAAAATCTTAATACAAATGTAATCATTAAAACAAATCAATAACCTGACATTTGTCAATTTTTTAGGTTTTGACAGTGATTTTAACTATTTGACGAACAACTTCTTGACTGAATTTAAAATACCCTTGTTTTAAAGAGTGATTCACGAAATAAGGTGGGTGATTTTATCATTTTGATTGGCTAATAAATTGAACTAAAACACTAGATTTGCCACAGAATTTTTGAGGATTTTCCTTATTGTTTTCAAAGGTCAGTGTTTTTTGGCCCCTAATACATCTTTATGATTGAATTGAACGTTGTTGATGAGACCAGCACATTAAAAGCTGTTATATTGGGAATAGCCCAAAGTAATGGACCGGTTCCTACAATTGATGAAGCCTATGACCCTAAATCTATAGAACATATAAAGGCAGGCACGTATCCCAAAGAAGTGGACATGATCAAGGAAATAGAAGCTTTTGCCAAAGTTTTTCAGAAATATGGAGTAAAAGTGTACCGACCGGAAGTGCTGGAAGATTGTAACCAGATATTCGCAAGAGATATAGCTTTTGTAATAGAGGACAAATTGTTCCATGCTAATATTTTGCCCGATCGGGAACGTGAGTTTGAAGCTATTCATGAGGTGTTGGACAAAATTGACCCTAAGAAGATAATTCGTCCACCAAAGGAAGTTCACATTGAAGGTGGAGATGTAATGCCATGGAACGACCATATCTTTATCGGAACCTACACCGGTGATGATTATGCTAGTTACATTACCGCAAGGACCAATATCGAAGCTGTGGAATTTATTCGGGAAATGTTTCCGCATAAAACCGTTAAGTCTTTCGAGTTGCGAAAATCCAACACCGAACCAAAGGAGAATGCATTGCATTTGGATTGTTGTTTTCAACCTGTAGGTAGAGACAAGGCAATTTTACACAAAAATGGATTTTTGGTAGAGGAGGAATACCAATATTTAGTGGATTTCTTCGGGCCAGAAAATATTTTTGAGATCAATAAAGAAGAAATGTACCAAATGTTCAGTAATGTTTTTTCCATTTCCCCCGAAGTGGTGGTTTCGGAAAAAAGTTTTACCAGATTGAACAATTGGCTTCGGGATCAGGGATTCACTGTGGAGGAGATTCCCTATGCCGAAATAGCCAAACAAGAAGGCCTGCTACGGTGTAGCACCATGCCTTTGATCAGAGCATAATTTTTTAACCCAACTTCCTGCTGCCACAGGTTTGATCTAAACAGTCAAAGTATTGAGAAAACAGATTACCAACACCATTCTTATGGTGCGTCCAGTAAACTTTAGGATGAACGAGCAAACTGCGGTCAATAACTACTTTCAGGAAGACCCGCATCTAAAAAATGCCGAAGTCAATAAAAAGGCACAGCAAGAGTTTGACCAATTTGTAACCGTTTTACGGGAACACGGCGTTAATGTGATTACCATTAGCGATAATATGGAGCAGGACACCCCCGATTCGATTTTTCCGAATAACTGGGTTTCTTTTCACGAGAGCGGCACCGTTTGTGTGTACCCGATGTTTGCCGAAAATCGAAGAAAGGAACGTAGGGAAGATGTTTTTGAACTGTTGGAGGAGAATGGTTTTGTGATTAACAATATCATGGATTATACGGCTGCCGAAGAAGAGGGAGTGTTTTTGGAAGGGACCGGAAGTATCCTAAAGGATAGAGTGAACCAAAAAGCATATTGTGCCCTTTCCGAGCGAGCACACGAAGACCTTTTTATAGAGTTTTGTGAAGATTTTGATTGCTTTCCCGTTATTTTTCATGCCAACCAAACGGTGGATGGTAAGCGATTGCCCATTTACCATACCAATGTAATGATGGCCATGGCAGAGACTTTCGCTGTGATTTGTCTGGACTCCATTGACGATAAAAAGGAAAGGAAGAATGTTGTCGAGCATATTAAGATGGACGGCAAGGAAGTTATCCGAATTACCGAGGAGCAAATGTGCCACTTTGCAGGGAACATGTTGCAGGTTTTAGGCGCCAACGACCAGCGTTATATGGTGATGAGTACCCAGGCCTACAATAGCCTTGCCGAAGAACAAATCCAAGCTATCGAAAAGCATTGTGCTATTATCCACAGTCCTTTGGATACTATTGAGACCTGTGGGGGAGGTAGTGCTCGCTGCATGATGGCCGAAGTATTTTTGCCAAAGGCATAGTACTTTTTTATCATTTCGAGCTGGTACCTCCGAGCGCAGTCTAAGAGGTAGTCGAGAAATCTAGAACCATTGTTTGACACATCCATATTGCACGAATTATCACAAATCTTCAGCCTGTCATTCTGAAAAGCGTGAAGAATCTCTTTTCCGTTACAGGTTTATGGTTTGACACGAATTACACCAATTATCTCAAGGTCATATTTTTGTCATTTCGAACGAATGTGAGAAATCTAAGAACAGTGAAGATTTCCCGATAGCTGCTTTGCACCTCATTTCGAAATGACGCCGCGTAATGCTGAACTTGTTTCAGTATCTCATTCTGAATAATATTGTTGCATTGCAACTTATAAATTGAATAAATTCGACCATGCGCAGAAATTTTGAAATCTTGGGGCTTTGCATGGGCTGGTTTGCCGTACTTGCCCAACTTTACTTGATGCTTCAAAACCGAGAAGCGGGCATTGTAGAGAGCTTGCTGCGATTTGTCAGCTACTTTACTATACTGACCAATATGTTTGTAGCTTTATTCTTTACCACTCGGGTGTTTGGTGCAGACCAAAAACTATTGCCCCTTTTCCATAGAAATGCGACGCCCATGGCCCTAACCGCTTTTATTGTTGTGGTGGGATTGGTATACCAATTGGTACTACGTAAAATTTGGGAGCCGACCGGACTACAAATGGTGGTGGATGAACTATTGCATACCATTATTCCTGTGTTTATGTATGTGTATTGGCTCATGTTTTGTGCTAAGACTGTTGTTAGTTGGAAACAACTCTCTAAGTGGTTACTGTACCCTTTAGGGTATTTGGTTTTTATGATGGTTCGAGGGCAATTCTCAGGATTTTATCCCTATCCATTTTTAAATGTGGATGAACTTGGTTTCGGACCAACCTTGTTGAATGTCTTCTTTGTGCTCCTGCTTATGCTTTTGATTATGGTTGCGCTTTACTTTTTAGGAAAACTACTACGGCCCAGACAATGAACAAAGTATAATGAGCAATTTACCATACTCAATTTTCTTTTTTGCCACGAATTGCACGAATTATCTCAAGATTATTTTTTTCATTTCGAACCGACTGAAAGGAGTGTGAGAAATCTAGAAAAGTGTAGATTTCTCAATCAATGCTTTGCATCTCATTTCGAAATGACGCCCTGTCATGCTGAACTCGTTTCAGCATAACATCTAGATAATTGAGGTTCTGTGTCGTACTTCGACTACCCCTTCGACAGCGCTCAGGGTGACAGTTCAGCAATCACAAAGGATGACAACTTATAAACTATTCTAAGTCAAATGAAATTGCCTCTGCAATCTAAAATCTATTCCTCTTCAGCGGTAAACCCACGAATGGCTTGGTTAGGTTCCATAATGGTGTACCCTTTCCAAAACTCTGGGTTGTATCTGGGCAAATAAGTGGCTCGAACCGTTTTGTCTTCCGTGTAGGTTTTAAACTCGTTCTCCGCAATTTCGTCTTGGTTAAATACCACCAGTTCCCATTTGGCGGTCATGTTCATACGGAAGTCAATGTTCAGTTTTAGTTCGTTCTGCTTGCGACGGCCTTTTACGTGTTTGTTCTTTTCCACCACTTTGAGTGGCCGGTCCACACCAAAGTATTTACCATCAGACAAATCCATAAACTGAAGGTCGTACTTGCCATTGGGTAATTTGGCAAAACGCATGGTACCCTTGTACACCGTTTCACGATAGGTAATGCCCAATAGTCTAAAATTTCGCAGGCGCTGAGTGTTCGCGAAATCGAGTCGCATTACGGCAAAGTCCTCTATATTTATATAGAGGCGCCCTTTAAAGTCGGCACTGCTCCTCTTGGGCCAAAAGTCGATCACATAAACACCTGCGTCGCCAATATCGGCGTAACCTGCCAGTTTAAACTCGTACCGACGGGTTTTGTCCACAAAGTCGAGTTTGGTGTCGTCCTTATAATATAATTGACTCAACATTTCCTTAAACTGCCAACGTTGGCTGTCAACCAAGCCCGAAACACTATCTTTTTCCACTTGGGCCTTAACCTTTTTCACTTGATCTATCCGTTCATCATCCATAGTGTCCAAAATAGAATCAACCTGAATTTTTTCACTAAAAATGCCTGATTTAATCTTAAGGTAAGAGCCAGGTTTTACATTCTGTTTAAAGATCTCTTCCATATGCTCTGCCAAATCCTCAAAAGAACCTACTTCCTTTTTATCATAAAGGTCAGCCGCTTTTATGATGTTGAGTTTGTATTTCGTATTGTTTTTATAGAGATCGCCAAAACTTTCCGTATAGTGGGCCGCATTTTTTGGGATGGACCTCGAAATGCTGTCCATGAGTTCCTTGTTCAACTCTTTAATGGATGATTTTTCGAATCCAAAATCCACTTTTTGCATATTGGCCAGCTCCGCTTTCCGTAGAAAAAAGCGTTGTTTTACAGGGCTTTTGTTTACGTTTTGTGGAATGTTCTCTATCATTTTTTCAATGATATCGTCTACTTCCAATTCCTTGTCAAAAACATAAACGCCACTCAGTTCTATCGCTTTTGCATTCAAGGGAATCAAACTGTCCTGCATTTGCTCTAGGATGAATCCTTTTTTTTCGTAACCCATGGAGGTTACATAAATGGAATCGGGTAGGGAGGTGCCTTCTTCTAGCACAAAACTGAAACGGCCTTCCTCATTGGTTATTACTCCTTGGTGTTCCCCATATTGAATAGTAGCATAGGGAATGCCCTTTTGGGTCTTGGCATCCACCAAACGCGAACTTATGGTTTGTGCGACCATGGGAAGTGCCATCAAAAGCGAAAAACAGATAAGTAGAAAGGTCTTTTTAACGGACATAGTTGAATATATGGTTTCATTAATAAGACACCTTTTTGGGAATAAAGGTTGCCTATGGTTTAGACGAACTCGGGAGGAATTTGTGACAAAGTGCAAAGAAAAACGTAATCGGCGATGGTGCTTAATAGAATTTTAACAACGAAGGAGTTGGGAGCAATAATCAATTAACAATTAGCAATGTTCAAAATGAAGAGTTTTTTGTTGAAGACTTTCCATTAAGGGAATCGAACAGTAAGGAAGCACAAACGAAAAAGGATTAACGAGCAAACGAGTGAAGCAAACATCAAGCTTTAGCGATATTTCGAATCATATTCCCAAAAATAAAAAGGTGAAACGGAAGCACGGAATACCAGTACAATCTTCCCAATAATCCCTTTGGGCGAAATGTAGCGGTTTGATAGAGTACACCATCTACAATTTTAAATTCCAACCAAGCTTCTCCAGGGGTTCGCATTTCGGCAAATAGTAGTAAACGTTTACTCTTTTTATCTGCCAATAGCACACGCCAAAAATCTAAGGCATCGCCTGGGAATATTTTATAGGGATGGGTGCGTCCGCGTCGGAGTCCTGGACCTCCGACCAATTTATCCAAAAACCCACGAATTTTCCACAGCCAATTGCCATAGTACCAACCGGTTTCGCCACCAATACGCCAAATATTCTCCAAAACTGCATTTTCATTTTCAATGGGAATGGATTTTTTATCCTGAAGCACGCCATACTTGGGCACTTGAATATAATTTTCAAGATCTTCTTTGATTTGTCCGCTGGCAATGCTGTCTTTCCAACTGCTGATTACCAAATTTTGTTCAATTTTTTTGAAAGCTAAATCGATGGCTTCTTCGTAGGTGTGCGTTTCAATGCCTAGCATTTCCTGTAACCGATTGTCTTGGGCCACAACTTCCATTTTCATGCTGTCCACTAGGTTCATGGCCAGTTTGTAGGAGGTTGATGTTACAAAATAAAGCCAGTAGGAAGATAGTTTGGGGGTCATCACAGGAACGGTTAAAATCCAGTTTTTAAAGCCACGGACCTTCGCATAACGATGCAGCATATCCTTGTAGGTGAGAATATCTGGGCCGCCAATATCAAAAGATTGGTCGTAAGTGTCTTTGTTGCCCAATACTTGGGTAAGAAACTGAATCACATCCCGAATGGCAATGGGTTGCGTTTTGGTAAGCACCCATTTGGGTGTGATCATCACGGGCAATTTTTCGCAGAGGTCGCGAATAATTTCAAAAGAGGAACTACCAGACCCAACAATGATTCCGGCGCGGAGCACCGTAAGATCAAAAGAGCCTTTATAAAGAATCTCTTCTACATTTTTTCTGGAGCTTAAGTGCTTGGATAGTTCTTTATCATTAACAATACCACTGAGGTAAATTACCTGTTTGCATTGGGTATTCTCTAAAATGGTGTTGAAGTTTTTGGCTGCTTGTGCCTCTTTTTCATCAAAATCTGTAACAGAAGAGGTCATAGAATGTATCAAGTAGTAAGCAGCATCAATATCTGTTGGAACTTTTTGCTTTTCCGGGTCATCCAAAAAATCAATTTCAACTATATCGATTTTAGAACGGGTCTTGGCATCGACCGAAAGTCGTTTTTCATCACGAACAGCACAAACCACGGTATGCCCCATATCCAAAAGTTTGGGCAGCAAACGCATCCCGATGTAGCCATTGGCTCCTGTCAGTAATATTTTCATAAATCTTCAAGATTGGTGGGAAGGTGGTCCGCGCGGTAGTCCAATAATTTTCGAAAAAACCGTTGGATGGCCTTGGTGTCCGAACGTACTTTAATGAAATAATGGTCCATATAAATGGAATAAATGCCAATATCTCCTTTGTACACATTCAATTTGTAGTAGGGGATGATCAGACTATAGGTCTCCAAACGGGAACGGAACCGAACAATAATGCCATTGGGACGGATTTCAACATTGCAGGTATTGGTGCTGTTGTCCAAAACGAGCAGGTTGTATATGTCGATACTTGCTTCGGTAATATGCAGTTTGGGTGAACCGATACCACCCATGGCAAAACGCTCTTTTATGGACAAGGGTTTACCAACTGCTTCGTCAATTTTTTTGGTGATTTTTTTATCGTTGTAGGAGACGTTCAATAGCATATCTAAAATTAATCAAATTACGGCGGACCATTTGGTAATGGTGTGGTAAAAGCCCAAAAAATGCGTAGTTTTGCGCCCTGAAAAGCCTTTTAGATGAGTTTGCAAAACGATTTGACCCAAAAAGTGATCGAGGCGGCAAAACAACTGTACCAAGTTGACCTGCCTACGGTGGAATTTCAACCTACCCGAAAGGATTTTGAGGGTGATATTACCGTGGTGGTGTTTCCTATGTTGCGCCATATAAAGGGAAATCCTGTTCAGATTGGGACCAAGATAGGGGAGTATCTCGTTGCAAACGTCGATGAGGTGTTGAAATGTAATGTGGTACAGGGCTTTTTAAACATTGTTATTGATAATAGTTACTACCTAAATTTCTTCAATAGCATTTTTGATGAAGCGGATTTCGGTTATGTGAAATCCCAATCCGACGATGCGGTCATGGTGGAATATTCTTCGCCTAACACCAACAAACCTTTACACTTGGGACACATCCGAAATAATCTTTTGGGGTATTCCGTGGCCGAAATTTTGAAGGCTTCGGGCAAGAAAGTCTACAAAACGCAGATCATTAATGATCGTGGCATCCACATCTGCAAAAGTATGTTGGCCTGGCAGAAATTTGGCGAGGGTGAGACTCCTGAATCTTCTGGATTGAAAGGAGATCACTTGGTAGGGAAATATTATGTGGCTTTTGATAAAGCATACAAAGAACAAATTGCTGAATTGATTGAAGCGGGTACACCAAAGGAAAAAGCCGAAAAAGAAGCTCCCATTTTATTGGAGGCGCAAGATATGCTTAGAAAATGGGAGGCCGGTGATGATGAAGTAGTGTCTCTTTGGAAGAAAATGAATGGTTGGGTATATGAAGGGTTTGATATCACATATAAAAACTTGGGTGTTGATTTTGATACCTTGTACTACGAAAGTGACACGTATTTATTAGGCCGTGATGTGGTAAAGGATGGTCTTGAACGTGGTATTTTCTTTAAAAAGCAAGATGGTAGCGTTTGGATCGATCTTACCGAAGATGGATTGGATGAAAAAATTGTATTGCGTTCCGATGGAACCGCGGTATATATGACACAAGATATCGGGACTGCCATCCAACGGGTAACCGACTTTCCCGACATCAATGGAATGGTTTATACCGTAGGAAATGAGCAGGATTATCACTTTAAGGTCTTGTTCCTTATCCTAAAAAAATTGGGGTATTCTTGGGCAGAGCAATTGTATCACTTGAGTTATGGCATGGTAGACTTGCCTAGTGGAAAAATGAAAAGTAGGGAAGGTACCGTGGTAGATGCTGACGACCTAATCCAGAATATGGAAGATACAGCTCGATCCATTTCCCAAGAATTGGGCAAATTGGATGGGTATTCCGAAGAGGAGAAGAAACAATTGTACCGTACCATAGGTTTGGGTGCCCTTAAATACTATATTCTTAAAGTAGACCCCAAAAAACGCATCTTGTTCAATCCTGAGGAATCGGTAGATTTCCAAGGAAATACAGGGCCTTTTATTCAATATACTTACGCTAGGATTCAATCCATTCTTCGCAAAGCGGACAATGTCAGGTCGAGTGCAGTCGAGATTTCTTTGGACCTGCACGAAAAGGAGAAAGAGTTGTTGAAGCAGATTCAATTGTTTCCGGAAACAGTTCAGTTGGCGGCGGAAAACTATAGTCCAGCCTTGATTGCCAACTATACCTATGATTTGGTGAAGGAGTTCAATTCCTTCTACCAGCAGGTATCCATTTTGGGTGAAACGGATGAACAGAAGAAAAACTTTAGGGTACAGTTATCGCAAAAAGTCGGCGAGGTGATTCAGTCTGCGTTCCGTTTGTTGGGTATTGATGTTCCTGAGAGGATGTAATGCAACAAGTCTCTGAATCTGATAAGGAAATAGCGGCCATTATTTTAGTTGTTGGCTTATTCATTGTATTCTCCAAAGCTATCTACGAAAATGCTCTTAATGAGAGATTGACCCTTTACAATCTTTTTCATCCAGTAAAAAAGATAACGGCCAGAGAAAGACTTTTTATTTTAAATTTCCTAAAACCCTTTTATGACTTAACTCCGCTACAACGGAAAGAATTTTTGGTGCGCTTTGCTTGGTTTAAGTCAAAAAAGCATTTTGTTTTTTATGGTAATATTGAAAACAAAAAGGAGATAAAGGCATATGTTGCCGCATCAGCAGTTTTATTGACTTTGGGTTTAAGGAACTATAGGTTCGAAAAATCCATAAAAAGAGTAATAGTTTACCCAAGTAAATATTATTCTAAAATATCCAAAAACCATCATGTTGGCGAATATAATCCAAGATTGAGAACCTTGGTGTTTTCAGCTGAAAGTTTAAAGGATGGATTTGAAATACCAAATGACAATATTAATTTGGGAATTCATGAGGTAGCTCATGCCTTGATGATTGAAACGTTCAAGAAAAATAATTTTGAAGCTAAAAGATTTCAGTTTGGTTTGGCTAAAGTGAAGGAGTTGTTCGATGATGAATCATTTAGTTTCCGACTTTCCGAATCGAGTTATTTTCGTGATTATGGAAAGACCAATTTCGTGGAATTTTTTGCGGTCGCGACGGAAAATTTTGTCGAAACACCCTCACAGTTCAAGAGGGATTTCCCGAATCTATATGAAATTGTGAAGAGGATGCTGAACCTTGACTTAAATGATACTAGTTGGCAAATCAAAAACTCACCCTAAAACTTACATTCGGGGTAATGCCCAATGAAAAGTTTTCTATAGTTTCAATTTCATCATCTTCGTTTACCCTATAATATTTATTAAGGGTATTTTTTCTATCCGTGAAATTTAGAATGGATAGACCCGCATTGGCTCGTATGGTCCTGCTAATTTGAAAATTGTAGATAGCAGATGCATCAGCTCTAAAATATTCAGGTAATCGACTATTGTTCGGAGATTGGAAATTGATTCTAGGTGGATAGTAATTTTGATCCAAACCTTCATCTCCTTCAACGGGTTCTGTAAAGGGTTTGCCCGTCCTGTAGTTGAGCCCAATACTTAACTTTAGGTCTTTGTAGGTATAGGTGCTTGCAAAGGTAATGGTGTGCCTAATATCCAAATTATTGGGAAAAGACTGAGGCACAATGGAGTCAAACGTGTAATCATTTTTGTTGTAGGCGTAGCTCAACCAAGTACTGTAGTTGTCCCCTTTTTTGTTAATGAGCAGTTCAATGCCCTTAACATCGTAACCTCCTATTTCCCCTGAAAATTGATAAGGGTTTTGGAATCCTTGTGTGCTGGTACTGATACCGTCCACGTTTTTGTGGAAACCCGCAACCCCAACGTGAAAATTGTTTTTTTCATAATTGATGCCGACAGAACCTTGTTTGCTTTTGGTAACAGGAAGAGTGTTGTCGTTGGACAGAATCCACCGGCGTTTTTCGATCCCTAAAAAGTTTTGCTCCAAATCAATAATTTGATTGGTGGTCTGGCTTTTGAATTCGCCCAAAACTTCAGCACGCACATAATTGGCCAATTTGATATTTAGGTTGACTCTGGGCTCAATCAAAAATTTTTTAAAGGTGTTCAGGTTTTCAATAAAATTAAATCGGGCGCCAATTTTACCAATGAATTTATTCCCTTTGGAATTAAAGTTGACCTGAGAGAATGGCGCATGTGTTCGAATCACTCCTTTGATTCTGTTATTAAAATCGGGCTCATTGATCACCGTCGCATTAATAATTCCCGTTTCTATGTATTGATAACCATTGCTCCAACTGAACTCATCATTTAAAATATAATTAGTGCTCAGTTTCAGGGCGTTTTCTGTCACTTGGTTGTTCTGGAACAGTTGCTGTACTTGGTTGGCAAAAACATTCTGCGCATCCAGGTTATATCTGGAATAATATATGTTGAGGTGCGAAGAAAATTTACCCGTCCAGCTGCTCTGCAATTGACCGCCCACAGAAATGTTATCCTGTTTTAACAAGCTAATATTGGTTTCGTTGGCGGAGACATTGGTCTCTTCAAATTTCAAATTGTTTTTGATGTGGATGGCACTTAGTCGGATTTTGTGGTCTTCGTTGAGGTCGTACAGTATTTTTCCTGAAAAATCATAAAAGAAAAAATCCTCGTCCCTAATAAATTCATCATCAACAGTATTGTTGTTTTGAAGTGTAATCTCACTGTCTTGAAACGCCCTGTTGATAAACTGTTTGTAGGTGGGAGTGCTCAAAAAATCGGTTGCCGAACGCCTTGCGGAAAATTGAACTCCCAGTTTGTTGGTAATTGGGATTTCTCCAAAAACATCACCACTTATCAAATTAAAGCCAGCCCCTCCTTTCCAAATATCCGTAATGGTATTGCCTGTTTCCATTTGGATGACGCTGCTGACCCCATCACCAAAATTTGCAGGGGTTCCGTTTTTGTAGATGGTTACTTTATCCGTTTGGTAAGGGTTAAAAGCGGATATCAATCCAAAAAAGTGACCGGATTGATACATTTTGATACCATTCCATAGGATTAGGTTCTGGTCGTTGGTGCCCCCTCGCACATTAATGTCGGATACGGTTTCATCGATACTTTTAATGCCTGGTAAAGCTTGCACCGTTTGCAGTATGTCTGGCTCTATCAATCCCGGAAGAATCCCAAATTCGGCGGTGTTCAGAGTAATGCTTGCATCTTTTTCCTTTATGATTCCGGAAGTAAGGTATTTGTAAACGAACACTTCATCCAATTGCTCATAATATTGTGCCAATAGAATTTTAGTGCAACCTCCTTGCTGTAAAAGTGTTTCAACTTTTACATATTTGGTTACATAACCTAAGTATCTAATTTGAAGGGATGCATTACGGGGAATGTTTTGTAGTGAGAAGGTACCATTATCGTCCGTTATTTTGGCAATGTCGGTTCCCAATACTTCCACGGTGGCGCCCATTACCGTGTTCTCGGCAAAATTGTCCAAAACAACCCCACAGATATTTACTCGATTGTCTTTGGAAAGTGTGTAGTATCTGTCGTTGAGTTTCTCAGTTTCAATTTGAAGGGAATCCTCAACGTATTGCAGAATATCTTCCAATGAGCTTAGGTTTCCTGGTATCGTTATCGTAAGCCCTTCTAAATCTTCATCTATATATGAAAACTTGACATCGAAACGGTCTTCCAATGTTTTTAAATATGAAATAAGTGTAGGGGGAGACTGCTGTTTTTCCTGCGCGTTGGTATTGCATAGCACGAAAAACAAAAAACCAAGAATTAGGCCTAAATGCTTATTGTGGTGTGTTCCCAGCATAAAAAAGTACGTTGTCTCCGTCTATTTTGTAATGTGTTTGGGAGGGGATACTTATACTTTTTAACGCCATATTTAGGTCTGTGTTGTTAAAAGACCCTGTAAATAAGAGGTTTGTGTCAATATTTTTTGAAGATACCTTTACATTGAATTGTCTTTCAAGTTCGGCAAATACATATTTTAAAGGAATACTTTCAAAACTACTTTCATTGTTCATCCAAGAGGGCAAAGAGCCATCAGGTGTTCCTGTACTGACAATCTTTCCGTTGATTACCAAGAAAGAAGTTCCCGCAGGTAATTTGGATTCCTTATTGTTATGGGTAACGCTCACCAAGCCTTCATAACAAGTTACCTCAAAAAAGCCTTTTCTGTTTTCCACATTAAACTGTGTTCCTAAAACGGCAACTGTTCCGTGATCTGTCGAAACCGTGAATTTTTTTCCTTTGGCCACTTTAAAGAATGCTTCACCATCTAAATCAACATTTCTTTTGTTGTCCCAATTTTTTTTATTGTAGGATATTTGTGAATCGGCATTCAAAAAGATTTCCGAATTATCGGGAAGCACCACTTCAGAACGTTCGGCAAATTCGGTAGTTACTTTCTCGTTCAAAGTGTTTACGTAAAAGTATGAGCCAGCGAGTAGTATGGCAATAACGGCAGCAACCCTAAGGAATTTCTTGAAAGGATTCAGGGAAATTACCTTTGGTGCATTTTCAATGTGCTCGTCTTTCAAGCGTTGCAAGGCTTTTTCCGAATCAAAATCGGGTGCCCTCAAACTGCTTGTAGCTTCCTTGAGCCTTTGATAAGATGCAAACTCTGGAGAGTTCTCAAACTCTCTTTGCTCCTTTTCGGTAAGCTCTCCACTCAACCATTTTGCCAAATAATTTTCTTGCATGGGTTCTATGCTTTACGTTACTGTAACAACTAACTTATAAAATACCCTACCTTATAATATTATTGTAAGCTCCAATTTTTAGATTCCATCGATCTGTTCCCGTAAACTCTTCAGGGCCAAATGCATTCTTTTTTCTATGGCTTTTACACTTACTCCCTCCATTTCCGCAATTTCAGCGTATTTTTTTCCATCGATCCTATTGAGCAAAAAAGTGGTCCTTTGGTTATCGGGAAGAGAGTTTAGGGCATTGTCCAATTTCTCTTTGTATTCTTTTTCCTCCATTAAAAACTCTGGAGACTCATTGGTGCGGTCGTTGCTTAGGCTATCGGCATGCTTCAACCTGACCTTTTCAGCCTTTATTACATTTAAATAAAGGTTGTTGGCCACTGTGTAAACATAAGACTTTGCTTTTTCGGGACTAACTTTGGCACAGTTCTGCCACAGCTTTACGAAAGCTTCTTGCACGGCATCGTGCGCCTTCTCCTCATTTCCGAATTTGTAAAAAATAAAATTGAAGACAGTTTTGGAGTGGGTTTTAAAAACTTCACTGAAAATATGGTCTTCACATACATTGCTCATGTGCCGGAGTTTGTTTATCGACTCAAATATATTTGAAAATTTTTTAGAAAAAGTAGGGTTTTTTCTTTGAGCGTTGTTTTAAGGTTGAATTATAACCCCAAAAATTGGATTATTATGAAAAAGTTGATTAACAACATATTGCGCGTAGCACTTGTTATACTTGTTTTTGGATTATCTTCCTGTCAAGAAGAATTTGAAGTAATCGGAGATGATTCTCAGAGTGAAACTATTGCTGCTAATTCTTCGACAGCGACTTTAATTGAAAACACTTCTTCCAATGACGGATCTTATGATAATATCGTCGATGGAGCCAGTTGTGTTGCTATTCAATTTCCCTATACCGTTAATGTAAATGGTGTTGAAGTGACCATAGATTCCGAAAGTGATTTGGAAGTGGTCGAAGAAATCTTTGACGAACTTGACGATGACGATGATATCTTGGATATCGTATTTCCGATTACCATTACCCTAGCCGACTTTAGTGAAATATCCATCGAAAACTTGGATCAGTTAGAGGAGTTGGCAGAAGATTGCCTTGAAGGAGGTGATGATGATGATATTGAATGTATCGATTTTGTTTACCCTATCAATTTGTTCACATTTGATGTGCAAAATCAGTTAACTGGTGAATTTCAGGTCAATGGCGACAGAGAGATGCGAAGATTTTTTGACGAACTTGAGGATAATGAGTTGATTAGCATCGATTTTCCGATTACCCTTAAAAAGTTTGATGGAACCCAAGTAACTGTGCAGACTAATGCCGAATTGGCTGCTGCCTTGGAAATGGCTAAGAACCAATGTGACGAAGATGATGACGATGATTACAATGATGATGATTTCACCGAACTGGAACTCGATGATTTATTAGTGGACTGTCCACTACTGGTAAGACAGGTGATTCGGAACGAAGTAGACAATACAGAACAATATATTGAGCGTTTGTTGACCTTTAAAGAAGATGGTACTGTTTACTTCTCCACTTTTACTGCCGATGAGATCGTAGGAACTTGGAGTACCAGTATGTCCGATAATGGGGTGGTGCTGAGCCTTGAATTTGAAAACTTTACAGATTTCTCTTCGGAATGGTATGTCTATGAATTGGAAGAGGGAGTCATCAAACTGTATAAAGATGGTGGCAATAGAATTGTACTCAAAAGATTTTGTGAAGACAATTCGGTAGATATTGACAGAGAAGTATTCGTTAATCTGATCCAGGAATGTGAATGGGTAATTAAAAAAGTGGAGAACCAAGGTGAGGAGATCAAAAGACTACTTGGTTACAAATTTCAATTCGCAGCTGGCGGTACAGTTACATTGACCAATGGCATCAACACTCAAGAAGGTACTTGGGAAACTGGTCTCAACAGTCAGTTACAACTTTCCTTAATGATTTCCATAGGGGATGAGCCTGGTGTTAGTTTTGAATGGCCAATAAAGGATATGTTGGAGAGCCGATTAAGATTTGAGATAGAGGCAACCGACCACAAGATGGTATTGCTTAGAGTTTGCGATGACAGTGCTAACGATGGCGATGTGACCGAAATTAGAAGCATTGCCATGGATGGAACATGGAACGTAGCACTCTACAAAGAGGGAGAAATGGACATGACCAGCGATTATTTGGGAATGGATTTCAATTTTGCCGAAATGAACCAGATTGAAGTTTCCGTGAATGCAGACCCCATAGCCAGTGGACTTTGGAGAGTCCTAAGGGATTCTGAAGAAGGACTGAAGTTCTATATCAATTTTGATACGAACGATGAGTTAGCTGAATTGACTGAAGACTGGAAGCTGGTTTCTATCACCTCTACCCGAATCGAACTTTATGATGAAAGTGGCGATGGAACAGTGGAAACACTTGTGTTTGAAAAACCTTAATCGCGAACTGAACTAACGGGAACACTATATTAATTTATATAAACTATGAAAACCTCAATTTTTAAAATAACGGCAATTCTTTTGGCAGTGGTTGCGATGAGTTGTGATAAAAACAACGATGATGACATGCTGAACAATTTATCACCAGCCCAGGTTGCCGAACTTACAAGTATCGCAGCTAGTGGCACTTGGACCATCGCTTACTACTTTGATACCGACAAGGAAGAAACGGATCATTTTAATGGATACACCTTCGACTTCAATACTGATGGGTCTTTAGTCGCTACTGATGGTGTCGTGGAAATAAATGGAACTTGGTCCATTACCGATTCCGATGCTAACGATGACAGTCCGGATGATGACAGCGATGCGGATTTTAATATTGCTTTCTCTTCCCCAGCTGATTTTGCAGACCTAACCGATGATTGGGATATAGTGGAATTCACCTCGGTTAGAATCGAGCTCATCGATGTAAGTGGAGGGAATGGAGGAACCGATAAATTGGTTTTCGAAAAGAATTGAAAATTTTTTCCCCAATCTTTTTTCCAAAAGAAGGACGGCTCTCCCCAAAGCCGTCCTTTTTCTTTTATATTATTCTTAAATTTGTTGCTCTTTAAAACAAAGAACACATGTTCGATAATTTAAGCGAAAAATTAGATAAGGCATTCCACGTACTCAAAGGGCACGGGCAGATTACTGAAATCAATGTGGCGGAGACTCTTAAGGAAGTTCGAAGAGCTTTGTTGGATGCCGATGTTAACTTTAAAATAGCCAAGGAATTTACCAATACGGTTAAGGAAAAGGCATTGGGCCAAAATGTCTTGACCACACTTCAGCCAGGTCAGCTCATGGTCAAGTTGGTTAAGGACGAACTAACCGAGTTAATGGGCGGTGAAGCAGAAGAAATAGACCTTTCTGGCAATCCTTCCGTAATTTTGATGTCCGGTCTTCAAGGTTCGGGTAAAACCACCTTCTCGGGTAAACTTGCCAATTATCTAAAAAACAAAAAAACAAAGAAACCACTATTGGTAGCCTGTGATGTGTATCGACCAGCAGCAATCGATCAGTTGCATGTGGTAGGTGATCAAATAGGGGTGGAGGTATATTCCGATCGAGATAATAACGACCCCGTTGCCATTGCCAAAGCAGGTATTGCCCATGCAAAAAGTGTAGGATGCAACGTGGTGATCATCGATACCGCAGGTCGCTTGGCCGTGGATGAGCAGATGATGACAGAAATCTCCAACATCCACAAAGCAATTGAACCCCAAGAAACTTTGTTCGTTGTGGATTCCATGACCGGTCAGGATGCTGTGAATACCGCAAAAGCATTTAACGATGTATTGAATTTTGACGGGGTTATCTTAACTAAGCTAGATGGTGATACCCGCGGTGGTGCCGCTATTTCCATTAAATCCGTAGTGGACAAACCCATCAAGTTTATTGGTACGGGTGAAAAAATGGAAGCAATCGATGTGTTCCACCCATCCCGTATGGCCGATCGTATCCTTGGAATGGGGGATGTAGTATCCTTGGTAGAGCGTGCACAGGAACAGTTCGATGAAGAACAGGCACGTAAAATCCAAAAGAAGATTGCCAAAAATAAATTCGGTTTCGACGATTTCTTGAGCCAAATTCAGCAGATTAAGAAAATGGGGAACATGAAAGACCTCATGGGTATGATTCCTGGAGCCGGGAAGGCTTTGAAAGGATTGGATATTGATGATGACGCCTTTAAACATATTGAGGCCATTATCCATTCCATGACGCCCGAAGAAAGATCTACTCCCGCCACGTTAAATGCCAGTCGTAAAAAGAGGATTGCCGCAGGTAGTGGAACTTCCATCCAAGAAGTGAATCAGTTGCTCAAACAATTCAATCAAATGAGCAAAATGATGAAGATGATGCAAGGTGGCGGAGGCAAAAAGATGATGCAGATGATGCAAAATATGCGATAACCTTATTCAGAAGTAAAAACCAACATAACCTATGGAAATCCTTGACGGAAAGAAAATATCGAACCAGATAAAAGAAGAAATCACCGTTGAGGTGGCTCAAATGAAAGAACGGGGCGAAAAAGTTCCCCATTTGGCGGCCGTATTGGTAGGCAACGATGGTGCCAGCCTTACTTATGTTGGTAGCAAGGTGCGTTCCTGTAAAAAAATCGGCTTCGAATCCACTTTGATCCATCTTCCAGAAGAAACCACCGAGGGGGAATTGCTCAAGCAGGTGCACCAATTGAACAATGACCCCGCCATAGATGGGTATATCGTTCAACTTCCATTGCCCAAACATATTGACGAGGAAAAAGTGCTGATGGCTGTAGATCCGGATAAGGATGTAGATGGTTTTCACCCAACCAATTTTGGAAAGATGGCACTGGATATGGAGACCTTCATCTCTGCCACTCCCTTTGGTATTATGGAGCTATTGAGGCGCTACAAGGTTGAGACGGAAGGGAAACATACCGTGGTGATAGGAAGGAGCCACATCGTGGGCAGACCCATCAGTATTTTAATGAGCCAAAAAGGGAACCCAGGAAATTCTACTGTAACTCTTGCCCACAGTAGAACCAAAAATTTGAAGGATTTGACCCTTCAGGCGGATATTGTGATATCTGCTTTAGGTGCTCCAAAATTTCTGAAGGCAGATATGGTCAAAGATGGGGTTACTATTATTGACGTAGGTATTACCCGTGTTCCCGATGAGACCCGCGAAAAAGGATACTACATCACTGGGGATGTGGATTTTGAAAATGTGAGTAAAAAAGCGTCTTATATTACTCCGGTTCCCGGAGGAGTAGGGCCTATGACCATAGCCATGTTACTCAAGAATACCTTATTGGCACGAGAGCGTCACAATGCCTAAAACTTAATTTGCTTTTTCCTGTTCTAACTTTAGAGCAGCTTGTTGCTCTTCTTCAGGAGTCAGGATTTCAAAATCTGTTTCACCTTCATCATTAGTGCAGCTGGATACTGCCATGGCAGAAAAAATAAGGGTAATCAAGAGTAAAATTGTCTTCATAATAGTAGGATTTGGGATTGAAAAAAACACCTAATCAGTACACTTATAACGAATTACCAACGAATTTCTTGTTGTTGTAATCAAAATATCGATAACTTACCTATTGCTAAATCAGGCATTATGGCTCAAACGGCAAGAAACAAAGTAGCTTGGGTAGTTTTCGTCTTTCTGGCCATAGGAATTGGTCTTTACCCATTGGTTTATTTATTTGCTTCGGACAATTTTGGACTTTTAATGAATAAATCCAATGAATTGTTGGCAAGTAAAATATGGAAGATGGCCTTTTATGGCCATATCAGTTTTGGGGGTATAGCCTTGTTAACGGGATGGTCACAGTTTATCAAAAAATTAAGGGCCAAAAGACTCAATCTTCATCGAAACATTGGTAAAATATATGTTATCTCAGCCCTGTTGAGTGGACTTTGCGGAGTATACCTCGGTTTTTTCGCTACAGGTGGTTTGGTTTCAGCCATTGGTTTTATAAGCCTTGGAATTATTTGGCTGTTTACTACACTAAGGGCTTATACAGCAGTGAAAAACAAAGACCTTTCACTGCATCAAGGTATGATGATCTATAGCTACGCGGCTTGTTTTGCTGCAGTTACATTGCGTATTTGGTTGCCCTTGCTCACTATTGCTATTGGAGAATTTTTAACAGCCTATAAAATAGTTGCCTGGCTATGTTGGGTTCCCAATATGATTTTCGCCCAAATATGGGTAAAGAAAAAAGGCCTGAACCTCGTTTGATCTATTTAGCAAAAAGTTGTCCCATATCTTTGAATGCCTTGAATTCCAAAGCATTACCCGCGGGGTCTAGAAAAAACATGGTAGCTTGCTCCCCGGGCTCACCCTTAAAGCGGATGTAAGGTTCGATTACAAAATCAATTCCCTTTTCAATCAACTCCTTGGAAAATGTTTGAAAGGTATCCCATGGTAAAACAACACCGTAATGAGGCACAGGAACGTTTTTGCCATCAACCGGGTTGGTATGTGTTTCTTCTTCGGATTTAGGCTTATAATGAATCACAAATTGGTGTCCGAAAAAGTTGAAATCTACCCATTGCTCCGCACTTCTACCTTCTTCACACCCGAGTACATCGCGGTAAAAAGTTCTACATTCATCTAAATTGTGCACAGGAACGGCAACATGGAAGGGGGTTATTTTTTGCATGGTCTATTTTTCTTGAAAATTAGGACAACTTTATCAAGCTTCCAAAAAAGAGACGATTTGATTGTTCACATCATCCTGATGCATGGAATGACCAAGTCCCTCAGTGCTCACCAAGGTACTATCTTTCCAGTTTTTATTTACTGCTACAGAAGCATGGTATGGAGTAATGTTATCGTGCTTATCATGAAACAACAACCCCTTTTTGCTTATGGATTGTGCAAACTTAGACGTTGAAAATTCATCTATTTTAAATCCAAACCTATCCAAAATGTACTTATCCAAATGTTTCATTACTCGATTATTGAACTTTAACAAGTCCTGAAAGTGCTCCATGATTTCATGGAATTCGGATGGAGATCCGATCGTGACCATTTTTTCAACCTCATCACTTGGGTTTTTGTATTGGTTGTAGATAATGGTCATCCCACCTACGGAATGTCCAATAAGATGTTTTGGATTGTATTTTTTTACCATATAATTTACCGCTTCCTCGTATAAAGGCACGTAGAGGTGTTTTCCAGAGGAATACCCATGAGATGGAGCGTCAAACGCAATGATATTAAAATCCGCTTCCCTAAGTTTCTTGATGAGGTTGCGCCACCGAAAGGTGTTGCTCTCCCATCCGTGTACCAACAAGACGGTTTCTTTGTTTCCGGGCCAGTGATAGGATTGTACCCTGTGGCCGGCTATATTCTCTATGTTGAGCTTGGAACCGTCCAAATATTCGGCCTGTTCCGGTCGAACACGTCCTTTTCTTACCGTACAAAATACATGAAAAGCGTTCTCGGCTGCCTTTTTGGGTGCAATTAACGTATAGGCATTATAGTATTGCCCATAGGCCAATGGAATTATTTTATTAAGTAGTTTTTTCATGAGGTTACTTTTTGTAACTTACTCTTAATTGGAAACTAAAAGTACATATTCATTTTAGAAAAGAAAAGAAGTGATTGATTGTAAACTAGGTATGTAAATGGAAACTATTACTGAAAATCAGAAAGTTAGAACGGTAAAAAAAATAGAAAAAATGTTTGGGCACATTGATTACAGGAACCCTCCCGAACTGTGCCCGGTTCGTGATGTAATGTCGGTGGCTTCCGATCAATGGAGTGTTTTGATTCTACTTTGGTTAGGCTATTTTCCTGTACTTCGGTTCAACAAACTTAAAAAATACGTCTATGGAATATCCAATAAAGTACTGAGCCAACGCTTAAAGGTTTTAGAAGCGGATGGTTACATTAAACGTAAAGCTTATCCCGAGGTGCCGATTCGGGTGGAATATAGCCTTACGGAATTTGGACAATCTTATGTAGAAAAATTACTGGAACTTACAGAATGGATGCACGATAACAGCCCAAAGGTTATGGACAATCGTGAAAAGTATGGTTTGTTCTAGTTCCTAATACGGTTCCAAATGTCCAAATACATCTTCCAATTTCCATTCTCTTTCTTCCAGACTACGACATATTTCCCCCTCCAATTGGATACAGAACCGTCCTTGTTTTCAGATTTTCCTTGGAAATAGCCATAGTCATATGCATGGTCACCCAGAAAGGTAATTTCTTCAGGGTTTATTTCGTGGCGCAAAATTTTGGTTCCTGATCCTAGCATCCACCTCTTTTTAATGGCCTCCCTTCCGGCAATAATGTCGGCATTATTTGGAAAAATTTTGGCATCTTCGGTATAGCTATTGGCTATGGTTTCAAAGTCACCTTCCATATATGCCTTTGAAAAGACTTTGGTAGCTGCCATGATTTTTGCTTCATCATCGGGTTGATATATAGAGTTTTTACCATTGGAACAATCTATTTTCCAAGTAGGATAGATCACAGATTCTGTTTTATCTACCCATTCCCCAATCCATTTAAAACCACTCTCGTTAATATTATAGAACGAAATTTTGTAAAATCCGTCTGTACCATTTGGAGCTTTTTGTTCCCTATACAACACTATTTTTCCATCCTCCGTTTTTTTGCCTTCCCAAGTAGGTAATTTGGTAACTGTGCTTGGAGTAGAATAATAGTGTACATACCAACGTGTGCTATCTGGAATAAATTGACGTATGCTACCTGAATAGGTACCATCTTCTTTTAGCGTTTCGTCTTGAATGGCCATTCCGTTCATGATATATTTGAAACGCCAGATCATGCTCACGGGTTCGGCCCAGGTTCCGTCTGCTTTGCGAAGCTCGGATTTACACTGGCATTCCCCAATCAATGGGGCGAAATCCATAAGTTCAGAAGGTGCATCTGGATTGGGCAGACCATATGGGTGCTCCAATGAAGGTTCAAAATTGAATTGGGCGAATGTAAATGCTGGAAAAATGACGAGCAAGTACAGTAATTTTTTCATTTGGATAGGTTTTTACTTAATTTATCCAAATAAGTTCCAGATTACCAGATATTTGGCATTTAATTAACAGGCTATTCCCAACCCAACATCAAATATTTGATCTTGGCCCCGTCTGGTATTTGAACCGCATCAATGTCCGAAGTTGAAAAACGTAAATTTTCAGGAAGTTCTTCCTTATCGATAGTAAAATAGAGGTTACTTTCCTTAGGGAAAACCACAATACTGTTCAAAGTGGTCACAATTTTTTTGATATCGTATTTACTTTGGATATCCTTAAAGGTGCTTTTTAACCCTATGCCGTTTTTTGTAACATATCTGGGGTCCATAACCCGAACATTCTGGATAGTGGGGATACTGTCCGAGTTAGCGGTAAGCGTTAATAGGTGTTTGCCTCCTTTTTCAAAAACCTCAATTTTTTTAGGGGAGGCACCTAAATTGATTTGAGCAGTGTCTCCCACAACGGAATCTTTTACAAAGGTGGATTCCATTTCCTTTACGGCGGTGGTCTGGGTCAACGGGCCAACACTTGTTTCCGTAATTAAGAATGTGGTATCTTTTTGGCAAGAATGAATTAATGCAATACCAAAAACTAGGGCAATTACTCTGCTTGTCTTTTTCATAAAATTATCGAATCACTTTTTTTAAAACCCCTAACACTCCCCTGATAAATGTAGCGCTTGTTAAAACCTTGACCACAGGGTTCATTCGGGTGCTCCTTCGGCTTGATGACCGTCGGCTTGATGATCTTTCTTCTTTCTTTTCTTTTTCGGCCTCTTTTTCGGCCTTTTCAATTTTTTCGGTAAGGATTTCGTAAGCGCTCTCACGATCGATTTCCTCATTATATTTTTTTATCAATTTGGACCTGTCCAACACATCCTTGATTTCGGAATCGCTTAAAATATCCATGCGGCTCATGGGTGCGCGCATCATAGTGGCTGCCAATGGTGTTGGACGTCCTTTTTCGTCCAAGGCGGATATCAGCGCTTCACCGGTCCCTAAGGAGGTAAGTACTTCGGCAGTATCATAGAACTCAGAAATAGGATAGTTCTGCGCGGTAAGCTTGATTGCTTTTCTGTCCTTGGCTGTAAAGGCACGAAGGGCGTGCTGTATTTTCAATCCCAATTGCGCCAAAACGTCGTCCGGCACATCGGTAGGATTTTGGGTCACAAAATAAACCCCGATTCCCTTGGAGCGTATCAACTTTACAATGCTTTCAATTTGATCTAATAACGCTTTGCTGGCATTATCAAAAATAAGGTGGGCCTCATCTATAAACAATACCAATTCTGGCCTGTCGCTATCCCCTTGTTCGGGAAAAGTGGAATAAATTTCGGCCAAAAGGCTTAACATAAATGTGGAGAACAGTTTTGGACGGTCTTGAATATCGGTCAAGCGAATAATGTTCACGTAACCACGTCCATTTTCATCAATCCGAACCAAATCATCCACATCAAAAGATTTTTCACCAAAGAATAAATCTGCACCTTGCTGCTCCAGTTCAATAATCTTCCTTAAAATGGTGCCAGTAGAACTTGTGGAGATACGGCCATATTCTTTTTGGAACTCCTCTTTTCCTTCGCCGGTGGCATATTGCAATACCTTTTTAAAATCATTTAGGTCAAGAAGCGGAAGTTTGTTGTCGTCACAATATTTAAAAACTACGGCAACAATACCTTCTTGGGTAACACTAAGGTCCAAGATTCTGGAAAGTAAAACAGGGCCAAACTCAGAAACGGTAGCCCGCAAACGCACACCGTCTTGTTCCGAGAGGGACATAATTTCAACAGGAAAGCCCTTTGCCTCAAAGGAGAGGCCTATTTTTTCTTGACGTTCATCAATTTTTGGGTGTCCAGGACTGGGTTGGGCAATACCGCTAAGGTCACCTTTTAGGTCCATGAGCAGCACAGGGATTCCCTTGTCGGATAGATTTTCGGCCAATACCTGAAGGGTTTTGGTTTTTCCCGTTCCCGTTGCACCGGCGATAAGCCCGTGGCGATTCATTGTTTTCAGGGGAATTTTAATGTAGGCGTTGGTCATGGTCTCACCATCCAACATTCCGGCACCTACTGTAATGAAATCACCCTTCGTGGCATACCCTTGCTCTATATGCTCAAAGAATTTTTCTTTGTTGCCCATCGCGTTCAATTTGCGATAAAAATAGGGTAATTTTAAGCAAAACTAAAAACGAGATTATGAAACCTTTTCACTATGCACTGTTGTCAATTTTGATGTGTGGGGTTATGACCACTTCCTATGCACAAGAAAGTACGGAGATTATTTTCCATAAATCACACGAACCAAAAAAGCAAAGTGCTCCTTTTAGTGATGTGGTACAGGCGGGTAATATGTACTTTTTGGCCGGGCAGATAGGGATGGACCATACCACTCGAACACTTGTTGAAGGCGGGATTCAGGCAGAAACAGATCAAGCCATAAAAAACATTATGGATGTGTTGGCCCAACATGGAATGACCTTGGGCAATGTGGTGAAATGCACTGTAATCTTGGCTGATATTGAAGATTTTGCGGCCTTTAATGAAGTTTATACCCAATATTTCACCAAAAAACCTGCTCGGACCACCTTTGCAGCTAAGGGGCTTGCAGCCAACAGTAGCATAGAAATTGATGTTATTGCCATAAAATAGGTGAAACCATAGAAGAGGATTATCTTTGCACCATGGTAGAAGAAAATGTAATGGATTTGGTGGAAAAGGGCTTGATGCTACCCCTAATGGAAGAATTTTATACCATTCAAGGGGAAGGTTACCACAAAGGTACGGCTGCTTATTTTATAAGAGTTGGCGGATGTGATGTGGGTTGCCATTGGTGCGATGTAAAAGAAAGTTGGAATGCGGAAACGCATCCGCCTACATCCATTGATAGTATTGTGGCAAATGCCGAAAAATACTCTGATACTATTGTAATTACTGGAGGCGAACCACTTACTTGGGACATGGGGCCGTTGACCCAAGGTCTCAAGGGAAAGGGCATGACAATTCATATTGAAACTTCGGGAGCTTATCCATTGACCGGGGTGTGGGATTGGATTTGTCTATCTCCAAAGAAGAATAAACTTCCTGTGGGCGATATCTATAAAAAAGCCCAAGAATTAAAGGTTATTGTTTACAACAAACACGACTTTATTTTTGCTGAGGAACAAGCCGCTCAGGTGGGGGAGGATTGCATTCTTTATTTACAACCCGAATGGAGTGTACGCGACAAAATGGTTCCACAAATTGTGGATTATGTGATGAAACATCCGAAATGGAAGGTTTCCCTACAGACCCATAAATATTTGAATATTCCTTAAGCTGTGGGTTAACGCCCCCCATATTTTTGAAGGTCCAAAATACATTCGGAATCAAAATCAGGAATAGAAGCTAGACCCTTCGAGGCATTTTTTTCCATCTGCTTTAAAAGAGACGCTCCAAATTGAAGTTCGGCACGCATTAAGCAACCATCCACATTGCAATGGTTTTGCGCTTCTACATCTTCGTGTTCGTTTACCGATTCCGTTGATAAATTGACCAAACCAAACAAATGTCCAAACTCGTGAAATAATGTAGCGGTTTCAACGTCAGCAATGGATACAGTAGCACTTCTATTTGCTATCTCTTCCACTGTGGACTGGTATATAACCATGGAAGTATTGCGGTAAACCGCTCCTAATGTTACAAGATTTTCATCTCCTTGATCACTTTCGGTAGGAGCATCAGCAAAATATATGTAGACAGCCAAGGTATTGCCATCATTATATTGGGTCCTGTTCTCTTCTTCAAGATCTACAATTTCTTCCAATGTCAATGTTTCCTCAGAAGGTGAAGAAAGCGAGGTGAATTTGAATTCCACATTTTCCTTATATGTTCTGGTAAGTAAAAACTCCTTGAAATTGGAAATGGCCTCAAAAGTTGGTTCAAAACCGGCAACATAGGCGATCTCTATCAAAAGGCTATCAAAATTATCATTGGATAATAGGTCTCTGGCCGATGCACCAGTAGTTAGAAGGTTTCCAGCTTTGAGATTTGTATCGGAATTTGAAGAAGTAAGGTCCGAATCTTTGGAACAACTTATCAATAATATAAAACCACTTAAAGCGTAAAGAGCAATTTTTTTCATAGCAATGTAATAAGTAATAGAACGTTCCAGATCCGAAAGTATTATTCTTTTAACGTAAGCTTGGCTAAATAGTCGTAATGCTCACCCGATATTACACGTTCGCAATTAAAACCATTGGATTCGCAGGCTTTGTGCAAAGTGTTGAAATCTACATAAATCCAATCAAAAGGTTTACTTTTTTTGCCTTTGTATTCCATGATGAAAGCTACTTCGCCGTAATAAGTTCCATCGTTTGGAATCCAGTATCCGCCGTCTTCGTCTTGTTCAAACATATAAATGATATCACTGGAATCCAATAAAATTTGACCATTTGACTGTAATAATGAGGACAAATGTTGTAAAAAACGACTTAAGTTGTCCAATTTCCCTGCTAATCCAACACCATTCATCAGTAAAAGTAAGGTATCGTATTTTTCTCCTGAATAGTCCAGAATATCACTTAACATGGTGGATTTCACTCCTCTTTTTTTACAAACGGCAATACATCCTTCAGAATTATCCAAGGCCGTGACCTCAATCCCTTTTTTTTGAAGGTATAAGGCATGACTTCCTGCTCCGGCACCAATGTCCAATACTTTTCCGCGCGCCAATTGGAGCGCTTCTTGTTCTATTTTGGGCATTTCATCAAACTTTCGGAACAAATAGGGAATAGGGATAATGTCTTCTTCTTCTAAAGATGAATAGGTTTTTATGTCCTCTGTATAGTGCCCTTTTTCGTAATCCATTAGGGCCATTCCAAAAACATCTGCCATCGATTAGGATTGTTTCTGCAAAGGTGGGACTTTAATTGCATAGAAAGGTTTAAAATGGATAAGTTTGTGCACTATGGAGGAAATACTTAGGGATTTACCGCAAAAGGCCAGGGAGAAGCATTCCGAGAACAAAAAGTTCTTTGCCAAACTAAAAAAACGTCCCCCGAAAGACCTTGATTATAAGATGCAAGAACTGCATGATGCAGAGTTTGATAGGACTGATTGTCTTAATTGCGCCAATTGTTGCAAAACTACGGGACCTTTGTTCACCAACGCCGATATTGAACGAATAGCCAAGCATTTTAAAATGAAGCCCTCCCAATTTATCGATGCATATTTAAGGATTGATGAAGAAAATGATTATGTGCTGCAATCGGTTCCTTGCACATTTTTAGGGGATGATAATTATTGTTCCATTTATGATGTCCGACCCAAGGCCTGTCGTGAATTCCCGCATACGGACCGAAAAAAGTTCCAACAAATCACCAACCTTACCTTAAAAAATGCAGCTATTTGCCCAGCGGCATTCAACATTGTTGAAGAAATGAAAAAATCGATTAAATTTTAATGATTTGCTATATTTGAAGGAATGGAGCAGCTAATATCTTATTTTGAGACCATTCCCTCTTGGCATCGAAGCTTGATTTTGATAGGGGGAATTACTTTTTTTTGGGTTTTGGAAGGTGTTGTACCCTTGTTTAATGTACCATACAAAAAATGGAGACATTCCATTCCCAATTTCTTTTTAACATTAACAACAATCATAGTAAATTTTCCATTAGCCTTTTTACTGCTGAAATCTTCCGATTGGGCCGTGGAGAACCAATTTGGGATAATTAACTGGTTGCCAGAAATGCCTTTATGGCTCTATGTGGTTCTCGGGGTAATGCTTCTAGACTTGATTGGCGCCTACGCAGCTCATTGGGTGGAGCATAAAGTAAAACCGTTGTGGATGGTTCATTTGGTTCATCATTCCGACCATAATGTGGATACTACCACCGCCAACCGACACCATCCTTTGGAAAGTTTGATCAGATATGTATTTACTTTGGTAGGTGTTATTATTGTTGGGGCGCCCATTGGAATCATCATGCTTTATCAGAGTTTGTCGGTCGTATTTTCTCAGTTTAACCATGCTAATATTCGTTTGCCCAAAAAGGTGGACAATGCCATTAGTTGGTTCATAGTAAGTCCGGATATGCACAAAGTGCATCATCATTACCAATTACCTTATACCGATTCCAACTACGGAAATATTTTCTCTATTTGGGACAGATTATTCGGTACCTATATGTTCATGGACCCTAAGGATATTGTATATGGTGTGGATACGTTTCCCGATGAAAAGGAGAATAGCAGCATCAAAGGCTTGCTAAAACAACCTTTCCATAAATATCGAAGGCCTACTACTGAGGGTTAATCATAGATTAAATACTTTGCCCTGATTTTTTTGAAGCTTTCCAAATCGTCCTGCCAAGTGGCTTTGATTTCTTCATTGGTCATTCCTTGCTCAATCTGTTTTTGAAGTAGCGGCGTACCGGCATGCTTGGTAAATCCATCCGTTAAAAAGAATTTGGACTTGTCCAAGGTGTTGTTGTAAGCGTCAATGATCCACTCCATGGTCACCTCGTTCATTCTTTGTGTTTTGGATAGGTCCTTACCGTAACAGGTTTTACTTTCCTCTTTAGGGTATTTGGAACCGAAGTTGGGTTCAGGGACGTAACTAAACTCGTAAGCAGTGCTATCCATAAAAGATGCTCCATACCGTTGAAATTGAAATTCAGTGCCACGCCCGGCATTTACATTGGTGCCTTCAAAAAGGCCCAAACTAGGGTACAGTGTGATTGAAGTATCGTTAGGTAAATTAGGGGAAGGCCGTATGGGTAAATGGTATTCAGAATCGTGGGTATAGTTTTCCAATTCTATAACGGTTAAATCAACTTTGATGCCATTTTCCAGCCATCCTTCACCGTTCAACATTTTAGCATATTCACCCATGGTCATGCCATAAACAAGGGGAATCGTGTTCATGCCCAAATAACTGGTGTGTTCTTCGATCATGGTGGGGCCATCCACATAATGTCCGTTGGGGTTTGGTCTGTCCAGAACAACAATGGGAATATCGTTTTCAGCGCAGGCTTCCATCACTAATTGTAGCGTGGCAATAAAAGTATAGAATCTTACTCCCACATCCTGAATATCAAAAACAATAACATCCAATTCCTCAAGCTGTTCTTTTGATGGTTTTCGGTTTTTACCGTAAAGCGAAATTATGGGCAAGCCTGTTTGGGTATCCATGCCATCTTTTACGTGTTCTCCAGCATCTGCGGTGCCTCGAAACCCATGTTCTGGAGCAAAAACTTGCATTACATCTATACCTTCAGAAAGTAAGGAGTCCACCAAATGTGTATGTCCATTTTCTTTAAAAATAACACTTGTTGGGTTGGCTACTACACCCACTTTTTTTTCTTTTAAAAGAGGTAGATAAATTTCGGTTCGGTTTGCTGCTACTTTAATGGGAGCAGGTGCCTCGATTGTGGGTTCTGAAGTAGAAAAGGTTTCTTTTTGCTGTCCCTTGCACGAGGTAAACACCAAAAACAACAATAAAACTGTACTTTTGAAAATAGATAAAATGGGCATTCGTTGAATTTAGAATTATTTATTGCCAAACGCCTTGTTACAGGGAAGGAACATAAAATTAGTATTTCCGCCCCGATAATAAAAATTGCCATCGCTGCGATTGCGATAGGTGTTGTTATGATGCTCATTGCCATTGCCACGGGAGTCGGCCTAAAAAACAAAATACGCGAAAAGGTCGCTGCCTTTAACGGTCATATTCAAATTTCCAGTTTCGATAACAATAACTCCGAGGTCTCCCTAATGCCGGTTTCCATAAATCAGGATTTTTACCCCGAATTTCAGGATGTGGAAGGGGTGAAACACGTACAAGCGGTAGCCACCAAAGGTGGGATTATCCGAACTGCCGATACATTTGAAGGGATGCTCGCCAAAGGCGTAGGAACGGATTACGATTGGAGTACTTTTAAAGAGTATCTAGTTGATGGTAGGTTGCCTGACTATAGCGGAAAACTAAACGAGGAAGTGTTGGTTTCTAGTTTGATGGCCAATCGGTTGCAGTTAAAAGTGGGAGATGCTTTCTTTTCTTTTTTCCTAAAGGACGGGGATGCCTCCAAACCACCCAATAACCGCAAGTTCAAAATCGTAGGTATTTACGACAGTGGTTTTGAAGAGTTTGACGAAACCTATGTATTTGTAGATATCCGCCATATCCAACGTATGAACAAATGGGAAGAAAACCAGATTGGAAATTTTGAAGTTTTCTTGGATGATTTTGACCAAATTGACCAAAAAAGCAATGAGATTTATAATAGTACTTTGTCCATTTTAGATACCCAAAACATCAAAAGCAAATACTACCGTATTTTTGAATGGATCGGTCTTTTTGATTTTAATATTGCCTTGATTATTGGAATCATGATTATTGTTGGAGGCATCAATATGATTACGGCCCTGCTCGTACTTATTTTAGAGCGAACCCAAATGATAGGAATTTTAAAAGCACTGGGTTCTACCAATTGGAGCATTCGAAAGGTTTTTTTGTACAATGCGGCATACCTTATTGCCATTGGGCTCTTTTGGGGCAACTTAATAGGACTTGGGGTTATATTTCTTCAGGATAGATACAGAATGTTCAAGTTTCCGAATCCCGAAGAATACTACATCGATTATATTCCTGTCCACATGGATTTGTCCACCATCTTACTTTTAAATATGGGGGTAATGTTACTGTGCTTGTTAATGCTTTTGATTCCATCGTACATCATTACGAAAATCACCCCGGTAAAAGCCATTCAGTTTGAGTAGAACTTGTGCCTTGTTTCTCGGTTTATCAATCAAAATTGATAACTTGTCGCACAAAATAACCCACCATGAGAATTAAACTTTATTCAACCTTACTAGTACTATTTCTAACTGCGTCCTTATCTGCACAAAAGCTTTCCAGAACCGAAAAAAAGATTGTTTCCTCTGTCGAAAAAAACAATAAGGAAGCCATTGGTTTCCTTGAGAAAGTAGTCAATATTAATAGTGGGACCCTCAATGCCAAAGGAGTTGAAAAAGTGGGCATGGTTTTTAAAGATGCCTTTGATGATATCGGTTTTGAAACCAATTGGATAGAAATGCCAGCCGAGATGAATCGTTCTGGTCATTTGTTTGCGGAAACAACAGGAAGCAAGGGGAAGAAATTGCTGCTCATCGGGCACCTGGATACCGTTTTTGAAGAAGATAGTCCATTTCAAACTTTTGAAATGGTGAACGATAGCATTGCCCATGCCCCGGGCGGTAACGATATGAAAGGCGGTGATGTAATCGTGCTTTATGCTTTAAAAGCCCTGCATGATAATGGACTTTTAAAAAATGCACAAATTATTGTAGCCTTTACCGGTGATGAAGAGAGTACGGGCAAACCTTTGTCCATAAGTAGAAAGGATTTGATTGATGCCGCCAAACGAAGTGATATTGCCCTTGGCTTTGAAACCTCCACAGGGTTTAACTATGCCACCGTTGCCAGAAGGGGTGCTTCTGGATGGGCAGTGGAAGTTGAGGGAAAACGTGCCCATTCCTCTGGAATTTTTAGCGAAGGAACTGGAGCGGGAGCCATTTTTGAGATATCAAGAATTCTTCACGAGTTTTATACCGATGTTAAAGGTGAGGATTTATTGACTTTTAACCCCGGTGTTTTGCTTGGGGGCACCTTTGTAAACTATGATGAGTTGACGAGCAAGGGGGATGCCTTTGGGAAAACCAATGTAGTTGCTCAAAAAGCCGTGGTCAAAGGGGGACTTCGATTTATATCCGAAGAGCAAAAAGAACGTGCTAGAGCCAAAATGAGGGATATCGTGTCCAATAACTTACCCAAAACTTCTGCAACCGTAAGTTTTACAGATAGTTACCCGGCCATGCAGCCTACCGAGGGCAACCTTGAGTTGTTGAGCACTTTAAACGAGGTAAGTTTGGATTTGGAACAAGGAGAGGTGTTAGCTTATGACCCTGGAAGAAGAGGAGCGGCCGATGTTTCCTTTGTAGCCGAATATGTAGATGGATTGGACGGATTGGGCACTATGGGTTCCAATGCCCATACGCCACAAGAAACTGTCAACCTGAATACCATTGAAGAATTGACCAAGCGTACAGCAATCTTGATTTACCGATTGATAAACACAAAATAATGGTTACACTTAAAAGTGAAAATGCCAAAGTAGGGATTGATGCAGGTGAGTTAGTGAGCTTTGTGGTAAATGGTCACGAGTTTATCCACCAAAAGGGAAGTCCGGGATGGGGAAGTGCCGATACTGAAATGTTTCCCATCATTGGGCCGGTCAATGAGGCTGGATTTAGGGTTAAAACCCCAAAAGGAGATGCTGTACAAGATCAGCATGGACATTTGCGCCAAATGGAATATCAGTTGGAGTCTCAAACCGATACTTCTGCGATTTTTGCAAAGCAATACCAATCAGGAACTGAAATTATCAATTCAAAATTTCCGGAAAAATCCACTGAAGAAGCACTTACATGGCCTTATGATTTTAGGTTTGAAAAGTCCTTTTTACTCAAAGAAGATGTTTTGGAAATCAATTTTAAAATCACTGGTGAACAAGGAATGCCATTTATGTTGGGATATCACCCTGCATTTAAACTGCACTCAAAATCACCACTACTTGTGGCTAAGGACAAAGAGATTACTCTTGATGAGGTTTTGGCCGTTGGGAGTCGAGCCCTTCACGTGTTGGATTGTACTTCCATCACATTAAAAGATGAAAAGGAAATCACCATAGAGACCGAAGGATTTGGAAATTTTATGTGTTGGACCGAGGTGCGGAACATGGTCTGTATTGAACCTATTTCGTTTTATCCTTATGCCGTTAAACAAAAGGATTTGTATCAAGGATTTCAGCAATTGGATAAATCGGCACATTTTAAAGTAGTCTTGAAGTCAGAAGCATAACTTTGCCCTAATTTAAGGAGTAAGGACTTGACTTTTGTTATGCTTCAAAAGATACTGAGTTAATATACTTTCGGTTTCAACCGTATGTTTTTGTGGTGTGATAAAAGCTTCTACATCCTCTAGGGTGGATATTTCAATATCGGTATCGATAAAACCAAAACCTTTGTAGATTCCATCCGCAATTAATACCACCGCATTTTCATTCGAGTCTCTACCTTTTTCCTTGATGATACGAACCTCAGAAGCCAACAGCTTCATGTGGGTAATCGCCTCTTCAACCTTTTGGTTGTAATCTTCCACGGCTTCTTTTCCTCTACAAATTCCTTCACATGTGTTTATTTCATGATGGGAGCAAGCTGCGTTGGTTTGCTGCAAATGACAGTATCGTGGACAGAGCGAAAAACTTTTGCACACTTCTTCCAGATATGCTCGGCATTCCGTTTGATTGTGGATAATTTTTAATGGATTGGGAACTCCTTTAATCGTATTATACGCTAGGTGCATAATTCCATTTCGGTCCTCGTAGGCAAAAATAGCGTATTGCCTTCCTGTTCTTTTTTGGGCGCGGTTATAGGGAGGAAACAATCTTTTTATTTCAGCGGATTCCATTAGTAGGGCCATCAGTTCGCTGCCAGCCAACTTAAAATCAATATTGGCTGTTTCACTGCACATTTGTATTTCTTTTCGACTCTTGTCATAAAAATGGCCAAGCACCCTTTTTTTAAGGTTGATGGCTTTCCCTACATAAATAATCTCCCCTTTTTGATTCATAAAATAATAGATGCCCGGTTTTTGTGGGATGTTGTCGAATACAGATTTGGGAAGATGGGGTGGGAGTGTAGCCTCTTGGCTTCGGGCATTCAAAAACTTTTTGAATACGTCCTCTGATTCAGGTTTGTTCAAAAGTTGTTCAAATAAAAGCACAGTTGCATGTGCATCTCCTCTAGCGCGGTGACGGCCCACCAATGGAATTTGAACCGCAGAACATAATTTGCCTAAACTGTAGGAGCGGAGACCGGGTATTAGTTGGCGTGATAAACGTACCGTACAGAGTTTTTTTCGGGTAAAATCAATTCCAATTTGCCGAAACTCTTCTTTAATCACACCATAATCAAAATTAACGGAATGGGCCACAAAAATGCAGCCTTCTGTAATGCTTTGTATGGTATCGGCTATCTCATGAAATACAGGGGCATTTTGTACCATTTGGTCATCAATCCCTGTGAGTCCCGTAATAAAATAGGGGATGGGACATTGTGGATTGACCAAGGAAGTGAATTCGTCCACAATTTGACCGCCATCATATTTAAAAATGGAGATTTCGGTAATCTTGTTTCCCTTGATTCCGTTTCCAGTGGTTTCTATGTCAATTATGGTGTACAAACTGTGAATTAAGAATAGCCATTGAAATTATGGATAAAGTTTTCAGCATCCAAAAGCTTTGCTCCATTTGAATTAAAATTGATTGCGATATTGCGTTGGGGTACAATGTTTGAACGCTTTAAACTTTCGGTTGAAATTGGCAATATTATTGAAGCCGCATTGCTCTGCAATTACCGCTATCGGTAGTTCAGGATTCTTGATAATAAGCTTGCAGACATTTTCTATTCGAATTTCAATTAAAAACTGAAAAAATGTTTTGTTTGTCCGTTTCTTAAAATATCTGCAGAAGGCATTTTTGCTCATGTTGGCCTTTTCCGCTATCTCGTCCAGTGTAATAGGGTCACGATACCGTTCCATGGCATAGTCATACACCTTGCTCATTCGCTTACCCTCATCATCGGTGAACGATTTTCGATAAACAAAGGAAGAAAGAGGTGTTGTTTTCGATTTGTTGATTTGATTGATGATCAACAACAACGATGCAATTCGCTCCACTTTGTTTTGATGTGATAATGCATTGAACAAGGGAATGATTTTACTTCTTCGTGAGAGGATGCGCATCCCGAACACAGATTTCTTAAAAAAAAAATGTGTTGATGATAGGTCGGTCAGATGAAAAAATTCCTTACCAAAGGAATCTTGATCAAAAAATAGGGTATGCATCAAAGATTCTTCTTTAATTCGAGTGTCACTTCGGAACACGTGGGGTATAAAACTTCCAATCACCAGAATATCTCCTGCTTTGTACTCATTGATACTGTCTCCAACAATAAGGGAGCCGGCCCCTTTTTCCACATAGCTTATTTGGATCTCCCCATGTTGGTGCAATTGGTCATAAAATACCTGTTCCCTATCTATTTGATATACGAGAGCCTCATTTTTGGGTTTGGGTATTTTAAAGGGGAGTATCTTCATATATGAGCCTAAATTATTTGAAAAAATAATTATATGGCTAAATTAAGGTAATATAGTATTATAATAGGCTAATAATTGTATAAAAGATAGTGTGGTGCTCTTCGTAATTTTAGGTAGAAATAATTTAACAAGATTATGATAAAATGGGAGGGCGTAATGCCTGCTGTAACAACTAAGTTTACGAGTGACGATATATTGGACCTTGCAATGTTCGAAAAGAACATCAAGGCACAAATTAATGCCGGGGTACACGGTATAATCCTTGGAGGTACTTTGGGAGAGGCCAGTACCTTGGAGCGAGATGAGAAAGAGACTTTGATAAAAAAGTCCTTGGAATTAACAGATGGTAAGATTCCGGTAATAATGAATGTGGCCGAGCAAAGCACCAAAGGAGCCATTGAGGCAGCCCAACGAGCAGAGAAAGTGGGTGCCAACGGGTTGATGCTTTTGCCTCCCATGCGTTACAAATCAACAGATTACGAAACCGTTGCTTATTTTAAAGCCGTGGCAAACAGCACATCATTGCCCATTATGCTGTACAACAATCCTGTAGATTACAAGATTGAGGTTACCTTGGACATGATGGAAGAATTACTTGAGTGTGATAACATTCAAGCCATAAAGGAATCTACTCGAGATATAACCAATGTTATTAGAATTCAGAACAAATTCGGTGACAGAATAAAAGTTTTTACGGGAGTAGATACGCTCGGATTGGAAAGCTTGGTCATAGGAGCAGTTGGCTGGGTGGCTGGTCTAGTTTGTGCTTATCCCGCTGAGACCGTTGCCATTTATGAGTTGGTAAAAGCAGGAAGAATAGAAGAGGCCCTCAAGATTTATAGATGGTTTATGCCACTGTTGGAGTTGGACATCAGCCCACAATTGGTTCAAAATATAAAATTGGCTGAGGTCGCTACGGGAATCGGAACCGAAAATGTACGAGCTCCTCGGTTGCCTTTGCAGGGTGCAGAACGGGAGAGAGTATTAAAGGTGATTGAGACTGCAATGAAGAACAGACCGGAACTTCCGGATTATAAAAATTTAAATAGTGTAGTATGATTACAGGTAAAAACTGTATTGGAGGACAATTTAAGTCCGATGGGTCTATTGAGTTCAGAACGATAAATCCAAAGGAGAACGTAGAGAATCCAACAGTGTTCCTAGAGGCCACAAAAGATGAAATTGATACAGCTGCTGAGCTTGCTTGGACAGCATTTAAAATATTCCGAAAAATCCCAAGTAAACAAAGAGCAGATTTTTTGAATACCATTGCCGATGAAATATTGGCTTTGGACAAGGAGCTTGTGGACATGTATATGCTGGAATCCGGATTGCCGGAAGGACGAGCCGTTGGGGAAAGAGGAAGGACGGTTTTTCAATTACGTTCCTTTGCCGAACTTGTTTCCAATGACGATTGGCGTGAAAATACTTTTGATGCCGCTCAACCCGATAGAAAACCAATGCCAAAGGATGATTTGAGAAAAACAATGATTCCGCTGGGCCCCGTGGCCGTTTTTGGCGCCAGTAATTTTCCGTTGGCCTATTCTACGGCAGGGGGGGATACCGCAAGTGCCTTAGCTGCGGGCTGCCCAGTGATCGTAAAGGGACATCCCATGCATGCGGGAACTAATGAGTTGGTGGCTTCGGCCATTGTAAAGGCGGCCGAAAAAACAGGAATGCCAAAAGGCGTTTTTTCCAGTATTAACGGGAATGTACAGGCTGGAGTGGATCTGGTGAACCACCCAAAAGTAAAGGCTGTTGGTTTTACAGGTAGTATTGGTGGGGGAAGGGCACTTTTTGATTTGGCTGCCAAGCGAGATGAACCTATACCTGTTTTTGCTGAAATGGGAAGTATTAACCCGGTGATCATGACGGCAAATGCCATTTCTAAACGAGGAAGTGAACTGGCAAAAACCTATGCAGGTTCCATTACTTTGGGTACAGGTCAATTCTGTACAAATCCAGGGCTCTTGTTAATAGTAAAAACTGATGATACGGAGGATTTTATTCAAGAATTGGCCAAAGAAACCATCGCCATTGCCCCGCAGACTATGCTCCACCCGAACATAAAGAAGGGATATCAGAAAAAGGGCGAGGATGTCATCTCGCAAGATGGCGTTGAGGTAGTTGGCAAATACAAAGGTGATTTGGAACCTAATGGTGCAGCTTCAATTATTGCCAGGGTATCAGGCGAAGCATTTTTGAAAAACCCTAAAATGCATCAGGAGGTTTTTGGTCCTTTTTCTATGGTGGTGCAATGTGCGGACGAAGCAGAGCTTATTGAGATCATAGAAGGTTTGGAAGGCCAATTGACAGGAACTCTCATTGCCGAAACGGATGATGATTTAAATCTGGCAGAGATTGTGGAATCTCTTCAAAATAGAGTAGGAAGGATTATTTATAATGGAGTGCCTACAGGTGTGGAGGTATGTCCTTCCATGCAACATGGTGGGCCTTACCCGGCATCTACGGATTCTAGATTTACAGCAGTGGGAACTCATTCCATAAAACGTTGGGTAAGACCTATTAGTTATCAATCGTTCCCCAAGGAATTATTGCCGGATCATTTAAAAAAATAGCGAGTGGCCAGAAAAACATTTTTTTGTGTAGATGCCCATACCTGCGGAAATCCAGTAAGGGTAGTTGCTGGTGGAGGACCTAATTTGGTTGGTGAGAACATGAGCGAAAAACGTCAGCACTTTTTAAAAGAGTATGATTGGATTCGACGGGGATTGATGTTCGAACCTCGTGGTCATGATATGATGAGCGGAAGCATTTTGCTGGCACCACATGATCCCGAAAATGATTTTGCCATACTTTTTATTGAAACTTCAGGTTGTTTGCCCATGTGTGGTCATGGAACCATAGGTACTATTACAGTGGCCATTGAAGAAGGACTTATTGTACCGAAAACTCCAGGAAAGATTAGAATGGAAGCTCCAGCAGGACTAGTTGAAATCGAATACCAATTAACCGGTAAAAAGGTAGAATGGGTAAAACTCATCAATGTGAAATCTTATTTGGCGGCAGACAACTTAACGGTGGAATGTCCGGAATTGGGAGAAATTACTTTTGATGTGGCCTATGGTGGAAATTATTACGCCATTGTAGATCCACAACAAAACTTTACGGGATTGCAAGACTATTCGGCAGGTCAAATAATTCAATATTCTCAAGTGGTCCGAAAAAAAATAAATGAAAAGTATCCCGATATGTTTGTCCACCCGGAAGATTCGACCATAAGGGATGTAAGCCATATAATGTGGACAGGTGAACCCTTGGATGATTCTTCGTCTGGGAGAAATGCCGTTTTTTATGGGAAGAAGGCCATAGACCGGTCTCCTTGTGGTACTGGGACTTCGGCTCGTATGGCACAACTATACGCAAAAGGAAGATTAAAGAAAAACGAACCCTATGTGCACGAAAGTATTATCGGTAGCAAGTTCGTAGGTAAAGTAGAGGAAGAAACCATTTTGGATGGAAAACAAGCCATTATTCCAAGTATTCAAGGTTGGGCACAAATAACGGGCTATAATAATATTATAATTGATGACGACGACCCTTATGCCCATGGTTTTCAGGTGTTGTAGCAATCAATAAAAAAAGTATGGGATTGTAATTGATGCTGTACTCTTGAGATAATTAGTATGAAACCAATTAAAGTAATTATTGCGCCACTATTTTTACTCGTTTGCTTCACAAACTTGGTTCAGGCACAAAGCGGGGAAGAAGAGGTGGTACAAAAGGAGAAAACAGAAGAAGATCTTCCCACTTTTGACCCTCATATTCCTCAGCTCTACAACAAGTACCTGATCAATGTTGCCGATATTGAAGTCGAAACTACATTGGGGGATTTGCCACGATTGCCACGTTTTGTTGAAGGAGAGTATGGGAATGGTGTAAAAGGCCCAAAAGTAAGGGTAATTTGGCCTTCTCCAATAGATAATTCCGAAGTGTCAAAAGTTGGAAATTATGTAGTAACAGGTCAGGTTGCAGGTACCAACTTTCAACCCAAAGCGAAAGTAACGGTAATATCAAATAGGAGATCGAATACTCCCAGCCTTAAACTTGACGTATTTGGTTTGGACCAAGTTTCGCTCGATAACGATGCACATGGAGAGCAAACAAAATTCATCGAAAATAGAGACAAGTTTATAAATACACTAGCTGAAACCAATCCTGACTCCTTTTTATACATGTTCCGAAATGCCTTTGGCCAGGAACAGCCCGAGGGAGCAAAACCATTGGGCGTATGGGACAGTCAAGAAACCAAACTACGGGGGCATGCTACAGGTCATTATTTAACCGCCATTGCCCAAGCCTATGCCAGTACCGCTCATGATAAGGCGTTACAGGCCAATTTTGCCAATAAAATGGATTATATGGTGGAAGTGCTGTATGGGCTTTCCCAAATGTCTGGACGTTCTGCAAACATTGGGGGTGAGTATGAAGCTGACCCGACAGCGGTTCCTCCGGGTCCAGGTAAATCAACTTTTGATTCCGATTTGAGTGAAAACGGAATCCGAACCGATTATTGGAACTGGGGCGAAGGTTTTATAAGTGCTTACCCGCCAGACCAATTTATCATGTTGGAAAAAGGGGCAATCTACGGAACACAGCCCACCCAAATTTGGGCGCCCTATTATACTTTGCACAAAATTTTGGCAGGGTTAATGGACATTTATGAGGTAAGTGGAAACAAAAAAGCTTTGGAAATAGCCAAGGGAATGGGTGATTGGGTGTATGCCCGATTGAGCCAAGTGCCCACCGATACCTTGATCGGTATGTGGAACACCTATATTGCAGGAGAATTTGGTGGTATGAATGAAGCCATGGCCCGCTTGGACAGAATTACAGACGAACCAAGATACCTTAAAGTGGCACAATTGTTCGATAACATCAAAATGTTTTTTGGTGATACCGAACATTCCCATGGATTGGCCAAAAATGTTGACTCCTTTCGTGGGTTGCATGCCAATCAGCATATTCCTCAAGTTATGGGTGCGCTTGAAATATATCGTGATTCGGAATTGCCAGAATATTACCAAGTGGCCGATAACTTCTGGTATAAGGCCAAAAATGATTATATGTACAGTATTGGAGGAGTAGCCGGGGCAAGAAATCCAACAAATGCAGAATGTTTTATTGGTCAGCCCGCTACATTGTACGAAAATGGGTTTTCATCAGGAGGACAAAATGAGACCTGCGCCTCATACAACATGCTAAAACTCACCAAAAACTTGTTTCTTTTTGATCAACGCACGGAATTGATGGATTATTACGAGCGTGGCTTGTATAACCATATTCTTGCTTCAGTAGCTGAAGACAGTCCTGCAAACACCTATCATGTACCATTGAGGCCAGGTTCTGTTAAGCGATTTGGAAATGCCGATATGCGCGGCTTTACCTGCTGCAATGGCACCGCTCTGGAGAGTAATACCAAGTTTCAAAATTCCATTTACTTCAAAAGCAAGGATGACAAGGCACTTTATGTAAACCTTTTTGTGCCCTCAACGTTAAAATGGACCGAGAAGGACATTACTGTAGAGCAAAAAACTGCTTTTCCGAAAGCAGACAATACTCAATTGATGATTAAGGGAAAGGGGAAATTTGATTTGAACATTAGGGTGCCGCAATGGGCGACCAAAGGTTTTTTTGTGAGAGTGAACGGTAAACCAGAAAAAGTGGAAGCTGTACCTGGCACCTATCTTACTTTAGGCCGTAAATGGAAAGATGGTGATGTGATTGATTTGGAAATGCCCCTCCAGTTCCATTTGGACCCCGTGATGGACCAACAGAATATCGCAAGCCTTTTTTATGGTCCTGTATTGTTAGTGGCACAGGAGTCCGAGATGCGAAACGGATGGCGCAAAGTAACCCTGGATGCCAAGGATATCGGAAAAACAATCAAAGGTGACCCTGAAACATTGCAATTTACCATAGATGGTGTAGTTTTTAAACCATTCTACGAAACCTATGGGCGCCATTCGGTGTATCTGGATGTAAGCCTTGAGTAAAATGGGTGCTATCAAACCAGAAAAACACAAAACCATTCACTGCCTTTGGGTAGTTTTAAAAACAACTGAATATGAGCAAAATAGCGTTGAAAAGAATTGGGATTATTATTATACTATTAGTAGGTGCCATGGCTACTGCCCAGACCAGCAAAATGGCTGATGTAATTGATGAATTTAGAGCAGATACCAGAGGGCTGCGACACATTTACATTATGGAGGAGTCGGAAGAATACTATCAGCGGTTTTCTACCTTCTATGATAATTGGATGAATAGATTGGACGCTATGGATTTTAATTCTCTTTCTCAGCAGGAGAAAGTGGATTACATCCTGTTAAAGAATTCAGTTGCAAAGGGAGATTACTTTTTAAATCAGGATTTTGAAAAGTTTAAGGAGGTTTCGGATGTTGCCAATTTTGCAAAACCAATGTTGCCATTTATCCAGCAAAGGCGAAGAGGTAAAAAACCTGATGCTAAAATGTTGGCCCAAAGGATGCAGAATGCTTCAAAAATTCTTGACGAACAGATGGCAGCAAGAAAAGAGAAACCATTCAAGGATTGGCAAACGGCCGATAAAGCTTCGTCTACTGTACTTTCATTTCAAAAGGGATTAAAGAACGCATATGAGTTTTATTATAGTTATGATCCGGATTTTACTTGGTGGGTAGACCAACCGTACAAGGCTTTTGATAAAAAAATGACCGAATATGCCGAGTTTCTGAAGGAGAATTATTCGCAGAACAGTATAAAGGATGATGGTAGTGGTATTGTTGGGAAACCTATAGGCAAGGAAGCTTTATTGGAAAGTTTGGCCATGGAATTTATTCCATATACTCCCGAGGACCTTATCAAAGTAGCTGAAGAGCAATTTGCATGGTGCAAAAGTGAAATGATCAAAGCTTCCCGTGAGTTGGGTTATGGTGATGATTGGAAAGCTGCACTGGAACATGTAAAGAATACCTACGTGCCTGCAGGCGAGCAACCAGAGGCCATTATGGATTTATATACCCAATCGGTGGATTTTATTGAGGAACGTGATTTGATTACTCTTCCCGAGCTGGCCAAGGAAACCTGGGGCATGGAGATGATGAGCGCCGAGCGACAAAAGGTCAGTCCTTTTTTCTTGGGAGGTAGGGACATCATTATATCGTATCCTACCCAAGAAATGGACCACGACGATAAAATGATGAGTATGCGCGGAAATAATCCCAATTTCTCTAGGGCGACGGTTCATCATGAGCTTTTGCCTGGTCACAATTTGCAATATTTTATGACTAGCAGGCACAAACCTTACCGAAATGCTTTTTATACTCCTTTTTGGACAGAAGGTTGGTCACTATACTGGGAAATTATTCTTTGGAACAAGGAATTTCCTCAAACCCCGGAGCAAAAATTAGGAATGTTATTTTGGAGAATACATCGGTGCGCTCGAATTATTTTCTCATTAAAGTTTCATTTGGGCGAAATGACACCACAAGAATGTATCGATCTTTTGGTTGATGAAGTAGGGCACGAATATGCTAATGCCGAAGCCGAGGTCAGGAGGTCTTTTACTACGAATTATCCACCCCTGTACCAATTGGCCTATATGATGGGAGGGTTACAATTTTATGCGCTTAGGCATGAGATGTTAGACAAGGGATGGACAGAAAAACAGTTCCACGACAGAGTAATGCATGAGGGGCGAATGCCCATAGAAATGTTGCGCGCATTGTTACAAGACCTTCCCCTAAATAAAAACTATAAGACCAAGTGGAAGTTTTCCACAGAGTTTAATTAAGGTAGTTCTGCCAAAACCTAAACCGAAGTAGAGGAAATTGAACAGCGGGTTTATAGTTTAAAGATAAACCCGTCTTCCTCAACTTTTTTCTCATACTTCTCTTTGTCAAAAATGTAGAGATAGGCTCCTTTTCGGGAAACACTCATGTCTTTTTCATCAAGTTTGACAAGAACATCCAAAGAGTTGATTTTGTTGATGAAGTTTCGCTTATCTAACTTTTTGTCCAAAATAGATTCGTATAAGTTCTGAAGCTGCCTCATAGTAAACTTTTCAGGTAACAGTTCAAAACCAATGGGTTTGGTCAGCGCTCTTCTTCTTAATCGGGCTTTTGCCTTTCGCACCATTTCATTGTGGTCAAAAATCAAGTCAGGTGCATCTTTAATATCAAACCAGTGGGCCGAGTCTATTTGTATCCCATCAAAACGGTGGCTGTCCACATCAATTAGTGCATAATAAGCAACGGAGATAGTTCGCTGGCCAGGGTCCCTGTCAATTTTACTATAGGTATGGAGTTGTTCCAGATAAATATCGTTCAACCCGGTCAATGTTTCCAAAACACGTACGGCTGCTTCGTCCAAATCTTCATTTTTCTTAAGGAATCCACCAATAAGGGACCATTTGCCTTTTTCTGGTTCAAAATTTCTTTTGATCAATAAGATCTTGAGGTTTTCTTTGTCGAAGCCAAAGATGATACAGTCGACAGCCAGTAAAACCTGATCTTCCTTTTGATAATAATTTAGATGCATATTAGGGTTTTCTGACACCTTCAAGTCTTCTTCCAACATTTTAATAAGTATATAAAATCCTAAAACAAAAATATAAACAATTATCTAATAGAGCATCCCTGAGAAATATTTATAAGTGTTAAAAATACATTTTTTTAACGAAAAATTTGCAAATCCAGTATTTGTTTTATTTCTTTATATGTGTAAAATGCACACTTAAAACAAAATAAACTAAACAAAATGCTGAAAAACAAACAATTACAGACGGAGAGGCTGTGGTTTCCTAAAAAACCTTGGATGCTTTTTATGTTCTCTCTCTTCCTTGGGCTGCAAATAAATGCTCAAGATGTGAAAACTGTTTCTGGTACAGTATCCGATTCTGGTACTGGAACACCAATTCCCGGTGCCAATGTTATCGTTAAAGGAACCACGAATGGTACGGTTACTGATTTTGATGGTAACTACACTATCGAGGCATCTTCTAATGACATATTGGTATTTAGTTACGTAGGATTCAGATCTCAAGAAATTGAAGTGGGCGAACGCACCACAATCAACCTCGCCATGATTGAAGACGTATCCACGCTAGATGAGGTTGTGGTGGTCGGATATGGTTCCCAAAGGAAGGAAGACCTTACTGGCGCGGTAAGTTTGGTGGATCCCGAAGAAATGACCAAACAAGCCACAAATGATGTTACCCAAATGATGCAAGGCCGTGTTGCCGGGGTATCTATTACTTCTGATGGTCAACCAGGTGCAGCACCAAGCGTACGTATTAGAGGTGTGGCTACTTTTGGTATAGGTGCGAGCGCAGAGCCCTTATATGTAGTTGATGGTGTTCCCATTGATGGAATTAGAGATATTAACCCTAATGATATTGAGTCCGTTCAAGTACTGAAAGATGCATCTGCCGGTGCTATTTATGGTAACAGAGCAGGTAATGGGGTAATCATAATCACTACAAAATCTGGTAAAAGGTCTCAAAAGGTGAGCTTTAGTCTTTCATCATATTTTGGAATACAAAACATAACGCAGAAACTTCCACTTCTGGATAGAGTGGGTTATCAAACCATTAATAGAGAGTTGATAAATAACGGTGGAAATACAGTTCCAATACCTACAGGGAATGATCCTGACTCGCCCGATTTTATTGATGATATTGATACGGATTGGCAAGAAGAAGGTTATGTTACAGGTTTTATCCAAAATCATAACTTTAATGTAACCGGTGGTACTGAGAGCACCAAATATTTTATGTCCCTGGATTATTTGGACAATGAAGGTACTCTGGTAGGGCAAGGTCCAAATTATGAGCGTTATTCTTTTAGGGTTAATTCGGAAGCAGAATTTGGTAAATTCACAGTAGGTGAAAATCTCTTTTTTGTACGTTCGGACGAGAATCCCTTATTTGACACAGCTACTATCAACTTACCTGGTGGAAGACCGACATTGGTGAATGACTTGCTTCAAGCTGCACCAACTATTCCAGTAAAGGACCCAAATCGCTTAGGTGGATTTGGTGGTGCAAATTCTGTAATACATCAATCAATAACACTTAATGTACCTGGTATAAATACATTGATTGATAACCAATCAAAAGTAAACAGATTAAATGCTAACCTGTACTTAAGTTACGAGCCAATTGACGGGCTGGTTTTAAAATCCAGTGCATCATACAACACTACTAATATTGAGGGTCAACTATTTGTTCCAGAATATGATTTGGGTTACTTTTTCCCGAATCCTTTGGCTCAGTTACGTGTAGTAAATACTAGTATTGACCGATTTTTAATTGAGAACACGGCCAATTATACCAAAGAGTTTGATAAGCATAATCTATCCGTATTAGTTGGACAAACGTACCAAAAAGATAATTTTAGAGCTATTACGACTGTGGGTGGAGGTTTAACAGAACCCTATATCTTAAACTTAGAAAATGCCACCGAATATAGTGTTTTCGATAACATCCAAGAATCGGCATTATATTCCTTTTTAGGACGTGTGAACTATTCCTTTAATGATAAATATTTTCTCACAGGAAACCTTAGATATGACGGTTCATCAAGGTTTAATCCTGATGTTCGGTACGAAGTTTTTCCATCCGTTTCCGCGGCTTGGAAAATACATAACGAATTTGATTTACCAGACTTTATAAGAAGCCTTAAATTAAGAGGTGGTTGGGGTGAAGTTGGTAACCAAGAAATCGGAAATTATCTTTACCAAAGAACCGTAAACAGGGGTATTCCTTACCAATTCTCTGGAGGGCCAACTGTTGTGGGTGCGGCTGTAACCCAGCTTATCGATGAAGATATCAAGTGGGAAACCCGAAGAACGAGTAGTGTGGGTATTGATGCTGTCTTGTTCAATGGAGGACTTGATTTTACTGCGGAATATTATAGAAATACATCCGAGGACGTTTTAGTTAATATTCCCATACCATTGACGAACACGGTAGGAGCATTTAATTCTGAAATATTGTCCAATGCCGGTTCAATTAGAAATTCAGGTATAGAATTATCCGCTGTTTATAGACAGCCAATTGGTGATGATTTCTCATTTGAAATTGCTCCGAATTTTTATACTGTAAATAACGAGATACTGGAAATTGGAGGTCAAGAATTCATTACCGGTACAGGAAGCAGAAATATTGTAGGCCGTTCCTTAGGGGAACACTATGGTTGGGTGTATGATGGTATATTCCAAACGGCTGAGGAAGTAAGCAATGCACCTTTTCAAGCTCCGGGAACGGCTCCGGGAGATATTAGATTTGCGGACATAAGCGGTCCTGATGGAACTCCTGATGGTGTTGTTAATGATGATGACCGTACTTTCTTAGGTCAAGGATTGCCTACCTATTACTATGGTTTGAACATTACGGCCAATTACAAAAACTTTGATTTCACTATTTTCGGACAGGGTAGTGGAGGAAACTTGATCAACAGTAATTTGTATCGTGGTTTAATGCCAACTACTGGATATACCAACTGGCATGAGGATATTTTAGATCGTTGGACACCTTCCAATACAAATACCGATGTGCCACGTGTGGTTTTCGGAGATCCAAACAACAATCAGCGTGATTCCGATAGACCAGGATGGTTACAAGATGGAGATTATTTTAGGATAAACACCATATCGTTGGGGTATTCATTACCTAACAACATTCTCGAGAAGATGCATATGTCCATGGCGAGATTTTTTGTTACATTCCAAAATGTAGCTGTTTTTTCAAAATACAAGGGGTATAATCCTGATTTCCAGGCTGGAGTCTTGAACCCTGGTTTTGATTTTGGAACATATCCAAGACCGATGACTAGTATGTTAGGCCTTCAACTAAAATTTTAAAAGCTAAGAAAAATGAAAACATATTTCACAAAAGTATTTTTACTTGCAGTTGTTACTACATCACTTATTTCGTGTGATAGTGAACTAGACATTAAAAACACAAACAGGCTTGCTACCGAAGAATATTATCAAAGTCAAGAAGAAGCACAAGCTGCAGTGGATGCCATTTACAATGGGCTTATTATAGATGGTAATTATCAAAGAATGACTCCAATTATGGGTGATGCAAGAGGAGATGAAGCACGATCAAGGAGTCCATGGATATTTTTAGCTCAAACTGCTAATTTTACTGTACCTTCTACAGATGGAGCACTCGAAATAGCTTATTTGGGTTATTTTACAGTAATCAACAGGGCTAATCAAGCTTTAGAAGCTATTGGTCAAATAGAGGATATTGAACCAGAGCTTAGAGACCGCCTTATTGGCCAGGCTTATTTTTTAAGGGCGTTGGCATATTTCAATGCAACAAATGTATACGATAATGTTCCTTTGGTTTTAGAGGTGCAAACTGGAGCTGAAACTTTTTTCCCTTCTAATCAAGAAACTACCCAAGCAGATATATATGCACAGATAGAATCAGATTTAAATGAGGCGATAACCAGACTTCCTGTGAGCTATGATAACGTTTCTGGCCCAGATATAGGTCAAGCAGCACGTGCTACTGTTGGAGCGGCCAATTCATTAATGGGGAAACTCAAATTATATCAGGGCGATTATGGCGGAGCATTACCGTATTTTCAAGCTGTTGTCAATTCTGGGGAATATGATCTAGCTCCCAATTATGGGGATCTATTTTCTCAGGATCCTGCAATCGAAAATGCAAATCCCGGTAGAATATTTTGGGCAGAATTTACACAAAGTGCAAATGTGGATTTTAATTGGGGAGGCGACCCTACAGTTAACTGGAGACAATTTTCGGCAATCGCTCCAACATATTCGGGTGCCGATTTTTACGACTTTATCCCTACTCAATTCCTTGTTGATGAATTAAAACAAGAAAGAACTATTAACGATGAAATAGATCCGAGATATCCTGCTACGATTTTGTCCTATCTTCCAGATGAAGGACTAACACAATCTTATGGTCAACCATATTTCTTAGATCAAAATGAAAATTATATTGCTAAATATACTTTGGCAAATACTGGAGGAGATCCTTTTGTTTGTGGTATTAACTACCATGTTATACGTTTTGCAGACGTCCTGCTTATGTATGCGGAATGTTTGGCAAATACCGGTGATATTCCATCGGCGGCAACTCATGTGCAACGTGTAAGGGATAGGGCAAACCTTCCTGATAGAGAAGCGGAATTTGCTGGGTATAACCTAAATCAATTTATGGATCAGTTGGCACACGAGCGTGTTACCGAATTGGCGATAGAAGGCTTAAGATGGTACGACATAAAGAGGTGGGGATGGTTAGATGATCCTGCAAGATTGGCGGAGCTTGAAGCTAATGATCCAGATTTTAGCACCTATGCTGCAAATAGAAATTATCAACCATTTCCTCAAACTGAATTGGATCGGAATCCAAATTTAGTGGGGAACTCGGCAAACGATTAGTCTCAATTGTTTATTATCCCTTGGACGCTGTTCTTTTTGGGCATCGATCCAAGGGATATTTTTTAAGAATTAAATCAATATCATGGAGCAAATAAGAACATATAGCTGTTTATTTCTATTGGTATTGATGCTTTCATGTAGCAAATCTTCCGATAAAAACACCCTATTCCAGCTATTGCCATCAAAAAAGACCGGAATTGACTTCATAAATAGAATAACCACTAGCGATAGTGTGAATCTACTTACCTATGAGTACCTATACAACGGCGGTGGAGTTGGTGTGGGCCATTTCAACAAAGACAGTCTGCCCGATTTAATATTCACTTCCAACATGGAAGAAAGTAAAATCTATTTAAATAAAGGAAACTTACAGTTCGATGACATTACCCATAAATCAAATATCAATACTACCAAGAAGTGGTGTACAGGGGTCAGTGTAATCGATATCAATGGTGATGGCCTGGATGATATTTATATTTCTGTGGGAGGTATGGGGAATAAAGATAACTTTCCCAATTTACTGTACATAAACCAGGGGGATGCAACCTTTGTGGAATCCGCAAAGGAATACGGTCTTGCCGATAAGGGTGAATCCATCCAATCCATTTTTTTTGATTATGATCTGGATGGTGACCTCGATATGTATTTGCTTACTGGTGGTGGGTTTGAAAATTCGGCCATAATGGTGAGGCCAATGGTTACCAACGGAACTTACAGAAACACGGATAGACTTTACAGAAATGATTACAATGAGGCCCTCGGTCATCCGGTTTACACCAATGTATCCAGAGAAGCAGGTATAAATTTTGAAGGATTTGGTCTGGGTGTTTCCGTAATAGATGCAAATAATGATACGTGGCCGGATATATATGTCTCCAATGATTATTTATCAAGGGATTTATTGTACATCAATACTAAAGATGGATCTTTTTCGGAAGAAGCATCGACGTATTTTGGACACACAAGTCATTTTTCCATGGGGAATGATGTTGCCGATATCAACAATGATGGTCTGATGGATGTCATCACGTTGGATATGCTGCCCGAACAGCATAAAAGAAGAAAACTCATGTCGGGTTCTCATTCTTACGATATGTTCCAAATGGCAAAGAAGTTTGGCTATGGACATCAGTATATGCGAAATATGGTACATTACAATAATGGCAATGGCACCTTTAGCGAAATTGGGCAACTGCTGGGAATCGATAGAACAGACTGGAGTTGGGCCCCGCTCATAACTGATTTCAACAACGATGGAAATAACGACATTTTCATCACCAATGGCTATGGCAAGGATATTACCGACCTGGATTTTGTAAAGTTTAGGCAAAGTGGGGCTAAAACATTTTCTGATCCCGAGGAAATTCGAAGATCTGTTCTCGACTGTCTGGTTGTAAGGCCAACGATAGAGATGAGCAACTACATTTTTGAGAATAAGGGACAATTAAATTTTCAAAAAAAAGCCAATGATTGGGGACTTAATCAAAAATCCATTTCCAATGGGGCCTGCTATGCAGATTTGGATTTGGATGGTGATTTGGAACTTGTGGTAAATAATATTGATCAGCCGGCTTTTATCTATAAGAACAATACAAGGGAATTATATAAAAATTCGAATTACATACATATTTCACTTGTGGGCAATAACTTCAACTCACAGGCTATTGGTGCGGAAGTTACCCTTTATTATGGAGGTGAAAGTCAGAAAAAGATACTTCAGTCGTCCAGAGGATTTCAAAGCAGTGTGGAGAAAGACCTTCATTTTGGTTTGGGAGAAACAAGTCAGATTGATAGTGTTGAGATAATCTGGCCAAATGGTGATATTTCCATGCAATCAAATGTATCCGCAAATCAGCGTATTGAAATTAAACATGCAGAGGTAGAGCTAGTTGAAGTAGCAAAAATTGATAAATGGGAACCTATTTTCGCAGTTGATTCCTTGGTAGCGTTTAATCATGTGGAAAGGGATTTCAGTGACTACAACATACAGTCCTTGTTAAACCATGGTTTTTCCAATCAAGGGCCAGGGCTTGCTGTGGGTGATATAAATGCAGATGGCCTCCAAGACGTATTTGTTGGGGGTTCGTATGGTTTCGCTTCAACTATTTTTGTGCAGCAGAAGTCAGGAGGATTTGAAAAAAATGAAATTCCTGATAGCCAATTGTACGAGGATTTGGGGGCATTGTTCTTTGATGCCAACGGAGATGGCCTTCAAGATTTATATGTTGTTAGTGGTGGGTCTGAACGCTATAAAGGTCATCAAGCCTACCAAGACAGATTGTACTTGAACGACCCCAATAATGTTGGAACATTCGCCAAAGGAGATCTGCCCATAAATAACGAAAGTACTTCGACGGTTGCCGGGGGCGACTTTGATAGTGATGGGGATATTGACCTGTTTATAGGAGGTCGGGTTGTTCCGGGACATTATCCGGAAGCACCAACAAGTTATCTGTTGGAGAATAGAAACGGACAATTTGTGGATGTCACCCAAGAGGTGGCACCTTCAATCAAAAATATTGGAATGGTTTCATCGGCAGTGTGGACGGATTTTGATGACGATTCGCACTTGGATTTGGTACTGGTGGGCGAGTTTATGCCTATAACCATTTTTAAAGGGGATGGTATAAAATTAAAAAACATAACCGCTCAAACTTCAATTGCCGAAACCAATGGTCTATGGAACAGCATTGTTGCAGAAGATTTTGATAATGATGGCGACATTGATTTTGTTGTGGGCAATATCGGGCTCAATTCAGCACTTAAGGGGACTGCGGAACATCCTTTAAGATTGGACTACGCCGATTTTGATGCGAATGGTTTTATAGACCCTATACTTTCAGTGTATGAAGAAGGGGAATACTACCCTTTGACTTCCTTGGATGAATTGACCAAACAATTACCACAGTTAAAGAAATATATATTGCATTATCGAAGCTATGCCAAATCCACAACAAAGGATATTATGGACTTTTTGGGGTCGCAAGGGCATAGTACTTTAGAGAGTAAAATGATGCAGTCTTCATTTATCCAAAACAATGGAGATAAAGGCTTTTCAGTTTTCCCATTGCCCATTGAAGCCCAGTTTGCACCGGTCTATGGCATATTGGCGGAAGACTTGAATTTTGATGGATTATTAGATCTTATCCTGGTAGGAAATTCATATAACACAGAAGTAGTCTACGGAAGATACGACGCCTCGATAGGTACTGTATTAATGAACAAAGGGGGTACTTCTTTTGAATTGGTCGATCCTACTTTATCAGGTTTTAAAGCATTGGGGGATTCTAAAAGTATGGTGCGTTTGGATAGTTATAACGGACAGTCCCTGGTACTTGTTGGAAAGAACAATGGTTCACTGGATAATTTTAGTATTGCGGATTCTGAAAAACAGAAAAAAATTGACTTCCAAAACGGAGAAAGGACAGCCGCAGTTTTTTTGAACAATGGAAAGAAAAGAAAAGAGGAAAATTTGATGGGCGCAGGCTACCTCTCACAGACTTCCAATAGTATCATTGCTTCAAGCGTTGTCGATTCCATTCAATTTTATGATGAGAACAAAAAGCTTGTCCGAACCGAAATTCCAATTAAAAACTAGGATCACTGGTACCGGGTATGTTTTAAAATTTTACAAACAGTTTACAATGTTAAAAACACAAGTTCTATTTCGAATAAAAATGATTAGATATAAAATTTTTGTAATAACCCTAGCATCTTTTTTGGTGGCAACGGTTTCTTGTTCAAATGAAAATCTTGAAGATACTCCCCCCGAAGTAAGTGAGCCAAACCCTGAGCCTAATCCAAACCCTGAACCTGAACCTGAACCCAATCCGGCCCCTGTATACACCGTGGATAATATTACGGACACCTATTTTGGGGTCGCCGGTGAGGAAAATGCTTCGCAGTGGGGACCTTATAATGTGCATGATCCATCGGTGATCAAAGTAGGGGAAACCTATTATTGCTACAATACAGATGTTTCATTTGGTTCAGATGTTCGTCCGGGAATCCAAATAAGAAAATCCCAGGATCTGATCAATTGGGAGTTTTTAGGGTGGGCTTTCAATGGTCTGCCTGCTAAAGGTAGTTCCTATATTCAGAGTCAAGGTGCGGAACCTTTTAATTCCTTATGGGCTCCATATGTTATGCAAGTTGGCGATGAATTCCGTTTGTACTATTCGCTCTCTTCAAGTGTAGGAAGATTGAGTGCTATTGGTTTGGCGACCTCTAGTTCACCAGAAGGTCCATGGATTGAAAAAGATTTGGTAGTTACTTCAGCTTCCGACGGTACCATTCAAACCAACGCAATCGACCCCTCTGTTGTCGTGACCCCAAATGGTGAACATTGGTTTTATTACGGATCGGCCTATGATGGTATCTATAAATTAAGATTAGATCCAGCAACAGGTTTGGCCATGGTAAACGGAGATAAAGGTGTTAGGATTGCGCAAAGGGGATTTACCAATGGAACTGTAAATGGAAATATCGAAGCACCGGAAGTAATTTACAATGAAACCCAGGGCATGTACTATATGTTCATTGCCTACGATTGGTTAGAAACCAAGTATAATGTTAGGGTCGGAAGGAGTGCAGATCCAGAGGGGCCTTTTTTGGATATAAATGGACTTGACATTAATACCGAGGCAGATAATGCCCCGATGATTCTAGCACCTTATAGATTTAACGATCACTCAGGTTGGCAAGGGGTGTCGCACCCGGGAGTTTTTAAGGATGAAAACGGCCAATATTATATGGCACATCAAGGGCGGCCCGGTGAGAACCTTTTTTTTATGGTGCTTCACGTTCGTAAAATTCATTGGACCGAAAATGGTTGGCCTATAGTGTCACCGGAGCGATATGCCAATGTAATCCAAACGGATATTTCGGAATCCGATATAGTGGGTAGTTATGAACAAATTGAATTTGACTATAGAGTGGTTCCGGGCTACGCTAACGAACAAATCTCGCCAGATTTTCAGTATTCGGAGGATTTGGAATTAATGGCAGATGGAACCATTAATGCAGAAGCTGTAAATACATGGACTTATGAAGCTCCATGGCTCACTATAAGCCTAGATAACGGACAAACCAGTTACAAACTTTATGTTGAACGAGGCCGCGATTGGGAAAATAGGGTTGACTCTACCATTTTGTTCAGCGGATTGGATGAAACTGGTACGGCAATTTGGGGTAAAAAAGTAGATTAAGTATAAAAATTATACATAATTAACTGAAAATCAATTATTTATTAATTATGTATTGCTGCCGGATAATATGAGTAAATATTTTTTTTGTTTTAACGGGAAAACTTTCGTTATTTTATAAATGTAAAAAAAACACTTATAAGGTTTTTACGTAGCGTAAAGTTGATCTTATTTGAGTTAGTTTAAGTTTAGTAATTTTTAAAGACCACGATTTGGGTCGTGGTCTTTTTTAAACAAATGCACATGAAATTTTTTAACCATTCCACGGTCGTATTGGCCTTTTTGTGTTCGGTCTTTGCTTCTGCGCAAGAACCTGTTCAAGTAACTATAACGGAAGATGCGGAAGCCCCCATAATCAGTAAACACATTTACGGACATTTTTCCGAACACCTTGGAAGATGTATCTATGGTGGACTCTACGTTGGAGAAGAAAGCATGGTTCCCAATACGGCCGGTGTAAGAAATGATATTATTGAAGCCCTTAAGGAGCTTAAAATTCCCAACCTAAGATGGCCTGGAGGTTGTTTTGCGGATACCTATCACTGGAAAGACGGTGTTGGTCCCAAGGATGAAAGACCATCTATGGTAAACAGATGGTGGGGAGGTGTGACCGAAGATAACAGTTTTGGTACGCACGACTTTCTTAACCTCTGTGAAACCCTGAATGCTGAACCTTACTTGGCCGCCAATGTGGGAAGCAGTACCGTTAAAGAATTCACTGAATATGTGGAGTATGTACTTCATCAAGGAGGTAGCCCTATGGCTGAATGGCGCAAGGAAAATGGTAGGGAAAATCCTTGGGATGTGAAATATTGGGGCGTAGGAAACGAAATGTGGGGATGCGGTGGAAATATGACTGCTGAACATTATGCGGATATATATCGTCAATATGCAACTTTTATGACGGATTGGACCAATAGTGATGGTTTGTTCCGTATCGCATCTGGTGCCAATGTCGATGATTATCACTGGACCGAGGTATTGATGCGCGATATTCCCAAACATCTGATTGAAGGCGTGGCCTTACATTCCTATTCATTCGTAGAATGGAATGAAAAAGGGTCCTCCATTGACTATAGTGAAGAGCAATATTTTTCTACCATGAAGACCGCCCTTAAAATGGACACCTTGGTTACAAAACATTCCGCCATAATGGATAAGTACGATCCCAATAACACTATCGCATTGGTTGTAGATGAGTGGGGTGGTTGGTATGATGTAATGGAAGGGACCAATCCTGGATTTCTCTATCAGCAGAATACAATGCGCGATGCTATGATAGCTGGGACAAGCTTGAATATTTTTAACAATCACGCAAGAAGAGTGAAAATGGCCAACCTGGCACAAACCGTTAACGTGTTGCAGGCTGTTGTTTTAACCGAAGACGAGAAAATGTTGTTGACACCAACCTACCATGTCATGAAGATGTACAACGTGCATCAAGATGCCAAATTGCTTCCAGTTGACTTTGATTCCCCTACCTATAGTTTTGAAGGAGAGGAACTGCCAGCTATTTCAATATCGGCATCCAAAACCGATGCAGGACAAGTCAATGTTTCCATGGTAAATATAGATGCCCACAAATCACATACTGTGGAAATCAACCTTGGTGATATGGATATCAAAGATTTTTCGGGTACCATTTTATCCTCTGAAGATCTACAAGACCATAACACCTTTAATCAACCCAAAAAAATCACACCAAAGGAGCTCAAGAAAGTAAATTTCCGCAAAGGGATTTTGGAAGTGGAAGTGCCACCATTTTCTGTTTTGGTGGTAACCGGAAAATAAATTTTTAAATACAATATCAGATGCATATTTCCATTTCATTAAAAGCTCTACGAGTATTGCTCCTGTTTTTATGTATTACAGTTGGTGCATTTGCTCAAACCGATATAGTTGTCCACGATCCGGTAGCGATCAAAGAAAAAGGTGTATATCATCTGTTTTGTACAGGTAGGGGTATATCACATTTTGTATCCACCGATTTGAAAAACTGGGAGAAGTTGGACCCTGTTTTCGCAGAGAAACCAACTTGGACCAATTCCGTTGTCCCCGAGTTTAAAAACCATATTTGGGCTCCAGACATTATTGAACATAACGGAAAGTACTATCTGTACTATTCAGTTTCTGCATTTGCCAAAAATACGTCGGCCATTGGTTTGACGATAAATACAACACTCGACCCAAATAGTGAAGACTATCTATGGGAAGATCAAGGAATCGTAGTGCAATCGATACCCAATAGAGATCTGTGGAATGCCATCGACCCAAATATTATTTTTGATGATAATGGTACTCCATGGATGTCTTTTGGATCTTTTTGGAATGGTCTAAAAATGGTAAAACTGAGCAAAGACCTAAAATCCATTGCCCAACCCGAAGAATGGAAAACCATAGCCAAACGGGAACGCAGCTTCGATTTGGATGATAAAGACCCTGGAGATGCAGCACTGGAAGCCCCTTTCATCTTCAAGAAAGGTCAATATTATTATTTGTTCCTATCGTGGGATTTATGCTGTAGAGGAGAGAACAGTACATACAAGGTGGTTGTGGGACGTTCAACATCTGCAACAGGACCGTTTATGGATGCAGATGGAAAAGCGCTCAATCAAGGAGGTGGAACGCTCTTGATCCAAGGAAACGAAAACTGGTACGGTGTAGGTCATAATAGTGTTTACACTTTTGATGGTAAGGATTATTATTTCAGTCATGCTTACGATGCAAACGATAATGGTACTCCAAAACTCGTAGTAAAAGAAATTACATGGGATAATGGTTGGCCTGTGGTAGAACCCATGAATTGAAAGGGCTGGATTCAAAATTTTTATTGATGTCAAAGATGAGCATAAAAAATACTACATGGATAATTGCACTGGCGCTGCTACTTGTCAATTGTAAAAACAAAGCATTGGTGTCGGCCGATACTGAAGATTCAAAGGGGTATGAAATAGAACCTGTAAACATTCAAAACGTAAAGATCAAGGATGAGTTTTGGCTACCAATAATAGAAAGGGTACAGAACAAGACCATTGAGTATGCCATAGAAAAATGTGAGCAGGAAGGAAGATTTGATAATTTCTTGATTGCTGGCGGAGAACTGGATGGTGAGGTTAAGGGAGCCATGCCTTTCGATGATACTGACGTCTATAAAATTATTGAGGGAGCCTCCAATTCCTTAATCAGTGCTCCAAATCCCAAACTGGAATCCTTGGTGGACTCTTTAGTAGCCATTATTAAAGTGGGACAAGAAGAGGATGGTTATTTGACCACTTGGCGAACCATTAATCCTGCAAAACCTCCGGCTCTATGGGTGGAGGTCAAAGAAGCTAAACGTTGGGACGGTCTCTTTATGAGCCACGAACTCTACAATGCGGGGCATTTATATGAAGCTGCAGCGGTTCACTATAAAGCAACAGGAAAAAGAAACTTTTTGGACATCGCTTTAAAGAATGCCGATTTAATGGTAGAGACCTTTGGTGATGGCGAAGCTAAAATTGATGCTGTACCTGGACATCAGATTATTGAAACTGGGCTTATCAAATTATATCAGATTACAGGAGAAGAGAAGTACCTAAAACTTTCTAAATACTTTTTGGACAATAGGGGCAACCCGGAAAACCATGAACTGTTTGGTCCTTATTCCCAAGATCATGTCCCAGTTGTGGACCAAGACGAAGTAGTGGGTCATGCGGTACGTGCTGTTTATATGTATGCTGCAATGACGGACATTGCTGCTATTAAAAAAGATACGGCCTATCTGGATGCGGTAAATGCACTATGGGAGAACATGGTAAACAAAAAAATGTACGTTACAGGAGGCATAGGCGCCAAACACGATGGTGAGGCATTTGGTGAAAACTATGAATTGCCCAACTTAACCGCCTACAACGAAACATGTGCAGCTATTGGTGATGTATACTGGAACCATAGGTTGCACAACCTTACAGGTGATGTCAAATATTTTGATGTGATCGAACGAACGCTGTACAATGGATTGATCTCAGGACTTTCTTTGGATGGTGAAAAGTTTTTCTACCCAAATGCGTTGGAATCGGATGGAGTGTATAAGTTCAATCAAGGTGCGTGCACACGAAAAGATTGGTTTGATTGCTCATGTTGCCCTACCAATGTGATTCGTTTTATTCCAGCTATACCCGGTCTGATCTATTCCAAAACGGGAAATACACTTTACGCAAATCTCTACGCAAGCAATGAGGCAAGGGTGGAATTGAAGGAACAAGATGTGTTGGTCACACAGGATACTTCTTACCCATGGGATGGAAAAGTGAAATTCACGGTAGATCCAGAAGAAACAGGAGAGTTTACCATAAAATTTAGAATACCGGGATGGTCGAGGAATATTGTGTTGCCGGGAGATTTATATCAGTATGCATCCAGAGATGAGGCAAGCAATAAGATAACCTTAAATGGTGAAGAGTATAATGCGGTTACCGATAACGGTTATTACACAATGACCAGATCATGGAAATCAGGGGATGTGGTGGAACTGGAGTTTCCAATGTCCGTAAGAAGAGTGATTGCCCATCCTTTGGTTGAAGAGGATAAAGGTAAAATGTCGCTCGAATATGGCCCCATAGTTTATGCAGTGGAGGAAATCGATAATAAAAACGCTTTTGACAACATTCAACTAACGGCAAACGAAGAATTCAACGTTGCCATGCAGCCCGAATTATTGGGTGGCGTCAACACTATATCAAACGAAAAATTAACCGCAATACCGTATTACACATGGTCCAATCGCGGCATTGGAAAAATGAAGGTATGGTTGCCCGTGGAAGAGAATTAGAATCTACAAACTAAACAACATGAAAAATATGACTAGAGTACTGCTTTTGGCACTGGTTATGGTCTTGGGTTTTTATAGCTGTAAAAATCAAGAGGAAACCAAAGCCGACGATAGCGCAATAGAAATCGACAGGGAATTGGTGGTCAGCATGGAGGATACCGGCATAAAAATACAACCCACGATGTACGGAATCTTTTTTGAGGACATCAACTTTGCTGCGGATGGAGGTTTGTATGCCGAAATGATAAAAAACCGTTCTTTTGAGTTCACTCTGCCTAAAACAGGATGGGTTGAACCTAATAGCGATAGACATTCCTATAACAATGAGTCCGGATTTTTATCGGTTATCAAATATTCGGACGAAGGAACCAATCATAATTTTGCCCGTGTTTCGGTCAAGAACGATGAAGGTTATGTGCTCATTAATGAAGGCTTCCGTGGAATGGGAGTTAACGAAGGCGCTCAATACGACTTCTCGGTATATGCTGCAAAGCGATCCGGGGATATCCAAAAAATCAAACTACAAGTCATAGATTCTTTGGACAATGTGCTTGGAGAGACAGTAGTTTCACCTGATAGCGATTCTTGGAAGACTTACGAATCAACCTTCAAAGTATCCAAAACTGAAATGAAAGCAAGGGTCAAGATTACCTTCGAGGGAGAAGGTGAGATTGACTTGGATATGATTTCCCTCTTTCCTCAAGATACATGGAAAGGAAGAAAAAAAGGACTTCGTAAGGATTTAGTTCAGTTACTTGACGATATGAACCCGGGGTTTCTTCGTTTTCCAGGTGGATGCATTGTAGAAGGAAGAACCTTGGCAAGAAGATACCAATGGAAAAAAACCGTAGGGGATATCGTGGATAGGGAAATATTGGTGAATCGTTGGAACACCGAATTTGCGCACCGACCAACTCCGGATTACTATCAGAGTTTCGGACTGGGATTCTTCGAATACTTCCAATTATCGGAAGATATGGGAGCGGAGCCGCTTCCCATCCTAGGATGTGGGATTGCTTGCCAATTCAACACGGGGGAACTGGTTCCAATGGATGAATTAGATCCATATGTACAAGATGCCCTTGATTTGATAGAGTTCGCCAATGGGGACACCGACACTCCTTGGGGCCAGGTACGTGCAGATATGGGCCATCCAGAACCCTTCAACATGAAATACATTGGAATTGGAAACGAGCAATGGGGACCGGCATACATTGAAAGATATAAAGTGTTCGAAGAAGCCATTAAATCCAAGTATCCGGAAATCATCATTGTTTCAGGAAGCGGACCCTTTCCAGAAGGAGATTACTTCGAATACGGCTGGGAACAATTGAAACAAATGAATGCCGAGATTGTAGATGAGCACTACTACAAACCACCAAAATGGTTCCGTGAGAATGCAGATCGTTATGATAGTTATGATCGTAATGGACCCAAGGTTTTCGCCGGGGAATATGCTGCGCAAACTGTGGCCATAGCGAGCCCTGATAATAAAAACAACTGGGAGTCCGCACTTTCCGAAGCAGCCTTCATGACCGGGTTGGAAAGAAATGCAGAGGTAGTTCACCTCACATCCTATGCACCTCTAATGGCACATGCCGATGGTTGGCAATGGACACCGGATATGATTTGGTTCAATAATTTGGAATCCTTCGGAACGCCAAACTACCAAGTACAGAAAATGTATTCCACCAATCCAGGAACGGATCTTTTGAGGATTACCGAGAATAGAGATAAAATCATTGGAGAAGGAGGGCTTTATGCCAGTGCAGTAAAAGATAACAATACCAACGAATTAATCATCAAAGTGGTAAATACATCAGATGCTGTACAAAACCTTTCCATTTTGGTGGAAGGTGGCAGCACACAAGAAAATGTTGAAGTGTTGACCATGGCCATGAATGATTTACAAGCTGAAAACTCCTTTGAAGACCCTTTGAAAATTAGTCCAAATGGAAGCTCTGCAACTATGGAGCGAAATATATTGGGGGTTACCATTCCAGCTCAAGCTTTCAGTATTTACAAAGTAAAGATTTAGGGAAACGCAACGTTTTGCCTGCGAAATAGATAATGAATTGAAGATAGCACAGGATTAATGAAGAAATATGTAATAGGACTCGATTATGGTTCCGACTCGGTTAGAGCGGTGATGATTGATGCCCAAAACGGAGCAGAATTGGCATCAGAAGTGTTCTGGTACCCCAGATGGAAAGCACAAAAATTTTGTAAGCCAGCCATCAACCAGTTTCGTCAGCATCCCTTAGATCATATTGAGGGGTTGGAACACACAATTAGTTCTGTAATGGAGCAAAGCGGGGTATCCCCAGAAACTGTAAAAGGTATTTGTATTGATACCACAGGTTCTTCCCCAATGCCGGTGACCAAAGATGGAACTGCACTGGCTTGTGTAGAGGGTTTTGAGGAGAACCCAAATGCAATGATGGTCCTTTGGAAAGATCATACAGCCGTAAATGAAGCCAATGAAATCAATGAATTGGCCAGAAACTGGGGAGGGGTTGATTATACCATGTTTGAAGGTGGGATTTATTCTTCAGAGTGGTTCTGGGCCAAAATACTTCATGTGGCCCGAGAAGACAAAGAGGTAATTGATGCTGCGCACACATGGATGGAGCATTGCGATTTTATCACCTACCTTTTGGCAGATGAGAAAGACTTAAAAGCATTTAAAAGAAGCAGATGTGCGGCAGGACATAAGGCCATGTGGCACGAGAGCTGGGGTGGACTCCCTGATAAGGAGTTTTTATCCAGATTGGACCCCTATTTGGCATCGCTTCGAGATGATTTGTATGAAGAAACATTTACATCCAACGAAATAGCAGGTCATTTAAATGAAGAATGGGCAGGCAAATTGGGTCTAACCACCGGTACGGTGATTGCCGTAGGTACTTTTGATGCCCATGCAGGAGCTGTTGGTGCCAAAGTGGATCACCATGCACTGGTTAGGGTAATGGGAACATCCACTTGCGATATCATGGTGTCATCCAATGAAGCTGTGGGGGACAAAACCGTTAAAGGAATCTGTGGACAGGTTGATGGTTCTGTAATTCCGGGCATGGTAGGATTGGAAGCAGGTCAATCTGCTTTTGGCGATGTGTTGGCATGGTTCAAAAGTGTATTGCAATGGCCAATGGACAATCTTGTTTTAAATTCGAAGGTCCTTTCGGAAGTTCAAAAAGAAGAACTTAAGGCGGAAGTGGAATCAAAATTTATTAGAGCTTTGGCCGAACAAGCAGAGGGTATTCCTCTTTCTGAATCCGTGCCGGTAGCCTTGGATTGGGTAAATGGAAGAAGAACTCCGGATGCCAACCAAGAATTAAAAAGTGCTATTTCTGGAATCTCTTTGGGAACCAAGGCACCACATATTTTTAAATCCTTAGTGAACGCGATTTGCTTTGGAGCCAAAATGATCGTAGATCGTTTTGAGGAGGAAGGAGTAAAAATCGAAACTGTAATCGGCATTGGCGGAGTGGCTAGAAAATCGCCTTTTATTATGCAGACATTGGCCAATGTATTGAACATGCCCATTAAAGTGGCGGAATCGGACCAAGCCCCTGCTTTGGGTGCGGCAATTTATGCCGCTGTAGCCTCAGGAATCTACGAAAATGTGATTGAGGCCAGTAAAGTAATGGGAAGTGATTTTGAAGCAGAATATTTCCCGCAATCTTCACAAGTGGAAGTATATGCCAAATTACTGGAAGAATACAAACAACTTGGAAGTTTTGTGGAAGAACAAACCAATAAAAATAAATAAGGATGAGCTCAAAATATAAATCGCTCAAAGAAGAATGCTATGAGGCCAACATGGAACTCAATGCCTTGGGACTGGTTATATATACCTTCGGTAATGTGAGTGCTGTGGACAGGGATAATGCTGTTTTTGCCATAAAACCCAGTGGCGTACCTTATGAAACTCTTAAAACTGAAGATATCGTGATCATGGATTACGATAATAATGTGGTAGAAGGTGAACTTAGACCTTCATCCGATACAAAAACACATAGTTGTCTTTATAAAAATTGGGAAAACATTGGAGGCGTGGCTCATACACATGCCATGTATTCCGTTTCTTGGGCACAGGCCCAAAAGGATATTCCAATTTTTGGAACCACACATGCAGATCACTTGACACAAGATATTCCTTGCGCGCCACCCATGGCAGATGAACTCATTGAAGGAAACTACGAACACAATACAGGAATTCAAATCTTGGATTGTTTCAAGGAAAGAAATTTGGACTACAACGAGGTCGAAATGGTGCTGATCGGAAACCATGGCCCATTTGCATGGGGCAAAAATGCAGCTAAGGCGGTATATAATACCAAAGTATTGGAAACAGTGGCCCAAATGGCCTATCTGACCTTACAAATCAATCCGCAAGCTCCTAGACTAAAAGATTCACTAATAAAAAAACACTACGAGCGTAAGCATGGTAAAAATGCCTATTACGGTCAATAAATAACTACAGTACAATGAAAATATCCAACAAAGAAATCTGGTTTGTCACGGGAAGCCAACATCTATACGGGCCAGAGACTTTAAAACAAGTGGCCAGCAATTCAAAAGCTATTGTTGATGGATTGAATGCAGCGGGTAAGTTGCCGGTTACATTGGTTTTTAAACCCATAGTTACCACCCCTCAAGAAATTACTTCACTTTGTCGTGAAGCCAGTAATAATCCTTCATGTATTGGAATAGTGGCTTGGATGCACACCTTTTCTCCGGCAAAAATGTGGATTGCAGGTCTTACGATATTAAGTAAACCATTATGCCATTTGCATACCCAATTTAATGCGGAAATCCCATGGGATAGTATTGACATGGATTTTATGAACCTGAACCAATCGGCGCATGGTGACCGAGAGTTTGGATTTATGATGTCCAGAATGCGCAAAAACCGTAAGGTTGTGGTAGGTCATTGGAAAGATGAACGCGTACAGAACAAATTGTCCATTTGGGCACGCGTAGCGCTTGGAGCTGATGAACTGAAACATATGAAAGTTGCCCGTATCGGGGATAATATGCGCGAGGTTGCCGTTACCGAAGGTGATAAGGTTGCCGCCCAAATGCGTTTTGGTGTAGCGGTGAACGGTTATGACTCTTCTGACGTTACCAATATTATTGCTGGATTAGACCAAAAAGCAGTTGATCAATTGATTGAGGAATACGAAGCCAGCTACAATTTGTCAGAATCTCTTCAGAAAAATGGAGCGCAAAGACAATCTTTGATCGATTCAGCTAAAATAGAACTGGGACTTAGAACCTTTTTGGATGAAGGTGGGTTCAAGGCCTTTACCGATACTTTCGAGAATCTTGGCGCTTTGAAACAATTACCAGGTCTGGCAGTACAGCGTTTGATGTCAGATGGTTACGGTTTTGGTGGAGAAGGTGATTGGAAAACCGCAGCCCTTACCAGAACGATGAAGGTAATGGCCGAAGGATTGGAAGGTGGAACCTCGTTTATGGAAGACTATACCTACCACTTTACTCCGCAAAAAGATTATGTATTGGGGTCCCACATGTTGGAGATTTGTCCGTCCATTGCAAGTGCAAAACCATCTTGTGAAGCACATCCTTTGGGTATTGGGGGTAAAGAAGACCCTGTAAGATTGGTTTTTGATTCGCCAGCAGGTGATGCATTGAACGCTTCATTGATTGACATGGGCAACAGGTTCCGATTGATCATTAACGAAGTAGAAGCTGTGGAACCAATGGCCGATTTGCCAAAATTACCGGTTGCACGTGTGCTATGGGATGCTAAACCAAACTTGGATGTCGCCGCAACCGCATGGATTCATGCAGGTGGAGCGCACCATACCGTTTATACCCAAGCTTTGACCACAGAATATATGGAAGATTTTGCCGATATTTTCGGAATAGAACTTTTAGTCATAGATTCGGACACAAAACTTAGAGCATTTAAAGATCAACTCCATGCCAACGAAGCATACTACCATTTGTTTCAGCATGGCATGTAATCAACTAACATAAAATTATGATGATGAGGATAACCAAACCTTCAATATTTTACGCTGTTTTACTTTTGGTCTTTATCGTTACAGGCTGTAAGCAAAGCAAAAAAGAAAGCCAGTCAGAAATGGAAACTGTAAAAACCGAGAGCAAACAAAATCCGATTGAGGAAACCATCTTTGGCGAAATGCCAGATGGTACAAAAGTGAAGAAGTTCACCCTAAAAAATGAAGCGGGAATGGAAGTTGATGTCATCACCTATGGTGGTATCATAACCCGTTGGACAGCTCCAGATAAAAATGGACTTTATGAGGATGTGGTATTGGGCTTCGAATCCCTGGAACCATATTTGGATGGTAACCCCTACTTTGGAGCACTTATTGGTAGATACGGCAACCGTATTGCCAATGGTGAGTTTGCCCTAGAAGGTAAAACCTACACATTGGCCAAAAATGACGGTGATAACCACCTCCATGGAGGAGAAAAGGGTTTTGACAAAGTCCTTTGGAACGGTGTTGCCAAAAACACGGAAGAGGGTGCGGTTGTAGAACTTACCTACACCAGTCAAAATGGGGAAGAAGGATACCCCGGAAAATTGGATGTAAAGGTTACGTACACACTCACGGATAACAACGAATTGGACATCCAATATGAGGCTGTAACGGACAAGCCGACCGTGGTTAACTTAACACAACATAGTTATTTTAACTTGTCGGGCCAACTTTCAGAGCAAATCTTGGACCATGAAATTTATCTGAATGCAGATACCTATTTGCCTGTTGATGGGGGACTGATTCCCACTGGAGAGTTGAGACCTGTTGCTTCCACTCCTTTCGATTTTAAAGAGTCAAAATTAATTGGTAAGGAAATAGAAGCGGATAACGAACAACTGAAACTTGGTAAGGGATATGATCATTGCTGGGTGCTCAATAAAGGAGAAGAAGGTTTTGGGATGGTAGCCTCGGCATATCATGGAGAAACAGGCCGCTTTATGGAAGTTTACACCAATGAACCAGGAATGCAATTTTACAGCGGAAACTTTTTGGATGGCACTTTGCCTGCAAAAGGTGGAGGGACTTATGGTCAACGTTCTGGATTTTGTTTGGAAACACAACATTTTCCAAATAGCCCGAACCAAGCCGATTTCCCTTCCGTTAGATTAAATCCCGGAGAAACATATACATCCCGGACAATGTTCAAACTATCAACCAAATAAAAAACTATTATGCAGACACTGGATACTTTTGATTGGATTGCCATATCCCTATACTTTTTGGTCCTTCTTGGAATTGCATTATGGGTAATTCGGAAAAAGGAAAACAATACCGAAGACTATTTTTTAGCCGGTAGAAACGTAGGGTGGTTTGTTGTTGGCGCCTCCATTTTTGCCTCCAATATTGGTTCGGAGCATGTTGTGGGACTGGCAGGAGCTGGTGCTGGAGACCGTTTGCCCATGCTCATCTATGAAATACAGGCTTGGGTGGTTTTGATTTTGGGATGGGTATTTTTGCCCTTTTATGCGAGGGCGGGAGTTTTTACCATGCCCGAATTTTTGGAAAAACGTTTTGATGCCAGGGCTAGATGGATTTTATCGGTATTCTCCATTGTAGCCTACGTGCTTACCAAAATATCAGTAACCATTTATGCAGGTGGGGTAGTAGTTTCAGCACTTCTCGGAATCGATTTTTGGACAGGGGCTATTGCAACCGTTGTACTGACAGGTATTTATACGGTACTTGGGGGAATGCGTGCAGTTGTTTATACCGAAACGCTCCAAGCTATCATTTTGGTTATAGGTGCTGCGGCATTGACCATAATCGGACTCAATCATGTGGGTGGTTGGGAGAGTATGAAAGAAACCGTAACCCCAGAATATCTAAATATGTGGAGGTCGGCTTCTGACCCCGATTTTCCTTGGCCATCACTTCTGATTGCCAGTACCATTACGGGTATTTGGTACTGGTGTACGGACCAGTACATTGTGCAACGGGCATTGACCGCCAAGAACATAAAAGAAGGTAGGAGAGGTACCATTTTTGGGGCTTTGTTGAAATTGTTGCCCGTATTTTTATTTTTGATCCCGGGTGTAATTGCGCTTACATTAAAAATGAGAGGGGAATTAGATTGGGATAGTCCAGATCAGGCATTCCCTGTTTTGATGAGTAATTTATTGCCATCGGGCCTCAGAGGGTTGGTTGCAGCGGGACTATTGGCTGCTTTGATGAGCTCCTTGGCCTCTGTATTTAATTCATGTTCTACTTTGTTCACAGTAGATATCTACAAAAAATTAAGGCCCAACACACCAGAGAAAAAGCTCGTAAGAACTGGCCAAATAGCAACGGTAATCGTTGTGATTATAGGTATTGTTTGGATTCCTATAATGGCCAATATTTCTGGGGTACTTTATGAATACCTACAAAGTGTCCAATCATACATTGCTCCTCCAATAACTGCCGTATTCTTGCTGGGTATTTTCCATAAACGAATCAATTCACAAGGTGCGTTCGTAACCATGGTCGTTGGATTTATTGTTGGTGCTTTGAGAATAATTCTTGAATTGGTCAAAGATTCATTAGATCCAGAAAGTTTCTGGTTCCTTTTGGGCGATATGAACTTTTTGTCCTTTGCGGCATGGTTCTTCCTTTTCTGCATTATTCTGATATTAGTTGTGAGCTATGCTACCGCACCACCTTCAGACGAAAAACTGAAGAATCTTACTTATGCTACCATTTCTGATGAAGAAAGAAAGAAGAACAAGAGCAGTTACAATTGGAAGGATATTGTTATTTCGCTCGTCATCATTGCTATCGTCATCTATGTGATGATATGGTTCAATGGTAAATGATACAATTAAAAAATATGATGAAAGTAATGCCCCTTTTAAGGGGCATTTTTTTATCAATAAACTGACCTCAAGGTTTTTATTTAAAAAGATGGATTGACCAATATCATTTTTTACCAGCTTGTAGGGATATATCTTTGAGAAAAGCGAGACGGTCATGAAAACCATATTGATTCCTACAGATTTTTCTAAGAATGCCTTGCACGCATTGGAATATGCACAAGAACTTTTCAAGTGTGAACGGGCTTGTTTTTTTGTGTTACATGCTTACGCGGAAGAAGTTTATGGACAATATAAAACAGCAGAAAAGGAAGATATAGAAAAACTAAAGCAAGATAAGAAGGAGGAGACGGAGAAAAAGATGGACCAATTATTGGATACTGTCATCGGTGAACCACCTAACCCCTTGCATAATTTTGAGACCGTGGCATGTTTTGATAATCTTGTTGATGGAGTAAACAACTTTGTGGACGAAATGAACATCGATTTGGTGATTATGGGGACCAAAGGGGAGACCAGTAACCATAAAACCACATTTGGTAGTTATACCATCGAAATCTTTAAATATGTAAAGTGTCCTGTATTGGCAGTACCCGAAGATTTTGAGTATAAGCAGCCCAAAGCCATCCTTTTTCCAACAGATTATCTGCTTCCCTACAAGCGCAGGGAACTAAGGCTTTTGGGCGACTTGGCCGGTAAGTTTAAGTCAAAGGTGCATTGTTTGTACATTACCGATTTTGATGAACTCAGTCCAAGACAAGAGGATAACAGATTGTTTTTAGAAGAGACCCTTACCAAGCCATATCTATTTTTTGAGACAACCCCAGTCAAAAATAAAGCAGAGGTTATAGTGGAACAAGTAGAAAAGAAAGAAGCGGGAATGCTGGTAATGATGAACTCTAGACACTCTTTTTTTGAGGATATGCTCTATAGGTCAACTGTAGATTTACTTGGTTTGAAGATTAAAATACCATTTATGGTGATGCAAAACTTAAATCGGTGAACAATGGAAAAGAAACGGATTATATTACCAACGGATTTTTCCAAGAATTCATGGAACGCCATTGATTACGCTTTGCAAGTCTTCAAAGAAGTTCCGTGTGATTTCTTTCTTCTGAACTCTTATCAGGTAGGGGCTTCGGGCTTGTCAACAAAAATGGCAGGAGCCAACGACACCCGGTTGTATAATTTAATCAAAGAACAATCTGAACGCGAATTAAATCGGGAACTCGAGAAAATCCAGGAATTGGACAAGAATCCCAAGCATAAATTTTTTCTTAGGTCCGTTGCCGGTACTCTTGTCAATGCCATTGGAAAAACAGTGTATAATGAGGAAATTGATTATATCATAATGGGGACCAAGGGAGCATCCGGATTACAGGAAGTTTTTATGGGAAGCAATACCTATAAAGTTATCAAAGAGATAGATTTTTGTCCGGTTATAGCTGTACCCGATGATTATAGACCCGATGGAAATATGGATTCCATATTGTTGGCAACAGGATATGAACACCTATTTGAAAATTACGAATTAAAGCCCGTGTTGAACTTTGCGGAACATTTCAAAGCCAAGATATGGATTACTCATGTAGGCAGCTTGGATGAGCTCACTAAAGAACAAAAAGCTTCTAAAATCGCATTGGAAAAACGTTTAAAACCCGTCAATTTTGAGTTTGTAGAGGTAGAGAAAGATACCTCGGTGAACCAAACCATCCAGAAAGTTGTGGATATGGATAGATCCATAGATATGGTGGTCATGATCAATCAAGACCATTCTTTCTTTGAAAGGTTGACCAGGGAACCTGTGATCAAAAAAGTGTCTTTTAATACGACGGTCCCGTTTTTGGTCATTCACTTATTTGAATAAAAAAACGCAAATCATAAAAACGATTTGGCCAACTGTACAATCTCTCCTTTTTGGAGCACGCCGGATTTTCTCCAGAGTTGTTCACCATTTTTGAAGAATATCATAGTGGGTACACCTCTAACTTGGTAGGTATTGGCGAGATTTTGGTTCTTGTCAACATCAATCTTTACAATTTTTAAAGAATCCCCCATTTCATCTTTTACCTGTTTTAAGATTGGTGCCAACATTTTACATGGACCGCACCACTCGGCGGAAAAATCGATAAGCGTTAATTTATCACTATTGATCAATTCTGCAAAATTTCCTTTCATCGCTCTAAAAATTATTTATCGCAATTTAGAAAAACCCTCATTTTTTTAAAGTGACTTATGTCACGTTTGTCATTAAGACCTTTACCAGCATGCGAGCAGGAGTTTGATCGAATACTTTTTCTATCTTTAACCACTGCACAACTAAACAAACTGCTTTGCACATGCATACAAAAATCCCTGGATTTATTATCGCGCTATTGGTATTGGTCTCTTGCAAGAACGAGAAGAAAAAGGAAGAAACCGAAATTTGGCGAACCAAAAAAGCAGCCGTGGAAAACGCTGTCCATAACCAATTGTTGGATGTGGAAAAGGAGCAAGGCTGGGAGTTGCTCTTTGATGGTAAAACCATGGAAGGATGGCATTTATATAATGACCCGAATGCCGATTCTGTTTGGGAGGTGGTTGATGGTGAGCTTCATAGTAATGCCAACGATGAATCCTTAACGGCCGGCGATTTGGTGACGGATAAGTCCTATACAAATTATGAACTAATGCTTGAATGGAAGATTTCCGGAAACGGGAATAGCGGGGTTTTTATCAATGTCCAAGAAATGCCCGAAGTGCCAACGGCATGGCAAAGTGGACCTGAATATCAAATATTGGGTGCGGACCATATGGATTACGATGTTCCTGAAAAGCGACCAGGCTGCCTTTACGCTTTCTTGCCCCAACAGAATAAGGTCGAGATAAAACAAGGGGAGTGGAATAAAACCCGTATAAAACAAGTGGACGGTAAAATAGAATTCTATTTAAATGGGGTCCTTACTGCACAAGAAGATTTAAGCTCATCTGAATGGAAAGAAAAGATAGCGGAGACCCATTTTTCCAAGTACCCTGAGTTTGGCAAAACAACCCAGGGCAAAATAGCATTGCAATATTGGTATTTTGAAACATGGTTCCGTAATATAAAAATCAGGGAATTATAAATTTCGATTTGATATTATAATATGCCCAAGGACTATTACGTGTGCGGTTCAATTATTTTGATTCAATAATTCATATAGCCCTTCCAGTATTTCGTCTTTTTCGTCCAACAAATGATCTTTGATATAAATATCAGGGATTACACCTTCTTCATTAGTACTTCCACTGACGCGTACCATTTTTCCTTTGGAAACATGTACAACGATTCCAGTATTTGGAAGTGAATATTGAAATTGCGAAGCATATAGTGAAGCGTATTCTCCAGTTTCTTCACCAACAATGGTTCCAAAGCCGTAATCCTGAATTTGTGCAGCAGTAACCGTAGCTTGCGAGTGTGATTGGCGGTTGACCAAAACAAAGACCTTGCCCTGGAACCTTTTGGAAATCAGTTGAGGCTGGTAGGGTTCGAACTTATAATCGTAGACTTCACCACTTTCATGATTGAGTACTTTTTGCCAAAAGGTAGTGGTCGTATCGTAGTTTTTTCGGGCGTGTTCCTTTAAAAAATCACTGGTTTTTAGCTTAAAGCTTGAATTCCACTTGAATGGCCTGTTGGCAAAATGGGAAACCAAATAATCACTAAAAGAATCATCTCCACCGCCATTGTTTCTTAGGTCTATGATAAGGGATTCGCTCTTTCGTTTTTTTATCTCAGCAAAGGCTGAATCAATAAACTTTTGATATTTTTCTTCATCCCCGCTAAAGTTTCCGGGCTTGATATAGGCTGATTCATTGATGAATTTCAATTTTCTTTCAGAAGTAATCAATTCTGTTCTTTTCATTTCAAAACCTTCTATTAGGTCTATAGCGTCCACCATATAGGTTTTTGTAAGGCCATTTGAATTGATTGCGACCTCAAAATTGTCCTGTTTGCCATATATCTGCCAGTAATATCTTGGAAAGGAGTACAGCTCTAGTTTGGCATTTTTAAAATAGGCACGTTCGGCAGAGATCAATGGATATATGTCCGATAAAATTTCGTCCATAGCCACACCATTGATACTAAGAATTTCTGAACCGATTTTGATGTTGTCGTTGGAGGACCAATTTTTTCGAATCAGCGATCTACCACCTTCAAAGGCAATTTCCAATGGAAAAACAGTACCTCCGGAATTTGCATACTCCCCATAGGATTTTCCTGGAAAACCAATTTCGGTATGACCATTGTTTGCCTTGGAAATAACTTTTTGAAATAGGGAAGTAGCTTCCAATAAGCTAAAGCTGTCTTTTTTTATTTCTTGTTTGATTTGGTCATAGTTTGCATCAAACTCCGGTTTTGGCGTATAGGCATAAAGATTAAAATGTGTTTCTTCCAATGATTCCTTCAAGAATGCCATGTCTTCCAGTATTTCCTTTTTCGTGAAATGATGTTGAGCAACAATGTTTGTACAACAAAATAGGCCTGCGGCAAGTAAAGGTTTATACAACGGGATTGAGGGTGAAAAAATAGGTTTCATCAATTTCAAATTTTCCGCAAAACTAGATGTATCCTAACTACGGGGCGACCGAATGCTTCTTTTCGGACTCTTTTTTTTGTTGATTCACATATTGGCTTGGGGTTTTGCCCGTAGTTTTTTTAAAGGCATCGTTGAAAGTGGATTTGGATTTAAACCCGCATTCAAAAGCAAGACCCAGCAAGGTCAGTTTTTTGTTTTCGGGGTCGGACGCCAACTGCTTGAATGCTTCAACACGATAGCTGTTTATGTACTCGTAAAAGTTTTTGGAAAAACTGCGATTAATGGTATGGGAAACTTGTTTTGGGTTGAGGTCCACAAGTGCGGATAATTTTGCCAAATCCAGCTCTGGATCAAGATATGGTTTTTGGATTTCCATCACCTTAGTGATTTTATTCGCCCATTTGGGGTTGTGTGCGCCATCATCAGATTTTGTTTTTCTTGATGAGTAACCCGAAGTTTTAGTTCGCGCTTTTATGTAGCCTTTGAAACCAATCCAATAGCTTACAATGGCAAGTCCCACAAAAGCAGGTAGGAAATATGCATCTCTCAGGCCTCGGTCAAAAACAAAACGATCGATTTCGGTCAAAATATTCCACCCGATCCAAAAGCCTGAATAAATTATTATTGGAGCCTTTAACCAATTCAAGGATTTGTTTTCCAAATTGGAAAAGCGTTGCTTCAACCAATTTTGATATCGGAACAAGACCAAAAGTGATATTATGGTGTAAATAGTAATGGATAAAACACCCAACCATTGCTCGGCCAAATAGTATTTGGTATAGGGATGGGAAGGTGTATCGTAGAGTCCATCGGAACCAAGTCTGTAAAATGCAGTTCTGTAGAAAATAAATTCCAGTACTACCGGAACAAAATGAATCAGGTCTTTTTTGGAAAACCTAAATTCATTGTCGGTGATACTCTTGGTATAGAAATACAAAGCTGGGCCAATACCATAAAGCATTTCCAATTGCACATACCTAAATGTTTCCATCATTCCATAGCTTCTCATTACATTGACCAAGGCAATATTCAGTGCCATCAAGGCAAAAAAGAAGATTAGGAGGGATAAAAAGATGTTGGACTGGCTTCGTGGGCGTTTGATCAGTAATAAAACGCCCAATACAAGGGCCTGTGCGGCAAAAACAAATATAATTGTTGTTAAAATTGGATTTGGCGAACTCATCAGGGCGCTAAGTTAACCAATTCCCAAGGTAACTTAGTATTCCAATCTTTTGCGGTTCAGTAATATTTTAGCATAGTCACGTGCCATTCTATCCCCGAACTCTTGATAGGCGCGTTGGGCCCATTCCAATGCCAAATCGGTTTCCCCTTTGACTTCGTAAGCCACGGCAAGATTGTGCGCGGCTCTTCCTGCGGATTTACCTCGATTATTGGCTACATTGGTCCAGATTTCAATGGCATTGTCCCAGTTGGCCACTTCGCTGCTTCTCCAGCCAGCGGCAAATTGGTTTTTGTCCCTGCCTTTGCCTTTTTTGTACATATCGCGTCTTACCCTGTAATAACTGGTAAAAAATCGATGGGTATAGTCCATACCAGCGGCATAGGCCGTTTCTGGAAGTGCCGATAACGGTGCGGCTCCGCTAAAAAGGTCAAAATCCATGAAATAGGTCTGTTGATATTGATCCATAATGGTCTTGGAATATGGATCGTAAAGTCTCCAAAAACTTCTAACGTTGACCCTTGCACGTCTTGGAAATCGGGTGTTGGTACGCCCTGTCTCCAAGACCGAAGTAACCTGATTCACTGCATTCGCAATTACAAAATCTGAATTGGAGTCAAAGTTTTCCAATACCAAGAGTACATCGGCATTGGCCGATTCACAAATGTCGTTTACTTGGTCCCAACTCAAAATTTCTGGTGTTTTTCTGGTACCTGTACCATAAAGGCGAACGGTTGGAGGTATTACAGCTTTCAGGTGATTGCTGTTTTGTAACCCATCAAAAAAACCTTTTACAGCCTCGTCGGAAGCCAATTTGTCCGATCCTGCAATCTCTCCCGTTGCTATGGATTCCAGGGTTTTATTGCCTTTATCCTCTTCTTTGGTAAGTGAACGGTTGACTACAGCTATATTATTAATACTCTCGGGCAAAATGAGCTCGGGTTCTTGGGGGTAATCAAGGTAAACAAACCCTGAACTGGCACAGGAGACCAAACTACAAGTAATTACAGAAAGCAGTAAAAGGTTAAAGTTTTTCATAATTGTAAGGTTTTGGGAGATGGTAAAACGCAATAAACGTGCCATTGCAAAATATGAATGGTTTTTCCATATTCTACAACGTGGAAGTATTTATTTTATTATCAAGGTGTTACATGTTTTTAGGATCAAAAAAACCTGTAAATTTTCATTTACAGGTTCCACGTTCAAATCAAACTTGCTCTTGCTAATTGAGAACAATCGTTTATACCAGAACTTCTTCCGGCATGTTTCTTCTTGGAGATATTTTAGCTTTTACCTCCTTGTCCTTGCATGTAGATGTCCATTTTCCATCTTCATTATAGCGATAGAAAGTTCCACCTTCCAAAGGATCCATAATTATAAGATAAATCCAACCATTATCTGCCAATGCTTTTATGTTTTCATTTTTTGCCAATATGGATTTGACTTGGTTCAAAGGTGCTTGAATAACCACCGAAAGACGAAGGGGTGGGTGGTAGGGCTCGTCCTTGAAAGTGTAAAGCGATTCCCAAGGAAGACCTGTTTTAAGGTCGCCACTGTTTCCTTGGACCACTCCAAATTTCCCCGTGATATTATGGGTTACCTTGGTTCCTCCACCAAATTTGTCATTGTCTACCGTGGAGAAATAGTAATGGTTGTTTATCCATTGTGTAACTACCATGGGACCTTGCATAATGGTTTCTAGGACATGTCCTTCTTTATCGGTTTTCCAATCATAGGAGTGTAGAAAGGAACGCCCATCCAGTGCTAGGTTTTGGGTTGCTTTTCTTGGTGCGATGATAAAACTCGCATTTTTTGCCAATCCCCATTCCGGTCTTGTTTCGACCCAGTTACTGGCATTGGTTTGGGCATGCGAAATACTGTTTCTGGTGGCTCCCAATCTTTCTTGAGTAGCTGTTTCTTGTACTTTTTGTAAATCTATTTTCAAAGCTTCCACTTGTTTTTGATGCGATTCGGGTAAACTGGAATCAAAAAGCACTATTTCGTCTGTTGTTGTGTTGTGTTCCGCACCTAGGAAAAAAGTAGTTTCTGGAATTTCCATTTGGAACTTTTCTTTTAAAATCTGCCTTACCTCGGAGTCGTTGGCTAATTTGGCCAACATTCGCGCATTATGCCTGCCTGGACTTGCGGCACACGCACCGCAATCCAAACTGGAGCCAAAAGGGTTATTGGCCGAATGACTTCCATGGCCTACGAACAAGATAAGTGGGGCAAACTGCTTCCATCCCATTAATTCAAAAGCCGACTTAACAATCGTTGCTTTTTCTTCTGCGGGAATATTGAGGTCTTGCTCGTTGCCCCAATTGGATTGATGCAGTTGAGGTTCGCAAACAGACTCATACCTGGAGTTGTTTCGTTGCGAAAAGCGGTAAAGTGGTGCAGGTGCTATTGTCCTAATCAATAATTGCATTCCATAAAAAAAACCTGAACCTTCCACAAAACCAAATGTAGAGGGCAACATATTCTTCATTCGCTTTAGAAAATAGTTCCAAAATTTTCGTACTTCATTTTTTCTATCCTGGACTTTTTTCTCGTCACTTTTGTTGTTCTGCGCTAATTCGGTCACCGAATAACATGAATCTACAATCGGGGGGCACGACTTATGGGAAATACCGTCTTTTGAGCTTTCATAATCCATGGGAATACCAAAAAAACCGGCATAACCAAAAGTTTCATAATCTCCGGTGGATTCCACATGCCTTCGAATGAGTTCCGATCTGGTGTCGATACAAAAGGCAAATTGGGCATAGGGTGTATAATTAGAAAGCTGATTTTTTTGCGTAGAGATGGATTCTTTTTCAAGATGGGACATAAGTCGCTTCTGCCAACTTTGCTCCCATGCCATAAGCCAAAGGTATTGTAGCTTCATTATTTCCGAATCGCCCTTGTTTTCAATAACTACGGGAAAAATTTCCTTTTTCAATTGCTTGGCGGTCAATAGCCTGACCGCTAGGTAGTCTTTTAGCTCAATTGGGTAGGCCTCTTGCCACGCTTGTGTGCTTCTATGTTTAATGTAACCCGTCCAACCTGGCAATGCGGCCAATTGATGGGTAAATATAGTTAGGACCTCTTGTTCTGAATACCCTGATAATATTTCAGAAAGGGCCTCATCACTGGTTTTCGGAATATCCTTACGTTGTATTTTTCCAATTTCAGCATCATAGGGGGCCAATTGCCTCCACGCCTTATAAAAACCTGATTTTTTATGGGGCATTTCCCATTCGGCAAGACCCTCATCCATAAAGGCGGATAACCATTTTACCATGATCCTGTCTAAATCATGGTTTTGGTTTAGGATTTGAATCGGCCGCTCGGATTCCATTTGTTTCAAATAGGATTCCGGTGTTGCTTCGAATCCATTTTCTTTCAATATGTTAACGAGTTCTACTTTTTCTATCTCTTCACTTTCCCAAGCCTTACGATAAATTGATGCGTCCGGATATACCCTGGCATTCAATATTTGTTTAGCTTGACTAACAGCTTCTGAAAATGGTAACTGTTCGTAACCACTAAGTGGATTGGATGTTACAAAGGAATATAGGGGCCAAGTATTTCCAATAAGCTTGGAGGCTTCTTCAATTTGGTTTTTCAGGTTTATTAGCTTCATTGAAATTTGGATTTATACATTAAAATTGTACGATTTTTGGGCTGTGAGAGGTTGAGCAATTTGACATATATCCACGGAATTTTGCGATAGATGCCAAGTTTCATTAGAAAAAAACCGATCAAGAACACAATACCAAAAACAATTTGGGTTATTGATAGCTGAGTAGGCGAAGCCACTAAAGGCATGTCTACCATAAGTTCAGTAACACCATTATAGATCAACGAATACACACCAATACCTGAAATAAAAAGAACAGGTGGAAGTATGATTCTCTGAATTCCTGAAAGCGGATTATGCTTTAGGATATTATAAGTAGCCTGTCCTATTGTAATCGATACGATGAGCGTAAGGAAGATACCGCTATCCAAATGCATTCCCTTGCCAGTGAACAGGACAAAGAGGTATGCGCCCATTAGACTGAACAATAGAACAATAAGCGCTTGAAACCATTTTATCCGGATTACTGGTGGTTCGGTGGGTCTTGATTGTTCAATTTCTTCACCGGATGAAAGAAAAAGATAGGCTTTGTAAAACCCGTGCAGGATCAAATGGGCAATTGCCGCATTGAAAAATCCCAATCCACATTGCATAATCATAAAACCCATCTGGGCAATGGTGGAACACGCCAAGCGTTGCTTAACGTTGACTTGAATCAATTTGGTGAATTGAGCCAGTATCGCTGTAAGTCCACCAATAACCAGCAGTATTTCCAATGTATTGGAAGCAATCAGTAGAGGCGCAAACAAGGTCAGTAATATCCCGGAACCATTTACAAAACCCGCATGCATCAATGCGGATGCAGGGGTAGGTGCGGTCATGGCGGAAAGTAACCATTTGTGAAATGGAAATATAGCTGATTGTATCAGTGCAGCCATAATAATGCACAAGGCCGAAATGATTTTGATATAGCCTGGTGCTTGCCCTATTGAAGCGATCCATTCACTTATCGTGATGGTATTGTTAAAAGATGCCGGTAACAGAAGGCCTATACTTAAAAAAACACTGCTGATGATGAAGTATTGCCGCGTAAATCTTTTGGCTTCCCGCGCATCTCCCCAATTGGAATCCAGACCTATCAATCCAGACATGATGGTGCCCATGAGCAACCAACTCAGCAGCAGTAAAACAAGGTGCTCGGATACTACAAAAAGCATTACGCCCAGTGTGAATCCAAGGGACAAAAACATAAACTTTGTTTTTTGGTCCTTGTCTTTGAAGTACGCGTTGGCGTATGTTCCAATTATCGCACTAAAAAACGTTATGGTGGTCCATAACAATGAGGTAAATCCGTTTATTCTAAAAAGATTTTCCCATCGCCAATCAGGAATATTTGGGTAAAAAGAGATGGCAAAAGTCAGATTGGCCAAAAAGAATGCCCAAAATAAAACCGGGATTGTCCCGGTAATATCAGTTTTTTTGGAAGAGATTTTGATGGTACTCGTTATTGGTGTCATTATCTTGGTGGTTTTAAAGAATTATCTATTCTTTTTTTCCTCTTCTGGAATTATTCTTCGAACCCCACTTCGCATATTTGCCAATAGAGCAACGCTTAGAATAAAGCTGCACAATAAAATACGATCAAGGAATAGGGATTCGTTCCAATAAGAGAGCGCAATAAAGGATACTATCAATAGCATACCTACAAGAGTTATTGTTGTTTTTTTTGATGATTGCATAGAAATTAAATTTGTGTTTTGGTTTAGTATGGCTTATTTATCAGGAGGTTTATTCCCGGATGGTCATTTATCAATCTTCCAGCGTAATTTCTAATATGCCGTTTATTGTTACATTTTTACCTTTGCTCCTTGCTTGGTTTACAATGTCTCGAGCAGTTTGTTTTTCGAGCTCCAACTCTTGTATGCGGTTGTCCAATAAATTGGTCTTGCCATGATGATTTCCTTCCCAAATCTTTAATCTTTGAATCTTGTGGAAGTTGATTTTTTCATCAATTAGTGAGGTAATAACATCGGAAGCTTCGATTGGGGTGAATTTTCCGTCTACTAATTGAATTTTTTGTTTGTCGATCAAGATTTCAGCTAATTCTTTTGTTTCCATGTTTTGGTTTTAACAATGATTTCGATTGCAAAGGTTATAGATATTTATCATTAATTTTTATTTATATTTATAATAATAAACATTAAAAATATTTATGAATTATACGTTGCATCAACTTCAAATATTCCTTAAAATAACTGAATTACAGAGTATTACGAAGGCTTCGGAAGAGCTTCATTTAACACAGCCAGCCGTATCTATACAGCTTAAAAATTTTCAAGATCAATTTCCAATTCCATTGACCGAAGTGGTCGGCAGGCGACTTTTTATCACTGATTTTGGTAAGGAAATTGCTCAAGCCGCCCAAAAAATCATAAATCAGGTTCAAGAAATCAACTATAGGACAATGGCCTATCAGGGCAAGCTATCAGGTCGCCTGAAAATATCGGTGGTATCAACAGGAAAATATGTTATGCCATATTTCATGTCAGGTTTTATGAAAGCGAATAGTGGAGTGGATCTAGTAATGGATGTGACCAATAAAGCCAAGGTAGTAAGAAGCTTGGAGCTTAATGAAGTTGATTTTGCCTTGGTTTCCGTCCTCCCCGATAAATTAAATGTTCAGGGAGTGGAATTAATGCCCAATAAATTAATTTATGTATGCAATTACAATAGGGAATTGTCCAAAAGCCCGACCAAAAAAAAATTGTTCGAACAAATACCCTTGATTTACAGGGAACCGGGCTCTGCTACACGAAATGCAATGGAGGGATTTATAGAACAAAACAATTTTAAGGTCAACAAGAAGATGGAGTTGACCTCCAATGAAGCTGTTAAGCAAGCTGTAGTTTCCGGACTCGGTTGTTCAATAATGCCGCTAATCGGAATAAAAAATGAATTGTTGAACAAAGATTTAAAGATTGTCCCAGTAAAAGGTTTACCAATAACTACTACTTGGAACCTAATCTGGTTAAAGTCAAAAAATCTCTCGCCAGCTGCAGTTGCCTTTTTGAATTATCTGGAAGAAAAAAAGGAAGAAATAATCAAGAATAAGTTTGACTGGATAGATGATTTTTGAATTTGAAATTTTCGATTCTTGTAAGCATCCTGTTTGGATGTGACAATCTGTAATAAAGTTACATTGGGGGAGCAATGGGAACCTGCAAAATTTGTAGATTTACTACAGCTATTCCAAGAATAATGATGGATACAACCTTTCCGCTGACTGCCGGACTTATCGCTTCTATTCTTCATGTTATTGCTGGTCCCGATCATTTGGCGGCTGTGGCACCCTTTGCCATTGAATCGAAAAGAAAAGCATGGAAAATCGGACTTTTTTGGGGTATCGGACATTTGGTGGGCATGATTGCCATCGGTTTGCTGTTCGCCGTATTCAAGGAAATTATTCCAGTTGATGAGATTTCTAATTACAGCGAGCAATTGGTAGGCTTGGTATTGGTAGGTATAGGTTTTTGGTCATTGTACCGAATATTCAGAAAAAGAAAAAAGCACAAGCATTTGCATGTTCATGCCGAGAATTCCCCGGTGATTCACACACATGAACACCATCATGACCATACGGGGTCGCATCATCATGTACACAGCGAAAAACTGAAGCAGAACAACTTTGCTTCCTTTTCCATAGGCATTTTGCATGGTTTGGCCGGAATTTCCCATTTTTTATTGTTCCTGCCTGTTTTGGGTTTTGAAACACAATCGGATTCAATTGCCTACATTATTGGTTTTGGGATAGGAATACTCGTGGCAATGATCACATTTGCCTTTGTCATCGGCAAGGTGTCCTCCATAGCAAAAAATGGTTATAGCGATATGTTTTTTAATGGAATCAGAATGGCAGGCGGACTCTTTGCCATTATAATCGGTGTTTATTGGATTTTTAGTTTTTAACAGATTCTTGGCAATTGCTCTCCAATCATGGGAGTCACCATGCGCTTTCCTCCAATAACACTGTGCATCACAACTTTTTTTGGGTGTTCTGTGGTAAATTCACCAATACAGGAAGCCCTTGGACTTTTTTCATGTTTTTTCATGAGCTCCAAAACACCATCAGCAATGCTAGCATCTACAATAGTTACAAAAATGCCCTCATTCGCTACAAAAAGGGGGTCCAAGCCCAATATTTCGCAAGCTGAAGCTACTTGTTCATCCAAAGGTATTTCGGTTTCCTTGATGGAAACTCCCAATGCTGTATCACTGGCTATTTCTGAAAGTACGCTCGCCAGTCCACCTCGAGTTGGATCTCGAAACAAATGGATTTTGTTTCCGAAGGAATCCAGAAGGTCGTTCACCAAAAAGTTGAGATTGGTCGTATCACTTTCAATGGTGGATTCAAATTCCAGACCGTCCCGTTGCGACATAATGGCCATACCGTGCTGCGCCACGGGGCCACTGATGATTATTTTGTCTCCAGCCTTTATTTTATCAACTGAAATATGTGCTTTGGGGTGAACCTTTCCAAACCCCGTAGTATTGATAAAGATTTTATCCCCCTTGCCGCGTTCCACCACTTTGGTGTCACCTGTGATGATTTGTACCCCGGACTGATCAGCTGTTTTTTTGATGGACTCCACAATCTTCACAAAATCTTCCATGGGCAACCCTTCTTCCACCACAAACGCCAAGGATAAAAATTTAGGATCGGCCCCGCACATAGCCACATCGTTCACGGTGCCATTCACGGCTAGCTCGCCAATATTGCCCCCTTTGAAAAAAATGGGGGATACGACAAAACTGTCCGTGGAAATGGCCAATTCACCATCCACCTTTATTATGGAACCATCATGTTTTTGATTGAGATAGGGGTTGCTGAACGTTTCGAAAATTATGTGGTCCAATAAATCGCGGGTCATCAATCCGCCGCTTCCGTGTCCTAAGTTTATAGTGTTGAATCCAAGGTCTTTATTGCTCATGGTCAGGATGTGATTAGGTGGTTTGAAAAATGATAATATGCTGCGCATGCACCTTCAGATGATACCATGGGTGCTCCCAGGGGGTTCGAAGGTGTGCACGCCTTTCCAAATTGTTCACATTGGTGTGGTTTTTTGATTCCTTTTAAAATTTGCCCTGCTATGCAATTCGAATTTTCGGGAGTGGCAATGGAACTTATTTTGAATTTGGTTTCGGCATCAAAATCAATAAACTCTTTTTTAAGACGGTATCCACTATTGGGTATGGAGCCGATGCCTCGCCATTCGCGATCGGAAATTTCAAAAACGGATGCCATCATTTTTTTGGCCTCAACATTTCCCTCTTCCTTCACCACTCGAGAATATTGGTTTTCCAATTTATACTCACCTTTTTCCAGTTGCAAGAGCGCCATATAAATTCCTTGTACAAGGTCCAAGGGCTCAAATCCGGTTATGACAATGGGTATTTTAAATTTATCTACCAATGGATAATATTCTTTCATCCCCATGATGGCACAAACGTGACCTGCCCCAAGAAATGCATCGATGGTACATAGTTCATCGTCCAAAATACCTTCCATGGCCGGGGGAACAAGCACATGCGAAACCAAAATGGAATAATTGGTAACGTTTTCTTTTTTGGCATGCAAAACAGATAGGGCATTTGCAGGGGCCGTTGTTTCAAATCCGACGGCAAAGAACACCACCTCTTTATCGGGATTCTGTTTGGCGATGTTCACTGCTTCCAAAGGTGAATATAGAATACGAAGGTCGCCACCATCGGCTTTTGCTTCCAAAAGACTTTTTTTGCTTCCGGGTACACGTACCATATCACCGAACGAGCAGACGATAACTCCATTTTCCAACAATTCAATGGCTTTGTCAATCAAGTTGAGCGGGGTAACACATACCGGACAACCTGGACCATGGATCATTCGTACATTTTCGGGCAACAAGTTAATGATGCCGTTTTTCACCAATCCATGGGTCTGTCCACCACAGATTTCCATGATGTTCCATGTTTTGGTCGCGGTTTTCGCTATCAGGTCCAAATATTTTTTGGTGTCCTCAAGATTTCGATATTCACTCAAATACTTCATCGCTCAATTTTTTATATGTTGGTGGTACATCAACTGCCCGAAAGAAATGTTTTCATCGTTTGGACTTAAGTTACGATTAAAATATAGCTTGTAATTATCTCTCGATATTTCTTTTATCATGTCTACCAAGACAGTATTTTGGAATACACCTCCGCTCATCGCAATCTTATGGATGTTGAAATGTTCTGCCATTTTAATGATTACCATTGCCAGAGTGTACAGAAAGTTCACTATGATTTCCTCTTTCTTTTTCCCGGTTTTAAAATCTAAGTATAGATTGTTGAAGAGCTCTTTCGTGGGAACTACTCCGTCGACAATTTTAGATACGTAGGAGTTACAATCTTCAAGTTGATAGGACACAATTTGATTTTCCAATAGAATGGCAGCTTCACCTTCGTAAGTATTAAAATCGCAAAGGTCCAATAGGGATGCTACGGCATCAAATAGTCTGCCCACCGATGAGGTTTTCAGCGATTCATTTTTCTTTACATGATCGTAAACCGATATTTCTTGTTTAGAGAATTTTTGATCGATTTCAGGTTGCATTGTTGTGTTTGACAAAGAGTAAAAGGAAATTCTCGGTTCCTTGGCCATTTTGTCCCCGGCCAACCAATCGTAATAATCAAAATGGCCTATACGTTTCATTTCTCCCTTTTGATAGCTAAAGAACTCCCCACCCCAGATTTGGTTATCATCTCCGTACCCAGTTCCATCCCAAACCACACCCATGATGGCCGATTCAGTATTAAAAAGGGAATACTCTCCCAAAACGGAAGCAAAATGGGCTTTGTGATGTTGCACTTGATGTAAATCCACTTTTAACGAGTTGGCAAGCTCAATGCCATGACGAGTGCTATTGTATCCTGGGTGTTTGTCCACTAAAACAATTTCAGGTGTTTCTTCAAAGAGTTTCATGAACCTTTCTGAGGTCTGTACATAGCGCTCAAATACATCAAAATGATCGAGATTTCCCAAATATTGACTGATATATAGATAGTCGTTGGGCAAAAAAGCAATCGTACTTTTCAGATGGCCACCCATGGCCATAATCTTTTTGGTGGTATGGATATCGACATCAAAATTTGGACTAAGCCCCCTCGATCTTCTAAAGATTATTTTTTCGTTGTTGCGTGGACTGAATTTGACTACTGAATCATCTTGTGGATTGGTAATTTTTAAATCATGGTCCAAGAAATAATCAGCGACCTCTCTCAACTCTCGATGTGCTATTGTTTCATCATTGATAATCGGCGATGCATGTATGTTACCACTGGTGGCAACGATTGGAACCTTCAACTCTGCAGCCAACAAATGTAAAATTCCGGAGTAGGGGAGCATAACCCCCAATTGGTTTAGTTTGGGAGCGAGCTCATTTAAAGCCAAATTACCTGTAAAGTCTGTTTTTGGAATTATTACAATAGGACTTTCTGGAGAAGTGAGCGTTTTTTCTTGAACCTCGGTTAGTTTTAATTGCTGCTTTAGCAACTTCAATGAGGGATACAAAATGGCAAATGGTTTTGTGGGCCTGTTTTTTCTTTCCCGAAGTTTATTGATGACTTCTGCATTACTGGCATCGCAGCACAATAGGTAACCGCTTGTGTTTTTAATGGCAATGATATTGCCTTCCTTAATCAGGTTTGCGGTTTTTTCAATATGATATTCTGCTGAAATGATGTTGCCTTTAGCTGTTGATAGTTTGAGCGCTATACCACAATTGGAGCAAGTATTGGTCTGTGAATGAAACCGTCTATCGAAAGGGTCTTCATACTCGTTGGCGCAGGTCTGGCACATTTTAAAAGCTTCCAAATTAGTGTTGTCCCGCTCAAAAGGAAAGGAATTGGTAATGGCCCATCGTGGGCCGCAGTTTACACATGTGGTAAAGGGGTAGTGATAGCGCCGATTATTTTTATGGGTGATTTCCTCCTTGCAGTCATCACAAATGGCAAAATCGGGTGTGAGCTGCAAGTTCAGTTTTCCTGTTTTTTGGGAGGGAACAATATAAAACCCATCAAAGTGCTTATGTTCCTCTTGATAAAGATGGTGTTCCTTTATTTTGGATGCCTTGGGAGGGTGTTCTGTCAATATTCGGTAAAAGGAGTGGACTACATCTTCATCACCGTTAAGATAGATGACAACACCTTCCTCATTATTGGAAACTGTACCTTTTAATTGAAAGGTATTGGCCAAGTTGAAGACATGGGGTCTAAACCCAACCCCCTGAACCCGACCGGTCACTAATATTTTGTAGGTTTTGGGCACTTTAAGGAATTTGTTCGCGCAAAGTCTTGCTCAGACTTATAATCTGTTCAATGGCCTTGGGTATTGCATTTTTTACTTTAGGTGCCAGTTCGGTGGTCATGGGAACCACTTTTTCTATGGAAATTGTAAAGAGATATAGGTCAGGCTGGTTTTCCATAAGGTAGACCGCTTCGATCATATCTTTTAAACCAACGTCATGAACGCTTAAGGCAGACGGAAAGTCACTGGCGAATTTTGGACGTAGGAGTGAGATGGTTCCCACTTCTTTTCCATCCATGGTGGCATCAACAAAAATTATTTTGTTATAGCTTTCAAAACAATTGAGCAATAAAAACCCACCAGTACCGCCATCGAGGATATCAACATAGGAGGGCAACTCCAATTTGTCCATTTCCTGAATCAAATGTACCCCAACACCTTCGTCTCCCATTAAGAAGTTGCCCACCCCCAAAATCAAAATACTCTGTGATTTGTCCTTTTCAAAGTAAAAGGCATCACTGCTGATAGCAATAGGTTTTTTATCCAAATCCGTTTTGGTTTTCGTTGATTGTGTCATTTTTTTGGTTATTCTATGATTTCCAACTCCTCTTCATCGACAGGCTCTTCGGTTTCTTCTTCTTCCTCAATTTTTTTGAGGCGTTCGTCACATACAAACTTATAACCTCCGAACATGGAAGAAACCTCTCCTCTTCCTTCAAGCCAATCATGATAGAAAACAAGATAGACATGTATCAATGTGAAAAGAATAAAAAGCCATGTAGATATATGGTGGATGGTTCTCACAATAAAATCACCTCCTAAAAAGGGAACCACCCAACTGAACATTTTTGGCAACCACCAACTAGCGGTCGAGGAATAAAGCCCAAAACCCGTGAATACTTGTACCAAAGCCAATAAAAATAAGACCACATAGGAAAATGCGGCCACACTGTTATGACCTATGCTGATATCTCTAATGTCCGGTTTTTTTTCATTGGCAAGAAATACATCGACTTTGATTACGTGCAAAAAATTACGCCACATCTTCTTGCTGAAGGGCCAAAAGGCGCGCCAACTGGAAAACCTGTTGCCGACAAAAGACCAATAGACCCTAAGAATCATATTGAAAAAGAAAACATAGGCTGTGGCAAAGTGAATAAAACGAACCGTTCCGAACCAGTAAGAATCACTGGCCTCTGCGTTGGACATAATGGCTGGCGGGTCGGCGATAATAAACCCGGTTACTGCCAATATGGTTATTGAAAATGCATTGATCCAGTGGAAAATCCTAACAGGGAGTTCCCATACATATACCCGTCTAAATTTACGTGTTTCCATGGCCTGTCATTTTCTAGATTTCGCAGCTTGAAACGTTCTGTACTTGAGAAATATGCTTTCCGTGCTCATCATACAAGTGGACTGCACAGGCAATGCAGGGGTCAAATGAGTGGATGGTACGTATAATTTCCAATGGCAATTCTGGATCTGCAACAGGAGTTCCTAAAAGGGTGGATTCATATGCGGAACGTTGTCCTTTGGGGTCTCTTGGTGATGCATTCCAAGTAGAGGGAACCACCAGTTGGTAATTTTCGGTCTTCCCATCTTTAATTTGTATCCAGTGTCCCAGTGCGCCCCTCGGTGCTTCGGCAAAACCGACTCCTTTTGATTCGCTTGGCCATAATTCCGGTTCCCATTTGTCCATATTGGCCATTCGGGTATCGCCGTTTTTGATGTTTTGCAATAAGGTATCATAAAACTCCATGGTCCAATTGGCGACCAACTGTGTCTCTATACCCCTTGCTGCCGTTCTTCCCAAGGTAGAGAACAATGCCTCTACAGGAACATCTAAATGACCCAAAGCACCATTTACAGCTTCTTGGATTTCCTTATTACCACGCGCATAGCCCACCAATAATCTGGATAAAGGGCCAACTTCCATTGGCTTACCTCTCCAACGAGGTGTTTTTATGAAACTGTATTTTTGACTGACATCCAATTGGTCATAAGGTGGTTTGGGACCAGAGTAATTGATGTTGGTCTCCCCGTCCCATGGGTGTTTCCCATGGTCCTTTCCTTCGGAATAATCATCGTACCAAGAGTTATTGATGAACTCCGTGATGTCAGCATTTCTATGGTCAACATCGTACACTTTGGATAGGTCTCTATCCAAGATAATCCCTTGTTGGAATTTGAAGGATGAGATATCGCCATAACCATTGGTCGGGAAGTCACCATAGGACATATAGTTGCCAAATCCTTTTCCAATGGCACCCCAATCTTTGTAGAAAGAGGCTATGGCCAACAAATCAGGGATGTATACCTGTTCCACAAATCGTTTGCCCTCTTCCAACAGTCGTCCAACATAGGCCAAACGTTCTGCGTTTATCCCTCCAGGGCTTTCCGTGTTGATGGCACAGGCCATACCGCCAACCAAGTAGTTGGGGTGAGGATTTTTACCACCGAAAATGGTATGGACCTTAACAATTTCTTTCTGCCATTCCAGTGCTTCAAGATAGTGGGCAACTGCCAAAAGGTTAACTTCCGGGGGCAATTTCATTTGGGGATGGCCCCAATAACCGTTTGCAAATATTCCCAGTTGCCCACTTTCAACAAACTTTGTGATTCTTTTTTTGATATCTGAAAAGTACCCCGGTGAACTTTTGGGCCAGCTCGATATACTTTGAGCTAGTTTTGAAGTTTCTGCAGGGTCTGCTTTTAAGGCATTTACCACATCTACCCAATCCAATGCATGGAGGTGGTAAAAGTGAACCGTATGATCATGCATATAAAGTGCACCTTCCATAATGTTCCGAACCATTTCGGCATTGGGGGGCACTTCGATTCCCAATGAATCTTCAACTGATCGTACAGAGGCCAATGCATGTATGGTGGTGCATACCCCACAGGCACGTTGAACAAATGCCCAAACATCCCTAGGGTCTCTTCCTTTGACAATGTTTTCAAGACCCCTGACCATTGGGCTGGAGCTATAGGCGTCGGTTATCTTACCATCTTTTACCTCTACCTCTATTCTTAAATGCCCTTCAATCCTGGTAATGGGATCTACTACTATTCTATTTGCCATGATACTTTTATTAAGAATCTAGTTTCTTTTCATTTTGTTTTCCGCGTGTTGTACGGCTACGTAGCTCTTTCCTTTTGGAAATATTGGCTGCAATGGCATGCGCGGCCAATCCTCCTGCAACTACACCTGCTGCAACTTTACCTATGGTATCCGCAGTGCTTTCGATGCCAAATCCGGCCAACCCTGTCAATCGTTCATAAAATGGCCCATTGTCCCAGAAATCCTCTTCACTACAGCCAATACAGCCATGACCTGATTGGATTGGGTAGCTGACCCCGTTGTTCCATTTGATGGTACCACAGGAATTATAGGTCATTGGACCCCGGCAACCAACTTTGTACAAGCAATAGCCATCTTTGGCATTTTGGTCATCAAAAGTTTCTGCAAAAAGACCAGCATCGTAATAAGGTCTTCTATAACAGGAATCGTGTACCCTTTTTGAATAGAACGCTTTTGGTCTTCCCAGTCCATCCAATTCGGGCAAACGACCAAAGGTGATCATATGAACTATGATGCCTGCCATGACTTCGCCAATAGGGGGACAGCCCGGAACCCTGATAATGGGTTTGTTTTTGATTATTTTGTGTATAGGGGTGGCCTCTGTTGGGTTTGGGTATGCTGCCTGAACGCATCCATTGGATGCACAGCTTCCCCATGCTATTATGGCCTTAGCACCTTCCGCGGCCTCAATCAAAAGGTCTTTGGCAGACCTACCGGCAATACAACAATAATTGCCATCGTCGCCAAGCGGAACGGAACCTTCAACGCAAAGGATATATTCCCCTTTGTATTTCTCCATTGTAGCATGTTTGGCAGCTTCAGCTTGATGCCCGGACGCGGCCATTAAGGTCAAGGTGTAATCCAATGAAATTTTGTCCAGAATGATATCGGAAACAATTGGGTGGTCCGATCTAATGAACGATTCACTGCAGCAGGTACATTCTTGATAATGTTCCCAGATGACAGGGATTCGGTACGTGTTTTCCAAGGATTTGGCCACCTGGCCGATCATCGAAGTTTCTAAGCCCATATAAGCAGCGATATAGGTAGCAAACTTCATAAAGTCCCTTCTGCTATATCCCTGTTTTATAATGCTTTCATAATAGGTTTCTTTTACTGATTTTTCTGTTGCCATGGCCCAATTATTTAAACCTAAGTATTCTTTTTAAAGGGTTTAACACTAAAAGTACCTAATTATCAATGCCTTGGAAATGACAAATATCATGTTGTTGAAAATCAATTTTGAATAATATTGTGTCTTATGTTGCTAATTGTCAACAAACAAAAGAGAGTCGTATGCATGAGCTTTCGGTAGCAATGGGAATTGTAAAAATCGCCGAGGATGAAACCAAAAAGGCCAAGGCTGAAAAGGTGACGTTAATCGAACTCGAAATAGGAAAACTTGCCGGTGTCGAGTTTGAATCGTTGGATTTTGTATGGCCTGCCGCGGTTAAAAATACAGTTCTTGAAAATGCCGAACGAAAAATTGACGTTAAAGTGGGCTTGGGTAAATGTGCGGATTGTGATTCGGTTTTTGAAGTTGAGCATTTTTACGATTCGTGCCCTACATGTGGCAGCAATTTAAAAGGAATAATACAAGGCAAAGAGTTAAGAGTAAAGGCTCTTGAGGTAGTTTAAATTAAAAGGATATAGTTATGTGCGGAACCTGTGGATGTGGAAGCGAAGAAAATGGGCCAAAAATATTGACCCCAACGATTGCCAAAGAAAATCATGACCATATGCACGGTCATACCCATGATCACCATCATCATAATGGTCATCACCATCACCATCACCATCATCATGACCATTCACATGATCATGATCACCATCAAAAAACGGTTTTGGAAGTGGAGCGTGACATCTTGCAGCAAAATGAAATCATGGCGGCAAGAAACAGGGGTTATTTTGATGCCAAGGATGTATTTGCCCTTAACCTGGTCAGTTCACCTGGTTCTGGTAAAACCTCTATTTTGGAGCGAACCTTGAAGGATTTAAAGGATAAAATTCCATTCTATGTAATTGAGGGGGATCAGCAGACCTTAAATGATGCTAATCGTATAGCAGCCTTGGATGTTCCCGTGATTCAAATAAATACAGGAAAAGGATGTCATTTGGAAAGTGATATGATTCATGATGCTGTAAAGAAATTGAGCATTAAAAACGATTCGGTCTTGATGATTGAAAATGTAGGGAATCTCGTTTGCCCATCCATGTTCAATTTGGGAGAGCATAAACGCGTGGTTATCGTGAGCACTACCGAAGGCGACGATAAACCTATCAAGTATCCCGATATGTTCCATACCTCCGACATCTGTATCATCAATAAAATTGACCTTGCGCCTTATTTGGATACCAACATTGAAGAGTTAAAAAAGAATGCCCTCCAAGTGAATCCGAATTTGGAGTTCTTTGAGGTTTCTGCTACGAAAGGGACAGGTATGGAAGCATGGTACGATTGGTTGGATAAAAATATGAAACTGATTCCGGAGAATTAATAAAATAAAGAAGGATGTGTTTGGCAATACCCGGGAAATTATTGGAAATAACAGCTTCGCTTGACGAGACCTTCCGAATGGGAAAGGTTTCTTTCGGAGGTGTAAAGAAAGATGTTAGCCTTGCTTTGGTACCAGAAGCAAAGGTGGACGATTATGTGATGGTACATGTGGGTGCCGCCATAAGTGTGGTCGATGAAGAAGAGGCAAAAAAGACATTTGAAGTGCTCTCGCAATTGGGAGAGCTGGACGATTTGAACCAACTACCGGAAAGTTCCGGTTAATTACACAATAAGGTGCCATATTTTGAACTTAAAAAGGACGATAAGAGTTTCCCGCCTGCCTATTTTGCAGATATAGAAGGATTGTTGGCCGTTGGTGGCACCATGTCCGTTGAACGTTTGCTCTTGGCATATAACAGCGGAATTTTTTATTGGCACTACCCCCTCAAACATATCAAATGGTGGTCGCCAGACCCTAGGGTTGTGGTAAAGCCAGCAAGTTTTGAAATAAACGAATCGCGATGGGAATCTTTAAACAAGGAGTTCACGGTAACGACCGATTCGGATTTTGAACAAGTCCTGCGTGGCTGTCAGCAGGTATACAATGTTGATGGTCAAATGGACAATAGATGGTTGACAGAGCGTATGGTGCGAATATTTTTGGAGTTGCGCTCAAAAGGACTTGCCCATTCCGTTGAGGTATGGAGAGATGGAGGACTTGTAGGGGGACTATTTGGTGTGGCCATCGGAAAACTGTTTTTTGGAGAATATTTGTTTTCGACTATGGAAGGTGCCGATGAGCTTGCCGTATTACACTTGATCACTAAACTGAAGAATCAAAATTATAGGTTGTTGGACATGCAAAAAGCGACGTTTTTCTTTCCAGGTATCGAATATGACGAAATACCAAGATTGGAATATGTGGATATCTGCAAAGAGAATGCTTTGGAATACAAAGATGTCCCCACTGAATTTTAACTAAAACCTTACAGTTATGAGACTTTCCTTTGCAGAACAGATACAAAACGCCAATGTGCTTTTACACGAAAATGAAGTTGAAAAGTCCATTGAAAATTATCAAGAAGCATTGTCGGTTGCTACGACTCCGGAACAAAAATTACATTTGTACAGCGTACTGGGAAGATTGTACCAAAGAACAAAAAATCCTGTGTTGTCCATTGAGGCCTTTGAAAATGCATTGGGTTTGATGGAGTGGAACGACCAACTCGGAACTCCGATTGATAGGGCATCCATTTTAAACAATATTGCAGCCATACAATCGGAAATGGATAAGGCAAAGGCCATTGACCATTATAAGAAAGCTCTTTCCATTTATGCCGAAATTGTGCAAAACGGGGAATCGGATTATGGTCCGCATTTGGCAAATACCCAATTTGCCCTGGCAGAGGTATTTGCTAAGAAGAAAGATTACTATTTCGCTAAAAAATATTACAAAGAGGCGATCAAAATATATGAAGGTCTGAAGAATCCCGAGTATTTGAAATTACGCGCCAGTGCACATTATCAATTGGGCAATATTTATACGGAGGAGTTTAACCTATTTGATGCCAAAGTACATTATACGAAGGCGCAGATCCTTTTTGAAAACTTAATAGAGGATGGGGACGATGCTTTAAAGCCTTATTTGGCTGCCGTACTCAATAATTTAGCGGTTACGTTAAATTCGATGGAGGAACCTCAAAAGGCTTTACAATTTTATGGCATGGCGCTAAAAGCATATCAGGAATTGTCGGACCTTAATTTTGATATCTTTCAACCATACGTAGCTTCCACTTTTAATAGCCTGGGAATTGTTCATTCCGAAATGGAGGATTTTGATAAGGCCATTCAAAACATTGGTCAAGCTGTAGATAGATATAATGAGCTGGCGGATGCCAAACCTCAGGAGTACACACATTATTTGGCCACGGGTTTACACAATTTGGGCTTGTTCCATTTTGAACTCAGAAACTATGACAAGGCTGCGGACTATTTTGGTCAGGCATTGGAAATCAGAAAAGAACTGGCAGCGAAACAACCCGAGGATTTTGATGCTGACTTTTGTGCGACTGCGTTGAATTTGGTCGAACTCTATCAATCCGAGTTGGAAAACAAGGTGGATTTCACTTTCAAGACTAGGGCTTTGGAGCTGCTGGCCGATGTAGAGAAACGTTTGGGAAAATATGGCGACAATTTACCGGTCATCAAGAACATGAAAACCGACCTCCAACATTATTTGGATTACTTTACCGGAATCAATGAGGAACATTTGTCCGTGCACCACGTTTTGCGAAAGGTCAATAATCTAAAAGAGGAGATAGACGAAACCATTTATCCTTCCGAGAAAATGGTCTTTCAACAAGAAATTATGAATCTACTCGAAGATAATTTCAACAAGTACCCCACCATTGACCGTCTTAAGTTTGAACTTGCCCTGGCCCATGTGAATATGAGTTGGCTTCAATTAAGGCTGGAAGAGTTTGGGGATGCGGAGGAAACCATACTTAAGGCACCAATTCTTGAAAGTCCGCTGCTTTCTTTGAGCTGTAATTTGGCACACAGTTATCTTTTGAGAGATGACATGGATAAGGCTATGGCGCTGTATGCGGAACTTTCTGAAAAAGTGAACGATCTGAATGAAAGTTATATGGAAATCATTTTAAAGGATTTTGAAACTTTAAGGAGGGACGGAATCGACCATGCTGGTTTCAAAATAGTAGCGGAGCGTTTTAAATAACCCAAAGGAATAAAATAAAAACTGACCAAAAAGTGTTGCTGTTTGTTTAGAACAGTTTGGCACCTTTTGGTCAGTTCCCGTTAAATATAAAAAAGGTATTGTTTGTCGATACTCTTAGATGAACAGCAATTGGGTTCCATCTTGGTCTGCCCTACTGTAAAAATCTCCAATGGTAAGGATACCGTCCAAATCATCGATAAGATCATCTTCTTCTAAATGGAACATGTCAACTGCCAATTTACATGCCCAGAGTTTACATCCGGAGTCCGATAGGATTTCCAAGAACTCGCCTACCGGTGGCATGTCCAATTTGTCCATTTCTTTCTTCATCATTTTAGAAGCCATGGCTTCAACACCTGGTAGTCCACCCAACATGGTGGGCATATGCATGGCCGGGTTACCGACGGTTGCAACGTGCAAGTGCTCCAGTTTTTTCTTTTGAATGGCTTCCAATCCAAAGAATGTAAAGAATATTTCAGATTCTATGCCTTCCATTCGTGCTCCATTGGCCATCACAAATGCTGCATACACATTTTCGAGTGTGGCTTTGGAAAGTATAAAAAGCATTTTTTTAACTTTTGTATCGCTCATAATCTTAAGTTTGATTTTGTTCTTAAATCAGATTAATTGAACCTATATCTGTAATTAAATACAGCTTTTTGGTTTTGGAATTCCTGCGATCATGGTCGCTTTTTTCAATGGTCCACCGGGGAAAAGTGCGTAGAACTCCTTAATGTTGATGACACCACTTTTTTTGATACCTCTAATGGATAGTGGCTCTTCATTTTTATATTTCTCCTGGATGTAATCTATGATTTCCCAGTGCTTATCGGTCATTTCTATACCTTGTTCTTTTGCTATCTCTTCGCCAACTTCTTTGGTCCATTGAGAAAAATCGGTTAGATATCCTTCTTGATCCACTGAAATTGTTGCTTGTCCTATTGTCTTGTCCATTTTTTTAGTATTTAGGTTTAATAATTATGCTTCTGTTTCTTCAAAATGTTTTCCTTTTTCGCTCATGGTTGCAGAGACGAAAGGAATATGGATTCCTTTGATTAACATGTTCCAGTAGATCCATCTAAAGGCCATTTTTCCCATGTGGTTTGTCCTACTTTCCTTAAGAAGGTTCAATGGTCCAACTCCAGGGAATGGGAACGTTCCTTCTACTGGTTCATGCGTATAGTTAAAGTCAATCAAAAGTGCTTTTCCGTTTCCTGTTTCAATAAAGCAGTTGGCGTGTCCGTCGAACTCTTCTTTAAGAGGTTCACCATTGATGTACCTTAAAATGTTCTCTGTCAATATTTCGGCTTCGAAGTGTGCTACAGAACCGGCTTTGGAAGCAGGTAAGTTGGTAGCATCACCGATTGCAAAAATGTTTTCATGATCATCGGTTTGTAAAGTAGCTTTATTGGTGGGCACATAATTTAAATCATCACCCATTCCTGAACGTTCTATTAAGGCATCCCCCATATTTGTGGGTATGGTTACCAAGATGTCGTAAGGCACTTCGGTTTCTGCATAATCGATAATCTTGTTGTTTTCGTAATCGACACGTTCAATATTGAAATCGGTGACTTCCTTGATTCCTTTATCCGTTAACAAGTGATGCAGTGCTTTCGTAGCTTTTGGTTTGGTAAATGCACCGCCTAATGGAGTTACGAAGGTAATGTCCACTTTGTCACGCATTCCTTTGTGCTTAAAAAAGGAATCTGCCAAGAAAGCGAACTCTAAAGGAGCAACCGGACATTTGATGGGCATTTCGGTGATGTGTACCACCAATTTACCACCTTCCCATTCGCGGAATTTGTCGCGTAATGCCTTGGAACCCTCAAAGGTATAAAAGTCAAATATGCTTTTATGCCATTCGGGGCCTTTCATGCCCTCTACTTCTTCAGGGGCAATTTTAGTCCCGGTAGCGATAATCAAGATATCGTATGCGAGTTCGGTACCATTTTCGAGCAAAACTTTATTATCCTCAGGTTGGATCAGCTCAATTTTTTCGTTGATATAATTGACTCCTTTTGGAATAAACTTGGCTCCTTTTTTCTTTACTTGTTTGGTAGTATAAATATCAAAAGGGAGAAACAAAAAACCAGGTTGATAGTAGTGGGTTTTGTATTGATCCACCACTGTAATCTGCCATTCATTTTTTGGAAGCTTGGATACAAGATGGTTGGACATCATTGTTCCGGCTGTCCCCGCTCCTAATATGACTAAATTTTTCATGATTTTTAGATTGAGTGATTTACTACGGTAAAAGTAGGCAAAGGTTAAATTCACAAATATGACAATTGTCAGTTTCTAACTTTTTCTTGTGTAACAAAAGTTACATAAGTGATTGTTTTTTAATGATATAGTAAAAATAAATTGAGCAATGGCAACACCTTCGGAGCGTTGTTCCGTATTTTAAAATCGCGTTGATTTTGGTCTGAAATGTTTGGGAAAATGGTGAAAAACGAAATATTGGGAGCTGTGTGTGGTTCAATCAAAGAACCATGGAAATACTAACATATCGTCACATCAAACAAATAGCCAACAAATACTTTTGGGAGTTGATCTGTGACAATGCATTTAAAAATTCATTCTACTCTAGAGTTACTTGATTTGGTGGTTTTAAAAAGGCGATAGACAAAAAGAATAAAACCAATTTGCTTTCAAAAGATTTAAACTTTAAACCGAATCGTGAAGATAGTCCCTTGGTCAACTTGACTATCTAACTCAATACTCCCTCCAAGACTAGTAATTTGTTCATGGACCAAATATAGGCCGACCCCTTTACTATCTTCATTGCCATGGAACTTCTCGTTCAACTTGAAAATAAGGCCACCTACTTTCTTCATGTCAAAGCCACGTCCATTGTCACTATAGATAAGTTTTTTTTCTCCATTTTCTTGAACTGTGGTTATTGTGATTTCAGGTGGAATACTTGGTCTGGCGTATTTAATGGAATTAGTGATCAAATTCAAAAAGATACTTTCCATGTAAATATCCTTGAAGTTTACGGTTTTCAGAGCGCAAAAGTCTATGTGGAATTTAACACTTGCCCTTTCAATCAGTGAGCTTATGGAGTTCTGGACCTTATTAAAAACATTCTGAAAATCTACCTCTTCCAATTCAATATCCAGAACGTCCCCTTCCTTATAAGAGTCGATATGGGTATTCATGGAATCCTTCAATCCTTCGGCGGATAATTGTATAAGGCTGAGTATTTCCTTAGTGTCCGCATCATCTATTTTGCTCAAGTCTATTAAATTGACCAAGGACATGATATTGTTCAATGGTGACCTAAGGTCATGCGCGGTGCTGTAGTTTTGCTGTTTAAGCTTTTTATTTACCTTGGAAAGTTGACTTAAATGCGATATCCGTTCTTTTTCTAGGTTTTTAGTGTGTGTGATATCTTTGGCTATGGCATAGATCAATCTTTCATTTTCCTGGGGTATGGATGTCCAATGCAGCCAGATAATGCTCCCGGACTTACTTAGGTATCTATTTTCGAAATTCACTAGCGGAACATTCCTCTTTAGTGCTTCCCTAAAAGCAGCTGTACGCTCTTGGTCTTCAGGATAAATAAATTCAGAAATCAATTTTGACTTCAATTCCTCTTCGCAATACCCCAAAAGGTTTATAAAAGCCGGATTTATTTTTACAAAATACCCCTCATAATCTGCAATGCAGAGACAATCCATGGATTGTTCAAAAAAGGGTTCTAATCGGGAGTTCATTTTTTTTAGGCTATGACATTTATAATTTCACCTCCCTTGGCTGGAAAATAAGTTCTCTTCAAAAGAAACAATTAGTGGTCGGTATTCTTTATCAAATCTATTATAATTCTATAACAATAATACATTTAAGTATACCTAGTTAATGTATAAAGTAACGGAAATGGCAGCCAGTTATTTTAAAGTTGAAGGTGAGATGATAGAACATCATTTTTCTAAGGAGATGTCTATTTGGTAACTTTTTATTTGATTTTAAATGATATTATTTGATACTGGTAAAAATGAAAAAACCTGTAAATCAGTAATATACAGGTTTAATGTTTTGTTTTGATGGTGTTTTAGTGGAGCCGGAGGGATTCGAACCCTCGTCCAAACAAGCAATAACCATGCCTTCTACATGCTTAGTATCTGCTTGATTTTCGTTGCATACCTGACCAGATACGGCCTAATATACACTTATCTTCTTTAGGTTTTAGAGGTGTCGCCAAAGCGAACGGACACCCTTGTGTTGACTTTTTTGGTGCTCCTAAACGAATCGCCGTCAACAAGGGCTATTCAGGAACATCTCGCTTCCCTACCTAGTAGGGACGAGGCAAATCCTACTATAATTCAGATTATGCGGCAAGAGCGTAATTATTTTCGCCAATTAAAAGTGTGAAACATGAGATTTACGAGCTGTATCCCAGCGCTCGGCATGCTTACATCGCCATTGGTCTTGCTGTCAAAACCGGTCGGCCCCGTAATGAGATAGCAAATTTTTAATTTGCGTAATCGAATTACGTCCCGAACTTGTTTCGGGACCTCATCCTACTCACTTTTTTATCAAAGAACTTGGCCTGCACTGAGCGCAGTCGAAGTGTGGGCGTTACCGAAATCTTGCTTTGCAACATTTCGGTCGGGCTATCGGCCGTACAAGGTACCTGCCTCTATTCCTAACGCGGTCGGCAAAGGTAACGCATATCCATCAAACAATAAAAAGTTTGCTTACCCTGCCTATTACCCTTATTTTGGTCAACAATTATACCAAAATAATCTATGAAGTTCGGAATCATCAGAGAACGCAAAAATCCGCCCGATCGCAGAGTGGTACTGTCACCAGAGGAATGTCAAAATGTCCTATCCAAATTTCCAAAAGCTGAAATTTTAGTGGAATCGTCCCCCATTCGGGTTTTTTCCGATAAGGAGTATGCGGAAAAGGGTCTGCCAGTGGTGGAGCATATGGAAACTTGCGAAGTGCTGCTCGGGGTCAAGGAAGTTCCCATCGAGGTATTGATTCCCAATAAGAAATATTTTTTCTTTTCACACACCATAAAAAAGCAACCCTATAATCGCGAGCTGCTTCGTGCAATTTTGGACAAGAATATAGAATTGTACGATCACGAGGTCATTACAAATGCCAAGGGTGCCCGTTTGGTTGCTTTTGGTCGATATGCAGGGATTGTTGGCGCCTATAACGGTTTTAGGGCGTATGGATTAAAGTACAATTTGTACAAAATGCCAAAGGCAGAGTCGTTATTGGATCAGCAAGCACTCATTGCCGAACTAAAAAAGATACAATTGCCCAATATTAAAATATTGCTCACGGGAAAAGGCAGAGTAGGTAATGGTGCCAAAGAAATGCTCGATGCCATGGGATTGGAACAAGTTGGCGTCGAAGAATACTTAAAAGAAGATTTCAATAATCCTGTATATTGTCAGATAGATGCTTCGGAATACAATAAACGCAAAGATGGAGTGCGTGGAAACAAAGCTGATTTTTTTCAAAACCCCGAGGCCTATAAGTCCGACTTTTTCCGTTTCGTCAGAGTGACTGATTTTTATATTGCAGGACATTTTTATGGAGATGGCGCTCCTTATCTTTATACTCGAAAAGATGCCAAGCAACCTGACTTCAACATAAAGGTGGTGGCCGATATCAGTTGCGATATTGATGGTCCTGTGGCCACTACCATTAGACCATCTACCATTGCCGACCCTATTTATGGTTATGATCCAGTATCCGAAAAGGAAATTGATTTTAAAGCAGAAAATGCCATCGCAGTAATGGCCGTGGACAATCTGCCTTGCGAATTACCCAGGGATGCAAGCATTGGTTTCGGAGAGGCCTTTTCCAAGCATGTGATTCCCTCATTCTTTAACAACGATAAGGATGGTGTGCTCGATAGGGCCCGGATGACTCAAAATGGTAAATTGACGACAAGGTACGCTTACCTTCAGGACTACGTCGACGGCAAAGAATGACCATCCAACCAAAAACAATGGTAAAAGGTTGGTAATGTGTTGTTTTTTAGTATATTGTATATCCTAATTCTCAAAAGCCAGTGAAGTTCAATTGGGTGTTTTCTGGAGATGACAATCCAGCAATGCAACGAACCTGTATCGATTTGGAATACAGTTTAAGGCCAAGGATTATGCGGTTCCTGTTGTCCCGATTGGATGTGGATACTGACTTTTCCACTTTCCATTTTGATGTCAACGTAGATAAAAAGTGGGTGACTATCTCCGACAAGACCCCAAAAAAATATATTCGAAAAATATTGCCTGACTTTGATCAGGCCATCAACGGCACATCCTTTTCTTCGGTGGCCTAAATAGTCTATTCTTCCAATCTAATGTTCCAGGTAATAATGGGATGCTCGTTTGGAGCAATGTAGGCACCCAATGCCTTTAATTTAATGGGCAGGTCCACTATTTTTTCAAGGGTTTTTATTTGTAGTGTTTTAGTGCCACCGGCAGGTATAGTGAAAACTGGGGAACTGGAATAGAAGGTGTAGGGCATTTGATTTTCAAAGATCAGGTCACTACTGGTAACGTTGCGTAAAGTCACCTCCAGAATTGTGGTGTTGTCAATGTATTTCGCCTTTTCAAATTTTACCGAAGCATTGAGCAACGGTACCAGATTTTCCGTTTTTCCCACTAACAATGAATTAAAAACTGCGACAGTCCTTCCGGCAAATAACGCTTCTTTAAGGGATTCCACAGTTCTCTCCTTTGCAAAGACAAGTGTGATTGGGCGCGTGTGTCCTTTTTCCACGTAATCCCAATCAATAAGGCCATGTATATCGCTTGTACCCATAATGGTCAGGTTGTTATCAAGGGCCAGCCCCAAGGATTCTTCTGAATAATCGCCAGTATTGATTACCTCGATTCCATGCAATTCCCCATTTTTGATTCGCTCTTTTTGAAAATCGCTCAAAACCGGATTACCCTTTGGTGATTGGGCATACCAAGCAGGGTGGTTCCAGAACACAAAGGCGCCTTGTTTTTTTGCTTCAGTAAAGGAACTCTGTGCGTCCTCTACCAAAAGTTGATTGGCATCCTTAATAAAAATGGCATTGTTATGCCCAACTGGAGCTTGGCGCGTTATTTCTGATCCATGAACAAGAATTAGGTCATGGTCTTTGGCTTCTTTCAAGGCAATCTCATACGAACGGTTTCTATCAGGATGCGGAATATCTTCTTTGTGCGGTTGGTACTCAATATGCTCGGTTAGCGAAATTACATCCAAATTATCACGTAATGCTTCCATCACCCGAATGTTCGGCCAAACATTTCCATCAGAGAAAACGGTATGTTGGTGCAAATCGGTTTTTAAAGTGGTGTATCCTGGAATATTCGGAAATTCAAGTGCTCTCGAACTTTGGTGTGAATGCTCTTGGGCAACGAGAAACGAAACTGTAAATAAAGCAATGAATAATGGTTGGAATTTCATGATGATGGTTTTATCAAAACTATGAAACCTTTGATTGTGTTTCAATCCTTGGCATCACATTTTACAAACTGTTAACCTGAAGATAAAGTAGTTGGGAAAAAGGGGAGCAATTTGCATTTGTCGCAAATCACAATTAATAAATATTTAAGTATAAAAATGAGGAGGTAACACAAATTCCTTGTTAGGTTTGTCAGCTTAAAACCTCGTTACCTTGCACATTGATTTGATTATAGCGGCATTGTGGAGCTTATCGCCATTTGGCGAGGCCAAAGTGGGCATTCCCTATGGGATGTACCAAGGGGTGAACGAATATCTGGTTTTTGCGGTGTGTTTTTGCGCCAATGTGTTGGTATTTCCAATGATGATGTTCTTTTTGGAGTACGTTAACCGCCACCTGATCAAATGGCGTTTCTACAAAAAATCCGCTGTGTTTGTTGGGCAAAGAGCAAAAAAAGGGTCCGGTAAAAAAATTCAGCGCTTCGGGTTTTTGGGCATTGTACTTTTTGTAATGATTCCGCTTCCGGGTACGGGAGTCTATGCGGGAAGCATTGCCGCCTACCTTTTTAAAATGAAAAAACGAAAGGCCTTTGCTGCCAACACTATCGGTATTTTCTTTTCCTCAGTCATTATTTGGGTGGCTACTTTAATGTCCATGGAAGGGGTGTAGCAGATAGTTTTTTCAATTTTTACCGATGTTAAGGTTGGATTTATTTATTTTGCTTACCTGATCGCTAACCTTAAAAAATTTCTATGGCTTCCGGTTTTTTTGCTGTTTTGGATGATATTTCCGCATTGATGGACGATGTGGCAACCATGAGTAAGATCGCAACAAAGAAAACAGCGGGCATTTTGGGCGATGATTTGGCGGTGAATGCAGAAAAGGCGACCGGTTTTTTATCAAGCCGCGAAATCCCGGTTTTATGGGCCATCACTAAAGGATCATTTCTGAACAAGTTGATCATTCTTCCCATTGCATTTTTATTGAGTGCTTATTTGCCTGTTGCCATTACGGTTATTTTGATTTTGGGAGGGGTGTATTTGGCCTACGAAGGTGCAGAGAAAGTGTACGAATATATTTTTCACCGAAAAGGGGAAGAGCATTCGAAAGACCCAATTGATATTCCCGAGGAAGAGTTGCCAGAACTTGAAAAGAAAAAAATAAAGCAGGCGATAATTACAGACTTTATCTTGTCCGTTGAGATTGTCATTATCGCATTGAGTACGGTAGTGAATGAGTCTTTGACCATTCAGATAGTAACGGTTTCGGTAGTGGCGTTATTGGCGACTGTCGGAGTCTACGGTATTGTAGCGTTGATCGTTCGTATGGATGATTACGGTTACAGGCTCATTAATATGAATGAGGAGCATAACAGTTTTTCCGATCAGGTTGGAAGAGTTTTGGTAAATGCCCTTCCTAAAATTATAAAAGCGCTGTCCATTGTTGGAACTTTGGCTCTATTATTGGTTTCAGGTGGTATTTTCAACCATAATATCGAATTTTTCCACCATTTGTTCCCGGGCCTGCCTACACTGCTCAAGGATTTTATTTTTGGATTGGTAATTGGTTTTGTTGCACTTCTGTTAATGAAGTTGGTCAAAAAACTATTTAAGCGTAAATAATCAGTAAGCTGTTTCATGAACCCCGCCGAGGATTACATCATCAATCAAGAAGAACCTTTTAAAAGCATACTGCTGCAACTACAGGTTTTGGTGGAGACCTCGGTTCCCCACTTGGAACTGAAATATAAATACCGACTGCCATTCTATTACCTGAACGGAAAACCTTTTTGCTATTTCAACGTTTCCCGAAAAAAGGGGTACGTGGATGTTGGCTTTTGGAGTTCGGCACACCTCAGTGTTCATTTGGATAAAATGATAACCGAGGGCAGAAAGGTCATGCGTTCGCTCCGTTACCATACCTTGGATGATATTGATGCCGAAGTTTTTGTGGCTGTCATCAAAGATGCAGAATCCGTTAACCATAAGGGATTTTGGAAATAATCAACCTTTGGTTGGAGCAAGTTCTGACCTTTTTGTCTTTAGTTTAAAGAAAGCAATCCAAAGCGATACAATGCCCAAAATCAACCAGAGCAAATCCACTAAAAGGATGTGCTGATACCCATTTTGATACGCTGCCAATACCCAATTGCCCGTAGCAATTCCATTTGCAACCGGAACCGACAATCCTAAAATACCGCCAGAAATCAATGTCCATTTATTGGTAAAGGCAATATCCTTTTTAAGGATAAAGAATATGGTAGCCACCAACCAAATCGAAAAATACGTCTGGTAGAGAAAGCCCATGTTTACGGTTGGTGCAAACTTTACAATTATAAATTCCAAAGCTGTTACAGGAAGCATGCTCAAGCAAATGGACATATAAATATTGGCTACTTTTTGGTTGAACTTTCGGCGTTTTTCCGGAATGTTTTTTTTGTCCCTGGCCACAAGCCAGATCATAATCCCAGATATAATCACAAAACAGGAAACCAATCCGAGGATAAAGGAGATCACGCGTAACCCATAGCCGCCGTAATCGCCAAAATGAAGACGGAACATCATGTTTTTTACACCATCCAAATAGGAAGTTGGGGCAATCGGTACTTTTTCCTTTGCTATGGAATCATCGGCAATTTTGTAGATACGGTAGCCCAAACCATTAAGTTTGGTGTCGTAGCCCAGATAACCACTAATGGCGGCGTGCATGTTTTGGTCGCCGTAGTTGAAAATGTGCGTCTCCGTAACCCCGAAATCGCCCCATTCTTCTTTCATTTCCTGGACATATTGGTCCAAGTTGATATTGTTTTCCAATTTTTGATTCTGGAATTCGTATACGGGATGGTTGTACTCCAAATCTTCGTACAATTGGTTTTGATCACCATCATACAATCCCATCACCATGGGAAGCACTAAAATACCTTTCAGTAAAAAGAAAGCTCCTGTGACGGCATATACAAACTGAAATGGAAATCCAATCACACCAAGGGCGGTATGGGCATCCGTCCAAATGGTTTTGAGTTTGGCCCATGGCCTGAAGGTATAAAAATTGGAAACGATTTTGTTCCAATGCACCAAGATTCCCGTAATGATCGCAAAAAGGAAAAAGAAGGCCACAAACCCCGCCAAAGTCCGGCCGTAAGGGTAGGGGATTTGGTCTAAAAAGTGAAGTCGGTACAAGAATTCCCCCAAATGATAATTGCTTGCATAATCAGCCGTTTTGGTTTTGGATTCCGGGTCCAAATAGAAAAATATAGGTGCTTTGTCCTCCTCCGAAGCCAATGAATCTTTCGAAGCCCCCAAGTTGACGGAAATGCTTCTTTCGTTGTAGTAATGCCTTAGTTCCACATCCCGGCCGAACAAATTGTACTCTTTGGAAAGGTCGTTTAGGTGACCATCCAAACTTCCCGGCAATGCCTCTTCCTGACTTACGGAATGTCCACGCTGCCAATTGGCGATTTCATCCCTGAAAAAAGAGAAAGATCCTGTGAAGAAAATAACGTAGAGTGCTACACTTATCACAATACCACTTACGGTATGTGTATGGAACAAAATATTGTAAATACGGTTTCCCATAATTTAAACAAGTGGGTTGGTTTGGTTTCCAAAATAAAATATGACAAAGAGCGATAGGCTGACCAAAAGGTAAATGCCCCAGACTTTCCAGCCGTTTTTGCCCAAAAAGGCAACTACCATTAAAATGGCCCATAGGATAAATGCTGAAAAAGTACTGGTAATGATCACTGCTACATGATTGAACCAACTGGCCAAGGCCATGTGAAACAATACGGCCACAAGAAGACCGCCAAAAATGGCAGCGGTAATTTTAGCAAATCGTTGCGAGGGTGATGGGTTCAAATATTTTTTATTGGCTGGCATAGATTAAAACAAAAAGGTTTCAAAAAGGATGAAGCACAAAAAAAGAATGCCTAAAAAGCTGTAGTTCAATAATCTTAATGGAGCAAGAAGAATCACTAAACTGGCAACTGTCATCAAAAGGATAAAAAAACTGAACGTCCCCGAACCAAGGCCCCAGTAGTAGCAGCTAAGCCCCAATGATAAAATCACTAAGGCCAAACTGGTTAATTGAGCTATTTTTTTATGTTCGCCAGTCCATTTCTCCAAGCCCAACACGCCAACAGCAACCATCTTTTTGGAGGTGCTGTAAAGCAGATAAAAGGCAACAAATGTGAGGAATGAAATTAGGGTCACCATGGCTTATCGTTTTATACAATACGTGGCACAATGCCAAATAAATTCATAATCCTCACCATTGTAAGTGCCGGGCATTTCTTCCTTGGTAGTGGTCTCCACAATATACTGTGTGTCCCAAGGCAAGGCAAAGGAAACCTCTCCATTATCGTCGGTGTACAAGGTTTTGGACCATAGGTCGGAAACATAGACTTTAAGTTCGTTTTTGGCGATGGGCTCGCCTTTGTACAATACTTGAAGTTTGATTTCCTCCCCGTCGTTTTCCAACTGCTTTACCACAATTCCATCAGGATTGGCAGTTTTTGTATCGCCATCGGTTTCTACCTGAACTTTTGCAGTGGAATGATAATGTGTCTTGAAAATTCCAAAGTCATATTGGGTATAATCAATCACATCGATTTCATTGTTGTTCAAAGCGATGGTATACACACCTTTTTGAGATGGTGTAAAGCTTGCCAAATAATGGTCTTCCTTGGCTTTTTTACCTAACTCGGTCTTTGTGCCATCTGGAGCAATTACCCAAAGGGTAAACTTGGAAACCAATGGAAAAGCTTCGCCCTCCACTTTTTCAATTACACCATAGGTGTATTCTCCATAATGCACACGAACTTCCTGTGTTTGACCCAAGGCCCCTGTACCGTTGGTCTCGATCCACAGATAGTGCGCTGAGGCCGACAGTACGGGCAGGGTAATGAGCAATAATGTTGCTATGAGTTTTTTCATTTTGTCGTCTTAGAATTTATAAGTGAAATTGGCAGAAAGACTTCTCAAGTTCTGAGGGCTGATGGTTGACCAGCCTTTGTAGTAGTCCTTGTTGGCAATATTGTCCAACTTCAAAGTGATTCTGAAGTCTCTGGCATCATAAAAAGCTGATGCATTAAGAATGGTGTACTCGTCAATGGCAAACGTTCCGTTGGATCTATTGAAGATTTTGTTCTCGCTGGCGTAGTTACCTCCGAATCCAAGTCCAAAGTTTTCCAAGGTACCTTGAGTAAATCTGTAGCTTGCCCAAACGTTGGCCAAGTTCATGGGCCCCGCACTCTCAGGTCTAAAACCGGTAAAGCTGTCAGCGCCTTCTACCAACTTACTGTCGTTATAGCTGTAGCCCGCAATAATGTTCAGCCCGTCAACTGGAGAGGCGATGATACTCGCTTCAAACCCCTTACTGGTCTGTTCGCCATCTTGGGTGTAGAAATAGTTGTTAGCATCGGTATCGATTCGCTGTGCCATATCGCTTACGGTAATGTTGTAGTAGCTTAAAGTGGCAGAAAGCTTGTCGTTGAACAGGTTCAATTTTGTACCTACCTCGAACTGGTTGGCGTGCTCTGGATTCAAAGCTCTCACGGAAGTGTTTCCATTGGATAGTTCGGTCACGGGAGCCACATTGCTGAATCCGTTCATGTAGTTGGCAAACACGGATACTTTATTCAAAATGGGTTGGTACACCAAACCGAATTTTGGTGAAAATGCGGTCTGATTGTATCCATCGTTGGAAAAACGGTCTACGCGCAAACTTGCCATTGCGGACAATTCCGGTAATAGATTAATCACGTTGGAGGCATAGGCACTGAAAATTTCTTGCTCAGCCTCACTGAATTGTGCTCCTGGATTGGCCAAGGTAGCGATTCCTGCATCTGCTCCAGCTTGTGTCAAAACACCGGAGTCGTACAAACCGGTTCCCATTGGGGTTCCAAAGTAATCTTGTAGGGCAGGAGCAACAGCTTGGAACTCATTGGGGTTTTGACCTACATAAATAAAGCCTTGGTTTCCGTAGCCCGTGCTATTGTTAATGGTTCTGGTTTTGAGGTAATCCAATCCAATTACTAAGCGATTGCGCATGGTTCCAATATTAAAATCTCCGATAAAATTTTGTTGTATATCGGTTCCCAAGGTCTCAGAGTTTTGGTTGCTGGTGTAGCGGGCCAATATAATTCCGTCTTCAAGTGGAGCACCAGAAAGACCTTCTACCGTTGAGCTTACTTCGTACAGGTAGGAATAGTAGCCATCAGACTTTGCATTAGATCTAGATATTACGGTCTGTGAAGTCCAAGAATCGCTCAAAATGTAGTTCATCTGACCTTGAAGGCTGTAGGTTGGCGTGTCTATATACAAATCGTTACTGGTGTACGAACGTTTGAAATCGTAACCCAATTCATCCAAATTGGTCACACGAAGTGGCGAACCTCTATCTAGGAAGAGCATCGTTTGGTTAGTGCTTCTGCCGTTATAAAATTCGGTGTTGATGTTAAAAGAAAGTCTATCACTTGCCTGGAACGCCAATGAAGGTGCGAAGAAGAAGGATTTTCTAAATCCAGCATCTTGATAGCTATTTTGCGTGTGATAGGCGGTATTCACTCTAAGTGCAATATTGTTCTGGTTGCCCAAAGTAGTATTGACATCGGCGCTAACTCGGTTCAATCCATAACTTCCAGAAGTGTAGGAGATGTTTCCTCCGAATCCGTAGTATGGTTTTTTGGTATTGATGTTGATCAAACCACCGTAGGAAATTAAACTACTGCCATATAGCGTTCCCGATGGGCCTTTGATCACTTCGATGGATTCAATATTTGCTGGGTCTGGACTACCATTGGTCAAGCCGGGCAAGCCGTTTATCATTGTGGGTTGAACAGCAAATCCACGAAGGGAGAAATAACCTGCTCCGTCGTTTCCTCTACCTGTGGACTCCCATAGTTTATCGATTCCAGGGGCATTTTTAAGGGCGTCATCAAAATTGGTGATTACCTGGTCCTGCAACAACTCGGTGGAAATGGAATTGTAAACCTGTGGGTTTTCAATGTCCTTTAATGGCATTTTGGACACATAAACACTTGCTTTGCGAGCAAATTTGTTCACTTGGTTTCCTTCCACCACAACTTCATTAAGTTGTTCTTGACGCTCTACCAAAGATATAACCGGTACATTAGTGGTCTGATTGGCATAAATGGTTACGGTTTTATTCTGAGTGCCAAAACCTACCATTGAAAAAGTCAACGTATAGGAGCCAGGGGCAAGGTCGGATATTTCATAGTCCCCTGAATAATTTGTGTTTGTGCCTAAACTGGTATTGGAAACTGCAATATTAACATTGGCCAAAGGGTTGTTTCTTTGGTCTGTTACTTTTCCTGAGATGTTTCCTGATTGCGCTTGTGCTAAGGAATAAAAAGCCAAGCTCAGCATGAGTAGTATATGTTTCATTTTATTATTTTAAATTAGTCTAAATAAACATTTTGACAAATGTATAGGCCAATGGTTGTTTATCCAAAATATATTTAGACTAATTATAAATAATGATTTCAGGTATAATCCATCTACTTGTTAAACAGAGTGTTGTAAAGTAAATTTTAACAGTTTTATGCTGCTTAAAGAGAATTGATTGTGTTTCGGATAGCGGTTAAATCGGTAAGTAGTTTTTCCAATAAACTTAAATCCAACATGTTGGCACCATCACTTTTGGCATTGGCTGGATCAAAATGAGTCTCCATAAAAAGTCCGTCCACACCTGCTGCAATTCCTGCACGAGCCATTGTTCCAATCAAAGCAGGTCTACCGCCCGTAACCCCTGATGACTGATTTGGCTGTTGAAGCGAATGGGTAACATCGAGTATCACGGGAGCGTATTGTTTCATTGTGGGAACGCCACGAAAATCCACTATCATATCCTGATACCCGAACATAGTTCCACGGTCCGTGATCCATACTTGCTCATTTCCAGTATCGGTAACTTTGGTAACTGCATGTTGCATGCTTTCAGGGCTCATAAACTGCCCTTTCTTCAGGTTAACGACTTTTCCTGTTTCAGCAGCAGCAACGACCAAGTCGGTCTGTCTCACCAAAAAAGCAGGAATTTGAAGCACATCCACATACTCCGCTGCCATGGCGGCATCAGAAATTTCGTGGATATCGGTAACTGTTGGAACTTTAAAAGTTTCAGAGACTTTTCTCAAAATTTTCAGGGCTTTTTCATCACCAATCCCAGTAAAGGAATCAATACGGCTACGGTTGGCTTTTTTAAAACTTCCTTTAAAAACATAAGGAATGTTCAGCTTGTCCGTAATGGCAACGACCTTTTCCGCAATTCGCATGGCCATATCCTCGCCCTCTATGGCGCAAGGTCCTGCCAACAAGAAAAAGTTATCGCTGTCCGTATGTTTTATCTGTGGAATTTTAGTGATGTCCATTTCTTAAAGTTTGCACAAATATAGTATTAAACGATGGTATCCTTTTTAGATTTATCTAGATAAACCATCAACTATGAAGTACAGAATAATTTTGTTGACCCTCTGTTTGATTCCGTTGATTTCGGATGCTCAATGGCAAGAACGGGGAGGTACCTTTGATTTGGCTCATTTGGAGCGCCACCAGTTTAAATTGAATTTATTGAGCCCTGGATTTTCCTATGAATTGGGGATATTTAAAAACCAAAGTGTTTCCATTGATTTAGGTTTGGCCACTGCAACCTACGAGGAGGGCTATGTGTTTGGATTGGCGACCAACAACCGTTATAGATATTACCATAATTTCAATAGAAGGGATAGGTTGGGAAAGAACACTTCCGGTAATTCGGGAAACTATATCGCCGTGGCACAAGCTATCTTCTTTTCGCAGTTACGGATTTCCACAAATGTTGAAGGTCCGGATGATTTTAATTTGGGATTTTATGGCATGGTCTACGGTATTCAACGGACCTACGAAAAAGGCTTCAACTTTAATTTGGAAGTTGGTGCAGGATATTATCGAGGAGATGGTGTCCCCAACGGATATGGGCCGTTGATCAACTTTACATTTGGCTGGGTGGCTACTAAAAGAAAGAAGAAAGACCCATACTTGGATTAAATAAACGTATCAAAACATACTATTTTGTCGAAGTTAGGGTTATAATACTACCAAATTAACCTACAATGCGTCGCTTACTACTTTTGGCATTCCTGTCAGCAGGTCATTTTATGCATGCCCAATATGGGACAAACTGCGAGGTTCGTCAGTTAAAGCTTAATGTTTTCAACCCTGGAATCGAATACGAAATGGCCCTTGGTGTAAACAGTACCTTGGATATTCGAGTGGCCTATCAAGCAGCTTTGGAGCCTGCGAGTACGCAACCCTTGGAGGATTTCGATTTTTTTCCAGCCATTACCGTTCAAAACCGTTATTATCATAACCTAAATAGTAGGGAGAGGCGCAGAAGGTCTATCTATGGGAATTCGGGCAATTATTTTGCGCCTACAGCGGCAGTTTTTTCGCCGGGAAGTCGTGTTGTAGAGGGTGTGTTAGTAGATGGAATTCACGGTTACGGTGGACTGGTTTACGGGATTCAGCGCAGCTTTGATTCAGGTTTTAGCTTCTCCATCGACGCGGGTGCTGGCTATTATGTAGGGCCCTTTAAAGGCACTATTCAACCCGTGGTCAACCTCAGTATTGGATGGATTATCAGCGAAAAGCGTTGGTGTGTAGGTCTGTAGATTTGGAACTTCCACTAAATCAATAAGATAAAAATAACATTTAGGTGTGCAAACAAGAAAAAAATAGCAGTATCTTTGCGGGCTTAAAATTTAGGTTATGTCCAAAATTAAAAACATTGCAATTATTGCACACGTAGACCACGGGAAGACTACATTGGTCGATAAAATTATGTACCATTGCCAGTTGTTCCGAGATAATGAGAACAAAGGCGACCTGATATTGGACAACAACGACCTGGAAAGGGAGCGTGGAATCACTATCGTTTCCAAAAACGTTTCCGTTGTTTACAAAGACACTAAAATTAATATTATAGATACCCCTGGTCACGCCGATTTCGGTGGTGAAGTTGAGCGTGTTTTGAATATGGCCGATGGGGTTTTGTTGCTGGTTGATGCCTTTGAAGGCCCAATGCCACAGACCCGTTTTGTGCTTCAAAAAGCCATTGACCTTGGTTTAAAACCATGTGTGGTCATCAACAAAGTGGATAAAGAGAACTGTACCCCGGAGGAAGTGCACGAAAAAGTGTTCGACCTTATGTTCGAATTGGGTGCAGAAGAATGGCAGCTGGATTTCCCAACTGTTTATGGTTCTGCAAAGAACAACTGGATGGGTGAGGATTGGAAAGAGCCTACCGAAAACATTGAGCCATTATTGGATATGGTCATTGAACATGTTCCTGAATTTAAACCCCAAGAAGGAACAACCCAGATGTTGATCACTTCATTGGATTTTTCTTCGTTTACCGGACGAATTGCTATCGGTAGATTGCAAAGAGGAAAGCTTCGTGAAGGACAGCAAGTTTCTTTGGTAAAAAGAGATGGATCCATTGTAAAAACCAGAATCAAAGAGCTTTATACTTTTGAAGGTCTTGGACGTTTAAAAGTGGAAGAAGTTGTTGCTGGAGATATTTGTGCTATCGTTGGAATGGAAGGTTTTGAAATTGGTGATACCGTTGCCGATATTGAAAGCCCAGAAAAACTAAAAACCATCGCCATTGATGAGCCGACTATGAGTATGCTTTTCACCATTAATGATAGTCCGTTTTTTGGTAAGGATGGAAAGTTTGTTACTTCCAGACACATTAAAGAACGTTTGGAAAAAGAACTGGAGAAAAACTTGGCACTTCGCGTTAAGGAAACCGATAGTGCCGATAAGTTTTTGGTTTATGGTCGAGGCGTTTTGCACCTTTCTGTTTTGATCGAGACGATGAGAAGAGAAGGTTACGAACTTCAAATTGGTCAGCCACAGGTAATCATCAGAGAGATTGATGGAGTTAAATGTGAGCCTGTTGAGCATTTGACCATTGATTTGCCCGAAGAAGTATCTGGTAAGGCAGTGGAAATGGTATCCATTCGTAAAGGAGAAATGACCAGTATGGAAGCAAGAGGTTCCAGAATGGTGTGTGAATTCATTATTCCATCTAGGGGAATCATTGGCCTTAGAAACCAGTTGTTGACCGCTACCGCTGGTGAGGCCATTATGGCGCATAGATTTTTCGAGTATCAACCCTTAAAAGGAGATATCGCTCAGCGATTGAACGGTTCTTTGGTATCTATGGAAAACGGAACTGCGATTCCTTATTCAATTGATAAACTTCAGGATAGAGGTAAATTCTTTGTTGATCCAGGAGAAGATATTTACGAAGGTCAGGTAATTGGTGAGAACTCTCGTCAAGATGATATGACGGTTAACGTAACAAAGACAAAGAAACTGTCCAACGTTCGTTCTTCAGGAGCTGATGATAAGGCCAAGATTGTGCCGGCCATCAAATTTTCTTTGGAAGAGGCTTTGGAGTATATCCAAAAAGATGAATACGTTGAGGTGACCCCAAATCACTTGAGGATTAGAAAAATCTATTTAAAAGAAGTGGACAGAAAAAGAAACAAAGTAGTATAATCAAACAGACTATGTAGTTTGGGAAAGCGAATGAGGAAAATCATCTTCATTCGCTTTTCTTTTTTTGATAAGGATTCCTTGTTTTTTTTGTGGTAATTGTCATTTTGAATGCCCCGATGATAATCGGGAGTTAGAAACTATTGTTATAGATTCTTCACTCGCTTTGCTCGCTCAGAATGACAAAGGAAGTGTTGATTCCTTTGGTCCTGAATCCTAGAATTAATGCAAATGTCCATGGTGCTGTTCCCGTAAACAGGATACGGCAGCTCCTATAATTCCAGCATGATTCATTAGTTCAGCCTTGACAACTTTTGTTTCAATATTGATATGATGGCTAAATTCCTCCCATTTTTTAGAAGTTCCACCGCCAACAATAATCAAATCTGGAGAAATGATAAGCTCTACATATTTTAAGAACTTGTTGAAGCGTTTACCCCACTTTTCAAAGCTGAGTTCTTCCCTTTCTTTTGCGGAGGCAGCGGCCCATTTTTCTATTTTCTTGTATTTTTTATAAGGAATTTGACCCAATTCAAAATTCGGAATCAAAACACCATTAAAGAATGCACCGCTTCCAAGACCGGTCCCAATGGTAATCATAACCACAAGTCCACTCTTTCCTTTTCCAACTCCATAGTTCATAGAGGCATATCCAGCAGCATCGGCATCGTTGAGTACAGTAAATTCTTGACCGGTATATTTGGTGAACAGCTCATCGATATTCACGCCTACCCAACTTTTATGAAGATTTCCTGAAGACATACAGACCCCATTTTTTACGATTGATGGGAATCCACAGCCTACAGGGCCTTTATAATTAAAGTGATCCACGATTTGGGCCACGACTTTGGCCATGTCCTTTGGTTTTTTTGATTTTGGAGTTGGAATTCGGAAACGTTCTGTCAACATTTCCCCAGTTTCGGCGTTTACGAGGGCACCTTTAATGCCCGATCCGCCTATATCAATACCAAGAATTTCCATATATAGGAAGCGAAATTAGTTTAGACAAAGTAACAAAAACTTTTGCTGATCAAGTAATTATATTGAAAATCAGTGGGCTATACGTTTTTCATGGTGATTATATTGCTTTTTGAATCACTTCAAAAACTTTACTGGCATCACATTTCAATGTTTTATGAGGATATTTCAAGATAAGGGCGTAATCATGTGTGGCCATAATAATAGTTCTCCCATTTTGATTGATATCCTGCAATACTTTCATAACCTCCACACTGGTCTGTGGGTCAAGGTTTCCTGTAGGCTCGTCTGCCAAAATTAGTTCAGGGTCGTTCAACAGTGCACGGGCAATGGCAATGCGTTGTTGCTCCCCCCCGGAAAGCTCGTGAGGAAACTTGAAACCTTTGGTTTTCATACCGACCTTGTTCAAAACTTCTTCGATTTTATTGTCCATTTTTTTCGGGTCGGTCCATCCTGTTGCTTTAAGCACAAACCTAAGGTTGTTGTTAATGTTACGATCGGGAAGCAATTTAAAATCTTGAAAAACAATGCCCAGTTTTCTGCGTAGAAATGGAATGTCTTTTTCTTTCAAGGTTTTTAAATCAAAATCCACTACCTCTCCAGCTCCTTGTTGTAAGGGTAGGTCGGCGTAAAGCGTTTTCATAAAACTACTTTTCCCGCTACCAGTTTTACCGATTACATAAACAAATTCTCCTTTTTTAACCTCAAGGTCAATATGGTTAAGGACTAAATTCTCGTTCTGGAAAACGGCTACGTCTTGTAACTTTACAATGGTCTCGGGCATAGTATTGCTTTATGGAATAAAGGTACTAAGTTCTAAAATTATTCATCAATATTGCACGACCAAATGTTACAACTTTAGGTGTTGACATACTTTGGCCTTAATTTTGACGTTATGAATAAAGTCAATCGAGAACAGCGTAGAACACTATGAATCGAAAAAACCTTCTTTGTATTCCCATTTTAATGGGAACTTTTTTTGTGCTTTCTGCACAGGAAACCAAAATATATACCCACGAAAACAAAGCCTATCAAGATGCCTTGGCGCTCTATAACAATGAGCAATACCAAGCGGCACAGCACATTTTTGAGTCTGTAAAGGCATCTACTAAAGATGGCGAGACCGAAGCCAATAGCGCATATTATGCAGCAAATGCAGCCATTCGGCTAAACCAGCGCGGGGCGGATAAAATGATGGAAGATTTTGTGGAACGATACCCAACATCGACCAAAAGAAATTCCGCTTTTTTGGATGTAGCTGATTATTATTTTGAGACAGGAAAATATCCCTATGCCTTAAAATGGTACAAAAAGGTAGATGAAAATTCGATGCATTATTCGGAAAGAGATCGCTTTAATTTTAACAACGGCTATGCCTTGTACGCATCCAAACGCCCGAAAGAGGCTGAACGTTATTTGAATAAGGTCACCACCTCTCAAAAATATGGTTCACAAGCCAAATATTATTTGGGATACATTGCCTACGAACAGGACGATTACAATTCAGCAAGTGCCCGTTTCGATCAAATCCAGGACCCTGAATTACTTGACGAAAAACTATCATACTATCAGGCAGACCTGAATTTTAAGCTGGGAAAATTTGAAGAAGCTATTGCGATGGCCAAAAAGCAATTGCCAAAAAGCAATCGTCAAGAAGTCTCGGAACTCAACAAGATTATTGGGGAAAGCTATTTCAATCTGGAACAATATGCGGAGGCTATTCCGTATTTGGAGGAATATCGTGGTAAACGTGGTAAATGGAACAATACTGATTATTATCTGCTTGGGTATAGCCACTATAAGCTGGGTGATTACCCAAAAGCTATTCAACAATTCAACAAAATTATAGGTGGAAGCAATGCGGTTTCCCAGAATGCATACTATCACTTGGCCGAATGTTATTTGAAGTTGGATAAAAAATCCGAAGCTTTGAACGCTTTTCGTAATGCTTCACAAATGGAGTTCAGCCCAGAGATCCAAAAGGATGCTTGGTTGAACTATGCTCGTTTGAGTTACGAAATTGGTAATGCCTACGAACCCGTACCTCAGGTTTTAACGACTTATCTGGAAAAATATCCAAAGGATGAGCATCAAATGGAAGTTCAGGAGCTTTTGGTGGATTCCTATATTACTTCCCGGAATTTTGAAGGAGCTATGAAGCTTTTGGAAGAGAATAAAAACTACGCTAGCAAAGAGACCTACCAAAAAGTGGCCTACTACCGTGGTGTTGAACTTTTTATTGATGGTGATTACGAAGGGGCTTGGGAAAGATTCGATAAATCCCTGAAAAGTGCAGATAACGCAAACTTTGAAGCACGTGCACTCTACTGGAAAGCAGAATCAGCCTATCGACTGAACCGTTTTGAGGAAGCCTTGGTCGATTTTGTTAAGTTCCAGAACTCGCCAGTAGCAAAGTCGCTTTCGGAATATGACCAGTTGGATTACAATTTGGGATACTCTTATTTCAAACTAAAGGATTATAACAACGCCATATCCTATTTTCAAAATGTGGTGGCTTCAAATGCTATTGATGACCAAAGAAAGAATGATGGTTACTTGCGTTTGGGCGATAGCTATTTTGTGAACAGCAAGTATCAATTGGCGAAGAAGGCCTATAATACTTCATCAAAGATGAATGGACCCGAGCGGGATTATGCTGCCTTCCAAAAAACACTTTGCGAGGGCTTCTTGGGCAATAATTCAGCAAAGATTGATGGTCTCAACGAGTTTTTGACCATGTACCCAAGTTCATCATTACGAGATGATGCCTTATTTGAATTGGGGAACTCCTATATCAAAAACAATCAAGAAAGTTTAGGACTGCAAACCTACGATCGTATTGTTGACGAATTCTCCCGTAGCAAATTTGCTCCAAGAGGATTATTGCGTTCCGGATTGGTGTATTACAATTCCAGTCGTAACGATCAAGCGTTGGAAAAGCTAAAAGAGGTGGTTCAAAAATATCCCAATACGCAAGAGGCCAAGCAAGCGGTGGCCACGGCCAAATTGGTTTATGTGGACGAAGGTCGGGTAAGCGAATATGCAGCTTGGGCCAGAAACTTGGATTTTGTGGAGGTCACCGATACCGAGTTGGACAATGCCAGTTTTGAATCTGCCGAAAGAAAACAGATTGAAGGTAAAATTCCAGCAGCCATTCGCGGGTACGAAGATTATCTAAAAGATTTCCCGAACGGATTGCACGCCCAAAATGTCAATTTTGCTTTGGCACAGCTCTATTTTGCGAACGGAGAAAAAGATAATGCCCTACCAAAGTATAAGGCTGTCGCAGATAGCGGGAATGGTGAATATACCGAACAAGCACTGACCCGTGTTTGCCAAATCTACGTGGAAAAACAAGACTACAACAGTGCTATTCCATATTTGAAAAGATTGGAGAGTACCGCGGATATTTCCGAGAACAAAACCTTTGCACAATCCAATTTGATGAAAGGTTTTTATGGACAGAAGGACTATTCCCAAACTATTGATTATGCCGAAAAGGTGTTGAACGCTCCAAAAATTGATGATCGCATCAAAAGTGATGCGCAGATCATGATAGCGCGTTCCTCTATTGCCACCAATAATGAAAGTTTGGCAAAAACAGCCTATCAAGATGTAAGGGAAATTGCTTCAGGAGAACTTGCTGCCGAAGCGTGGTACTACGATGCTTATTTTAAAAATAAGGAACAGGCTTTTGAAGCATCCAACGAGTCCGTTCAAAAATTGGCCAAGGATTATGCAGCTTACAAGGAATGGGCCGGAAAGGGCTTGGTGATCATGTCCAAGAACTTTTACAATTTAGGAGATGCTTTTCAGGCCACCTATATTTTGGAAAGCGTCATCTCAAATTTTTCTGAATTTGAGGATATCGTTGCGGAAGCAGAAAGTGAGCTAGCCACTATCAAAGCCAAAGAAGCCGAGAGTAATTCATCCGTAGACCCCAACGAAAACTAAACGAGACATAAGATGCAAAAGAGAACCTATATACTTTCATTACTTTTTTTGAGCCTTTGCGGAGCTGTTATCGCCCAAGAAGAGGATAACATTGGTACGGAAACGGTAACGGTGGTAAAACCGTATTCCCCTACCGTTTCGGATGCCTTTAAGATTAAATCTTCGCCCAGTTTGAACGATTCCATCGTGCTTCAGAAAAAGAAAATCAATTACAGCATATTTTCCGTGCCCGTGGCATCGACTTTTACCCCTGCAAAGGGTAAAGCTTCGGGAGTGGAGAAAACACCACCGCCCACCTTGTACAATTCCTATACATCGGTTGGTTTGGGCAACTACAATAATGCGTTGGTGGATTTTTATACGAGCCGAGAATTTAATAGGGGAGAAGATTTGTTGGATTTTGGACTTACCCACAATTCTTCCCGTGGAGATTTGGATTCCACACCTCTGGATACAGATTTCTACAATACCGAGTTGAACGCCTCTTATGCCAAAAAGGATCGGTATATGGATTGGGGCGCCGCCATAGGATTACAGCATCAACTTTACAATTGGTATGGGATCCAGAGTGAATTGTTTACGGGAGACGAAATCAATGCAATGGATGAGACGCAAAATTATTTCAATGCAGAGGCCAAGGCGCATTTCAATATGGAAGATTCCTATTTTAAAAGTGGGAACATATTGCTGAGACGTTTTTGGGATGCCACGGAATCTACCGAGAATCGAGCGGTAATCAATCCGACTTTTGAACTTCCCATTACCGAGGAATTGATAACTATAGGAGTAAAGATCGATTATGTAGGAGGTAATTTTAAGAATAGCACCATTACAGAATCGGTAAACGACGGCGAGAAAAATTATAGCCTTTTACAGGCAGGGGTAACCCCAAGTCTTTTGATTTTACGTGATGACCTGACCATTAACTTGGGAGCCAACTTTGTTTATGGGTTGGATATGGAAAACAGCGAGAACAACTTTTATATTTATCCCGCTATAACGGCTTCGTACCGTGTTATGGACGACAATGTGATTGCCTACGGAGGAATAGAAGGGGAATTGAAGCAGAACTCCTATCACGATTTTGTGGATGAAAACCCTTATGTGTCACCAACTTTGGATATTGTCCCCACCGACCAGCAATATGAAGGATATTTGGGACTAAAAGGTCAGTTGACCTCCAATGTCGGCTACAATATCAAAGGTTCCTACATGGCGGAGAACAGAAAACCTTTGTTCTTTCATAACCCAATCAACACTTTTAGGGATGACGAGAAAAGCTATTATTATGGCAATTCCTTTCAAGTTTTTTATGATGATGTAAAAACCTTGGGCGTATTCGGCGAAATCAATGTGGATATCAACCGTAACTTTTCACTGGGCGTAAACGGAGAATTTTATGATTACGATACTGAAACAGATAATCCCGCTTGGAACTTACCTTCCATTAAAGGTTCTGTGTTCATGGACTATCAAATCACTGATCATTGGTATATGGGAGCCAACTTGTTCTATGTGGGAGAACGGGATGATCTGTTGTCCCAAATCAATCCTCTTGATTCGGAACTACAATTCCAACAAGTTACCTTGGACGGCTTTTTTGATGCCAATGCACATGTGGGTTATAGGTTCAACGAACAACTCTCCATTTTTGTAAAAGCATCCAACATTGCCAACAACAATTACCAGCGTTGGGCCAATTTTAGGGTGCAAGGATTCCAAGCTTTGGCGGGCGTATCTTATAAGTTTGACTTCTAACCTGTAGGAGAATACGCAATAAATTGTTAAAAATACCGTTCATTACTTTCTGTCAATTCATTGATTTACTGATGATTGTCAGTTCCAAATTAATTGGAAGACATGAAAGTAAGATTTCAGTACATATTATTTTTGCTGATTGTTTCTTCGGGTTTTAGCCAGAATTTGGTACAAAATGGTGGCTTTGAGGATTTTGTTTCCTGCCCGGTTAAAATGAGCAATCTAAATAGAGATGCAGCGTATTGGAGTGCCCCCACCTTGGGTACAACCGATTATTTTAATGAATGCAGCCGGACCAAGCTGGGTGTCCCCATGAATTTTAAGGGCAAGCAAGAACCTTACGAAGGTGCAGCTTATGCCGGACTTTACCTCTTCGCACCTCGTGATTACCGTGAGTACATTCAAGTACCGTTAAAAGAAACTTTGGTAAAGGGAAGCCGATACCGATTGACTTTATTTTTGAGTCTTTCAGAGAAATCGGATGGCGCCGTGATGGATATGGGGGCTGTTTTCGCGGAGAAACCACTTTCTGTGCATACCAAGCGCGAACTTTCACAAAATCAACTTTATACCGCCTCTGCCCAAACATCACATATCAAACAATTTCCAGTTTCTGGGTATTATCAGGATAAGCAAAATTGGATGGAATTGAGTTTTGACATTATGTCCAAAGGTTTTGAAAATTACCTCATTCTTGGAAATTTCAAAAGCAATTCAGGTACTAATTACTTGAAGACTATAAAGTCTTCAAAAAGGGAGGAAGGTTATTCCTATTACTATTTGGATGATATTTCTTTGACCTATCTGGGCCCCGAATACAAAACTGATGAAGTTTATGTGCTGGACCACGTCAATTTTAATTTTGATCGTTTTGACCTTCAGCCCAAAGCGGAGCAAAGTCTTCGCGATGTTTATGAGCACCTCAAGAAAAACCCCAACCTAAAGGTTACCATTAATGGGCATACCGATGATTTGGGTTCCGATGAATACAACGATGTGCTTTCTCGCGAAAGAGCTAGTTCTGTGGCGCAGTATTTAATCAATTTGGGATTGGATAAAAACAGGATCACATCCAAAGGTTTCGGAGATAGCGAACCGTTGGATACCACACCAACCGAAGAGGCCCGAAGAAAGAATCGCAGAGTGGAATTTGTGATGACGAAGTTTGAGGACGAAAACCCGTAAATTGTCCACGCTTTTTCTATTTTTGATGGAAACCAACAGAAATGAAAAGGATTCTTTTAATTGCTACTGCCTTTCTGATTTTTTCTTGCAAAACCAAAGAAGAGGTAGACCTTATTGTTACCAATGCCGATATCTACACCGTGGATGAAAATTTCTCCAATGCATCCAGCTTTGCCATAAAAGATAGAAAGTTTGTTGCTGTTGGTGTTGCTGAAGAAATTTTAGAAAAATACAATGCCAAAGAACTTTTGGATGCCGAGGGCAAAACAATTGTTCCTGGTTTGATCGACGCCCATTGCCATTTTTATGGTTTGGGTCAAAATCAGCAAGTGGTAGATTTGGTTGGAACCTCAAGCTATGACGAAATATTGGAAAAGGTAGTTGCCTTTCACAAGGAGCGCCCATCCAATTTTGTAATGGGTAGGGGATGGGATCAAAACGATTGGGAAGTAAAGGAATTCCCGACCAAAGAGAAATTGGATGAATTGTTTCCAGATACGCCTGTTGCTTTGCGTAGAATTGATGGACATGCCCTTTTGGTCAATCAAAAAGCTTTGGATTTGGCTGGAATTACGGTAGATACTGAAACCGAGGGGGGTGAAATCGTAAAGAAAAACGGTAAGCTAACGGGTGTTTTAGTGGATAATCCAATGGGACTTATCGATCCTATTGTGCCTCCATTGACCAAAGAACAACAAATTCAGGCCCTGAAAGATGCTGAAAGGATTTCTTTGGGTTATGGATTGACTACTGTGAACGATGCTGGTTTGGACAGGGAAATCATAGAATTGATAGATAGTTTGCAACAAGCGGGTGAAATATCCATCAGGTTATATGCAATGGTATCCAACTATCCCGAGAATTTGGATTACTTTTTGGATAAGGGAATCATCAAAACCGATGGGTTGAATGTTCGTTCCGTAAAAGTTTATGGAGATGGTGCTTTGGGTTCAAGAGGGGCTGCTTTGCGAGAGCCTTATTCTGATAAGCCTGGACATTTTGGTGCCATGGTAACTCCTGTGGATCAAATTGAAGCCTTAGCACAGCGAATTGCCGCGACCGACTACCAGATGAACACCCATGCCATTGGTGATTCTGCCAACATAGTTGTCCTCAGGGCATATGAAAAAGCTTTGGAAGGTAAAACGGACCGTAGATGGAAAGTGGAGCACGCACAGGTAATCTCGCAATCAGATTTTGATTATTTTGAAAATGGTATTATCCCATCTGTTCAGCCTACCCATGCCACAAGTGATATGTATTGGGCAGAAGATAGGTTGGGCCCTGAACGTGTCAAGGGGGCCTATGCTTTTAAGGATTTATTGGATAAAGCGGGATTGGTGGCTTTGGGAACCGATTTCCCTGTGGAGCAAGTAAATCCATTCTTGACCTTTTATGCCGCAGTGGCCCGTCAGGATGTGGAGCAATATCCCGAAGGAGGTTTTCAGATGGAGAATGCCTTGAGCCGGGAAGAAACATTGAAGGGTATGACCATTTGGGCGGCCTATTCCAATTTTGAGGAGGATGAGAAAGGAAGTATTGAACCCGGCAAGTTTGCTGACTTTGTGATTTTGAGCGATGATATTATGACGATTCCATCAGAAGAAATCCCCAATGTAACTGCCGAGCACGTTTTCTTGGGAGGTGTTCAGAAGAAATAATAGGATATTGTCATTCTGAACATCTGCTTACCGAACGGGTAGGAAGTGAAGAATCTATTTTAATCTTTGTTTCTTAAAACTATAAACAATAAAAAAGCCCCATTTTGGGGCTTTTATACAGTAAAAACTGAATTTCTCTAGTAGCTGATAGGCAAGGTAACTCTTGTAGTTCCCCAACCCATTACCATATTTCCATCATCATCAAAAGCAATGGCAAATGCTTCCAATTCTTCGTTGTCGGTAGAAGTAGTGGCAGTAGCACGAACTACATCACCATCGCTGTTATACGAATAAGCGCCCCATTGGTGCAAGTTGCTGTTCAGAATAACCGTCCATTCATCTTCACCAGGAATGGTAAACAAAGAATAAGAACCGGCTTTAATGGTTTTTCCACCAACTTTGGCGTCCTTGTAAAATGTAATTTCTGTTGCTTCGTTCGCACCAGTTCTCCAAACTTTTCCTACCGGAGCAAGTTCCGCCAAGCTACGTCCTTTTAATTGTGGACGGCTATAAATAACGCGGGCAGCTTTGGCAGTTTCCTTAGAACTTGCTGGATAATAAGCAATGTCCGCTGGACTTTTGTCGAGTCCGCTAAACTTCTGTGCCGTGGCATCAGTAGTAAAAACCAAACTAGTACAAAGCACTAAAAGTAGTAATGTTAATTTCTTCATGATTGTGATTTAAGTTCCTTGTAAAACTATTTAATTAAATGTTGTTCAAATATACAGACGAGAAAATTAAGCAACCTTACAAAACGTTCGGATTAAAAGTTAAAAAGGAAGTATAAATTACAAATATGTATTTATTTATTATTAAAAGTTAATAAATGTTATTTATAATTAAATAAGACTTTTATTTTATAATAATAAACTTGACTTTTGTTTTAAAATTGTTATTAAATATTTTATTATGTGTGGTATTGTTTGCGCATTTGATGTAAAAGAAAGTACGGAAGTACTTAGGCCCCAATTGTTGGAGATGTCGAAGAAAGTAAGGCACCGCGGGCCGGATTGGAGTGGTATTTACTCCAATGATAAAGCCATTTTGGCTCACGAAAGATTGGCCATTGTGGATCCTGCTTCAGGAAAACAACCATTGTTGAGTGCGGATGGTAAATTGATTTTGGCTGCCAATGGCGAGATATATAACCATCAGCAGTTAAGAAAGCAGTTTGATGGGAAATATGATTTCCAAACGCAATCTGACTGTGAAGTGATTTTAGCCCTATATAAAGAGAAAGGACCTGATTTTGTGGATGAAATGAACGGTATTTTCGGTTTTACCATTTATGATTCGGAGAAAGATGAATATTTCATTGCTCGTGACCATATGGGTATTATTCCATTGTACATAGGTTGGGATAAAAACGGAACCTTTTATGTAGCTTCAGAGTTGAAGGCCTTGGAGGGTACTTGTTCAAAAATCCAATTGTTTCCTCCTGGGCACTATATGCACAGTTCTGATGGTGAGTTTGTGAAATGGTACAAACGTGACTGGATGGAGTATGATGCTGTAAAGGAAAACGAAACCAGTATCCAAAAAATTAAGGATGCTTTGGAAGCTGCCGTGCACCGTCAGTTAATGTCCGATGTACCTTATGGGGTGTTGCTTTCTGGAGGATTGGATTCTTCCGTGACATCGGCCATTGCCAAAAAATATTCTCAAAAACGAGTGGAATCCGGTGATACCGCCGATGCTTGGTGGCCGCAATTGCACTCTTTTTCTGTAGGATTGGAAGGTTCGCCCGACTTGGCTGCTGCCCAAAAGGTGGCAGATTATATTGGTACGGTGCACCACGAGATAAAATTTACCATTCAAGAAGGTTTGGATGCCATCAAGGATGTCATCTACAACTTGGAAACCTACGATATTACTACTATTCGAGCCTCCACACCCATGTATTTAATGGCCAGGGTAATCAAATCCATGGGAATTAAGATGGTTCTTTCTGGTGAGGGGGCCGATGAATTATTTGGAGGATACCTGTATTTCCATAAGGCGCCAAGCCCAAAGGATTTTCATGAGGAGACCGTAAGAAAGCTGGACAAACTTCATATGTACGATTGTTTGAGAGCCAATAAGTCTTTAGCTGCATGGGGTATTGAAGGGCGAGTTCCTTTCTTGGACAAAGAATTTATGGATGTAGCCATGAGTATAAACCCAAAAGATAAAATGATCAACGGCGAGCGTATGGAGAAATGGGTCGTGCGTAAGGCTTTCGAGGATTATTTACCGGAAAGTGTAGCTTGGAGACAGAAAGAACAATTTTCGGATGGTGTGGGATACAGCTGGATAGATACTTTGAAAGCTATGGTAGAGGAAGAAATTAGTGATGAGCAGTTGGAAAATGCCCATTTCAAGTTTCCAATACAGACACCGACATCCAAAGAAGAATATTATTATCGTTCAATTTTTGAAAGTCATTTCCCGTCGGATGCAGCCGCATTGAGTGTTCCGCAGGAGCCATCGGTAGCTTGTAGTACCAAGATAGCCTTGGAGTGGGATGAAGCTTTTAAGAATATGAACGACCCATCGGGACGAGCTGTGGCTAAGGTTCACACCGATGCGTATGTGAAATAACCCCCGTTTAAACCAACCAAACGATATGAAGCAGTAAATTCTAAGCTAGTTTCATTTTTTAATTAGTCCGAAAAGCCCCTTATCCAAGGGGCTTTTTTAGTTGTTTTAGGTAGTATGCTCGCAAGCTGTCAAAAGTGGACTGTTTTCCACAGGATTTGTTGATAACTTAGGCGGTAGGGAAGGCTCTTAGAGGCCATTTGCACGGGGTATTGATTATATTTGTAAGATTTGAAATTTTGAGGCAAATACTTAAAAATATATGAGCGAAGAAGTTAACAAGAAACAATACTCGGCAGATAGTATCCAGGCCCTTGAGGGAATGGAGCACGTACGTATGAGACCTTCCATGTATATTGGGGATGTAGGGGTCCGTGGATTGCACCATTTGGTTTACGAAGTAGTGGATAACTCCATAGATGAGGCCATGGCTGGTCATTGTGATAAGATTGATGTGATCATCAATGAGGACAACTCAATAACCACGCAAGATAATGGTAGGGGTATTCCTGTTGATTTGCACAAAAAGGAAGGAGTTTCTGCCCTTGAAGTGGTAATGACCAAAATAGGTGCTGGTGGTAAATTCGATAAGGATTCCTATAAGGTTTCCGGTGGACTTCACGGTGTAGGTGTGTCCTGTGTGAACGCTTTGTCCTCCCATTTGAAAGCAACAGTATATAGGGATGGTAAAATTTGGGAACAGGAGTATGAAAGAGGTAAGACGCTATACCCTGTAAAGAGTGTTGGTGAGAGTACGGAGACAGGTACTATTGTGACCTTCGTTCCTGACAAAACCATATTTGCCCAAACCACAGAATATAATTATGAAACCCTTTGCAATAGAATGCGCGAGCTGTCCTATTTGAACAAGGGCATTACTATAACCCTTACCGATAAACGAAACAAGGACGAAAAAGGAGAGTTTATTTCGGAGGTTTTCCACTCCGAAGAAGGTCTTAAGGAATTTATCAAGTTTTTGGATGGTACCCGAGAGCCTTTGATTCAGAATGTAATCTCCATGGAAGGGGAAAAGAATGGCATTCCTGTAGAAGTGGCTATGGTCTATAATACAGGCTATACGGAGAACCTTCATTCCTATGTGAACAATATTAATACCCATGAAGGGGGTACGCACCTTTCAGGATTTAGAAGGGGACTTACTTCTACTCTAAAGAAATATGCCGACAATTCGGGTATGTTGGACAAGTTGAAATTCGAGATATCAGGAGATGATTTTCGAGAAGGACTTACTGCCATCGTTTCCGTAAAAGTTGCCGAGCCGCAATTCGAAGGTCAGACTAAAACCAAACTGGGTAACCGAGAGGTAACCAGTGCCGTAAGTCAGGCCGTATCCGAAATGCTGACCAATTATTTGGAGGAAAATCCAGATGATGCCAAGCAAATTGTGGAAAAAGTGAAACTTGCTGCACAAGCAAGGCATGCCGCTGCAAAAGCTCGTGAAATGGTTCAGCGTAAGAACCCGATGAGTGTAGGTGGATTGCCAGGGAAACTTTCCGACTGTTCCGAGCAAGATCCCACAAAATGTGAGGTATTCTTGGTAGAGGGTGATTCCGCAGGTGGAACGGCCAAACAAGGTAGGGATAGAAACTTCCAAGCTATTCTTCCATTGAGGGGTAAAATCCTTAACGTGGAAAAAGCTATGCAGCACAAGGTTTTTGAAAACGAAGAAATCAAGAATATTTATACTGCTCTTGGAGTTACGATTGGAACAGAAGAAGACAGTAAGGCATTGAACTTGGATAAACTACGATACCATAAAGTAGTGATTATGTGTGATGCAGATGTTGATGGTAGTCACATTGAAACCTTGATTCTGACCTTCTTCTTCCGTTACATGCGTGAGCTGATAGAAGGCGGTCATGTATATATTGCCACACCACCACTATATTTGTTGAAAAAGGGTTCCAAAAAGAGGTATGCCTGGAATGAAAAGGAACGAGAGGCAATCAATGCAGAAATGAACGGTGGTGCAAGTGTACAACGATACAAAGGTCTTGGGGAAATGAACGCCGAGCAGCTTTGGGATACCACCATGAATCCAGAATTTAGAACATTACGTCAAGTGAATATTGATAACGCGACCGAATCTGACCGTATATTCTCCATGTTAATGGGGGATGAGGTGCCGCCACGACGTGAATTTATAGAGAAAAATGCCGTTTATGCTAACATAGATGTATAGATAATAGGCATTTCACAACAAAAACTCGCCCCTCCAAGGCGAGTTTTTTAGTTTTGGGAAAAACTTCAACATCATGAAAAGAATAATTTTAGTGCTAGCCCTAGTTTCTGTAACCTTGGGTAAAGCCCAAGACCTGAACGATATTTTTGTTTCGGGAGTTGCTGATGCCGAACGATTTGCCAATGCCTATTTGGCACCTGTATCCGAAGCATCTATTTATAGTATTTCCAATGGGTGGTACAATACTGCCGATGCTAAACCTTTAGGTGGATTCGAAATTTCCATTATTGGGAACATGACCGGGTTCAAAAATAAAGATGATAAAAAAGCCTTCCTGCTAAATCCTGCTGAGTACGAAAACTTGGATTTTGTAGATAATCCAGGTCAGGCTAGAATGGTAGCGACCGGTTTAGGTGATATTGAAGGAGTAAATGTTTTTGTTGAGGATGAAAGCGGTTTATTCCGGGAAGAATTTGAACTTCCAACTGGTTTATCCGCTGAAAACCTCAATTTTATCCCATCAGGATACCTGCAGGGTAGTGTAGGTTTGGTCAAAGGATTGGAAGTAAAAGCTCGTTTTTTGCCTAAAATCAAATTTGATGATGATGCCAAAATCGGATTGTTTGGAGCTGGATTGCAATATGACTTTACAAAGATGTTGCCAGCGGATAAAGTGTTGCCTGTTGCTATATCTGCTGTTATCGGGTATACCAACTTGAATGGTGAATATGATTTTACAGAGTCGTCCACCATTAGCGGAAGTAATCAGCGTATTGATGCATCTTTTAAAACATGGAACTTCAGTGCGGTTGTTTCCACCAGAAATATACCTGTAATCAATTTTTACGGTGGTGTTGGGTATATCACCGGTAAATCGGATATTGATTTATTGGGCACCTATGAGGCCAATGGACCTTTCTTCTCTGAAACCGTTGTGGACCCATTCTCTGTTTCCAAGAAAGCAAGTGGTGTTTCTGCCAATCTAGGTACAAAAATCAAATTGGGTTTCTTTCGGCTCAATGCAGAATATAATATCTCTGAATTTAGCACCTTCACCTTTGGTGTAAACTTCGGATTCAGATAGAAAATCAAATCAACCAACCAATAATAAAGAAGGCCCCATTTATGGGGCCTCCTATTTTCATATATGTAGTCTTCACGTCATTCCCTGGTGGCGAAGACCGAGCCATTATCCAAGGTCAATACTTCAGGTTCTTTTGCTTTTTCCAGGCTAACGGTAATATCCGTTACCTGAGGGTCACCATAAATAAGGGAATAGCTTCCATTCTCTTGGGACCATTTAAAATCGGTGTAAAAAATTAACTCGGAGTTGGAATATCTCTGGTATCTACCTAGGTAAACATCGTTGAAAATCCATTCTTCACGTGTAGTATTTGCGCTTTTTCCTTCAAGGCTGAAAGATTCAGTTTTTGCCCAGATGCCCAAAATGGGGTCGTGGTTGTCAGGTACACGAGTACAGTTGCTTATGGCGATAATGCCAACAATGGACAACAATGAAAAGAGTTTTTTCATAGGTCAAGTAGGTTAAATTGATTTTGGGACTATTAGAACGCAATTTTGTAGGAATCTATTGCATTGAAAAGATAAAATATTTGCTTTGATGCTCTTAGTCTTGTGGAAGCTCGCTTTATCTCTATCATTAAAAGAACAGCAACTTTGGCGTTTTGAAAGAATTAGGCCGCTAAAACTGGTAAAATTCAGCTTTTTTCTGCCTTAAATGCATTATTTTTGATGACTAAAATTTAAATCTATACAAATGAAAGTTACCGTAGTTGGAGCAGGTGCAGTAGGAGCAAGCTGTGCTGAATACATAGCAATGAAAAATTTTGCGGCAGAAGTTGTTTTATTGGATATCAAAGAAGGATATGCTGAAGGAAAAGCCATGGATTTGATGCAGACGGCCTCCTTGAACGGATTTGACACCAAAATTACGGGAAGTACCAGTGATTACAGCAAAACTGCAGGTAGTAATATTGCAGTGATTACCTCCGGTATACCGCGTAAACCGGGTATGACGCGTGAGGAATTGATCGGAATCAACGCTGGAATTGTTAAAACTGTGGCAACAAACCTTATTGAGCACTCCCCGGATGTAACCATTATAGTAGTGAGTAATCCAATGGATACAATGACCTATTTGGTGCATAAGGCCACTGGATTGCCAAAGAATAAAATTATCGGAATGGGCGGTGCATTGGATAGCGCCCGTTTTAAGTATAGATTGGCCCAAGCTTTGGAAGCGCCAATTTCCGATGTGGATGGTATGGTAATCGGTGGACATAGTGATAAAGGAATGGTTCCGTTAATTGGACACGCTACCAGAAATAGCGTAAAGGTTTCTGAATTCTTGTCAGATGATAAAATGAATTGGGTAGTGGAAGAAACCAAAGTAGGTGGTGCTACATTAACAGGCTTGTTGGGAACCAGTGCATGGTATGCCCCAGGAGCAGCTGTATCTGGATTGGTACAGGCGATTGCATGCGACCAAAAGAAAATGTTCCCTTGTTCCACGCTTTTGGAGGGTGAGTACGATTTGGATGATATTTGCATTGGAGTGCCCGTGATACTAGGTAAAAACGGAATTGAAAAAATCGTTGAGATTCAATTGTCCGATGCCGAAAAAGCCAAAATGCAAGAAAGTGCAGCTGGAGTTAAAAAAACCAACGGACTTTTAGAGCTTTAACCCTCATCAACTATAACCAACTAAATTGTCATTTCGGACGTCGCCCATTAAGAGATTGACCATCAATTTGTGTGGAAATTTCGGGGTTTGTCTGAAATGACAATTTCATTTTAACAGCATAACCATCAACCGTAATTGCAATTACATCAATTTCTATTGTCAAATCTTATCGGAAATGATATATTTGCACGCTGTTTAAGAAAACTTCTAAAAAATTAACAATCAATGCAGAATAAAGGACTTATAAGGCTTTTCGCGATCCTTTTTGGCTTGGTGAGCATCTATCAGTTATCCTATACTTTCATCACTAACAAGTTGGAGAATGATGCTGAAGCATACGCAGTTAGCCAAATTTCGGAAGCTGAGGAAGATTATGTTGCAAAGCGTGAAGCTTTAGAGGCATCGTATTTGGATTCCATTAGTAAGAACACTGTTTTGGGCTTTACGAGCTATGAGGATGCCAAGACAAAAGAGTTGAACAAGGGATTGGACCTTAAAGGAGGTATCAATGTTACCTTGCAGATCTCCGTTAAGGACATCTTGAAAGGCTTGGCCAACAATACCAAGAACCCAGTTTTCAACAAAGCCTTGGCCGATGCGGATGAAGCATCAACAAATAGTGATGACACTTATTTGGAGCTATTCTTTGATGCCTTTGATAATATTAAAGGTGAGACCAAATTGGCATCCCCAGATATTTTTGCAAACAAGGGGCTTAGCGATGACATCAACTTTCAAATGACGGATGATGAGGTGAAGCCGATCATCAGGAGAAAAATTGATGAATCCATCGTTTCTGCATTTGAAGTACTTCGTGAACGTATCGATGGATTCGGAGTAACCCAGCCTAACATACAAAGAGAAGGAAACTCTGGAAGAATTGTAGTGGAGCTTCCAGGAGCAAAAGATATTGCACGTGCCCAAGAGTTACTATCCAGTACGGCACAATTGGAATTTTGGGAAACCTATCCACAGAGCAATCAAAGTCTTGGAAATTTTTTAGTGAACGCCAACGAGCGCCTAAAAGATATCTTGGAACCAGAAGCTAAGGAAGAAGAGGTTTCAAAACCTGAATCTGAAATTGATTCATTGCTTTCTGATGTGGCTCAAGATTCCTTGGATATGACCCAAGATGTCAATCCAATATTGGGTAAATTGATTCCTGCCAACCCAGGTAGCCACGCCATTGCACGAGCCATGGTATCTGATACAGCTGAAATTGGTGGTTATTTGAGAATGCCAGAGATAAAAAGGTTGTTGCCTAACGATATTCAATTTACCAAGTTTCTTTGGGAGAGACCTTCCAAGGATGTTGAGGTAGTTGATTTGTATGCTTTAAAATCAAACAGGGACGGCACTCCAAGAATAAGTGGAGATGTGGTTTCCGATGCACAGGATACTTTTGACCAGTTCAACAAACCTGCCGTTAGCATGACGATGAATACTCGTGGCGCCAAGGAATGGGAAGAATTGACAGGTGATGCTTACAACAATCAAACAGGTATTGCCATTGTTTTGGATAACAAGGTGTATACTGCTCCTGGCGTTTCTTCAGGACCTATTTCTGGAGGACGTTCGGAAATTACGGGTACATTTACTGTAAACGAAACCAAAGATATCGCCAACGTATTGCGTGCAGGTAAATTACCTGCCTCTGCGGAAATCATCGACTCGTTCGTAGTAGGACCATCATTGGGTCAAGAAGCCATCGATAGTGGGTTTATGTCCTTTGCAATAGCAATGCTATTTGTATTGGTATGGATGATTTTCTACTACGGTAGAGCAGGGGTATTTGCCGATATCGCCCTATTGTTCAACATTCTGTTGATTTTTGGGGTGTTGACCAGCCTAGGAGCTGTATTGACATTGCCAGGTATCGCGGGTGTTGTATTGACCATAGGTATGTCGGTGGATGCCAACGTACTTATTTTTGAAAGAATAAAAGAAGAATTGAATCGAGGAAAAGGAAAAGCTCAAGCCATTGCCGATGGTTTTGGAAATGCTTTGTCTTCCATTTTGGATGCCAACATTACCACGGGACTTACCGCGATTATCTTATTTATATTTGGATCAGGACCGATTAAAGGTTTTGCCACTACTTTGATGATTGGTATTGTTACTTCGCTGTTCACGGCCATTTTTGTAACTCGATTGATGATCAATGCATATACCAACAAGAAAGGACGTCGATTGGATTTCAGTACTGGAATTACCAAGAACCTGTTCCAAAACTTGAGCATTGATTTCTTGTCCAAGCGCAAAGTAGCTTACATCGTTTCTGGAATTTTATTAGCAGTGAGTATTTTCTCGTTAGCAACCAAAAGTCTTCAGCAAGGTGTGGATTTTGTAGGGGGGCGTTCGTATCAAATCCGATTTGAACATGCAGTAAACCCTTCGGAGATTGCCGGTGATTTGAACTCGGTATTCGGAAGTGGAACCAATGCAAAAACGTTTGGAGCTGACAATCAAATTATAATCACAACCAATTATAGGTTTGAAGAAAACGGACCAGAGGTGGATACGGAGATTTTGAACGAGATGTTCACACATCTTCAAAAATATTTCCCCGATGGCACCACTTATGATGACTTTAAGCCGGGAGGTACCGAAGAAGATCTAGGGGTGTTGAAATATCGTAAAGTAGGACCTACCATTGCAGATGATATTAAGAAGAGTGCCATTTTAGCCATTATAGGTTCACTGGCCGTTGTTTTCCTATACATCCTATTGCGATTTAGAAAATGGCAATTCTCTTTGGGTGCCGTTATTGCCGTATTCCACGATGTGATGATTGTATTGGGTATCTTCTCCTTGACCGGAACCATTATGCCTTTTAACATGGAAATCGACCAAGCCTTTATTGCAGCAATTCTCACGGTAATTGGTTACTCCCTGAACGATACGGTGGTAGTTTTTGACCGTATTCGTGAAATTACCGGTTTAAAAGGATGGGATAATGGCAAAAACATCAACTTGGCATTGAACAGTACTTTGAGCCGAACGTTGAATACCTCCCTTACCACATTGATCGTATTGTTGGCCATCTTTATTTTTGGAGGTGAAAGCTTAAGAGGATTTATGTTCGCAATGATTGTAGGTGTAGTTGTAGGTACTTATTCATCCGTATTTATAGCAACCCCTGTAATGTTCGATTCATTAAAGAAGAAAATTGCTGCTGCTACAGGAGCATAGTTTTTCGTTTTTTTATATTACACTTTATAACAAAGGCCCTCTATTTTGAGGGCCTTTGTTTTTTATAGCTATGTTTTGTTTTTTGATAATGTTTCCAGCCAGGATAATAGTTGGCTAAACAAGGTGAAGTTTTGGATTACCCTGAGCTGGCCATTAAAGCCCCATTTATCTCTTTCTTTAGGATGGTTGAGCATATAGGCCATGGTTTTGGATAAACTTTCAATATCTGTTGGGTCAGGATTAATTTGACCTGTTTTATTATGAACTACTTGAAATTTAAGTCCTGCTGCATTCGAGACCAATACAGGTTTTCTTTTCCACATGGCCTCTGTCGCCGTAAGTCCAAACCCCTCTTGAATTGAATTCTGAACAATGATACTTGATGTTCGCTGAAGTGCATTTACAATTAAGGCATTTTGCTTAGGATTGTCTAATGGCAACAATAAGATGGCAATATCATTTTGCATACTACTGTCCACTTTTTTATAGGTTTCAGTTAGTTCTTGTAGTACTTCTTTGCCTTCTGGGTCATCCGAGACAAAAGCAGGGTCGGGACCACCCATCACCAGCAGTGTCATTTCAATACGTTTGTATTCTAGACTTTTTGGATCGCCATTTTTACGGTTATCCAATTTCATTCGAATGAAAGCCTCCATCAATTCCTTAAAACCTTTGAGCCGGTCCCATCTTGAAATCTCTGTAATGATAGGACGATAAATCAAATCAAGATTTTGGCCTGCATCCAAAACATCAAAAGAACCATCTGGCATTACTTTTCTTACCAAATGTTCGTATCGATTGTACAATATGGCTTTGTGGTCGTCCAAAATTCCAGATTGATATAAAATACCGATACATTTGTGCAATTGGAGTTCACGGTTTTTATGGCTCAATGGGTCAATAGCCGGAGGAATAATGGATGTTCTATTCTTTAAAGGCTTTGGAACATAGGAGGGAAGGCTAAATACAAAATGATCATAATCGTTCGTGTAGGGTTCTAAAAACTTCCATACAGCATCGGTTACCTCTGTATCATCTTCCAGACCAATGTGGCACCTCCAAATAATGGAAACGTTCTTTTCTTTTTTGATCATTGCTGCCAAGGGCATCGGTTGTGGATCATGGACCACCACAATATCACCATCGTTGATCAATTCTAAAGCTTTTGCTAGGTTGTTGCGATTAACCTCCTCGTAAACCTTGCGGTCATCCTCCGTAAAAACTCCATTACCACTTCCGTGAATGGCATTGTGGATACGTTTGGTCAAATCAAAAAACGCATCCTTTTTAGCTTCGATCACAAGCCATTCGATGGATACCCCGAGTTCTCGCAATATCCGCATTTGGCTGGGTAGCATTTCGGCTACACCGCCACCGATAGCAGTGGAATTAATCATCCAAATGGTTCGCCCTTTTAGGGATTCAATAGGTTCTTTGGCCTGTTCCGTAAAATCCAGAACAGAAGAGTAGAGGGAGCCATACGCCTTGTAATCCACAAGTTTGGCGCCTGGCTTAACATTAATTTTTTGCATGTAAGGGAATAGTTAACGATTGAATACCCTATAAGATAGCAAAAAAACGGATGAGTTGGTTAAGTATTTGTTTATGAACTGTTTATGAAATTAATTTGATTCCTTTTGAACCTGTTTCCGATGGACGTAGCTCATAAATATATTCTGGATTTAGTTGCGGCTCTTTCCGGTGAGAAACAAAAACAATGGCCGTATCACTTTCCTTGGCGATTTTATTCACCAGAGCAACAAAAAGATTCGCGCTGGCATCATCCAAACCAGCCGTGGGCTCATCTAAAATAAGAAGAGGGGGATGTTTTACCATGGCCCTCGCTACCATTACCAATCGCTTTTCTCCAACAGTCAAATCGCGAAAGTGGTCTTCTTTTCTGTCTTTTAAGTTTAAAAGGTTCAACCATTCGTGGGCTAAGTGCTTTTCGCTGTCCGTAGGTTGCACATAAAGCCCAATGGAATCGTGGAGCCCTGAAATAATCATATTTTCCAAACTGTGATAGCCTCTGAACTTATTGGTGATTGCCGGAGTATAATATCCTATTTTTTGTTTGAGCTCCCAAACGCTTTCACCACTCCCTTTCTTTTGTCCAAAAATCGTCAGGTCTTGTCCATATCCTTTATGGCTATCTCCCGTAATCATGGATAGTAGGGTGGATTTTCCACTGCCATTGGGCCCAATTATTTGCCAAAATTCCCCTTTGCGGATAGTCCAATTGATTTGGTTTAAAACTTGACGACCATCAAAACTTACGGATACATTCTTAAATCTGACCAATTCTATGCCTTCCACTTCAACAGGAGATAATGGCAAGGGAATGGAACCATTAAAATTGAAGGTTTCAGTGTTGTTTTTGCTCCAAAAAGTATCCGGAGAATCGTACTGATGAAGACTGTCTCCATCCAGTTTAAAAAAGTTGGTGGTTACAGGCAAAATATCATCCAATCGACTGACTAGTTGAACCAGAATTTTGTTGGAAGCGATATCCAAAAGTTGTTCCTTCAATTTGGCTTGTGTGGTCACATCCAAATTGTCAAAAGGATTCACCAACACCATAAAATCGGGGTTCTGTTGTAATAAATGGTTGATCAATGCCTTTTTTTGTTCCCCACTGCTCATGGTCTTTAAAGGTTGGTCACTTTCCTTGGTTAAAATTTTGATGTCATGGCGCTCCTCTTTATCCATGTAACGATTGATTTCTGAACGTGAGAAAAGCAGTCCGTTCAAAGGCTGCAGTTCATTCAAACCGTTAACAAGGCGATTTTTTAGCAAATTTTCAACCAGTTGCTTGGTATTGGAGTTGTTTTGGGTAAGGATGGCGAAGCTTTTGGCTGATTTCATACTTTAAAAGGAGGTATTGACCCAAAATTACGATTATCCTTGATTCACCCGAAAAATATGAACTGGATTATACTTGTAGGTCGTGGTTTTGTCCAAATACATTCCATTTTTTTCGGCCACTTTTTGAGATGGCACATTATCCACATGAATAATGGAAATCACAGATTCGGAAAAGTTATTTTCAAAGGCAAACTCCTTACATTTTTGGGCGGCTTCAAAAGCATAGCCTTTTAACCAAAACTTGGGAAGCACGGAATAGCCAATTTCCAATTCTTCTTGGTCATCCACTATTTGAACAAGCAGGCCACAAATGCCAACCAACGCTCCCGATTCTTTCGAAATGAGTGCATTCATGCCACCCAAATCGGTTTCATATCGTTCAAAAACCCTATCGAATTGTGTTCTGCAGGCTTCAACTGGATCAACGGGCGGTCCTTCCCAAAATTGGGTCGATTTTGGATTGTGGTAAAAAGGCAGCCAATCCTCAAAATCCGACTCTTCCAATTTGCGAAAGGCCAATCGTTCGGTCTCTTGATTTTCTAAGAGATATTTTGACATTTAATTCCGAGAAAATGTGATGCTGTCGCCTACTTGCAATCCCAATTGGTCCGAAAGTCCTGCATTGATTTCCAACACATATTTGGCAGGGGCATTGGAGGGAAGCGTGTTTTCATTAAACGGTTCCGCATTTTTTTGAAAACTAACAATCTTCATTCCCGTATTGATGTAGATGATATCTAAAGGGATTTCTGTATTCTTCATGTAAAAGTACTGTAAGGACTCGGAAGGCTGAATAAACAACATTCCTCTATCCTCTTTCATGGATTTTCTATACATGAGTCCTGTTTGGGTTTCATATTCCGTCTCGGCAATCTCGATATCAAAATTTGCCTTTATGGAATCCGTTTCAGTGGACATCACAGTAAGCTCTCCCTCTTTGGTAAAGGAAATAGTCTCTGTTTTAAGTGCTTGTTTAGATTCGGTTTTGCATGAAACCAAAACAATTGCAAAAACCAAAAGAATTACTTTGCCAAATTTTACCATACTGTTATAGTTCTATGGGTGCAGGTTTAACCATGAAATAGACGCCGATGAGTATCATCGGTATACTGAGCCATTGGCCTGTAGAGAGCATGCCCAGGGTATCCTCAAAACCACCTTGACTCTTTTTGTAGAACTCCACGAAGAATCGAACTACGAATAAAAGAACCATGAACAACCCAAAGAGAAAACCAGGTTTGTTCTTCCAATCGGTTTTCCAATACAAAAGATATAAAGCGATAAACACGAAAATGTAACAAATAGCTTCATACAACTGTGCCGGATGACGATATGGTATGGACTGCAAAACTTCCGTAAATTCCGGATTATGTTGAATGGCCTTGTAAGCTGCGTTTGGAGTTTGTTCCTTGGTAAGTGCCATGGCCTGATACGCTGGCATATCGTCCGAATCTCGGATAAAACGTGTAGCCAAAAAATAAGATTTGTCCACTACTTTTCCATTGATTTCAGAATTGAAGAAATTACCAAACCGGACAAAAGCGGCACCAATGGCCGATGGAACTACCAGTCTGTCCAATAACCAAAGCATTTTGATATCCTTCCATTTTCTGGTGTATAACCAAATACCGATAATTGCTGCAATGGTAGCGCCATGACTTGCCAAGCCTGTAAACCCGGTAAATTCGTAGCCGTTTATAATGCCAAATAGGGAACCGTTCGTACTTTCTCGAATAGGCAAAAGGATTTCTGCCAAATGCTCTTTGTAATAGTCCCAATCATAAAAAAAGACGTGACCCAAACGGGCTCCCAGCATAATGGAGACCACGGTATAAATGAAAAGCGAATCCAATTTTTCCATGGATTTCTTTTCGTTCAGGAAGATTTTTTTCATGATGAACCAGCCAACAATAAAGGCTGCGATCCACAGAAGATTGTAATATTTTATCTGTAAAAAACCCAGTTTAAAAAGGGTTCCTTCGGGGTTCCAATTAAATCCAAGGAAATACATTATCTAAATTTTGGGACTAATATAACGACTTTGAACGGTTGCACGGTTTTATTTAAACTTCAATTTTTATGGAACGGGGTCATATCCGCTTCCTCCCCAAGGATTACAACTTACGATACGTTTTATGGCAAGCCATCCTCCTTTGAAGAGTCCATGTTTTTTTAATGCTTCTAAGGTGTATTGGGAGCAAGTGGGGGAATAGCGACAAGTTGAAGGTAGCATTGGGGAGATAAAAAGCTGGTAAAATCTCACCAAAACAACAAATGGCGCTATCAATATTTTCTTCATGTTATCCATTCCTAAAAGAAAATACAAGGTAGCAAAAAGCCCCGACAAAGTCGGGGCCCAATTTAAACTTCTTCGGAAGTTGATTGCAGGGATTCTAAATTTTCCCGCTCATCGTCCGTGTATAGTCGTGACTTAATAACAAAACGAATTCCCATTGGTATTTCCAGACTAAAACTGGCGCCACGGCCAGTGGTTATATCCACTGTAAGTTGTGTGTGTTTCCAATATTCGAACTGATCTTTGCTCATAAAGAAATCACACCCATGGATGGTGCCCAATTTCACATCGTTTTCATTTACCATCAACTCGCCTTTTGGGAAACACATGGGCGATGAGCCATCGCAACATCCTCCGCTTTGGTGGAACATAAGTTCACCATGACGCTCTCTAAGTTGGTCAATGATTTTTTTGGCATTGTCCGAAACCAATACTCGTTTTATCAATTTTTCCATCCTAGAAAAAGCCCAATTTGTTTTTATCGTAAGAGATTAACATGTTTTTGGTCTGGGTATAATGGCTAAGCATCATTTTGTGATTTTCTCGTCCGATACCCGACTTTTTGTACCCTCCAAATGGTGCGTGGGCTGGGTAGTTGTGGTAGCAATTTACCCAAACGCGACCTGCTTGTATTTGTCTGGAAATTTTATAGGCTTGGTGCATATCTCGTGTCCAAACCCCAGCACCCAAACCGTAAAGGGTATCGTTGGCTATTTCCAGAGCTTCTGCCTCATCTTTAAAGGTTGTGACGCAGACCACTGGCCCAAAAATTTCTTCCTGGAACACACGCATTTTGTTATTTCCTTTTAAGATTGTAGGCTGAATGTAGTATCCGCCCTCCAGACCTTCGTTGTAGGCTGCTTCGCCTCCAGCAAGTACCTCACATCCTTCTTCTTTACCAATTTGGATGTAGTTCAGGATTTTCTCGTACTGATCATTGGATGCCTGTGCGCCCATCATCGTGTTTGGATCTAGCGGGTGTCCAAGTTTGATGGCCTTGGTGCGTTCTACCACTCGTTCCATAAATTTATCATAAATGCTTTCCTGTACCAGGATTCTTGAAGGACAGGTGCAAACTTCTCCTTGGTTCAAGGCGAACATTACGGCACCTTCCAAACATTTATCAAAGAATTCATCATCTGCCTCCATGATACTTTCAAAGAAAACATTGGGGGATTTACCGCCCAATTCCAACGTAACTGGGATAATATTTTTGGAAGCGTACTGCATGATCAACTGCCCGGTGGTGGTTTCTCCCGTAAAGGCAATTTTTTTTATTCTTGGGCTGGAAGCCAAGGGTTTTCCTGCTTCAAGGCCAAATCCATTTACAATGTTGAGCACTCCTGCAGGTAGAATGTCCTCAATCAATTCCATAAGAATCAAGATGCCAACCGGGGTTTGCTCTGCGGGTTTTAGTACCACGCAGTTTCCGGCGGCCAATGCTGGCGCAATTTTCCAAGCGGCCATCAAAATAGGGAAGTTCCAAGGGATGATTTGCCCTACAACTCCTAGTGGCTCCATAATATTCATGGAAACGGTATTGGAGTCCAGCTCGCTCACAGATCCTTCTTCTGCCCTTATAACTCCAGCAAAATATCTGAAGTGGTCCACGGCCAATGGCATATCGGCTGCTCGTGTTTCGCGCAAAGCTTTTCCGTTGTCCCAAGTTTCGGCACGGGCCAAAACCTCGAGGTTGTTCTCCATAACATAGGCGATCTTCAATAGTAGGTTGCTGCGGTATGTTGCGGATGAATTGTTCCATTCCGGTGCGGCCGCCCAAGCGGCATCAATTGCTTTGTCAACATCTTCTGCAGTTGACCGTGCAATTTTGGTGAAGGAGTTTCCGTCTACCGGAGAAACATTATCAAAATATTCTCCTTTGGTTGGTGGGGTCCATTTTCCACCGATGTAATTTTCATACTGATCTTTGAACTTTGGTTTTTCCAAAACACTGCGTTCAGTAGTTTGTACATTGCTCATAATACTGTTGTTAAAGTTAATTTTTATGTTTGTTCACACTTTGTTCAAGTGACTGATTCTAAAAGTATTGATTTTGAACCCTGTATATCTGACGTATTCTATTAATGACATGACCAATCCTCTTTGTTTTTATATTTTTAACAGAATACCGCATCATATTTTTTATATTTAGTAAGTATTTATATAATATTTTAAGGAGTAGATATTTTACATGCAGTTGCCGGATAAATTTTTTAAGGAAAGAAAACTCGAGAATTTAGTTGAGAACCAAACATCGTACACGCTGAACAATGCTTCAATGCATGTTTTTGAGACGCATTCCCAAGCAGAAAAAGTACTCCTTCAATTTGACCAACCTGTACTTGCTTCTATGTTGATTGGAAAAAAGGTAATGCATTTAAGAGATAAAAAATCTTTTGATTTTCTTCCCGGAGAATCCCTGATACTTCCTTCCAATGAAGTAATGTGTATCGACTTTCCCGAAGCGAACGAGGATAATCCGACACGCTGTTTGGCCATGTCCATATCTGATGAGAAAATCAACAATGTGATTGGCTTGATGAACGAGGTGATGCCCAAGCACGATGGCTCCGAATGGGCCTTGATGGATTACAATTACCACTTTACCAATGATGCCAGTATTTATGGAATCATTCAGCGGCTACTGTATTTATTCACCGAAAACCATCCGTCCAAGGATTTCTTTGTGGATAATATGCTGCAAGAGCTCATTATTCGAATTTTACAGGGCAATACATGGGAAAAGTATACGCAGAATGCTTCAAAATTAGGCTCCAATAATAGGTTGGCCTATGTAATTGAATATATATTACAACACTTACATGAACCATTATCTGTAAGCGATTTGAGCAAAAAGGCTTGTATGAGCGAATCTCATTTCCATAAGACCTTTAAAGAAGAGTTAGGGGTTACACCGATAGATTACATCAATAGTGAGCGCATAAAAATGGCCGTCAATCTCTTGAAGGATTCTGATAGGAAAATAAAGGAGATTTATTTGGAATGCGGTTTTGAGAACCGTTCCTATTTTAATCGGCTGTTCAAACGAAAAATACATGTTTCACCTGGTGAGTACCAATCAAAATTTGTGAAACATTCTTAGTTTACACTAAAAGTAGTGCCGTCCTTACCATCTTTTATTTGAATGCCCAATTCAACCAATTGATCTCGGATTTTATCGGAAGTGGCAAAATCTTTATTTGCACGTGCCTCGTTTCTAATATCGATCAATAATTCCATAACCCCGTTCAATGTATTGGAGTCGTCTTTTGCCATTGATTGGTTTTCTATACCAAGCACGTCGTAAACAAAAGCTTTTAGTGTGCTTTCCAATAACGACTTGTCTTCCTTGGAAATGGTTTCTTGGTCCTCCTTTATAAGATTGATATGTTTAACGGCTTCAAACAGCTGAGCGATTAGAATTGGTGTGTTGAAATCGTCGTTCATGGCGTCATAACACTTCTGTTTCCATGCGGAAACATCAAAATCGGATTTGTCACCCGTTTTTAGGTTTTCAACATTCTCCAAGGCGTCCATCAAACGGCTGTATCCTTTTTCGGATGCTAGCAAAGCTTCATCGCTAAGATCCAAAATACTGGTATAGTGGGCCTGCATCATAAAAAAGCGTACAACTGAAGGAGTATACGGCTTGCTCAATATATTATTGTCACCACTAAAAATCTCGGCAGGGTAAATATTGTTGTCCGTGGATTTGGACATTTTTCTGCCGTTCAGGGTCAACATATTGGCATGCATCCAATAGTTTACAGGCGATTTCCCAGTACTGGCCTCGGCTTGGGCTATCTCACATTCGTGGTGAGGGAATTTAAGATCCATTCCGCCTCCATGAATGTCAAAAGTTTCACCCAAATACTTGGTGCTCATCGCTGTGCATTCCAAGTGCCATCCAGGGAAACCGTCTCCCCATGGTGATGGCCATCGCATGATGTGTTGGGGTTCTGCTTTTTTCCAAAGTGCAAAATCCTGTGGGTTTCTTTTATCATCCTGAGCGGTAAGTTCGCGGGTATGGGTGATCATGTCTTCCAACTTTCTACCACTCAACTTCCCGTAATCGTGGTTTTCGTTGAATTTGACCACGTCAAAATAAACCGAACCATTTACTTCGTAGGCCAATCCTTTTTCAAGAATTTCCTTGATAATTTCTATTTGCTCTATAATGTGACCGGTAGCCGTGGGTTCAATACTTGGGGGCAAAAGGTTAAATTGCTGCAAGGTATTGTGGAAATCCACTGTATAGCGCTGTACCACTTCCATGGGTTCAATTTGCTCCAATTTGGCCTTTTTGGCTATTTTGTCCTCCCCTTCATCTGCATCGTTCTCCAAATGCCCAGCATCTGTAATATTGCGAACATACCTAACTTTGTATCCCAAATGTTTGAAGTACCTAAAAATCATGTCAAACGACATAAAGGTTCGGCAATTACCCAAGTGTACATTACTATATACTGTAGGTCCACAAACGTACATGCCCACGTGGCCTTCGTTTATGGGTTCAAATAAATCTTTTTTTCCAGTAAGTGAATTATGGATTCGTAAAGATTGGTCTTTGTAAAGTTGCATTTAAACGTTGATGTTTAAAATTCGGTATCTAGGTTGATGTAGTCCAAAAACTCCCTTCGTGTGGCTTCATCTTTAAATTTCCCACCATACTCCGCAGTTACTGTACTGCTATCGATATCGCGTATTCCCCTCGAATTTACGCAAAGGTGTTTGGCGTCTATAACACAAGCAACATCTTCTGTGCCCAATACTTTTTGAAGTTCTTTTACAATTTGGATGTTCAAACGTTCCTGAACCTGTGGTCGCTTTGCAAAATAATCCACCACACGGTTCATTTTGGAAAGCCCTACTACAGTTCCGTTAGAGATGTAGGCAATATGTGCTCGTCCAATAATCGGCAATAAATGGTGTTCGCATGTAGAGTAAAGCACTATGTTTTTTTCCACCAACATTTCACCGTACTTGTACTTATTGTCAAAAGTTGATGATTTCGGTTTTCTGTCTGGATGCAACCCACCAAAGATTTCCTGTACATACATTTTGGCTACACGTTTTGGAGTACCTTTTAAACTGTCATCATCCAAATCGAGACCCAGGGTGAGCATAATTTCCCTTACACTTTTTTGTATTCTTTCGATTTTTTCTTCATCGCTCAATACAAAAGCATCTTCCCTCATCGGGGTATCCGTTGAGGAACCAACGTGGTCGTTTCCTCTTTCTTCATATTGTTCTTCCAATGCCTGCTCTAGTTTCATAGCTATTGCTTAAGGAGAGCAAAGATATACATTAATGACCGATTTAACATCTGGTATGGCGGGTTTGACAACATAAATTATTGTTAAGGCAGATACCAAGGTACTTTTATAATGCCCAAACCTACAGTCTTTTATGTTTAAACCTTTTTTAAAGACCTTATTATTGCTGATGTTTTGGCAGACTGCGCAAGCGCAGGTTGTCCAAGATTGTGCTGATGCAATTCCCATATGCAGTAATACGCCTATAAATGGTGGTACCAATGGTTTTGGTTTCGATGACTTTAATGGAGCAACATCCAGCGGATGTTTGGAGCAAACCACAACAGGTGGCATAGAATCCAATTCGGCATGGTACCGATTTAGGACTGCCGAAGCTGGTCAGTTGGGGTTTAATATTGGTCATAATAGCAATGAGGATTGGGATTTTGCGCTGTATCGTGCCAGTGATTGCAGTAATTTGGGAGATCCTGTTCGCTGCAATTTTTTTGATAATAGCGAAGGAACCAGCTTTATTGGAGTAGGCGTAGACCCTACGGGTGATGAGGATTCGGTGCACTATGAGGATTGGGTCCAAGTGGAAGCGGGAGAGGATTACTATCTTTTTATCAATAATTTCAGCAACTTAAATTCTGGGTTTTCTATTCAGTTTACCGGAGATATTTGGGTGGACTATCCAAATAATGCTTTGGATTGTTCCATTGTAAGCAATTTACTCGGACCACCGATTGCAGCTTGCGAAGGAGACATTGTGGTTTTGGATGGTACAACCTCAGGAGCTATTAACTATGAATGGTATAGCGATACAGGGATTGGTTATCAGTTAATTACTGGAGCCAATGGGGCAACATATAATGTTGAAAATTCCGGACAGTACCGTGTTGTGGTGAATACACCTAGCGAAAGTATTGTAAGTGACGTGCATGTTGGCTTTAATGAGGTGCCTGTTACTGGAATGCTTGTTGATGAAACCTTTTGTTACGAAGCAGGTTTGACCTTCGATTTAAATGAAAAGAATGAAGAAGCGCTTGACGGGATGGATGCCGATAATTTTGTGGTAAGTTACCATAGTTCACAAGTCGATGCTGATATTGGCGTAAATCCTATGGAGAAACAATATGTATTGACCGGAGGTGACGAAACCATTTATGTAAGGACTACCTCTTTGGCGAATCCCGATTGTTATGATGCTACCCAAAGTTTTGCTTTGAACGCTGTTGAAACGCCACTTTTAAGTTTTGATGCGCAAGCGGTTATATGCGAAGCAGTCGGAAGTTTGGAAATTGGGGAGACTCAGCCGAACCCCAGCTATTCCTATCAATGGAGTACAGGTGAGCAAACCCCATCCATTATGGTTTCGGAAGCGGGGGAATATACCTTGATAGTTACCAATCAATCCAATGGAACTATTTGTGAAGCTTCACGAACAGTGTCTGTTGCAATATCCAATGTGCCGGTTATTTCCAGTATTGATATTGAGGATATGAGCGTGAACAATACGGTTACCATCAATACGGAAACCTATGGGGAATATGAATTTAGTATGGATGGAAATGATTTTCAGAGCAGTAATGTTTTTGAAGGTGTTGCTCCGGGAGTACATACAGTAAGCATGCGAGACCCTTTTGGTTGTGGTGAAGTCGAGGAAGAGATAGTTGTGGTTGGGTTCCTGGCCATTTTTTCGCCCAATGGTGATGTGTTGAACGAAACATGGCAAGTTGAAGGACTTTCCACCTTGAATGCTCCAATTGTAACCATTTATGACCGCTACGGCAAGCTCATCAAGCAAATGACGGAGTTTGACTCTGGGTGGGATGGAAGTTTTAAGGGCAAGCCCCTGCCTTCCACGGATTATTGGTTCAAATTGTCCTATGTGGATGATGATGGCAACAGAACCTATGCCAAATATCTGCAAAGCCATTTTTCTTTGAGGCGATAATACAGACTTATCCGTTTATCGATTAACTGCAAATTTCTCGGATAAACACATACTAAAACAGAGAATTAAGGAGTTATACAGGTTATAAATAGAATAACCTTTAGCCCCAAAATTCTATGAGAGCTCTATTAAGCGCTGTCTGTTGTTTCTTTCTATTCCAAGTGGTAAGCGCGCAAAACTCCCCAGATTGCAGAACAGCAATACCTGTTTGTGCAGATGCACCTATTTTGGGAACCACCGATGGCGGTGGCGATATTGATGATTTTGACCCTGAGGTAATTACCCAAACGGGATGTCTGGAAAAAGGCAGTGTGAGTTCTGCAAATATTGAGAACAATACCGGCTGGTTTGTGTTTAGGGCCGGTACCAATGGCCAAATTGGTTTTGATATTGAGTCATTGCCGGTAAATCCCGGTAGCCCGATTACCGCAGAGTGGGATTTTGCCTTATACGGTCCTTTTGATGAAACTTCCAATGAAAATTTTTGCACTATTATTGGAGATGGGAGTGCACAGCCCATTCGCTGTAATTACGAATACAATGAGACCAATTTCACTGGAATAGGGATTAATCCAATTGATGGTAGGGAAGGGGCGCCTTTTGTTAAAGGGAGTCAGAATACTTACGATGAATGGTTGAACGTTACCGCAGGAGAGGTTTATTATTTGTACATCAACAACTACAACACCAATTTTGATGATGAACCGGAGGACTTTATCCTAACCTTTACTGGTAGTTCGGTAGATGAAAATCAGGATAATGCTTTGGACTGTACGCTCCGTGATCAATTTTTAGGGTTTGATATTGTTGCCTGCGAAGGTGATCCAGATATTGTTTTGAGTGCATTGAACTCACCTGTAGGGCCTAGTATTTCCAATATAATATGGGAATTGGATGCGGATGATGATGGTACTTATGAGACTGTTCTTGCCACGGGTGCGGGACAGACCGAGTTAACGGTCTCCAGTCCAAATTCTGGGCGTTACCGTGTAACTATAGAATCGACATTTGGGACTACAATAACGGATGATATATTGATTACTTTTTATGGAACTCCTGAACTGGATGAGGTCCGAGTGATTGACGATCTAGTGAACAGTGACCAAACAGACCCATATAATATTGAGATTGTTCCTGTGGGAGATGGAAATTATGAATACGCCATAAATGACGGTGAATTTCAAGATGACCCTTTGTTCTACGATGTGCCCCCTGGTGTAAATACGGTGGTGATCAACGATAAGAATGGTTGTGGTATTACAGAACCTATTGAATTTCTTGTGGTAGGGTACCCTAAATTTTTCACTCCCAATGGAGATACATTTTACGATACTTGGAACGTATTTGGTGTGGAGGAACTTAGCAATCCAGTGGTATATATTTTTGATCGCTATGGTAAATTATTAAAGCAGCTGGATACCAGTTTTGGTTGGGATGGAACATTCAATGGAAGGGATATGCCTTCTTCCGATTATTGGTTTAGGTTGGATTATGAACGTGATGACAATGGAATAGTGGTTGCCACACAAGTACGGAGACACTTTTCTTTAGTGCGATAAAAAAAGGCCGGAATTTCTTCCAGCCTTAATATTATTTTATTTTTCTCTTTTTAAAATTTCAGAGTGTAACCCAAAGCAATATTGGTGTTTATTCTGTTGATCAGCGCAGCACTGTTAATGCCACCATCAAAGAAATAGGAGTTTACATCTTGTTCTGTTCTGCTGTATGCCAAATCCAAACGGCTGGCTCCAAAGTTGTAACCAATACCCGCCGAGAAACCATTAAGGTCTCCTACAAAATCACTATCTGCATAAGGGCTTTCCTCAAATCGGTACCCTGCTCTTAGGCTAACTTCTTCAATTCTATATTCACCTCCTAAGCGATAGGAGTTAACAGCGCCCAAAGTACTTGCGATAAAATCGTTTTCTGCAGTAAAACTTGGGTCAGAAGTTGGTCTCAGCTCAGCTTTGGACATATCTTGATAAGAATAATCCAAACTTATAAGTCCGTCTTGCCCAAATACAAGTGCGACACTGCCGGTAAATTTTTCAGGAGTTTTTATTCTATATTCATCATAGAGGTTTACAATACCAAAATTAATGAAGTCAATATCGGGTACCGCTAAATTGGAATTGATGCGTTGCGATGTATCATCTGTCAGCGTGTACCATGTGGGTGATTGGTAACTACCACCTACCCGAATGGATTGATTCAATTTGGCAATTGCTCCTAAGCTAAAAGAGAAACCATACCCCTCGGTATGTAAAAAGTTGTCGAATGAAGTAAACTGCACGGGAGATTCGGCATCATAGCCATCTTCATCTAAATAGGAAATCCTATCATACAAAACATTGTGGAAGTTTACTGTTGCTCCCAAGTAAAGATTGTCTTCATATTGACCTGCAAAATTCAATGTGAACTTACTGTTATATCCAGAAGTGTTTTGTAAATATCTTTGGTTGACGTTTGCATATTGTGCATTCGAAAAATAGGAAGTGTTTTGGTCATTGTCGTCAACAGGCTCTATTATCCCAGCTTGAAAACCAAGAAATGCTTGTTGGGCCGAGTAACCTAGATTGGCACCGATATCCAAATAGGCATCTTCGATAAACTCTCCCTCTTGAGTGCGAAGGGGCCCCAAGGGTTCTCCTTGCGCAAAATTTAGGAAATAATTGTCTACACCTATGGATGTATTGCCTGACGCTATATATTCATTATCGAAATTTTGAACCATATCATAATTAAAAGCCAATGCAATTTTTTTCCATGGGCCATCATTGGATGAATTGAATACGAATACACCACCCACTTGGTTGAAATCCAAGGAATTGGAGGTGGTATTGGTAAGGGTGTTGCCAAAAAGGGCATCATTGCCTGTATGGTAATTGGAAACGGTAATGCCTATTTCACTGAAATTAAAGACAGCTGAACCTGCGGGGTTGATATTCAGGGCAGATAAATCGCCACCCAATGCTCCAAATGCACCGCCCATAGCCTGAAACCTAGCAGTTCCCTGAAGGTTTTCGCTGCTGTAGCGCAATACATCATCAATGGTCTGTGCACTAGCGAAGGTGCATGCCAATACCATTATGAAAGTTGAAATTCGTTTCATTTCTTATGATGATTTAGATTAATCAATACAGTTTATGGGAATTATGGTCTGCCGCCTCTTCCACCTCTACTGCCGGAAGAACGTGACGCTCCTGAAGATCTAGATGATCCAGAAGACCTGCTTACACCTGAGCTTCTAGAGCTGCTCCCAGAACTTCTATAGTTTCCACTTGATCTACTGCTTCTGGAAGAACCACTGCTGCGGTAACTTCTAGAGCTAGACCTGCTCGAAGAACGACTATAATTTCTGCTTGGCGCTGAGCTTCTGGATTGGTAGCTTCTTGCACTTCCACCAGAACTTCTGTAACTTCTTGTTGAAGGTGAACTACTTCTGTTGTAACTTCTACTACTTCTTGTAGAAGGCGATGTTCCATATGAACGGTACGTCCTTGAACTTCTATTGTAATTTGGTGAAGTTCGAGTACTTCTACTTGTTCTATAATTTCTATTTCTAGCAACTGCATCGGTACTTACCGATCTTCTTACATTTGATCTGTTGCTGTAACCTTGGGTGCTTCTTCTTGCTATATTGTTGTTGCTACGGGATAAGGCCGCATTGGAACGTCCGCTGTTGTTTCGTATTCTGCTGGTGTATCCATTTGTTCTGGATGATAGAGTTGTTCCTGGAATACGAGAAGCATAACCTCTTCTTCCGGACATATAAGCATAATTTCTTCCATAATAACCTCTATTATAATATGGGCGGTTCCAATAACTGCCATAATAGCCTCCCCATCCATAATATCCGGCCCAGCCCCAACTGTTGTATGGGTATCCCCAACCCCAGTTTCCGGCCCAACCCCAGCCAAAGTTTCCACCCCAGCCCCAACGGTTATATCTCCAAGGGTTGTTCCATCCCCATCCCCACGAATTGTAGTAAGGATAGTTCCATCCCCAAGCAAAGTAAGGGTTGTTCCAGCCGTAATAGCCTCCCCATCCCCAACTATTATCATATACATTTATAGAAATGCTTGTAGGATTATCTCCCCACCCTGGATTTCCGTTATAATTATTGTTGTAGGAGTAGTAATCGGTTTGTTCACCATAAGGAATGGTGTCGTTGGACATTTGGCTAGAGTAGCTATCGATGTCCGTAAACACTTCGCTATCCAAAATTTCACCATATTCATTTGCCTTTTCGCCAAAATAATCCCCGTAGATATTATTTTCCTGTTCTTCAATCCTTACTGCTTGGGCATTTTTCTTTTCGACCCTAACGACTTGATCGTTTGTAGAGTAAATGCCGTCATCGTAATAGGAAGCTTGTTGGTAGGAACCACAGGAGGCCATAAAGAGAGTGGCGACCACCAATATGGTGGAGGTTTTAAATTTATTATGGAGTAAAGACTTTAACATGGCGCAATTTTTATTGTTGAACATACTAAAAATAATTAGTTTTACCCAATCATTACATGACTACAGTCACAAGTTTTGTGCCAAACTACAATACATGGGTAAAAATTTAACGAGCAGAGCGGAAGATTATTCCAAATGGTATAACGAACTAGTTGTAAAGTCAGATTTGGCTGAAAACTCAGGGGTTAGAGGATGTATGGTAATTAAACCCTACGGGTATGCCATATGGGAAAAAATGCAGGGTCAATTGGATAAAATGTTCAAGGAAACTGGTCATGAGAATGCTTATTTCCCATTATTTATTCCAAAATCCTATTTGAGCAAGGAAGCAAGTCATGTCGAAGGTTTTGCCAAGGAGTGTGCAGTTGTAACGCATTACCGATTGAAGAATGCCGAGGACGGTAGTGGCATTATTGTGGATGAAGATGCAAAATTGGAAGAAGAACTTATTGTTCGACCAACCTCTGAAACCATTATTTGGGATACGTTTAGAAAATGGGTGCAGTCTTATAGGGATTTACCGCTCAAAATTAATCAGTGGGCGAATGTGGTGCGCTGGGAGATGAGGACGCGTCTTTTTCTTAGGACTGCGGAATTTTTGTGGCAAGAAGGTCATACTGCGCATACCACACGAGAGGAAGCCGTGGAAGAAGCGGAACTTATGATGAACGTATATGCCGAGTTTGCTGAAAAATATATGGGCGTTCCTGTAATTAAAGGAACCAAAACAGAGAGTGAACGATTTGCTGGTGCGGAGGAGACCTACTGTATTGAAGCTTTGATGCAGGACGGTAAGGCGTTGCAGGCAGGTACTTCACACTTTTTGGGTCAGAATTTTGCAAAGGCCTTCGATGTGAAGTTTGCCAGCAAAGAAGGTAAACAAGAATATGTTTGGGCTACATCTTGGGGTGTTTCTACCAGATTGATGGGTGCTTTGGTAATGACCCATAGTGATGACAATGGTTTGGTACTTCCTCCTAAATTGGCACCTATACAAGTAGTGATCGTTCCTATTTATAAAGGGTTGGACCAATTGGATGCCATTTCAGAAAAAGTGGACCCATTGGTAAAAGAGTTGCGTGATAGAGGTATTACTGTGAAATACGATACCAGGGACACCCATAAACCTGGCTTTAAGTTCAATGAGTATGAATTGAAAGGTGTGCCTGTACGTTTGGCGGTAGGTCAACGCGATTTAGCCAACGGAACTTTTGAAGTAGCGCGAAGAGATACTTTGACCAAAGAAATCGTAAAGGCCGGGGAAGTTGTGGATAAAGTAGTGTCGTTGATGGATGAGATTCAGGAAAATATATTTAATAAAGCGCTGGATTATAGAAAAAACCATATAACCAAAGTGGACTCTTATGATGAGTTTAAAAAAGTTATTGAGGAAAAGGGTGGTTTTGTTTCTGCCCATTGGGATGGAACAACCGAAACCGAGGACAGGATAAAAGAAGAGACCAAGGCCACAATACGCTGTATTCCGTTGAATATGGAAAAGGAAGAAGGTAAGTGTATGGTAACGGGAAAACCATCCGTTCAAAGGGTGTTGTTTGCAAAGGCCTATTAGAGAGGATGCAAAAAATAAAAATTACTGTTGCAAGACTTAAAAATAGTTGTATTTTTGCATCCGCAATTATGTAAGCATAATGGCCCGTTCGTCTAGGGGTTAGGACGCCAGGTTTTCATCCTGGTAACAGGGGTTCGATTCCCCTACGGGCTACAAAAGGTTATTGAAACTTTTAAAATTTGGGCTTAGCCCTAAGTTTTTGAAATTTAATGGCCCGTTCGTCTAGGGGTTAGGACGCCAGGTTTTCATCCTGGTAACAGGGGTTCGATTCCCCTACGGGCTACAAAAAGGATTTAGAAAGCATTAAATTTAAGCAATGGCAAACCATAAGTCAGCATTAAAGAGAATTAGAAGAAACGAAGCAGTACGTTTGCGTAACAGGTATCAGCACAAAACTGTGCGTAATGCCATCAAGAAATTGCGTAATGAAGAAGATAAGAAGGCTGCTGAAGCTTTGTTGCCTACTGTAGTTGGGATGATTGATAAATTGGCTAAGCGCAACATCATTCATAACAATAAGGCGGCAAACCTTAAGAGTAAATTGACGACCAAGGTTGCAGCAATGTAAATTTTGTCAATACATTATATAATAAGCGCCTCCAATTTGGGGGCGTTTTTATTTGGGTCTAATTCCAAACCTATCTAAATGCCTTTCTTTTATGCACTAACACACCAATCATAAATGTTCCATACATGAACAAGATAAAAATCCATAGTATATCCCTAAGATTATATTCAATCCAAATTTTTGGGGCTTCGTAGCCAATAATAATCAGAAAAGGGAAAAATATGTGAAAAACAGCTAAGCCTAAACTGGTCCAGAACATCAAATTGTATCTCTTGGGGTAGGGGCTGAATTCAATCTTCTTTTCCTTATAATACAGCCATATATTAAATAACAATACCATTGAAGCTACAAGGTCGGCGTAATAAAGATTGGAGTAGAACGGGTCTTGAAAGAACAGGCTGATTATATAGCTTGACAAACTTATCCCAGCACCGATCACGATCCATTTTTTATGTTTGGCATTTCGCAACACTTGCCAATAAATATGGTAGAAAAACATAAAGGCAATAACTGAGTAGATATTATATATGATGACATTGTACCAATCATACCTACTGTCACTCAATATCTGGAATTCCTCATGAAATTTTATAAAATACCCCAAAAGTTCGGTTAATAGGGTGTACATAAGATACATGGGGTAATATTTCAATGGGGTGTCAAAATACGTGCGGTAACATGCCATGGAAACCAACCAAACAACAAGGTAAAAGGGAAGAATATATTGCTCTGTGATAAATGTATAAATGGCATCCATTATTGTTGCGTAATTCTTTAACTACCTGTGTTTTGTCGATGGGCTAAAATAGGAAATAAAAAGCCTCCAAATATGGAGGCTCAATTGTTCATATAAATGTTTGTCTTTATTTAAATGCCTTTCTTTTTCCAAAAATCAACCCAATATTTACAAGAATATACATCAAAGCTATAGCGGTAAGGAGCAGTGGTCTAAAGTAAATTTGGATTCCAATATTTAAATCCAGTAGATAAATAATTGATATTATTGGAAAAATTGAGTAAAAAACCATTAAGCCTGAGCTTATCCAAAACAGTAAATTGTATTTTGTAGGATGTGAGATTTTCTCCAAATATATTTCCCTAAAATACAAGACCAATATATACAGCATCATAAATGAGCCTACAATATGAGCGTATGTCATTTGATTATGTAAAGGGTTATAGGTAATTCCATTAATCAGGTAGACTATCGCACACAAAATACTTAGGTAGCGAATTTGCTTTTTAATAGCTTTATTCTTCGATACTTTTCTATAAACTTCAAAAAAGAAAAGGAAGAAAACTATCTGATAAACATTATAAATAATAACATTGTGCCAAGCATACCTTCCATCAGAAAAGAAAACGAATTCATTGTAATACTTAATAAAATAGCCCAATACCTCAGTAAAAAAAGTATAGATAATAAGCATGGGCAGATATTTTAAAGGTGTATCGTAAAACCTTTTATACCTAATCACCGATATAAGCCAAGTAAATAAGTACAAGGGGATATAAAAATGATCCGTTAAAAATCTGATAAGATTATCTGGCATAGCGCCCAATATTAAAAATCTGTGTATGGTGGAGGTCCTGAAGAGCCATGGTTAAGGTTCAAGCTTGTATCTCCACTTTGAAAAAGATTAGGGGCAAAACTTGCTTGTGAGGTGTTGGGTTCACTTTCTTCTCCGGTTTCCTTGTTGCCAACAACTGCTCTTATTGGTTTGGCCTTTCCATCTGATCCTATATAAAAACCTTCTTCTTTGCCATCAATCATGGTAGTGGGCACAATAAAAATGGAATTCTGTCTAGGGTGCACTACTTTTTTGCCATCGGGAAAATCGGGCTTGTCCGGATAGTTTGCAAAATATAAACGGAGCGAAGCTACTTTAACACCGGCCTCTTCAGCTTCTTGTTCCACGTATGCCATATAATCTTTCATATCGGAATAGGTAAAAGATGTGAAACGAGCAGGAATATGTTTTTTGTCAGGACTCCGTTCAGCTTCGAATTGCTGAATAATATCTACCCTGTTCCTAGTGTAATTGTCGTACAGGGATTTCGATTCTTCCAAAGAAATAATACCCTCGGGAGGTAAAACCTTCTCCTGTTTAGGTTCGGTCGGTTCTTCTTTTTTAGGACCTTGCTGACAAGCTCCCAGTACTAAAAATGTGAATCCTAAAAGCGCAAGAAAGGCCTTTTTGTAATTTTTCATAGTTAAGTGTTTAAAGTTCAGTTTTGAGGAAACTGAAATAAAGATATGTCTTTTCTATAAATTGACTCAACAAAAAGCCCTTCAAAAAAATGAAGGGCTCGTAATCTTATGGTTCAAGGAGTTGTATTTTTTTACTGGCTCATGGTGAGTAAAAATTCCTCGTTGTTTTTTGTTTGCTTTATGCGTTGATCCATAAATTCCATGGCTTCCACAGGATTCATATCTGCAAGATATTTGCGCATGATCCACATACGTTGAATAGTGTTTTCGTCCAATAACAAATCGTCTCTTCGTGTAGAGGAAGAAATAAGGTCGATGGCAGGGAAAATTCTTCTGTTGGATATTCTTCTGTCCAATTGAAGCTCCATGTTACCGGTACCCTTGAATTCCTCAAAGATAACCTCGTCCATCTTGGAACCTGTTTCCGTTAATGCCGTAGCAATTATGGAAAGTGATCCACCATTCTCAATATTTCGGGCGGCTCCAAAGAAACGTTTTGGCTTGTGCAGTGCATTGGCATCCACACCGCCACTCAATACTTTACCGGAAGCTGGTTGCACGGTGTTGTAGGCACGGGCCAAACGGGTAATGGAATCCAAAAGAATTACCACATCATGACCACATTCCACCAAGCGCTTCGCTTTATCTAGTACAATGTTTGCCACTCTTACGTGTTCGGTCGCTTCTTTGTCAAAAGTAGAAGCCACTACTTCACCACGTACGTTACGTTGCATATCGGTAACCTCTTCAGGGCGTTCATCAATTAAAAGAATGATTTGGTAAACCTCTGGGTGGTTTGCTGCGATGGCATTGGCAATATCTTTCAACAACATGGTTTTACCCGTTTTGGGCTGGGATACGATCATTCCCCTTTGTCCTTTCCCGATTGGGGAGAACAAATCCATGATTCTTGTTGAAATAGTGCTTTGCTTTTCCGCCAATTTGAACTTTTCCTTAGGGAACAATGGGGTAAGGTGCTCAAAAGCTACCCTGTCACGAACCACTTGTGGGTCCAATCCATTTATTTTGTTCACCTTGATCAAAGGGAAATATTTTTCACCTTCTTTGGGTGGTCTAATGTTTCCAAGCACCGTATCTCCGGACTTAAGTCCGAACAATCTGATTTGTGATTGGGATACATAAATATCGTCGGGAGAAGACAGATAGTTGTAATCGGAAGATCTTAGAAATCCATAACCATCCTGCATAATATCCAACACACCTTCACTTTCAATAATGCTATCGAACTCAAATTCAGGCTCTTTGTACCTATTTCTTAAGTCCTTATCAAAATTACTGTTCTTTTTGTCGTGGTGAGGCTTGTTGTGTTGGTTGCTTCTCCTATTGTTTTGGTTCTTTTGGGGGGTGTTGCCTTGAGACTTGTTGTCTTGAGGTTTGTTGTCTTGAGGCTTGTTGTCGCGTGGCTTATTGTCTCTTTTTTGAGGTTTTTCTTGCGGTTTGGAGTCATCATTTTTGCTCCTAGGCTCTCTTTTTTGAGGCGCTTTTTTAGGATTGTCACCTTCAGTGCTTTTTGTCTCCGTAGCTTTAGGGCGCGGAGCTCTGGCTTTTCTAGGTTTTGGTGCGGGCTTTTCGTTTGTGGTTGCTGTAACAGTTTCCGCAACAGCCTTAGGGTTGGATGCTTGAAGGTCCAGTATTTGATATACTAGGTCCAATTTTTTCAATGATTTAAATTTGGGAACATTAAGACCCTTTGCAATTTCTTGCAACTCAGGAAGCTTTTTAGCTTTTAGATCTGAAATCTCGAACATTAAGTAAAGAAATAAGTTAAACTTGTGTGATTCTTATTATGAAGTAAGGTTATTTTTGAATGCTACTGGAGAAAAGAATTCCGAGGTAGGTGCTTGCTAATAACGAGACAATATTACAAATAATTTTTCAAGAATAAGGCCTTATTTATCAAAAAGACGCCTATTTTTGCGTTTTGAAATCGATTTGCACAATGATTCAGCGGATACAAACGTTTTTTTTACTGATAGTAGGCCTTATTTCGGGCGTACTACCGTTTTTCTTGAATCTATGGGTAGAAGTGGGCGGTAAAGAGGTATTTGCCCAAGACCAGGTTATTGTGAGCCTTGTTTTTTATGTGGTGACTGTTTTGGCCGTAGTATCGATTGTAATGTACAAGAAAAGACAAAATCAATTTGTAGTAAACAGATTGAATATGATACTGAACCTTTTTTTACTAGGATTTTTCGTTTATCGATCGCTAAGCTTATCCGGAGAAACTGTTGTTTCTGAGAAGGGTATTGGGATGCTGATTCCTGTATTTTCTATCGTTTTTCTTGTCCTGGCCAACAGGGCTATCAAAAAGGATGAAGATCTTGTAAAATCTGTTGATCGCTTACGTTGAACCTAACATCTTAGTAGTATTAGTGCGAAAAAACCCTGGCTTCGGCCAGGGTTTTTATGTTTAGTGACCTACAAATCGAATCGTTGGTTAAAAGCCGAGACATTGAAACCAGCTTCTAAAACTTCTTTATAAGACTCACTATTTTGATTTAAAAGGGAGTTGGTGTGGTTAAAGTGGATAAAATGTACTTTAGATTTTTCACTTTGAGGCAGGTTTTGAAACAGTTCCATGCTTTCTGACACAAAAGGATGAGGGATTTCTGCAATGTTTCGTGTGTTGATTTCCGGACCATCAAAAAAAGTGGCATCCAAGAAAGCGAAGTCCACATGCTGTATTTCCTTTACAATATCCTTATCCCATTTAGACCATTTATCAATATCGGGAATGAACAAAGCCGATTTATTTGGCCCAATAATTTTATAGCCGACAGTTTCTGAATATTCATCTCGGTGAGGTACAACAAACGGAATTACCACCAGGTTTGGGGTGAGTTGGAATTTGATTTCATCCTGAATAGGAAGAATGTCAATGTTATTTAGTTTGACCAGTTGTTCCCATGGCCCATTGGTTTCCAAGAACATTTTCATTTGCGGCATGGCATATACCGGTATGTTTTTGCCACCCAGAGATTCCCTGCCCAAATACATTAACCCGGCATAGTGGCCAATATGCGCATGGGTCATGAAAATCCCATCGGGAGTTTCTTTACTATTTTGTGTATGTTCCTTTAAAAGTTTCAACTGTGATGGCATATCCGGAGTTGCTTCAAAAAGATAGCTATTATCAGTTTTATGGTCCACAACGCCCAAGGAAACAACTTTACGAGTATGGTCAGGCTTATTGAACAGTTCGGAACAACAAGATTTTTGGCATCCTATATGTGGACTGCCTCCATCTTGAACAGTGCCTAAAATATAAAGTGAAACCGAATTTTGTTCGGGTTGGGACGGGGCATCATCTTTTTTTGAAACTTTATTGTTACAAGCTCCCAATAAGATTGCCAATATGAACAAATACTTTTTCATTTTTACTTTTTTCCAAGTTCAATTACTTCTAGATCACTAATCTTATCCCCATTGATTACAAAACGCAGCATAGTCCGCACCTGATGAAAACCATGTTTGCCACAAGCGCCTGGGTTCATGTGTAAAAGGTTTAGTTTTTTGTCGTGCATTACTTTTAGAATATGGGAATGTCCGCAAATAAAAAGTTTCGGCGGATTGTTTCGGATTTCTTCACGTACCCGAACATTGTATCTGCTGGGATAGCCCCCAATATGTGTAATCCAAACATCAACCCCTTCGCACATAAACCGGTTATTTTCTGGAAATTCTTTTTGAATCACGTGGTCATCAATGTTTCCATGAACTCCGCGAACAGGTTTTAAAGCCTCCAGCCGGTCAGTAACGGATAGGCTTCCAATATCGCCTGCATGCCAAATTTCATCGGCCTGTGCCGCATATTTTAAAATGGTTTTGTCCATGTGGCCATGAGTATCAGAAAGCAATAAAATCTTGGTCATAACGCTAAAAATATGCTAAAAACTGAGGGGTGGATTTATGTTGAAAAGGATTGGATTATCTTTATCGACTTAAAAGTAAGGGATTCCATTGAGATATTTCATCCAATTTTCTTATTTCGGAAAAGCATACCACGGATGGCAGAACCAACCCAATGCCATAACTGTGCAAGAGGTTTTGGAAAAAGCCTTGTCCACATTGCTGCGTGAAAAAATTGAAGTTGTAGGAGCCGGAAGAACCGATGCTGGAGTGCATGCGAGGCAAATGTTCGCTCATTTTGATTTTGAGCCCATCCCTGATATCGAAGATTTGGTGTATCGGTTGAATGCTTTCTTACCAGATGATATAGCAGTTCAAGGAATCCATCAAGTTGCTGATGACGCTCACGCCCGTTTTGATGCGATGGAACGGACCTATGAATATTGGTTGGTTAAGGAAAAAGACCCATTTCTTTTTGATCATGCCCATTTCGTTAAACATCCTTTGGATGTGGATGCAATGAATCAAGCAGCCAAAATACTGTTGCAATACACGGATTTTGAATGTTTTTCCAAATCCAATACGGATGTAAAGACGTACAATTGTGATATCCGCAAAGCCCATTGGAAAATTGATGAAGACAAATGGGTATTTAATATCGCGGCCGACCGATTTTTACGGAATATGGTGCGCGCCGTAGTGGGTACATTGTTGGATGTGGGGATGGGTAAAATGCAGGCAGAGGACATTCATAATATTATAGCAAGTAAAGATAGGGGAGAGGCGGGTGTCTCTGTCCCCGCAAAAGGATTATATTTGACCAAGGTTTCATATCCAAAAGAAATTTTTGATGAGCAAAAAGGATGATGTAGGAAAAGCGTTTGATTTTCGATTGTTCAAGCGGGTTTTTTCACGAACCAGGCCCTACAGGGGCATTTTTTGGTTGGTGGCCATTGTGGCCATCTTGTCTGCTGCATTTGCCATCGGGATTCCATTGTTGGTGAAAACCATTATCAATGAATCTTTAGAGAACAAGGATGCGGGGCAATTGCTGAACAATGTCTTGTTTATGTTGGTTTTTTTGCTAGGTCAGGTAACCACCCAGTTGTTGTTCAATTACTTTGCCAACCTGTTGGGAGAGTCCGTAATCAAGGATATCCGAGTCAATCTTTTTGAAAAGATGACCAGCTTTAAAATGACCTATTTCGACAATTCCTCAATAGGGGTGTTGGTAACAAGAGCAGTTGCGGATATGCAGCGAATCGGCGAAATTTTCAGTCAAGGATTTTTTATGATTGTGGCCGATGCCCTTAAAATGCTATCGGCAGCTATCATTATGGTGGTCATCAATTGGAAATTGGCATTGATAGTATTTGCTATTCTCCCTATCATTTTGATTGCTACACGACTATTTCAGCAAGCAATGAAGGTTGCTTTCATCGAGGTACGTGCCCAAGTATCCAATCTGAATTCCTTTGTCCAGGAGCGCATTGCGGGAATGAAGATTGTTCAGTTGTTCAATCGCGAGGAAATTGAAAAAGAAAAGTTTCGAGCCATCAACGAAAAACATCAGAATGCGTGGTTAAAAACAGTTTGGTACAACTCCATATTTTTCCCGATAGCGGAAATCTCCAATTCCATTGGTGTTGGCCTGGTGGTGTATTTTGGTGTGATTCAGAATATAGAAAATGTTGGGATGGACAACAAAGGGGCCATAGTAGCCTTCTTTTTCCTGATGGATTTACTTTTCCGTCCGCTTCGTCAAATTGCAGACAAGTTCAACACGCTACAAATGGGCATGGTGGCCGCTAATAGAGTCTTCAAAATTTTGGATACCGATAGCCATATCGATGATAACGGAACCGTTGAGAAGAAAGCGGTAAAAGGCGATATCGAGTTTAAGAATGTTCATTTTGGTTATGTGCCGGATGAGGAAGTACTGCATGGAATCTCATTTAATGTAAATGCGGGAGAAACTGTGGCCATCGTGGGCGCTACGGGTGCTGGAAAGTCTACCATCATCAATCTGCTCAATCGTTTTTATGAAATAAATTCTGGTGAAATTTTAGTGGATGATGTATGCTTGGACGATTATACTTTAAAATCCCTTCGCTCCCATATTGCCATAGTTTTACAGGATGTTTTCCTATTTGCAGATACCATTGCCCATAACATTTCACTTCGTGATGAATCTATTACCACAGAGCAAATCGAAGCCGCCGCCAAACAAATCGGGGTGCACGAATTTATCTCAAGTCTCCCGGGTGGTTACCAATACAATGTAAAGGAGCGGGGAACAATGTTGTCCAGCGGTCAACGTCAATTGATCGCTTTCTTGAGGGCCTATGTGAGCAACCCTAGTATCCTGATCTTGGACGAGGCCACATCTTCAGTGGACACCTATTCCGAACAATTGATTCAACAGGCCACGGATAAAATTACAGAAGGCAGAACTTCCATTATTATTGCGCACCGCTTGGCGACCATTAAAAAAGCCGATAAAATAATTGTAATGGATGCTGGTAAGATCATTGAGATCGGAACCCATAAGGAACTACTCGAAAAAGGTGGGTATTACAACGATTTGTACAACGCCCAGTTCTTGGCGGAAGAAGTAGCATAATCAATTTTTGACTGGAGCAAAATCTTGGAGCTCTAAATTACCGGTGATGAACATAATCAATGGGATAATAGATGATGTTACCATGTAAAGTACGCCCAATATCAAGTAAAATATGAATATTCTTGAGATTAAGCTGATTCCTCTCGATTTGGATATTCGCATAATAACATAGCCCGCATACAAGAACATAAAAGCTACTGTCAAAAGTGAAAATGGGGCATATGCTTGAGGAGCCACAATTAGTATCACAACGGCAGGTAAAAAAATGGAGAGACTGTATTGTGCCAAAGTATACATGAAGATGACCGTACGTTCAGAAAAATTATATTTCTTTTGATCAAAACATAACCAGCCTGCTATGGCCATTATGGGTATATATAAAACGAATACAAGGGCCTGAATGTCAAAAACAACATCCATCATTTTTTCTTGGGCTACACTATTTGCACCAGTATTAAAAATATCAAAGTTGATTTGGCCCATTAATTTTGACATCAAGAACACAATGAATCCGGATAATGTCAAGGAAATTGCCAAATAACTTATGGGATTTAAATATTTTCTCCGTAAGCCTTGAATATATCCTTCGATTACAACTTCAGGTTTGGTAATCAGATGAACAAAGGTGTTCACAAAAGTATTGTCCAAATTAAAATATCTCTCCAGAATGTCTACCCACAGATTTCTAACAGTAATTCTGTTGCGAATCACTTTTGCGCCACAAGCTGGACAGTAAAGGAAATCGGTTCTTAAGGTAACGTCACAATTTTTGCATTTCATTGTTCCAAATCCTTTTTAATGCGCTTGATTAATTCTTCCTTGTTTTTAAAAGGAATAAAGTCACTATTTTTAATGTAGGATATAGAACCTGTTTCTTCGCTTACCACCAAACATAAAGCATCAGTTTTTTCAGTTATTCCAACTGCCGCCCTATGACGTAGTCCAAAACGGAGTGGGATGTTACGATCGTTGGAAACTGGTAAAATCACTCGAGTCGCAGTGATGAAGTTGTCTTGAATCACAATAGCACCATCATGTAGAGGACTGTTCTTAAAGAAAATACTTTCCAATATGGGCTGCGTTATCGCTATGTTCATGGTATCCCCCGTAGATTTTATAAAATCTAAAGAATTATTGCGTTCAATTACGATCAGTGCTCCCGTTTTAGTAGCGCCCATACGTTCGCAGGCCCCAATTATGGCATCAACATCAGTTTTTGTTGAAATAACTTCTTGTTTAAGGAATTTGAAATGTTTGAAAATGTTACGCTTGGAAGCGAAGTTGGTGGAGCCTATCATCAACAAAAACTTTCGGATTTCTTGTTGGAACACAATGATCAAAGCAATCAGACCTATATTCATGAAACCACCCACCATACTACTGATCATTTTCATTTGAAGGAGTTCGGTAAGCTTCCATAAAGCCCAAACAATCACAATTCCAATAAAAATATTGATGGCTACTGTGCCCTTGACCAGTTTGTAAATATAATAGAGCAATGCGGCCACGAGGACTATGTCGATAATATCGGTAATCTTGAATTCGAGAAAGTTTAAAAAATCCAACCGTAGCGTTTTTGTAAAATTAGCAAAAATAGAAGAACCCTTGATTAGAGTGTGTTCTCTTTCAAAGCTTCCACAAGTTTAATACATTCCGAGGCTTCTTTTACATCGTGGGCCCGAATAATGTTGGCGCCCTTTAAAAGAGCGACTGTATGGAGCGCGGTTGTTCCGTTCAATGCTTCCTGTGGTGATGAACCCAATACTTTGTAAATCATTGATTTTCTGCTCAAACCTATTAAAATAGGTAAACCGAAGGTTTGAAACATGTCCAAATGGTTCAAAAGTGTGTAATTCTGAGCTGTAGTTTTGGCAAAACCAAAACCTGGATCAATAATGACGTCGTTTATTTTTTTGGAAGTGGTTTCTCGAATTTTTTCTGAAAAATAGAATCTCAAGTCATTGACCATGTTATCATAAACTGCCTCTTTTTGCATGGATTGCGGCGTACCTTTCATATGCATCATAATGTAAGGGACCTGATGTTTCGCGATGGTGGCAAACATGTTTTCATCCAAATTCCCTGCAGCGATATCGTTGATAATGGCCGCGCCATGTTCAATACTTTCAGCAGCAACCTTACTTCGGAAAGTATCGATGGAAATCAAGGTGTCCGGAAAATTTTTCAAGATCAGGTCAATTACAGGAGTCATTCTTTGCAATTCTTCATCCTCTGCAACATGGTCTGCACCGGGCCTTGAACTATAGGCGCCCATATCAATAAAAGTAGCGCCATGCTCGAGCATATATTCAACTTGCTTCAATATGGAAATCTCATCTTTATACTTTCCGCCATCAAAAAAAGAGTCGGGGGTAAGGTTGAGAATACCCATTACTTTTGGGGATGTTAGGTCTACGAGTTTACCTTTGCAGTTTATGGTCATAAAAAATATCTGCTTTGTTGGGTTTCATTATCTTTGGCAAAGTGCTTTCGGGCACAAACAAGTTGGACGAAATTTACGCAAATTAGCAACAATACATGCAGCATACTTCCCAACAATACGATGCGGTGATACAGACTTGCCGGGAATTGTTTTTAAAAAAAGCAAAGGATTACGGCACCGCATGGCGAATCCTAAGGTTACCATCGTTAACAGACCAAATTTTTATAAAGGCGCAGCGCATTCGAAGTCTTCAGCAGAATGAGGTGAGAAAAGTGGATGAAGATGAACGTTCCGAGTTTATAGGAATCATCAACTATTCCATCATGGCACTCATCCAAATCAAAAAAGGGGTTGTGGAGCAGCCGGACCTGACCGCCGATGAGGCGATTGCACTTTATGATGAGGAAGTCGCTATCACCAAAAAATTGATGGAGGACAAAAATCATGATTATGGTGAGGCTTGGCGAGATATGCGGGTTAGTTCGCTCACAGATTTGATTCTGCAAAAGTTGTTGCGCGTAAAACAGATTGAGGATAACCAGGGCGCTACCTTGGTGAGCGAAGGCGTGGATGCCAACTATCAGGATATGGTTAATTATGCAGTTTTTGCATTGATTCATTTAAAAGAAGAAGAATGAAATATTTGGTCTGGGTATCAAGAATTATAGTAGGGGTGCTGTTCATTATCAGTGGACTTATAAAATTGAACGACCCTATGGGTTTTTCCTTTAAACTGGAAGAATATTTTAGCCCTGGCGTGTTAGACCTTCCTTTTTTAACGCCATTGGCATTGGCCATTTCTATTTTTGTGGTCATTGTTGAGGTGATTTTGGGCGTGTTGTTGCTCTTAGGCTTTAAACCAAAATTTACCGTTTGGAGCCTTTTGCTCATGATTGTCTTCTTCACCTTTCTAACATTCTATTCCGCCTACTTTAATAAAGTAACGGATTGTGGCTGTTTTGGCGATGCCATCAAGCTAACCCCATGGGAATCCTTCACCAAAGATGTTATTCTGTTGGTATTTATTTTGATACTGTTCTTTGGCAAAAAATATATCACCTCATTGTTTAACCCCAAAACCAATTGGATTGTTGGGGGAGTGGCCTTGTTGGCCTGTATGCTATTCGCCAATCATGTGCTGGCCCATTTACCCACTGTGGATTTCAGGCCCTATAAAATTGGTGCGAATATTCAAGAAGGAATGTCTGTTCCCGAAGATGCGGCGCAACCCATTTATGAATATGCTTGGCGTTTTAAAGTAAACGGGGAGGACAAAATTTATATCACTGAGGGGGATTATCCTTCGGTCGATGGAGAGTTTGTTGATGTCGAGACAACCGAAATCCAAGCAGGATACGAGCCTCCCATCCACGATTTTACCATTGAGCAACAAGGGCAAGATTATGCTGCCGAATTATTGGAAGAAGATAAATTGGTAATGGTGATCGCTTACGATATGGCAAAAAGCAACTACGAAGCTTTTGAGGAAGTTGCCAAAGTTACCGCCGAAGCAAAACAAAATGGGTACAAAGTAATTGGAATGTCCGCCTCGAGCAGCGATATGGCCAATGAGTTGATAAATACCTACGGACTGGATTTTGAATTTTATTTTACTGACGAAACCACGTTAAAAACCATAGTTCGTTCCAATCCAGCTATTTTGGTGCTCAGCAAGGGAACTATTAAACAAAAGGTGCATTATAACGATTTTGACGAACTTACTTTCTAAACATAACACTAAGAAAAACCTAATAACATGAGAACAAAGATTGTAGCGGGAAACTGGAAAATGAACAAGAACCTTAAGGAAACAGAGGAGTTATTGGCCGAGCTTTCCGCCAAACTGCCAGATACCGATGCCGATGTGATCGTAGCGCCTACGTTTGTTAATCTTCAAGCAGCTAAAACTGCACTTCAAGATTCAACAATACAAGTTGCTGCTCAGAACATGCACTTTGCAGAAAGTGGAGCATATACCGGAGAAATTTCGGCAGATATGTTACTTAGCTTGGACGTGGATGTTGTAATTCTTGGTCATTCCGAAAGACGCGCATATTTTGGTGAAGGCGATGAATTATTGGCAAAAAAAGTAAAAACCGCAATAGAAAAAGATTTAAAGGTGATTTTCTGTTTTGGTGAAGAATTGGAAGATAGGAAATCAGGCAACCATTTTGCAGTAGTAGAAAGCCAATTGAAAAATGCGCTTTTTGACCTGGAAGCCAGTGCCTGGAGTAACATAGTACTTGCTTACGAGCCTGTTTGGGCTATTGGCACAGGAGAAACAGCTAGTCCAGAACAAGCTCAGGAAATGCACGCATTCATTAGAAAAACCATTTCCGATGGATTCAATTCTTCAATTGCCGATGATGTTTCCATACTTTATGGAGGAAGTGTAAAGCCTGCCAACGCAGCTGAAATTTTTTCTAAGCCAGATGTTGATGGTGGCTTGATTGGTGGAGCTTCTTTGGTAGCTTCAGATTTTACGGATATCATCAAGGCAATTTAAATAATGTCTTTGGTCTACCTCGAATACGATTTTAAGATTGCCCCGCTCCAGCCCGCAACCGACATTTTGATTGCGGAGTTGGGCGAGTTGGGTTTCGAAAGTTTTGTGGAAAACGAAACAGGTCTTTTGGCATATATTCTTAAATCTGAATGGCGAGATAACCTATTAACTGACCTATTCGTGTTTCAAAATCCAAATTTTGAAATTAACTGGACCAGCAAAGAGATTGAACAGCAAAATTGGAATGCGGAATGGGAAAAGAATTTCCACCCTATTTTGGTGGGTGAAAAATGTATGGTCCGAGCGCCCTTTCACGAAGCTGCTGAGGTAGATTATGATATCGTCATAGAACCCAAAATGAGCTTTGGAACAGGTCATCACGAAACCACGCACATGATGCTACAGCATATTTTGGATAATGATTTTGAAGGTAAATCAGTCTTGGATATGGGGTGTGGAACTGGAGTATTGGCTATTTTGGCGAAAAAACGAGGTGCTGGTGACGTGGAAGCCATTGATATTGATGAATGGTGCTTTTTGAATACCCAAGAAAATATAGAACGGAATAACTGTTCTGATATCAAAGCATATCAAGGGGATAGTAGTTTGCTGGAGGGAAAAAAATTCGATGTTATTCTGGCCAATATTAACCGAAATATCCTTTTAGAAGACATCCCTGTCTATGCAAATAGCCTTAAAAAAGGAGGTGTCCTATTTTTAAGTGGGTTCTATTTAGAGGATTTGGATGCAATTTCTTCAAAATGTAACGCCTATGGTTTGGAATTTGAAAAAAATCTGGAGAAGAATAACTGGGTTTCAGCAAAATATGTAAATTAGAAAGACGGAAACTCCAAGTAATATGGGCACCAAAGAAAAAGAGCTGGAAGATGTCCTTCTGGAAGAAGAGACGGTAAATGAGCACGAAATAGTGCTTTTTAATGATGATGTTAATACCTTTGACCACGTCATAGAAACCTTAATCAAAGTTTGTGAGCATACACCGGAACAGGCTGAGCAATGTTCCCTGATTGTCCATTATAATGGAAAGTGCACTGTCAAAACAGGTGAGTATTCTTTTTTGAAACCAAAATGCAGTAAACTTTTGCAGGCCGGTCTAAGTGCTGAAATTGTTTAGGGCAAGCATTGGTAATTATTTACTAAAATTAAGAAATGGGTTTTACCCAAAAAGTTCATGAATTCTTTATCTTGATTCATAATAGCCATCTGTCCCAATTCACTAAAGTTAACCTTAACAGACAAGAATAAAAAAGCTAACCACCCATTCTAAAAAATGAGCGAATTTTTTAAGGCTGAACTGAAAGATCGTTTTTTGGAATATGCATTGGAACGCAATGATTATTTTCAAATCCAAACCCTTTACGATGAATTTTTAAGACCTAACTATAGTCTGGAATATGTTCAAAAATTGGTGAAAGAGATTCAAAACTATGATCCGGATTTATTGGATGTTATGGGAGGCAACGGGATGGATATATTTATGGTGGCCTCGACAACGCATACTGAGGATTTTTTGGAAGAAGGAGGGTTTATGAATCTCTACGTTAAGGAAGAAGAAAAATGGGACACTTTTTTGGGGCAATTATCGAGCAACCCAAAACCTTCCAAAGATGAAAAGAAACGGCTTAAAAAAAGAACATCCACTTTAAAACGTGAGAAACTATTTCTTGTTGGATTAATTTCCGCAGTCGCGATAAGCTTTCTGTTTACAGTGATCAGTATTTTTAAAGAAACCCTTTTGGAACCCGAATATGTGCCTTCCGATGAGTTTGAACGGAAAATGAACCAATTAAGGGAGCAATATATTTTGGAAAATGAGAGACTCCAATTAGAATTAAAAGAAGCACAACGAATATTGGATTCCTTGGAAAAATAAGAGGTTAAAAAAAGCGGCAACTTTAAAGTTACCGCCCTATTTTGATTCATTGATAATATGTTTATTGTTATGGCTTCATCCCCGGCTGTGCTATTTCATAATTGGATTCCGCTTTGGCTTCTTCTACAATTTTCTTTACATCTTCCAATAGTTGCTTGGCATCGTAAATAATGCCGTCCTTAATGGTGTACTTTACCCCACCAACACGTTCAATGGTATTGTCTTCTTGCAATTGAATGGCACCTGTTCCATATAAAGCCTTTAAGTTTTCCAACGGATTTTCTTCGATGATAACAAAATCCGCTAGTTTTCCCACCTGAACAGTTCCGATTTCATCATCCAATCCAAGAGCTTCTGCTCCATTTAAGGTAGCAGCTTTGATTACTTCCAGTGGGTGAAATCCAGCTTCACGCATCAATTCCAGTTCTCTTGGATAAGCAAAACCATATAATTGATAAATAAATCCTGCATCGGTACCAATGGTAACTCTACCACCCCTGTTTTTGTATTCGTTCAAAAAGGTCATCCAAAGTTTGTAGTTTTCTTTCCAATCAATTTCTTGCTCGGTGCCCCAGTAGTGCCAATATGATCCGTGCGATTGTCTGCTGGGCGCATAAAATTCCCAAAGGGAAGGGAGCGTGTATTCTTCGTGCCATTCGGCTCGTCTCGCTCTTTGTAAGTCTCTGTTGGCCTCATAAATAACCATCGTTGGTGAGAGGGAGAAATCCAAGGAAATAAGTTCATCCATAACTGCGTTCCATTTTTCAGAAAATGGTTTTGCAGCCTGTTTCCATAATTGTCCAGCCTCACCAAAGCGGTCTTGTTCGTTTTGGTAATTGTAGTCCAAAGAATAGCTTTGAACCGTTCTGTCATCGAACATGGCCTCTGGCAATCCGTACCAGTGTTCCATGGAGGTGAGACCAGCTCTGGCGCTGTTCAATACGTTCCATCTGCCTACGTACAATTGGGCGTGATGGGTTTTGGAGCGAAGCCCTAATTTTTTGTTCTCATCCAAAGCGGCAGTCATTACTTCTGGCAGTCCACCACCGAACTTGATACCATCCGCACCTTTTTTGGCGTTGGCACGCACCCATTCCCTAGCAGCTTCAGGAGTAGTAATGTCCGCACGGCGGCGTTCACCGTTTAAACTATTGCCAAACCAGTTATATGCTTGGATTCTTGGAGCGGTGATTTCGTTTTTGGCACTTTTTTCTTTTTGGTCCAGTACCCAATCAATTCCGTTTCCGGCACCGGGGTCGCAAATCGTCGTAATACCGTGTCCCATCCATAATTTGTAAACATATTCAGCAGGAGTTCCTTGCGAAGTACCACCTATATGGGCATGGGTATCGACAAATCCTGGGAGTAGGTACATTCCTTCGGCATTTAATTCTTTGCCCCCGGGTTTCAGTTTGGGCCTTCTATCAGGATTAATGTCCATTCCCGGGAAACCAACAACCTGCACGGAGGCAATCCGGTTGTTTTCTACCACAATATCAACGGGGCCAATAGGAGGGGATAGGGTGCCGTCGATTACAGTAACACCACGTATAATCAATTGTGACCATGGACCCTCGCCTTCAGCTCTGGGAGGGGCTTTTTCAATTTGAGCATTGGAATAGAATCCCAGCAGAAAACATGCAATTAGCAAAGTCTTGGTTTTTAGTGTCATCATGTAATTGGTTTAGTTGGTTTTTTTAGCTATTAGCCTTGTGATAATCTAACACTTTTCTTGATGAAAATTTAAAGATTTCTAATTTTTCTAAGAAAGAGTAGAATTTTAATATGCTAATTTAAACAACCTATTTATTTTTTGTTAAATTGATGTTCGCTAATTCAACAAACCATTGACACTTTTTATTAGATCTCATTCTTTATTCTTAAAGAAAGGAAGTTTTATCGCCATATTTTTATTCGCGCAATTGACTTTCTCACAAAATGCGCCACTTACTATTTCGGGCGAATCAAGAACCTCCTCTGATTTTTTTAAGGATTTAGAGGAAAAATCCGGTTATTCATTTTTCTACCTCGATGATTGGATTGAAAAAATAGAGGTGGATAAAAACTTCGAGGATGCTACGGTTTCAGAAATTTTAGAAGCCGTTTTATCGGATACACCATTGAATTTTTATATCCTAGAGGAAGAGAAACGGGTGTTTTTGTTACAAAACACGGTAGTGTATGATGAGCTCCCTCCCAGTTTCTATCAAACAGAAGACACCATTGGCAATATTGCGGTTGTGGAAAAACGCGGTAGTTTACCTCCTCCCACATTTTATACTGAAGAAGTGTCGCAAACGGCACAAAGGCTTCCTTTAATTAGGATAGGAAAGGCTGATGAGCAAAATTTAAAACCTACATATCAACTGTCAGGAAGAATTATAAATGCCCAAACAGGCAGTCCGATTCCAGATTTGGCGATAAGGGTTCGTGGTAGTGGTCGTATTGCGGTGACCAACGAACAGGGTGAGTATGAAATGGAGTTGCCTGCAGGGTACAACCTTATCTCGACCAGTGCCATGGGAATTCGTGATTCTGAGAGGGAAGTAATCATGTATAACGATGGAAGCTTGAATCTGCAATTACAGGAGAGTCTAGAGCAGTTGCAAGAAGTAGTGGTTGAGGCAGATGCGATCAGCAATGTGGAAGAAGCCGTGTCGGGCAGTGAAGAAATAACCTCTGAAGAATCCAAGGATATCCCTTTAGTGCTCGGGGAACGTAACATTTTGGAAGTGGCCAAAGCCTTACCGGGAATTTCATCGGCTGGGGAAGGGGCAACAGGTCTCAATGTCCGCGGAGGTAAAACAGATCAAAATTTAGTGCTGTTGGATGATGCGGTTATCTACAACCCAACGCACTTCTTTGGAATTTTTCAAGCCTTGAACCCGTTTACCACAGAAAAGGTGAACATTTATAAAGGAGCACCGCCCATGGAATTTGGTGGTCGACTTTCATCGGTACTTGATATCGAAACCAAAAATGGGGATACGGATAAAATATCCGGTGAAGGTTCAATAGGACCGGTTACGGGTAATTTAGCTTTGGAATTTCCCATTAAAAAAGATACATCCTCCTTAATGGTAGGTGCCCGTGGCGCTTATGCCGATTGGATTTTAAAAGCACTGGATGAAGAGTCATTGAACAATAGCGAAGCTTCCTTTTTTGATGGTATCATAAAATACCATCATAAGTTCAGTGAAAACAGTGAAATCAGGGGAACAGCCTATTACAGCAAGGATAATTTCAGTATAACGTCCGACTCACTTTATAATTATAGTAATAGATTGGGTTCTGTTCGGTGGGCGCACAAGCTTAGCGAGAAAAGTACGGGAGTACTTACGGCGAGCAACAGTAACTACAATTTCGGTATTGATTATGAAGGTGATGGCAATAGTAATTTTGAATTGGATTACACCATAAATGAATCGGAGTTGCGCTATAAATTGAACACGCGGTTAAATGAGGCGCACACGCTCGATTACGGTCTATCGGCAAAGTATTACGGAGTGGAACCGGGAAATGTTGACCCTAAAGGTCCCAACTCCAATGTGGAACGCGTTTCCATTGATCAGGAACAGGCGCTGGAGGGAGCACTCTTTATAGGCGATGAATTTAAAGTATCGGATAAGTTGCTCTTAAATGTTGGGGCACGATATGCTTTTTATGCGGCCATGGGAGAGGGGACACAAAACACCTATCAAGAGGGCGCACCTCGAAGTGAAAGCACTGTTCAGGATACCATTAGCTACGACAGCGGAGAGTTTATTAAAACCTATGGAGGTCTGGAGGGAAGAGTGGCAGCCAGATATTTATTCACCCCTGATTTTTCGGTCAAAGCTAGCTTCAACAACTCATATCAATTTATCCATACACTCTCCAACAATACCACGGTGTCGCCTATAGATACCTGGAAACTATCGGATTTGAACATCAAGCCCCAGAAAGGATATCAGGCCACATTCGGTTTTTTCAAAAACCTCAATGACAATATGTACGAATTGAGTTTGGAAGGATATTATAAACGAATGGATGATGTACTTGATTTTAAAACAGGGGCGGACCTCTTGCTCAATGAAAATGTGGAGACCGAAGTACTTCAAGGAGAAGGTAAAGCCTATGGCGTTGAATTCTTATTGAAGAAGAACAGAGGCGACTTCAACGGCTGGCTGAGCTATACCTATTCTCGCTCCAAATATAGATTCGATGGTGCTACCAGTGAGGAACGTATCAATAATGGGGAGTTTTTTCCATCCAATTTTGATAAGCCTCATGACCTTAGCGTTATTGCCAATTATAAGTTCACCAGACGCTATAGTGTATCCATGAACTTTGCTTATCAAACAGGAAGACCCATTACCTATCCCGTGGGAACCTTTAGGTTCAATAATGCGGATTATGTCACTTTTAGTGACCGGAACAAATTCAGGATACCTGATTATTACCGCTTGGACCTTGGAATCAATATTGAGGGGAACCATAAAAAAAACAAACTGGCGCATAGTTTTATCACCATTCAAGTTTACAATGTGCTGGGAAGAAACAATCCCTACTCTGTCTTTTTTGTAACGGAAGATGGAGAGGTAAAAGCCTTGCAGAGTTCCATTTTTGGTGTACCTATCCCGTCCATAACCTATAATTTCAAGTTTTAATAATGGGTTGTGAAAACAGTTTATATCGAATTGTTTTAGGTCTGATGTTGCTTGCAACTTTTGCAGCATGCTTGGATGAACTGGATATTGAAACACTTAACCAAGATGAGCAATCCGCAGCCTTGGTTGTTGAAGCAATTTTGACCGATGAAATAATCACGCAAAAAGTGTATCTGAGTCGAAGCAGCCTTCGTTTGGACTTGGAGACCGATACGGTTTATAACCCTTTTATCCCTTTGGGAATACGTCCTTTGGATTCTGTGGACATGGAAGGAGGGGCCATCGTAAGTCTTTTGGGTGATAACGGTACTGAGCACACATTTACCGAGGGTGATGAGGGAGTCTATCTTTCGAATCAGCAATTTGGTTTGGAAATGGGTGTCGACTATATCTTGGAAGTGACCACCAGCAATGGTCATGAGTATGAATCGGACCCTTTGTCTGTACAAGGAAAATCTCAATTGACAAATGTATATGCGGAGAAGGCCTTCAACCAGAGTGGAGAAGAAGGTGTCGCTATTTATGTGGACAGTGAACCTCAACAAGGTAATCCAAGGTTCTACAGATATACATATGCAGAAACCTATAAAATAGTGGCGCCATTATGGGATGAACAACAATTTGTGCTAACGGATTACGATCCTTGCGCACTACCAGTGCCTACCTATAATTTGGAAATTGTGCCCAGAGAGGTTCAAAATAAAGTATGTTACAATACAGTTTCTTCGAGCACCATAGACCAGTTGAGTACAGCAGGGAATCCAGAGGACAAGGTTTCCAGGCATATGATACGTTTTATTGGAAAGGATAATTTTATCATTTCCCACCGCTATAGCATTTTGGTACAGCAGCAAGTGCAGTCGGCCGATGCCTATTCCTTTTATGGGACCCTTAAAAGCTTTTCGCAATCGGACAATGTTTTTTCTCAAGTACAACCCGGTGCCATCTATGCCAATGTGCATAGAAAGGGCGGGAGTGTGGAAAATGTTTTGGGCTACGTGGAGGCTGTGGGTGTCTCGGACCAACGGCTATTTTTCAATTATGAGGATTTTTTTCCTGGCGAAGAGTTACCACCCTATGCTTTTGGGTTTAACTGTGACTTGTTTACATCAAATGAAAGCCATGTGTCTTATTGTTCTCCTGGTCCACAAGGTGATGGTTGTCCCCCATCGGTTATAGAGCAGGTTGATCAGGGGTTGATCACGTATTATGCAGAATATGATTATGACTTGGTTCCCACCGCAAGTTGTCCCGGGCCATATGTGTTTGTATCCCAAATATGTGGGGACTGTACCACCTTGGGAAGCAATGTTGAACCTGAATTTTGGACGGAATGGGACTATTGAAGTACATATTTTTTATAGGATTGATTTTTCTAGTTGGCGGATGTTTGGATGAGTTCGAAATCGAAACGCTTGACCAAGATGAGCAATCCGCCGCCTTGGTTGTCGAGGCCGTCCTTACAAATGAAATGATAACCCAAAAAGTGTATTTAAGTCGGAGCAGTCTTCGTTTGGACCTGGAGACCGATACGGTTTATAACCCTTTTACTCCCTTGGGAAGTCGTGCTCTGGATTCCGTGGATATGGAAGGGGGTGCAACAGTCCGTGTGCTGGGAGACAATGGTGCCGAGTATCAATTTACGGAAGGAGATGAAGGCGTCTATCTTTCCAATCAACCCTTTGCTTTGGAAATGGGTGTTGGGTATACCATGGATATCACAACAAGAAATGCTGTGGAATACATATCGGACCCATTAACTGTCCAAGGAAATTCCCAACTTACCAACATTTATGCTGAAAAGGCCATTAATGATAGTGGAGAGGAAGGGGTGGCCATTTATGTGGATAGCCAACCAATGGAGGGGGAGAGTCAATTTTTTAAATATGTTTATGAGGAAACTTATAAAATTATACCTCCATTTAGTAGTGAATTTGAGTTTCTTTTAACTGATTATGACCCCTGTGCCCTGCCAGAACCCACATATAATTTGGAAGTGGTTGAAAAAACTGGGGAAAGTGTATGTTTTAATACCGTCGCATCCAATCAAATTGTACAAGGAAGTGCTTTGGGTGGAGCAAACTCCAATGTATCCGGGCAAATGGTACGGTTCATAGGGAAGGATAATTTTATTATTTCACATCGATATAGCATTTTGGTACAACAGCAAGTACAGTCTGCTGACGCTTATTCTTTTTATGAGACCCTAAATAGTTTTTCCCAGTCCGATAATATATTTTCCCAGATTCAACCAGGGGCATTGTACGCCAATGTGCACAGAAAAGATGGAAGTGCAGAAAATGTTCTGGGGTATGTGGAAGCGGTAGGCGTGTCCGACCAAAGACTCTTTTTCAATTACGAGGATTTTTTCCCCGAAGAGGAATTGCCCCCTTTTCCTTTTAACTGTAATTTGTCAAGCCCACCAGAATCTCATATATCATATTGTTTTTCAGGACCAACAGGACCTAATCCATGTCCTATGTCAATAATTGAGAGTGTGGATCAAGGTGTTATAAGTTTTTATGCATATTACAGTGAGGGCGCAGTCCCTACCGCCACCTGTCCAGGTCCTTATATTGTAGTCCCTAGGATTTGTGGTGATTGCCTGTTGGGACAGAAGGAAACACCAGAATTTTGGATAGAAGAATGAGAAGCAGAACATACATATATGGTTTAATTCTTATTTTTTCGGCATATGCCTGTGTAGAGCCTTTTGATGCAACTTCGGACATATTTTCCGATACCAGCATGGTTGGAACTTTGGTGGTGGAGGCCAATATTACAGATGTAGAGGCTATACAGAAAGTTTTCTTAAGTCGAATGCAGCGCGTGGAAAGTGATAGTACTGTAAACGTGGAAGAGCAAAGATTATTTAATGTGCACACGCCCATTATAATTGAACGCGGACTTGAACCTGAATTTGAAAATGGTGCAAATGTTGAAGTTAGAACGGATAATGGTACGGTGTATCCATTTGAAGAAACCGAGGATGGAACTTACGAGTCCATAACTCCATTTAGAGCTATGTCAAACAGCTCATATCAATTGTATGTAACCACTGCCAATGGTGAAGAATATACGTCTGAACCCATGATGCTCCCACAAAGTTCGAATATTGATAATATCTATGCCGAAAGAATGACCAGTGATGCGGGAGTTGATGGTGTAGGTATTTTTGCGGATGCTTCCTTTTCGACCGATGGAAGTAAACTGTTCAGATATGCCTACGAAGAGACCTATAAAATTATAGCGCCTTATTGGACGCCATATGAATTCGAAATTATACGTGACCAAACTGAATTCGTTTATGATGATTTGGGGAATGTGGTGGAAACTTTATATCCCGATGTTCAATTGGTTCCTAGGGCCAGGGAAGAACGCGTGTGCTACAGGACGGATTTTTCTGCCGGAGAAGTTTTATTGAACGGAAACGTACTTAACGGAAATAGGGCAGAAAGGACCATGGTACGTTTTATAGCTACTGATAATCCCATCATATCCCATAGATACAGTATTTTGGTGAGACAAAGAGGCGTTTCCAGAACGGCATTCGATTTTTATGAGCGGCTGGTTGCATTTTCTCAAAGCCAATCACTATTTAGTCAAGTGCAGCCTGGTAGCTTGGAAGGAAATGTATATAATATTGATGGTGATGTCCCTGTTATTGGTTTTTTTGATGTGAGTTCAGAGGTAAGTCAACGGCTGTACTTCAATTTTGAAGATTTGTTTCCAGATGAACCACTTCCACCATATTTTGGAACTATCAATTGCGAAAATCCAATTGCTCCAATTCTCGGAAATCCGGAAAGGGATGGGCCCACCCCTCCAGAAGAAAACCAATGCTCCACTTTAATGGACCCAATCAAACAAGGATTAGTGGAATTCTACCTAGATAATAGTGATCCACCTGGCGAATGCGAAGGACCTTATTTGGTGGTGCCTACCATATGCGCAGATTGTAATGTGGTGGGATCAAATGTCAAACCCGATTTCTGGATCGATTAAAACACAGCTTATGAAAAAACAATGGACAGCATTTTTGATTCTAGCAGCTTTGGCCTTTCCTATCCAAGCTCAATATGTAATAAGTAGTGCAGAGGAGCTGCAAAACTTAAAAAGCCTGCCCCAGGAAAAGGTTTACGTGCATCATACCGGTCCCATTGTGTTCGCGGGAGAATATTTACATTATGCCTTTTATTGCTTCAATGCACAGAATAACCGTGCAAGTACTATAAGTTTTGTGGGGTATGTGGCCTTGGTCAACCAAGAAGGGGAGTATGTACTGGAACAAAAAATCCGTTTGGAAAAAGGTAAGTCCCAAGGCGATTTCTTTATAAATACCGATGTGCCCTCTGGAAACTACAAACTGCTTGGCTATACCCAGTGGATGAAAAACAATGGCTTGGAGCAGGTGTTCAAGGATGATTTGGTCATCATTAATCCATATCAAGTAGATCAGTCCCAACTTTTGCCCGATACTGCAGATGAAATAATAGCTGGTGAAGGCAGTTCTTTCAATCAACCAATGGATTCGTCGGTTGTACAGATAAAAGTCGACGGGGAGTCTTTTGGCGCTAGGGAAAAAGTGACCCTGTCCATTAAAAATTACAAAGCACAATTGGGGCAGGGGAATTACACCTTAAAAGTCCAAAAGAAGGATGGTATGGCCGTCCGACCTGCTGAAAACGCCATAAACTTCGCTAACGATTATTTGGATGTAAAAGGAGAATTGAATAAAACAGTGGGCGATAGCCTCTTTTTGCCAGAACAGCGGGGTGAACTTTTGTTCGGTAAAGTTTCCGATGATAACGGAGATCCAGTATCTGATGCCAAAATGGTAGTATCCATCCCGGGTGAAGAGTTCCTTCTCAAATTTGCCACTACCGACAGTAACGGGAATTTTTATACTTACTTGAGACAAGATTACAAACAGGGCAGGGCCATTATGCAGGTAGCAGAAAATGCCCAGGATGTTCAAGTGTCCCTCGGCTCATTACCAAACCTTGATGCTACTGGATTGATTTTTGGTCAATTCCATTTAAAGCCACAATACTCGGATGAAATAGAAATGCGTAGCGTTCATAATCAGCTGGAGAATCAGTTTTTCTCTGTAAAACCCGATTCCATCCTTTTGGGAACGCCCATCGACCCTTTTGATGGAGGTATGCCAGAAACCATAAATTTGGATGATTTTACACGTTTTCCCACTTTTCAGGAAACACTGGTGGAAGTGCTCAATTATGCCGGATATCGGAACAATCCGAATGGGAGCGATTATATCCGAATTGCCCAAGATTTTGAAACGTACAATGAGCAGGCCAATGATTTTCCTGCCATTGTCTTGTTCGATGGTGTGTATATTCCCGACCATGAAAAAATCAAGGACTTCGATGCAACTCAAATAGAGTCCATTAGTTTGGTAAGAGATCAGTTTAGACTAGCGGGCAAGGATTATCAAGGAATGATGGTGGTAAAGACAGTGGATGGAGATTTTTTCGAAAACTATACTCCCGAACAAGGTATTAATAGTCCCATTAAAAAAGCTATAGCCAAAAAGAACTATTTTAAGCAAAGGTATACTTTGGATGGTGAAAATAATCAACGTATTTCTGATTATAGAAGAGTTTTGTTTTGGAAACCTCATATAGAAGTAGAGGGGACTGATTTACACTTTGAGTTTTATACGTCTGACCTTACCGGGGAATTTGAAGTGGTTTTGGATGGATTTACCACTTACGGAAAGCCAATTTCGGTTTATAAAACCTTTATTGTAAAAGAAGAGAGTCAATAATTGTATTTTTATACAAGCAATTTTGCTGAAATAAAAACTAGACGACCATGAAAATATTCCGAGCCTTTATTATCCTAAGTATCTTAACCACGTTGACCATGTCTGGAATGTATGGGCAACGTAAACTTGACGAACAGACCGTTGCCGATTTACAAAAGACCAGTCAATACGCTATTGGGGTTAGTGATGAACGTCAATTCAAAGGAGCGTTGAGCATGTATGATTTTCTTGTGGAAAATGGCGTGGAAATAGAGGATTACGAAGTTGTAGTTAAAGGTAAGATAGTAGCGAACTTGGTCGAGGGTTCCGAACTCGAAACCTTTTTTCAAAAATACAAAGGCAAGGTTCGTGTGAGTATCTGTAGTGTGGCCATGGAAAAATTGGGTGTATCGAAAGAAGAACTGTTCGACGGATTGGAGCCAATACCAACTTGGTCGGTACGAATACTCCAGCTTCAGGCCAAGGGATATAACACTTTGACGTATTAGTAGGTCATTAGGTTTAAGCACAACAAAGCATTTGAAAAGTAATAGCCCCGCAACAATTGTTGCGGGGCTTTCTTTTAAATTGAGTGATTGCTAAATAAGCTTAAACCAAAACTAATCTAGCTTTCAGTCTATTAATAAAGATTTTTAACTTCAAATTCCTGAAGGACCATGTCCTGCAGAGTTTTTAATTCTAGATTATAGTTGACCTTATTTTCTCTCTCATCATCTTTCAATTCCGCTAAAACTTCAAAAACAAAATTTTCTGCTCCGTATTGGTTCCAGTCCTTTTGAAAATCTCTGTTTCTATGATTGCCAAACTTTAGTTCCATTTGATGTCTGTTCCATTTAGACTCCATATCCAGACTGTTATCAACTAGAACTTTGTTAGTGCATATGTTTTTAACTTGAAAAACTCCCATTGGAAATTTCATTTGCTTGTACTCGTCCTTAAGTTCTTTTTTGGTTTTCATTTTAAATAAATCCTAATTGTTTCATTACTGTGGTCCTATCAAAAATTTGGGTATGACCACTGATCAAATCATCTTTAAAATGATAAATGGTCATCCCCCTTGTTTCTATTGTTCTATTTGTCGGTGGAATATCTCCTATGTTTCCAAGGTTTGTTCCGGTTAGAATCCATGTGGCCGCAACATGATGCTCGTCCTCGATGGTTGAGGTTATTTCAAAATTCATGTCCGGAAATGGGCCAAATGATCCTGATTGCATTCGATGTATAAACTCCGAATGAGTCAGTGTTTTCCCTTCCCAAGGGTCAGTTGGGTCTAGGTGGATAGTATATTCTTCATGGCAATACTGTTCCACTTTTTCTAGATTCTTTTTGTTCCAGATTTCCTCCATAAATTCTCTCAGAAAAAGGTCTTTGTTCATTGGTTTTTGATTTTTTCGCTTTCAAATATAGCGGTTCTTCTTATTTGATTTTCTAAGTTCCATTCCAAAGGGAACCTTCTGGTTTTTAAATACTCGGCCATTGGCTCCAGTCCAATTTCAGCACGTCTTTTATCCACATTTTCAGGGTCAACAATGGGCCAAATATCAAAGGTGTTTGTTTCGGGATAGTACTTGATTTGCCCTCCGTAAATTTGTAGCTCTCCACGATCCGTTGCGATTCTGTCCTCGGTCCTTGCCAATAACCAAGGACTCAGTTGTTTGTTTTTAGTGGCTTGCCGCATTAGTGGAAGGTACTTTAGGCGTATTTCGGGACCACTGTGCTGCAAAACATTGCAAATTGTTATATTGCCTTGCTCTCCAATCTCCTCTATTCTTGGCCAGCCATCTTTTAAAATTTCTGTTATCTTTTGTTCGTTAACAATATGGTTCTTTTTATAAATGGATTGATATTTTTTATATGAATCCGATTTATCGCCATATTCCCGGAATGCCGAATCCCGTTTCCTGATTGGTACTTGTTCGGTTTGCCAGATGGTATCCAACACGGCAACCAGGTCAATTTTATGGGCTATTACTGTTTCAACTTGTTTTTTTGTTTCACCTTTCATGACACAGGCCGTTATAATAATTGTTACTAAGAAAAGCCCTGTTCTAAATCTCATCAGTATAGATTTGATGTGTTTTCGGGTTATTTTATTGGACCTCATATATTTCAATAGCTTTTTCGATAAGCTTCATTTGGGTTTGAATGGAGTTTCTTCTTCGGTAAACACTGTTGGTCTTAAAGGCCAAAACAACATCTATATTTGGATAAACTGTAATATTCTGACCTAAGGCTCCTTGAGCGGAATAAGCATTTTGGAGTCTATGATCTTTGGTGTTTTCTATGAGCCACCACATATAGCCATATCCCAAATCCAGTCCATCTTCCTTAAGTAGCGGCACACTTTTTTGGGCTTCCGAATAAGAAGTCCTTTGTTTTATTACTTCGTGTACCCAATCTTCCGGAATTACTTGTACATCTTTCCATTTGCCACTGCGTAACATTAATAATCCGATACGGGCCATATCCCTTGTGGAAAACCACATGTGGTACGCAGGAAACTTGGAGATATTGGAATCACCGCTTTTTTCTTGCAGTGTTCTGTCCCAATCTTGCATTTGTAAAGGTTTGGCCAATTGGGTTTCGATTTCGTCGTAGATATTGCTTTGGGTCTCTTGCTCAAAGATGTGTCCGGCCACATTAAAATCCCAATTATTGTACAACCAATGACTTCCCGGTGCAACCGAACCTCTTTCAGGGGCAAACCTTCGGAAATCACCGCCATTTGATCCTCTTAGGTATACTCCGGAACGAGCGGAAATCAAATCTTTTACGGTGGCCTTTTTTTCTTCGGGAATGAGTTCGGTTACATCGTTAATATTTAACTCTTCCAATGTTTTGTCAAGATCAATGGTGCCATTTTCTACATATTTGCCGTACAACATGGCAAGAATGCTTTTTCTACAAGATGCTATGTAGCTGTTTTCATTAATGTTTCCATATTCCAATACAATTTGTCCTTTATGAACAAGGACCAAGCCGGTAATGTTAGTACTGTCGATAATATATCTTGTGAAATTTGACCGATTGGCATCTGACCAGCCCATCACTTCAGGATTTTCTGCTCTGGACCAAGTTTCTTCGGGATAGGTTTGTGCTTCACTCTGACAGCTTGATAATAAGCAGGCCAAAGAACAGATAATCCATAACGTTTTTCGCATTTCAATTTTTGTTTAAGTTGGATACTATTTTATTGAGTGTTTGCTTCAATTGTGTAAGTTCTTCTTCGGATATTCCAGCAAATGCTTTTTTCCTATTTTTGACTATTACTGGAGCTAATTTTTCCAAGACTTCCTTTCCTTTGCGCGTTAGCTCAATTTTGAGTTTCCTACGATCATTCGGGTTAATGGACCGTTGAAGGAATCCTTTTTGGACCATTAGGTCAATCATTCGTGTTAAGGATGCGTTGTCTTTAAAAACCAATTCTGCAATTTCATTCTGATTTAACTCAGGGTGGTCGTTCAAGTACTGTAGAATCAATTTTTGATCTATGGTGATGTTATCCACTACTTTTAAAAAATTCTGTCTGGAGAACTTCCTATACGTTTTGATGGTACGCTCAATATGGTAGAAAACCGTTTTTGAAGGGATTTTCATAAAAGATATTTGATACAAATATAATTGATATATCAAATAAAATAATATTCCTATACAAAATTGATTTTAAACTTTCTTGGAGATTATAAAATTGCACTATTGCCAATCAAAAAAACAATAGCTTTCTAAAAGCAAAGACCCTCGCATGATCCATGCAAGGTTTTTCGTTTGTTTGGCATTGCTGCCTAGTGACCGCGGCAGGATTGACTTTGTCCTTCCTGACGAAGCTCCACTTTGAAAATAGTCCAAACAAAAAAACGCTCAAGCAAGCTTGGCGTTTTTTCTTATTGAACTATTTATTCGTGACCGCGGCAAGATTCAAAAATAATACACTTAGCAAGCCTTATATTTAAAGGATTTTAAATCCTTATTCAAGCTATTGACTGAATTTGTGTCTTTTTAATTTGATTGAAATCATCACTGATTCAACCATCATTGTAGAAATGGTCTTTATAAATTAAAATCCTTGATAAGGAGGCTGTTAACCAGTACGGAATTATCTGGATAATAAGCTTTTTTCTTCAATTTAACCCCTAAAATCTGCGCTTATGTACTTTTACTGGTAAAGGCTGAACCATTTTCATTGCTTTGTATCATGTTTTTCACCATAGCGGTGGGACAAACACATTCATCAATCGTAAAACAGAGATATGAGAAAAAGAGTATTGATAAGCATGCCGCTGGTATTGATCTTCTTCAGTTGTGCATCAACAAAAACCAGTGAGCCCATTGTTAAGGATTACCAAATGGGAGAAAAATGGACTTGGAAATGGGAGCGAAAAGTAGAAGGTGAAGTTCGGGCAGAAGGAGAGGATATTCAAGAAGTTGTCAAATACAATGGCACTTTGGGGCTATGGAACGGGGTCGATACCCTTGAAATTCCAATTGCGACAAATAAAAATCAGAGCAGTACGCCCTTTCGAAATTGGCCATTGAAAGTAGGAAAAAAATGGAAATATGAATCCCAATGGGAAAATAATGAAGGGACCACAGGAAAAACCAGTCAGGATGTTGAAGTAGTTTCTTTTGAAGAATTGAATGTGGAAGCAGGGAAATTCAAAGCCTATAAAATTGAATACAAGGGAATTGTGACTAATTCAAGAGGTTTTAAGGGAGAGATGACCGATATTTGGTGGTATTCCCCAGAATTGAAAACATATATCAAGCATATCAACGATGATGGTTATGGATTGTATACCAATGAGTTGACAAGCTATAAAAAAAGCCGAGTAAATTGACCTTTGCCCAAATCCAGTACATTTCAAACTAGAACATTGGAAACAAAAAGAACAAATACCGGACTATCGCTTTATTGGAAATGCCAAATTATTGGCTGGGGCGTAGTCTCTTTGTTGTGGCTCTACATTGCATTGTACAGGGATCATTTTTCTATTTCCCATGCTTTGATCAATTATGTGCTCGATGTTTCAATCTGTATTGGACTTACCCATACTTATAGGGCCATTGCATTGCAATTGAAATGGAATCAATTGGGCATAAAACCTCTGATAAAAAGGTTAATACCATCCATCTTGATTTTGTCCGTTTTGTTCATGCAGCTAATGAATCTGAAAACTTCTGCTTATATCTATTTGGTAAATGATGTAAATGTCTTCCTGGAAAATATCTTGGTGTGGAACCCGGTTTTGATTACAGGTTTGAGGCATATGGCGATTTGGGTACTTGCTTATCATGCCTATCATTTTTATATGAGAGAGGTCAATACAACCAAGATGAATGCCCAGCTTTCCGTGATAGCAAAACAAAGTCAGTTGGATAATTTATCGGCACAGCTCAACCCTCATTTTTTGTTCAATTCGTTGAATTCCATAAAGGCATTAGTTCTCGAGAATCCTAAGGGTGCACGGAGGGCCATTGATTTATTGTCGGATCTATTGCGTACTTCGCTTTACGATAAGGAGCACTTGACTATTTCTATTGCGGAGGAAATGGCTTTGGTAAAAGATTATGTGGAGTTGGAAAAGCTTCGGTTTGAAGAACGCCTGACCTTTAACATGAACCTTGACAAATCCCTTGACAACGTAAAGATTCCCCCCTTGAGCATCCAACTATTGGTGGAGAACGCCATAAAGCATGGAGTGGACAACCAATTACAAGGAGGTACGGTAGATATTTCAGTTAAAAAACAGGAAGATTATGTCGAGGTTCAGGTAAAGAATCCAGGGGTTTTCTCCAAAGGAGAAGATGCGGGCGTAGGGCTTAAAAATCTAAGTGAACGCCTTTTATTGCAATATGATGGTCTAGCGAAGATTGAAATTGAAACGCCTTCGGAAAATGAGGTTCTGGCCACGGTACTAATTCCAATTGAAAAATGATGGGCAACTATAGAACATTGATCATTGACGATGAACGATTGGCTCGCGAAGAGGTTCGAAGATCGCTGGAAAATTATCCAGAATTTACCATTGTGGGGGAGGCGAACAATGTGGAAGTTGCCAAGGCATTGATAGAAAAGGAACAACCTGACATCATCTTTTTGGATATCCATATGCCGGAAAAATCCGGTTTTGATTTGTTGGAGGAGTTGGGAACCGTCCCCGAGGTAGTGTTCACCACTGCTTATGATCAATATGCGGTTCAGGCCTTTGAGGTAAATGCCTTGGATTATTTGGTGAAACCGCTTCGCGAAGAGCGTTTCGCCAAAACCATCGAAAAGGTAAAGCTTGAGTTTAAAAAGCAGGAAGAAGAGCAGAAAGTACCTTTGGCGAGCCATCAAAAAATCTTTATAAAGGATGGTGAAAAGGTGTACTTTATTGCGTTGGCTGAGGTGAGTTTAATCGAGTCCATGGACAACTATGCCCGACTTTACTTTGGTAATGAAAAGCCCATGATCAAACGCTCGTTGAACCAATTGGAGGAAAGATTAGATCCAAAAATATTTTTTCGGGCGAATAGAGGTCAGATTGTCAACACGGAATACATACAAGAAATACAACCCTATTTCAATAACAAACTACGACTTGTATTGACTTCTGGGGAAATTGTTGATCTATCAAGTAGGCAATCAGTGAATTTTAAAAAACGAAACAGTTTGTAGCTGTTTACAATCAATTACATCAAAAAAAAGAAAAATAAAAGCATAAAGTTATAGGGCGAATATGTCCTAAACATGGCATCAATCAAATCAATCAAAATGAACAAGTCATTCAGTATAATTACCTTTGGTATAGCCTATATTCTTCTAAATTTAACTTCTTGCAAGGAGCAAAATCGAGTTCAAGCTCCAAGGACCCTTGTCGAAAATGGCACAACATACCTGGTTCAGGATAGTATCTTGATTCCAACTGCAGATGGGGCAAAAATCCATGCCATAGTAGTTCGAAAATCTGAAATGAAGGAACCGAGCCCTGCTGTGTTATTTCATACCATCTATGCTCGTAAAAGTGACTTGGATAGAGCGAAAAAGGCTGCGAATCATGGGTATGTAGGTGTGGTTTCGTACACTCGTGGCAAGGGCCTGAGCCCGGATTCGATAGTACCCTATAAAAATGAGGCTACAGATACCTATGCTGTAATAGACTGGATCAGCAAACAGGATTGGAGCAATCAAAAAGTGGGTATGTACGGTGGAAGCTATGTCGGTTTTACCCAATGGGCTGCTGCAAAAAACAAGGTACATCCCGCTCTAAAGACCATAGTGCCCTCCGTTGCGGCAGCACCGGGTATTGCCGAACCCATGGAGAATGGTATTCATTGGAACTTCCATTATCCCTGGCACCATTATGTTTCGAACAACAAGTATTTGGACACCACTTTGTACTACAATGGGCAGCGTTGGCACAACTTGAACATGAAATGGTATGAAACTGGGGTCGCCTATAATGCAATGGATAGTTTGGATGGACTGCCCAATCCTCAATTTCGAGAACGTTTACTGCACCCAACTTATGATACCTATTGGCAAAACATGATGCCTTACAAAGAGGAATTTGCCCATATCAATATTCCTGTTTTGGCCACTACAGGATATTATGATGGGGGGCAAGTGGGGACACAGTATTATTTGAAGGAGCATACCAAATACAATACAAACGCAGAGCATTATCTAGTAATTGGACCGTACACCCATTTTGGGGCCCAAGAAAAACCCAGTAGCCACATTTTTGGGTATGACGTTGATCCTGTAGCTCAAATCGACATCCTTGAGTTAATATTTGATTGGTTTGATCATATTTTAAAGGGAAAGACGAAGCCGGCATTGTTAAAGGACAAAATCAATTATCAAGTCATGGGAGCAAATACATGGGGCCATGCATCCTCTTTGCAGTCCATGGCAAATGATACCTTGACGTATTATTTGGCAAATGAGCGCTCGGGGGTGACTTTTGCATCCCTGTTCGGAACCGGAAACAATGGAAAGGATGAACATTACACTCTCTCCAAGCAACCTGTGAATCCCAATGATTATTTGGAGCAAGCCATAGATTTTACTGACCGGAGCAATTTGACATGGAATTCAAGTGGTTGGAGAACCATTGTTGCGGATAGCCTTATGGTAGGGCATGGTTTTTCCTTTATTACAAAACCTTTTGAATCCGATTTTGAATTAAACGGTTCGTTTGGAGGGGAAATCTCGGTGTCCATCAACAAGAAAGATTTTGATTATACGGTAGTTTTATTTGAGCAGACCCCTGATGGTAAATTCTTTGCTTTGACCTTACCCTATAAGGCTAGGGCAAGTTTTGCACATAGCCTTGAGAGAAGACAATTGTTGACCCCCTGTGAAAAAACAAAACTCCCTTTTGGCATTGTGCGGATGACGAGTAAGAGGATAAGTAAAGGCAGCCGTTTGGTCGTGGTCATCAATGGCAACAAGGAACCCTTTACAGAACTAAACTATGGAACGGGCAAGGATATCAGTGAAGAGACCATCCAAGATGCGCAGGAGCCTTTAATCATTAAATGGTATGGGGATGGATATATTGAAATTCCGATTATGGCTAATTAACACAACCATCACTTATCTTTAGACTAATTCAGTTCACTTTTGGTTGAAGATTTACATATGCTTATTTGAACAAGTTATATGCCATTAAAGCGAAAATGTAACAATAATTCTGTTACACCGTCATATTTATTATGAACACTACTACAAATAATCTATGGGTTTAAATAAAGAACTAAAGCAATCGATTAAAACTGCAAGAATAACAGGTATATGGTATTTAATGATGGCTATTTCAGGGATTTTAGGGTTTATGGTCTTTCACTCTGAAATATTTGTATCCGGAAACCCTGAACAAACGCTAACGAATTTAGTGGAACTAAAATCTACTGCAAGAATTAGGTTGCTATTAGAGTTTGCTATAGTAATATCACAAGCACTTACCGCAGTTTGGTTCTTTAAATTATTTAAAAACAATTATGAATGGGAAGCTTGGACTCTAGGTATATGGGGAATGGTGAATGCTTTAGTCATTATGATAAGTGCAATTTCAATCGCTTCTGCAATAGGTGTTGCCAATTCTGATATAAGTGCTATGGAAGACAAAGTTGTACTAATTCAGGTTTTTCAACATATAATTTCAAATGCTTGGGGTATTGGTGGTCTTTTCTTTGGGCTTTGGCTATTTCCTATGGGGTATATAGTCATCAAATCTAAAAGAATGCCTGTCTGGTTAGGAAGAGTTATTGTTCTAGGTGGTATTGGCTATTTAATTAGCACCGTTATCCGCTACGCAGGAATTGAGTTTAGCTTTAATAGATTTCTTACGCTACCCGCAACCATTGGAGAATTTTGGATGATAGGTTATTTACTGATTTTTGGAATAAGACCTATGAACAAGCAGAATTAAATTAAAACGGCATATAACAAAGATGGCCACAATTCATTTTGGCAACCATTTACATAGGAGTATAGAAACGTATTATAGGTTTCAATGACCCAGTTGGCAAACATTAAGAAAGACCTCACCAAATTAGGAGGTGAAACCATGTGCTATGCAAAACTCAATCAAACGGAAAAGTGCAATGATGGATTAAAAGAACTAGAGTCGTATTTAACAACTGCACTTGTAGATAAGGCATTTTTTTTTGATATTAGTTAATGCCTTGTTAGGTGAAAATGAAAAGGCAGTTGATTTAATAACTCAAGCGTACCATAACCGGTTGCCATTAATTTTATTATTGAATCCATCACCAATTCTTAAGCCTTTAAAAAATAATAAAAGGTTTAAAGATATCATGCTAAAAGCCATTCCCGATAATGTAAACTACAAACAGAGAAAGCAGTACAAACAGGCTTTACTGGATTCCAATGAAATCAAAAAGTACAGCAAGGAACTAGAGCAAATCATGATGGATTATAAACTATTTTTAAATCCTGATCTATCCTTAAAAGATTTAGCTTCCTACCTAGAACTTCCTGCCAATTATGTTTCTCAATTACTAAACACAGGGTTTCAAAAGAACTTCTCTGAATATGTAAATACCTTTAGAGTTAATGAATTCAAAGAGCGCGTTCTTCTAGAAGAGAACAAAGGTTTAACCATAATGGCTGTTGCCTATGATAGTGGTTTTAACTCTAAAACAGTCTTCAACACATTCTTCAAAAAAATAGAGGGTGCCACACCGAATACTTACCTAAAAAGTGTTCAAAAAAAGTAGTTCTAATTCACTTTGTCAACCTTTAAAAGCGCTCTATTAATGTAATTTTAGTTATTTTTTTTACAGTGTTAAATTATTGAAATACAATATTTTACAATTTTTTACTCAAAATAAAATCACTTTTTTGTGATTTTTTAAGTGCTTCAAATACTAATAGAGTGTAATTTATCTTTTGATGCATTCAAAAACAAAGTTTGTCAAGGACATAAGAGCCAACGAAGGAATTATCTATAAAGTTTCGAGACTTTATAGCAATACCGTTGAAGACCAGAAAGATCTATTTCAAGAAATAGTGTACCAACTCTGGAAATCTTATGGTTCTTTTAAAGAAAACGCTAAGGTAAGTACTTGGATGTACCGAGTTGCGTTGAACACGGCAATTAGTAGTTTGAAGAAGGAAAAAAGAAGGGGTGCTCGAGTAACCATGGACAATTTTCTTTTAAACAGACCTTATGAAATAGATACCCTGACAGAGGAACGTATTGCACTTTTATATGCGCATATAAAAGAACTCAGTATCGTGGAAAGAGGTATCATATTACTGCATTTAGAAGGAAAAAATTATGATGAAATCGCGACTATCACCGGTTTTACGACCACCAATATTGGTACGCGTCTAGGAAGAATCAAACAAAAATTAAAATCTCAAATTAAAAATGGAAATTGATAAGATGAAATCCCTTTGGGAAGATATGAGCAAGAAGGTTGAACGACAAGAAATTTTGACAGATCAACTAATTTTCGATATGACCAAGGAACGATATGAAAATAGAATACGCAGTATTTCGGTCCCTGAGACCATTAGTGCTTTAATCTGTTTTGCCGTGATAATCTTCCTTATCAGTAATTTTAATCTATTGGATGTCTGGTATTTGCAACTTTCAGGAATCTTAACCATTGTAGCTTGTTTGCTGCTGCCCATCCTTTCCTTAAAGTCAATTCAAAGGATGAAGAATGTTCCGATTTCTAAAGGTACATATAAAGAGGCGTTGGCAATTTATGCCAAAGCCAGGGTGAAGTTCATTCGACTGCAAAAAGTAAGTTTTTATACCAGTTTTATCGTGTTGATACTATGCGTTATTTCTTTTGGTAAAATAATAAAAGGAATAGATGTATTTACAATGACTGAGAAACTGAACTGGCTGGTGCCTTCGGGCATAGGTGTCTTATTTATATTCTCGCAATGGGTACTGAAAAAATATAAAGGCTCCATGGATTCGGCAAATGACCTATTAAAGGAATTAGAGGAATAATCCTCTCATTATCAATTAATCAAAAGCCTTTCCCAAATGATTTAAGATTCGAATTTGATTCGGACAGGGAAATTACATTCCAATTTTAACACATATAAAACACATACAATGAAAAATATATTATCAGTACTTACACTTCTTTTTCTTTCCATAGGTATTCATGCACAGGATATTTCTGGCCGATGGAATGGAACTGTACAAATAAGCGAAGACAAATCCATTGAATTTGTATTTAACATATCCACCGATGAGAATGGTCATAAAACAATTATTGATATTCCTTCACAAAGAGTGGCAGGTCTAAAACCCCAAAACACATCTTTTAAAGATGGGGTCCTGTTTATTGATGGTGCTAATTTGGGGATTACATATGAAGGGACCTTTTATGAAAATGCCCAACAGTTTAAAGGAAATTTCACGGAAGGCGCCAATACACTTCCTTTAAATTTAAAACAAGGAGAGCTAAAATCAGAAGTTAAAAATAATCGACCTCAAGAACCTGTAAAACCATATCCATACAATGAAGAGGAAGTAGTTTTTGAGAATAGTGAAGCTAATGTGTCACTTTCTGGTACATTGACTTTACCTCGAAATAATAAAAAATCTCCAGTAGTAATTTTAATTAGTGGTAGTGGTCCGCAAGACAGGGATGAAACCGTTGCCAATCACAAGCCTTTTTGGATTCTTGCTGATTATTTAACTCGACAAGGAATTGCAGTTTTACGATTTGACGATCGTGGTGTTGGAAAATCAACCGGTAATTTTAGCGAAGCAACAACTGCGGATTTTTCAACAGATGTACTTAGCGCTGTAGCGTTTTTAAAGACCAGACCTGATATTGATTCAAATAATATTGGTCTGATAGGACATAGTGAAGGAGGTATAATTGCCCCGTTGGCCGCAAACCAAACAAAAGACGTGTCTTTTATCGTATTACTTGCATCTACAGGAATTCCGGGCAGCGAAATATCCTTGATTCAGTCAATTAGCATGAGACCATTCCCTGTGCCCAATGAAGCAGCCTATGAGCAGGCTATCCGAAAAGCAATAGCAATTGCGGCTTCCGATAAAGAGTTATCGGTTATTAAAAGTGAACTTTTGGAGCATTATAATGCCACAATTACGCCTATCCTAAAGCCTATGGTTGGTGATGATGAGAAGGTATCCCAAATCATTAATGGATTAATTGAAACGAGAACCACTCCGTGGGTCCGCTACTTTTATAATTATAATCCAGCCGATGAGATCGAAAAACTTGATATTCCTGTCTTGTCCCTTAATGGAACCAATGATACTCAAGTAGTAGCAGAGATAAATCAAAAAGGTATTAAGGATGCATTGATCAGAGGAAAAAACAAAGACTTCAAAGTATTAAAACTGGAAGGTTTGAATCACTTTTTTCAAGAAAGTGAAACTGGTAAAATGGAAGAGTACAGCACAATAGAACAGACATTTTCACCAATAGCATTGAAAGAAATATCAAATTGGATTTTAGGACATATAAACTAGTCTATTGAAAAAAAAGCTGATATACTTTACTAAGGTTGTGGTTGCAATAATTATCGTAGCAATTGCCATAATTATTCCAGCTTACCTCTGGCCAACTTCTTCATTGCAAACACCAGTAGCTTTTGAAAGAACGATCATCAAAAATGTAAATGTGGTAGATGTTGTAACCGGAGAAGTTACTGCGGATCAATTTGTTTTGATAGAACAGTCTCGTATCACAAAAATTGATACTACGCATATCACTGCTTCCGATGATGCTTTAATTATCGATGGCACTGGTAAATACCTAATTCCAGGTTTATGGGACATGCATACACATTCCAATCAACATTCAGAATGGTTGCATCATCCACTGTACATCGCAAATGGCATTACTGGGGTAAGAGATATGTCTGGTCAATTGAATGAGAAAGACAGCTATTGGGTGGGTAGTAAAGAGCGTTTGCATTGGAATAAAGAACTAGAGAACAACACTAGGGTCACACCGAGATACGTGTTGCAAAGCAGTTACCAAATGGATGGTGAAAAAGCCATTCCTGAAGACGCACGAAACTTTTTTAAACTGCAAAATCCATCTCAAGTAGATTCATTGCTACAATTTTATAAAAATGAAAGGGTAGATTTTATTAAGGTGTACCAACAGTTACCAAAGGACACCTATAAAACATTAGCATTAAAAGCGCCTCAGTATGGGTTGCATCTGGCGGGTCATAAGCCCATGTTTCTAAGTTTGGAAGAAGCGGTTAACCTAGGACAAAGAAGTTTTGAACACGGACGAATATTCATGTACGAATGCTTCCCAGAGGCCGATAGTTTAAAAAAACCAACAAATTGGAAGCAATATTTCTCTAAATCCAAAGTAAAGATTGTACAACAGTTTGATTCGGTCCAAGCAAAAACATTGATGCGTTTAATGCAGCAAGAAAAAGCCTATTGGACGCCAACCTTGCAGACCTTAAAGTTTGAAGCCAATGCGCATAAAAATGAGTTTACTGACAATGAAAATCTAAAATATGTAACCAAGGTTAGAAAGCAGTTATGGTGGAAATATGATACAGACCATAACAAAGAAAAAAATCTCGAAAGAAAAGGCATTAGCGTGAGTGAACAATTTTTTGAAGCTTCGAAAAAACAAGTAGCCATGGCGCACAGCATGGGGGTGCCCATTATGGCAGGGACAGATGTTACCGACTCTTATGTGTTTGCCGGTTTTAGTTTACATGATGAATTATACGAATTAACTTCTTCCGGGTTGACCAACCTTGAAGCTTTACAAAGTGCAACTATGGTTCCAGCGACCTATTCAAATGCAATTGAGGATTATGGTATTATTGAAATCGGCAAAAAAGCAGACCTGGTTTTACTAAATAAAAATCCTTTGCATGATATTAAAAATACAAAAAGCATCAAAGGAGTGTTGTTGAACGGTGTGTATTATGATGAAGAAAAACTCATTGAACTAAAGGCGTTTACAGCATCTGTAGCTGGTAGTTTTCATTTCAACGTAAAAACATTTTTGAGCTTACTGAACAGTCCTTTAATACGCGTGCAGTTTGCCGATTAATTATTCAGAAGAACCTTAAATAGATGTAGGGATCATGAATAAATGAAGCAAGGAACTATTTGAAAATTCTGAAATTAAGAAACGAGTTAGAATAAATAAAGATTGATAAAAAACCGAAGTCTTCCAAAGTATTTCAATGATTATTTGGGAAGAAACTATAGAACAAAAGATTCCACAGGCTGGTCAGCCGTAAAACCTCTTGGAGCCCCTTTTGATACATTTCCGATTATGAGACTTACCGTAGCATCAAACGGAACCTATTATTTTGATGAAGCAAGTAAAGATGGTCCGTTACGGTATTCGCGTTTAGTTGAGGGAGTACACGAAGAACCTAAAACGTTAAACATTGATGTTGGTAAATGGAATGCGCATCTTTTTATTGCACCAGATGAATCTTACATCATATGGGATGATCAGAGAGAAAGTGGTTATGGAGATGCTGATTTGTATATATCATTTCGTCAAAAAGATAATTCCTGGGGTCCCGCAATCAATTTGGGTGATAAGATCAATACGGAATTCGAGGATGCTTACGGGAGTATATCACCAGATGGAAAGTACTTTTTCTTTCACAGGTCCTATGGAGGTGACAAAGCGGATATTTTTTGGGTGGATGCAAAAGTTATTTTTTCACTTAACAATAGTCATCAAAACATTAAATCAACACATTAAAAATAGAATTCATCAATCAATCATTAATCAAAAAACGAACAATCATGACATCAACTAAAATGAAAACAATCAAAAAACAAATTTTATTAAGAATGGCTTGTGTATTCTTTGCATTAGTATCAAGTACAACATATGCACAAAACACAAATTCTGAAACAACTACACAAAGGGATGGTTTTATCTTCGAATTCGTAGTAGGTGGAGGTATTATCAGTATAGAAGATAGCGCAGGTATTCAAACCTTCGACAAATCTCAAGGAACTTTCGTTTTTCCAGATCTAAAGTTTGGCTACATGTTAAATGAACATCTCGCTATTACCGCCTCGATGCCAGGAAATATTTACGAATTTCAGGACAATGACAGGAACTTTGGCGGTTTTATTCCATCTGTACAATATTGGGTGAAAGATCGATGGTGGATTCATGGAGGAATTGGTTTAGCCATAGATTCGCCAGCACTATACGATATTAAAGACGATATAAATGACGAATGGAACTTTGGTTGTGCGGTTATGGCAAGTACAGGTTACGAGATTTACAAAAAGAAAAATTTCGCCCTTAATGTTCAGTCTAAACTAGTTTTGGGTCGTGTATCTTTAGATGGAGATGCACATAGAGATGCAGCAATCTTTAATATAGGATTAGGGTTCAGCTGGTTATAAACTTTAATATAGGTTCGATTTTGAATGGAACCTGGAAGAACAAATAAAGGGAACAAAAGAATTTGAATTGGCAAAATCAGGAAGGGAGGAACAATGAGTTATTTACATGAGTTCTAGTTTCTAAACACGAAGTTTTAAAGTTCAAACATAACCCTTTGTTATCATCAATCCATAAATCATCAACTCTTGCTGAGCGTAATCGAAGCATCAAAAAACGAACAAGAAATGTTTTTTAAATCACAAGAAGGAAAATCAAAAATTTTAAGTTTCTACAATCGAAAACTTAAAGAACTTAATATTGATTACTCCGATAAATTAGTAGATACCAAGTTTGGTAAAACCAACGTCCTATGTGTTGGCGATGGCAACATGCCACCACTTGTATTAATTCATGGCACAGGGGGCTGTGCACCCCAAATTTTAGAATCCTTTCCCAATTTAGCATCACAATATTGTCTGTATGCTGTGGATGTGCTGGCGCAACCCAATAAAAGTGCTGAAAACAGATTAGACATGAAATCTTTGGATTATGGAAAATGGCTTTTAGAGGTACTTATAAAACTAAGATTGAAAGAAGTGACCTTGGTCGGCTTTTCCTTTGGAGGTTTAATTAGTTTAAAAGCATTGGAGTATAACGAAACGCCCATTAAACAAGTATTCTTAATTGCACCGGTTTATATCGTAAATGGCAACCCAATTCTGAACGTATGGAAAATGTTTATTCCATTGAAAAAATTCATTAAAACAAATAATAGGGCATACATTAAAAAAGTAATGGATGTCCTTTTTTCTGAATATGATGGTTTTGCATTGGTCTTCATGTCAACGGTATTTCAAAACTGCAATATGGATTTTTCACCGCTACCAATAATGTCTAAAAAATCAGGGAAAAATATAAAAACACCGATCACCATTTTTGCTGCAGAAAAAGACATCATGTTTCCGGGCAAAAAGATGATAAAACGTGCTAAGCAAGTCTTTCCTTCTTTAGAAGAAAGTGTTTTACTGGAAGGTTCTAAACATGTTCCTCATTTAAAAGATTTTAAAGAAATAGAAGAACTAATTCTTAGTAAAAGCGAATAGTTTATGGAAACAATAAAAGAAACTGTAAGATCCTCTAAATTTAGCAGCTATAAAACGAGATTAATGAATCTAAGAATATTCCTATTGGCATTTGTATCGTTCTCTACAGTTTTTGCCCAAAAGAGCGATGAGTTTAATGATTCTAATATAACAACAAGGACAAATTTGGCATTGTCCAAAATTCAGGTAATTCCTATAAATGATTCAAGGACAAAAAGACAATATGAACTCTACATAAAACTTCCAGATGGATATTCAGAAAATAATGAAACCAACTATCCTGTGCTTTATTTTACCGATGCTATGTGGCACATCGAAATATTATCCGGTTCAAGCGAGTATTTAATAGAAAACATGATTTTAGTCGGTATTTCTTGGAAAAAAGATGAAAGAGCTGAAATTAGTAGATATAGGGATTACACTATTATTAAGTCGGTTAATCCGAAATATCAGAGTGGGGGGGCGCAGAATCATTTGACTTTCATTCAAAATGATGTTATCAAATACGTTGAAGAAAATTACAGAACAAGACCTGATAACCGAACTTATTTTGGGTATTCACTTGGGGGAAAATTTGGGGCATACATTTTATTAACACAGCCTTCAACCTTTAAAAATTACATACTCGGTAGTCCAGAAACGTTATTGGACGATTCTTTTATTTATAACTATGATTTTAATTCTATTCCAAAAATACATGATGTAGAGACCAATGTTTTTATATCCACTGGAGAATTGGAAAGAGAAGATTTAATTGAGCAGGCTAAAGGACTTGTTGCCATGATAAATAAACATAAACACAAAAATTCCTCTTTAAAATACGAGATAATAAAATCTGCTGATCATGGAAAGGCTTTTCCAATGGCAGCTGTTAAAAGTATGTATTGGCTGGCAGACTTTAATAAAGAGAATTAAATAAAGATGTAAATACATTGTAGAAAACCTTCAAAAAATCGCAATATATTGGTGTACAGTTTTTTGTGTATTGTTTAGTTCCATGGAAACTGGATAAAATGAAAAAGCCCTATACACAAGGCATAGGGCTTTTTAATAATCTCAAAAAAAAGTGACCGCGGCAGGATTGACTTTGCTTTCCTGACAAAGCTCCACTTTGAAAATAGTCCAAACAAAAAAACGCTCAAGCAAGCTTGGCGTTTTTTCTTATTGAACTATTTATTCGTGACCGCGGCAGGATTCAAACCTGCAACCTTCTGAGCCGTAATCAGATGCGCTATTCAGTTGCGCCACGCGGCCTTATTTAAGGGCTGCAAATATATTTCTTTTTAACTTTACCACAAAACCCTAGCATATAAAAAAATGGATTTTGCACCCTACATTCGTGATATTGAGGACTTCCCCAAGCCAGGCGTTGTTTTTAAAGACATTCCCCTTTGTTAAAAGACCCAAAAGCCTTCCAAAAAGCAGGCCAAGCATTGTTGGGTTTAACTGCTAAAATGAAAATTGATAAAGTTGTAGGGGTGGATAGTAGGGGCTTTATTTTCGCCCCCATGTTGGCCGAAAAATTAGGAGCCGGTTTTATAACCGTTCGTAAATCTGGAAAACTGCCCTTCCATACAGTTTCTGAATCCTATGATTTGGAGTATGGCACAGGAACTCTTGAAATCCATTCGGATGCCATCGAAAAAGGAGACAAGGTTCTAATACACGATGATGTTTTGGCTACTGGGGGTACAGCTCAAGCAGTTTGTAAATTGGTAGAAAAACTGGGGGGCGAAGTGGTCCAATGCAACTTTTTGATTGAACTTACTTTTTTAAAAGGTGCCGAAAAAATCAATGGCTACGATAAGGGGGTACTTCTTCAATACTAATCCAATGCTTTTTTGGTGACAAAATATCTCCAACCAATTATAGCTAGTTGTAATTTGGATGCTTGAGAGAGGTCCAACCCTTTTTTGGTATAAGAGGGGAGTAGGGCTTTGTTGATTTTTGCCAAAATCTTATAAAACATATAAATGTATTGGTTATGGCAAATATAATTAAAGCAGTTTACACGCTATATTGATTTGTGTTATTGCCATAATCCCATTTCCTTTTAAATAAAAATCAGGGTTAGGAGTTGAACAAGGATTGCGATAAAAATTTTTACGATTGCTATCATTATTTGACTGGTTTAAAGCTTAAAAAAACAATTATGCTACTGTTATATTTTCGAATATATAATGATAAAAGTCATGGCTCCAAGCGATTAGATGAAAATCTATGTAATTGCATACGAGATTGTATTCTTATAAACAGTTAGCTTCTATAACTGTAACCATCCCCCTTGTTGAGAGTAAAAGAATGTAATGTTAAATTGATTTAAGAATACAAAAATGTTAGAATTGTAGAGCTCTTTTGAGGTCTTTTTTGAAAACCAAGGGAGGATTCGTTTGAAAAAGGGTGAATTTTCGCCTTTGCGTTTGGTAGCAAAAAAAAGAACCGCCTTTTTAGGCGGTTCTATGGACTATTCAAAAAATGATTTTTCAGAATTTATTTATTGTTCTTGGTAGTTATCTCAACAACCCCATTTTCAGCTTTTTTTCCGTACTTCTCGATTGCTTTATCGCCCTTAAAAACATTCACGCTTTCAATATCACTCGGAGAGATTTTTTTAATGTCCTTGGATTTAGCCTTTTTACCGTCCACGATGTATAGCGGCTCACCTTTGCCATCGTTATCTATAAAAAAGAAACCTGCATCGTCACTGCTGATGACTTCAATGTCTTCATCATCATCCGAATCTTTGATGATCATCACATTGGTACTTTTCTTTATTTGCACATCCTTATCGTCGTCAGAGTCTATAATTGTCATAACATGTACCCCATCTTTTTGGCTCCCAAGTTTTTCAATCTTTACATGTTTGTTGTTATCCTCACGCTTTACTATGAAAACACTTTCTTCTCCATCCTTGCTATCAAGTTGTATATCCATGCTGTGAAGCTCATTTTCATCTACTTCCTCGCCATTTATAGTTATTATCTTGGTTCCATCAACTTCTTTAATAATGATTTCTTTTTCATCTGAAGTACTCCAGGTAACATCGCCTTCGGTCACTTTATGTAAACGAAATTTTTTGTGCTTGGCATTGCCAAAGGAAACCAAGTTGGCTTCGTCATCATATAAAACCATTATGGGATCAATAGGACCGTCGGAATTGGAGTTGTAATTGCCGCTAAAGGTTTCTCCCTTGGAGTTTTTACCACTTAGATCCAGGGAGATTGAAATAATCTCTTTGTCATCATTTCTTACGGTGGTATAACTGAAATCAATATCGTCCTTGGCCAAATCCTTTTTGATTTTATCCAGCTCGGAATCTGATGTGTTTTTATCAATGGTCAGTTCAACTGTTTTGTCGTCCATTACACTTTCCACACTGTCGGAATCTTGGTATAGGTAGGTTTCTTCAATATTGAAACTTACAAGGAACAATCCCAATAATGGAGCCACCATTAGGGTTTTTAGAACATTGATTTTTTTCGATTGATTTTGATTTAACATGACTATTCGTTTTTTGATTAATGAATTATAAAATGAATTTACTAGACTATATTCTTGTTTGTCCACTGCTTGTTTGAGCATAAGATACTGGTAGGATTTTTTGTTTTCCGATCCTGCTATGGCATAATGGTCGGCCAAATATTCCAAATTTTGTTTTATGGCATTTTTGTACAGCCACAATATTGGATTGAACCAGAAAAGAATTTTTAAAATTTCCAGTAGTAAGATATCCAACGTGTGGTATTGGCGGGCATGTACCTTTTCGTGTTCCAAAACTGTATTCAGTTCGTTGGGTTCAAAAAGTCTTGGATTATAAAATATGTAGTTGAAAAAAGAAAAGGGAGATATCCGTTTTTCTGTAACCATATGCAAAAAGGGAGTTTCTATTCGTACATGAGCAGTTTGGGATAACTTTTTCAATGCAATAAGTCTGATGATAAATTTGACCAACAAAAACACGCACACACCTATATATAGTGTAAAAAATATATTCTCCAGGCTATAAATACTATTGTTGATGGTATTTGTGGTTGTTTGAATGGTATTTTCCCCTGTTTGAACAAGAACAGGCTTGGACACCATAATTGTTCTTTGGATTTTAATCAATGGAAATGTAAAAGCAAGCACCAATCCGGACAAAAGGAATAATCTGTTCTCGGTAAAAAGGGTGTCTTGTCTTAAAAAAATATGGTACACCGCCAAAAATCCGCCAGCGATAAGTGCAGATTGTAAAAAGTACATCAATATGGGTTCCATCATTTTTTCTTTTCGATTAAATCAATGATTTCCTTTAGGTCCTTAACGGATATTTTTTCTTCCTCGGCAAAATGTGACACCAAGCTTTTGAACGAATCATTATAGTAATCGGCAATAGCGGAGTTCACATATTTCTTTCGGTATTCTTCTTTGCTCACCAAAGGGAAATAACGGTGGGTATTCCCAAAGGCTTCATAGTCCACAAACCCTTTTTCCTGTAAGTTTCTCACGATGGTTGATAAGGTGTTATAATGTGGTTTTTCACCCCGTATTTCCTCAAGTATTTCTTTTACAAAAGCCTTTTTCAGCGCCCAGAGGATTTTCATGATTTCCTCTTCTTTATTGGTCAATTTTTGCATGATGTTCTCATTATTTGCCCAAACATAATACTAATCCTATAGTTAAACAACTATTTTTATAGTTTGTTAACTATTTTTATAGTTTTTCTTTTTAAGAGAACCTTCTTTAGTGAGTGGATCTTCCATTATCTTTGCACGAAAATTTACTTTTTTGGGAAATCTACTTTTTATTGTTTTAGGATTGGTTTTGCTGATTGCAGGAGGTAATTGGCTGTTGAAGTCCGCAGTTGCTTTATCCTTGCGATTGTTCATCCCCAAAATTGTTATTGGTATGACGGTGGTGTCTTTTGCCACCTCGGCCCCAGAGCTTATTGTAAGCATAAAAGCTGCATTGGACGGTTTTCCAGATCTTTCTTTGGGCAATGTGGTAGGTTCCAATATTGCTAACTTGGGATTGGTTTTGGCCATTACCGTAATTATGGGCAGTATAGATGTTAGGAAGAGTTTTTATACTACCGACTGGCCAGTAATGATTGTGGCTTCCCTAATGTTCTGTGGCTTTATTTATTTTGATGGAGAACTTCAGCAATACGAAGGAATTATCCTTGTTTCATTTCTATTCGTCTTTCTAGTGTACCTGTTAAGGTTTCAAAAAACAGCAGTTGTTGATGAAATGCCTGAAGATGACGTTCCGTTACCATTATATAAGATAGTACTCTTCTTGGGAATCGGGGGAACCGCACTGTGGGGTGGCTCGGAATTGCTTATTGACGGCGCGGTGGGCATGGCCTCCACATTTGGGGTTAGTGATCGTGTAATCGGGATTACCATTGTATCCGTAGGAACAAGTATACCCGAGTTGGCAGCGTCCGTTATAGCTGTGCTTAAAAAGGAGAAAGCGATTTCATTGGGAAACTTGATTGGTTCCAATATTTTCAACTTGTTGGCCGTGTTGGGGATAACTTCTATAATCACACCAATAACCGTAATGGATGAAGGATTGTTGTCCAAAGATATCTTTTGGATGCTCGGCATCTCCTTTCTTATCTTTCCTTTGGTGTTCTTTCCAAAAGGATTGCGATTGGGATGGAGAGATGGGTTAGTGCTCTTGGCCTTTTATGGTATTTTCATTTATATGACCATAAAATAAAAACCGCCCCATAAAGCGGGACGGTTTTCATCTATAATCAACAACTAATTTATATACGTGTTTATACGTCTGCGGACTTAACCGTCTTAACGATTACGGCTGCAACTTTGTATGGATCGGCGTTAGAAGCAGGTCTTCTGTCTTCCAACCATCCTTTCCAACCTTTCTCTACGGTCATAATTGGAATTCTGATGGAGGCACCTCTATCGGAAACTCCATAGCTGAAATCTGTGATGGAAGCAGTTTCGTGCTTACCAGTCAATCGTTCATCGTTGTACTCACCGTAAACTGCGATATGCTCTTTGGTTACAGGACGGAAAGCTTCACAAACTTTTTCGTAAGTTTCTTTGGAGCCACAAGTTCTCAACAAGGTGTTGGAGAAGTTGGCGTGCATACCAGAACCATTCCAGTCACCTTTAATAGGTTTTGGGTGATACTCAATGTAGTATCCGTAGCTCTCGGTCAATCTTTGCAATAAGTAACGGGCAACCCAGATTTCATCACCAGCTTTTTTGGCACCTTTGGCAAACAATTGAAATTCCCACTGTCCAGCAGCAACCTCTTGGTTGATGCCTTCGAATTGAAGTCCGGCATCCAAACAAAGATCGGCATGTTCTTCAACTAGGTCTCTTCCCCATGTGTTTCTTCCGCCAACAGAACAGTAGTATAGGCCTTGCGGTCCAGGATAACCACCAACAGGGAATCCTAATGGAAGACCTGTCGCAGTATCCATAATAAAGTACTCCTGCTCAAATCCAAACCAGAAATCAGCATCCTCATCATCAATAGTAGCTCTGGAATTGCTAACGTGCGGAGTTCCGTCAGGATTCATTACCTCGGTCATTACCAAATAACCATCTCTTCTTGCGGGGTCTGGATAAATGGCAACTGGCTTCAACAGGCAATCAGAGGAACCTCCTTCGGCTTGTTTTGTAGATGAACCATCGAAAGACCACGTTGGGCAATCTTCCAGTTTACCACTAAAATCTTCTTCTATTCTAGTCTTACTTCTAATGTTGGCTGTTGGTTCATAACCATCCAACCATAGATACTCTAATTTAGATTTGCTCATAATTCTGGTAGTTAATCGTTCTCAATTTTATGATTAACAAAAATAGTTTTTTCATTTAATTATCAATGTTTTATGGGGTTAAAATCACAAACTTGTGTTTATTATTTATATTACCCCTGTTTTAAGAAGGGTTGACTGAAAAAAAAGTAATTTTTGAAGTATATATTATTAAATTCTTAATTGTAGATTTGAAAATTAAAGATTGTTAAAAATGCCGAAAACAAGATTCCAAGCCTTGGCCGAAAGCCGTAATAGAGAGCATGCCAATATCAACGAAACCGGTAAACGGTCTGACCTTTTTGGTAAGAACGTTTTTAATGAAGATAAGATGCTTCAATTTCTTACTGAGGAAGCTCTTGAAAAAGTAAAATCTGCCATTTTTCAAGGCACTAAAATAGATCGGAAAATCGCTGACCAAGTTGCTGAAGGAATGAAAGCGTGGGCGCTTTCCATGGGAGCTACCCACTATACGCACTGGTTTCAGCCATTAACTGGGGCCACAGCGGAAAAGCACGACGCCTTCTTTGATATTCTCCCAAATGGAAGAGCGATGGAAAAATTTGGAGGGGCACAATTGGTGCAGCAAGAGCCCGATGCCTCCAGCTTTCCAAGCGGTGGAATCAGAAATACTTTTGAAGCAAGGGGATACACGGCCTGGGACCCTACCTCTCCGGCATTTGTTTATAAAACAACACTCTGTATACCTACCATATTTGTAGCTTACACGGGAGAAGCTTTGGATAATAAAGCCCCCCTTTTAAGAGCTTTGCATGCCATAGACCAAGCAGCCACTTCGGTAGCACAATATTTTGATAAAAACGTAAGAAAAGTACATGCCACGCTTGGTTGGGAGCAGGAGTATTTTTTGATTGATAAGTCATTGGCCAACTCCCGTTTGGACCTTTCCGTAACAGGACGAACTTTGGTGGGGAATTTTTCTGCTAAAGGACAGCAATTGGACGACCACTATTTTGGAGTGATCCCGGCAAGGGTGCTGGGTTTTATGAGCGAACTCGAAAAGGAATGTACCAAACTTGGAATTCCTGTCAAGACAAGGCATAATGAAGTGGCTCCGAACCAATTTGAACTTGCACCCGTTTTTGAAGAGGCAAACCTTTCCGTAGATCATAATTTATTGTTGATGGATGTGATGGAGGAGATTGCCGATAAGTATAATTTTTCGGTACTGTTCCATGAAAAACCATTCTCGGGAATCAACGGGTCCGGTAAACATAACAACTGGTCTTTGGCCACCGATACAGGCGTTAACCTGTTGAGCCCGGGCACAACGCCCATGAAGAACCTTCAGTTTTTGACATTTTTCGTGAATACCATCAAAGCAGTGGATACTTACGAAGAATTGTTGAGGGCATCCATTGCTTCGGCCAGCAATGATCATAGGTTGGGGGCCAATGAAGCACCGCCACCGATTATTTCCATCTTTATAGGTCAACAATTAAGTGAAGTGCTGGATGAACTGGAAGGTGTTTCCAAAGGAAAATTGTCACCACAGGAAAAAACAGAGCTTAAACTCAACGTTGTGGGCAAGATTCCAGAAATACTGTTGGACAATACGGACAGAAACCGAACATCACCTTTTGCGTTCACGGGAAACAAGTTTGAGATGCGAGGTGTGGGGTCCAAGATGAACTGTGCCAAGCCTATGACCATGCTCAATACGATTGTGGCCAAACAGTTGACCGACTTTAAAAAAGAGGTCGATGCATTAATTGATAAGAAAAGTCTAAAAAAGGACGAGGCAGTTTTCAATGTGCTTCGGGAATACATCAAAACATCCAAGCGCATCCGTTTTGAAGGAGATGGCTATGGCATTGAATGGCAGGAAGAGGCCAGAAGACGAAAACTGAGCTTCAATAAAAATACACCAGAAGCACTCCAAGTAATTACATCAAAGCAAAGCCTGGAACTTTTTAAGCAGATGGATGTAATGAACGAGGTGGAACTCAAGGCCCATCAAGAAGTGGAACTTGGCGCCTATATTTTCCATATTCAGATAGAAGGTCGTGTGTTGGGAGAAATGGTCTACAATCATATAATCCCTGCGGCGGTCAAATATCAAAATCTATTATTGGAAAACATTCAAGGATTAAAAGAAGTCTATGGTGCAGCGCATAAAAAAGTAGCCGAAGGTCAATTGAATATCCTGGAGCAAGTAGGAGAGCATATTGTGGAAATCAAAAAGCTTACCGATGAAATGGCGGATGCTAGAAGACGTGCCAATGGTATGTCCGTAGTAGATAAAAAAGCCCAGGCCTATTGTAATAATGTGAGGCCCTATTTTGATAAGATTCGGGAGCATTCCGATAAATTGGAAAAATTGATTGCCGATGAATTCTGGCCATTTACCAAATACCGGGAAATGTTGTTTTCTAAATAGAAAAACACTCTAAAAGGAAAAGACGGAAAGCATATCAATACTTTGATGGCTTTCCGTTATTTTTGCCCAAACCATTCATATGTCATCGGATACCAGTAAAAGATATGCCCAACGAGGTGTTTCTGCTTCCAAAGAAGATGTGCACAATGCCATCAAGAATATAGATAAAGGCCTTTTTCCCAAGGCGTTCTGCAAAATTGTTCCTGATTATTTAACGGGTAGCAAGGATCATTGTTTGGTGATGCATGCCGATGGTGCCGGAACCAAATCCTCTTTGGCATACATGTACTGGAAGGAAACCGGGGATATTTCGGTTTGGAAAGGTATTGCCCAAGATGCACTTATTATGAATGTAGATGACTTGATCTGCGTAGGGGCTACCGATAACATTATGTTATCATCAACCATTGGACGAAACAAAAACTTGATTCCAGGTGAAGTGATTTCGGCCATCATCAATGGAACCGAGGAACTTATTTCCGATTTGGAAAAACATGGTATTACCATCCGTTCCACAGGGGGCGAAACCGCAGATGTTGGTGATTTGGTTCGAACCATTATCGTGGATTCTACGGTTACCGCTCGAATGGAGCGAAAAAATGTAATCGACAATGCCAATATTAAGGCAGGAGATGTAATCGTTGGCTTGGCTTCTTTTGGAAAAGCAAGTTACGAGAGCGAATACAATGGTGGTATGGGCAGTAATGGATTGACGTCGGCCCGACACGATGTATTTTCAAAATACTTGGCCGAAAAATATCCTGAAAGTTTTGATGCATCCGTTCCTGAAGAATTGGTGTATTCCGGAAATACAAAACTGACGGATGAAGTGGCTGACTCTCCGCTGGATGCAGGGAAATTGGTATTGTCGCCTACGCGAACCTATGCGCCCATCATTAAAAAAGTATTGGAACAATATTCTTCCAACGAAATACATGGTATGGTGCATTGCAGTGGGGGAGCACAGACCAAAATTCTTCACTTTGTGGAAAACCTGCACATCATCAAGGATAATATGTTTTCCATTCCGCCTTTGTTCAAACTGATTCAAGAGCAATCAGGAACGGATTGGAAGGAAATGTACCAAGTATTTAACTGCGGTCATCGCATGGAATTGTATGTGGATGAGCAGGTTGCAGAAGAAATCATTGCCATTTCGCGGAGTTTTGATGTAGATGCCCAGATTATAGGTCGGGTAGAATCCTCGGAAAACAAAAAGCTGACCATCCAGAGCCAGTACGGCAAGTTTGAATATTAGCATACGATTTACCTTGAAATAGCGTTCTTATTTATAAACCTCATGCTATGGAAAGAAAAGAGTTTCTAAGAAGTTTGGGGGCAGGCGCAGCCTTTGCCCTCACATTCCCTTGTTTACAAGGATGTTCCAAGGACGAAATAGATGGTAATTTGGTAGAAGAACCTACAGGAGTGGACTTTACGGTCGACCTTACTTCTGCAGAAGCATCAAATCTTTCTGAAAATGGTGGTTTTATATTAAAAAACTTGGTGGTAATTGCAAGAAACCTGCAAGGCGAATATGTGGCGGCAAGCCAAGTTTGTAGCCATCAATCCTATGATCAAGTGCGATTTGTGGACCAGAATGGCGGTATTTTTTATTGCGATGTACATGGGTCTCGTTTTGACCAGGACGGAACTCCTCTAAATCAAGTGGATGGAACCCCTGCCAAGGTGTTAAAGGTTTATAATACCGAACTCAACGGTTCCATTTTAAGGGTGTATGAATAGTTTTAAATCCCAAATTGTATGAAACATATAATTTACCTAATAATATTTACCTTTTCCGGCATACTTCAGGCCCAACAATGGCAAGATAGTTTTGATGATGCACTTACCAAGGCTGCTGGCGAAGACAAGCCTATTGTTCTGGTTTTTTCAGGTTCCGATTGGTGTGCCCCGTGCATTCGTTTAAAGCGGCATGTTTTTGATAGTGATGAATTCAAAACCTACGCAGCAGCACATTATGTAATGTATGATGCTGATTTTCCCCGTAAAAAGAAAAATCAATTATCCCAAGAAAAGTTAAACATCAATAAGTCACTTGCCGAAAAATATAATCCAAGGGGTTATTTCCCTTTGGTCGTGGTAATGGACAAAAATCAAAATGTTTTGGGCACCACAGGTTTTGTCGCCCGTACAAGTCCCGAAAAATACATCAAGACATTAAACAAATTCCTGAAATGAAAACCTTGATTGCCTTAGCCTGCAGCCTTTGTTGTCTGCTGTCGTTTGGGCAGTCACAGCAAACGGATGTTACCGTAAAAAAAACCTTGAAATTGATGGGGACCCGGTTTGAGATTACCGTGGTAGCTCCAAACGAGGAAATAGGCTATATCAATATTGATGAAGCAGTTTCAGAAATTGAACGTATAGAAAAGATAATTTCGTCTTGGGACAAGGATTCCGAAACCTCATTGATCAATAAAAATGCGGGAATCAAACCAGTCAAGGTATGTCGGGAACTTATTAATTTAATCGAGCGTTCCATCAAAATATCCGAAATAACGGATGGCGCTTTTGACATTACTTATGCCTCCATGGATGAGATTTGGAGGTTCGATGGAACTATGGACAAAGTTCCTTCCCAAGAAAGAATTGAAAAATCCGTTTCCAAAGTCGGGTATCAAAAGATCCAATTGGACCAAGAAAACCAGACCGTTTTCTTGCCCGAAAAAGGAATGTGTATTGGATTTGGCGCTATTGGAAAAGGATATGCAGCAGATAGGGCCAAAGACCTTTTGGTTTCCAAAGATGTAAAAGGCGGAATCATTAACGCTTCGGGAGATCTTACTACTTGGGGAACCAAAGTAACCGGTGAAAAATGGTTGGTGGGTATTGCCAATCCTTTGAGCAAGGACAAAGTATTTAGTTGGTTGCCAATAATAGAATCCTCTGTGGCCACATCGGGGAATTATGAAAAATATATTGTGCTTGACGGGAAAAAGTATTCACACATTATCGACCCCCGAACAGGGTACCCCACTCGGGGGATTAACAGTGTGTCGATATTCGCAAAACAAGCAGAATTGTGCGATGCTCTGGCCACTGCAGTTTTTATTATGGGCAGGGATGTTGGCCTTCATATGGTCAATCAGATTGATGGGGTAGAGGCTGTAGTGGTGGATGCTGAAAACAAGTTGCATAAAAGTTCAGGTATCATGTTCGATACGAATTAGTACATTTAAGATATGGGAAGACTCTTTTTTTTATGGCTGCTTTTGATTGTTGCAAGTTCCTGTGTTGCTGTTCGTGAGTACGACAAGGTTTATGTGAACGATGAGGAAATGCAGTTGAGTGCCCGACCGTGCGAACGTTTCGAGACCAATTTTCATATATATAGGGAGGCTTCCTCTGGTGCCAACGGCGGTAAAACAGGGGGTGGATGTGGATGTAATTAATTTGATACCAGTTATTTAAAACCATATGAGACAGATACCTTCCACAACAAAACTATTTTTTGTAATAGTATTCTTTTTGACGGTGTCCGTGGGTTGGTCGCAACAGAATGATACTTCCTATAAGAGGAGGGTCTTGGAGGCCAGTGAGGTCGACTTGCTTTTCAGTTACTACAATCAAGATGGGGAAAATGCTGCAGTTACAGGGGGCGAGGGCACGGAGGAATTGACCGATGCCACTTCCAGTATAGTATTGCGAATGCCCATGAATGAAGATGATATTTTAACGGTTGATGTTGGTCTGTCTGCTTATACTTCAGCATCCTCAAGTAACGTGAATCCATTGGACGGAGGTCTTAATGTCACTCCTTTTGATGCTTCATCCGGAGAATCTAGAAAGGATGTGTTGGCTTATATCAACCCAACATATTCGCATAGTTCCGATGACCGAAATTCAATTTGGAGCGCCAATGCCTATTTTTCATCAGAGTACGATTATTTTTCTATTGGTTTTGGTGGCAGTTACACCAAATTGTTCAACGAAAAAAATACCGAAATCACCCTAAGCGGGAAAGTATTTTTGGACAAATGGAATGCAATTTATCCCATTGAACTACGTGATGGTTTTTTTGATGACCGTATTTCAGGAAATGGCACATACACGCCTATTTTTTCTGAGTTTGAAAGTGAGAACAGGAATTCATATTCCTTGTCTTTGAGTTTTTCCCAGATTTTGAGCCAAAAGTTACAGGGAGCTTTATTTATGGATGTGGTTTCCCAGAATGGCTTGCTGAGTACACCGTTCCAACGCGTTTATTTTTCTGATTTTGAAGATTTTTATATTGATGACTTCCAATTGGCGGATAACGTTGAGCAATTGCCCGATAGCCGATTTAAAATACCTGTAGGTGGTCGTTTGAATTATTATTTGAACGATTTGGTAGTACTGCGTTCGTATTACCGTTTTTATTGGGACGATTGGGGCATTAGTTCCCACACCGCAAGTTTGGAGGCTCCTTTTAAACTTACAGAGAAATTTACAATATATCCGAGTTACCGATACTATACCCAAACCGCAGTAGATTATTTTTACCCAAAGGAACGGGCATTATCAACCTATGATTTCTATACTTCGGACTACGATTTATCCAATTACGATGCCCATCAATATGGGGCAGGGTTACAGTACAAGGATATTTTTACAAGTGCCAGAGTCCTTAATTTTGGGTTGAAGACAATCAACCTACGCTTTAGTCAATACGATAGGAGCGATGGTCTCAATGCCTTCATCGTCACTCTTGGAACTACTTTTGTTGGGAATTGACCTCATTTAGTTGGAAAATAATCCAACTAAAAAATCGTAAATTCGCATTCCTATAGGAGGATTGATTTATGCTAGACAAACTCAACATCGTAAAACAGCGTTTTGATGAGGTTTCGGACCTTATCATACAACCCGATATTATTTCGGACCAAAAGCGCTACGTAAAGCTGAACAAGGAGTACAAAGATTTAAAGTTGCTCAGCGATAAACGTGACGAATATATAGCCCTGACCAACAATATTGAGGAGGCCGAAGAGATTATTGCCGATGGTAGTGATACGGAAATGTTGGAAATGGCCAAAATGCAATTGGATGAGGCCAAGAGTGCTCTGCCCAAGTTGGAAGAAGAAATTAAATACTTGCTGATTCCAAAAGACCCCGAAGATGAAAAGAACGTGGTGATGGAAATCAGGGCAGGAACCGGTGGGGATGAAGCCAGTATTTTTGCAGGGGATTTATTCCGAATGTACACCAAATACTGCGAATCCAAAGGATGGAAGACCAATGTAATCGATTTGAGCGAAGGGACCAGCGGTGGATACAAGGAAATCCATTTTGAGGTGAACGGCGAAGATGTTTACGGAACTCTTAAGTTTGAAGCTGGGGTGCACCGTGTACAACGTGTTCCGCAGACCGAAACCCAAGGTAGGGTCCACACCAGTGCAGCCACTGTAATGGTGATTCCCGAAGCAGAAGAATTTGATGTCCAAATTGACCCCAAGGATGTTCGGGTAGATTATTTCTGTTCCTCAGGACCAGGAGGGCAATCGGTAAATACCACATATTCTGCGGTACGTTTAACCCACGAACCAACAGGGATTGTTGCCCAGTGTCAAGATGAAAAATCCCAGCACAAGAACAAGGATAAAGCATTTAAGGTGCTTCGTTCCCGTTTGTATGATATGGAATTGGCCAAAAAACAGGCCGAGGATGCTGCCAAACGTAATTCGCAAGTGAGTAGTGGTGACCGTTCGGCAAAAATCCGAACGTATAATTATCCACAGGGTAGGGTGACTGATCACCGAATTGGTCTAACGCTTTACGATTTGCAGAATATTATGAACGGGGATATTCAAAAAATAATTGATGAGTTGATGTTGGTGGAAAACACCGAGAAACTCAAGGAAGCTTCTGAGATATTTTAAGCTGTTAATCCTCAATTGAGCACGGTCGAGAACCTTTCACAATGAAGATAGAAGATTTAATTGCCCAAATACATCAAAAGAAATCATTTCTCTGTGTTGGACTAGACACGGATTTAGATAAAATTCCAGAACATCTTTTAAAAGAAGGGGACCCCATTTTCGCTTTCAACAAGGCTATTATTGATGCCACACACCCTTATTGTGTGGCCTACAAACCCAATATTGCTTTTTATGAAGCGTATGGTTTGCAAGGATGGAAATCCTTGGAACGTACCATGGAATATTTGAATGCCAAGCATCCAGAAATGTTTACCATTGCCGATGCCAAGCGGGGTGATATTGGCAATACCTCCACGCGCTATGCCAAAGCATTTTTTGAGACCATGGATTTTGATTCCATTACTATTGCACCCTATATGGGTAAGGATTCAGTAGAACCTTTTTTGGAATTCAGGGATAGACATACCATTTTGTTGGCGCTCACCTCCAATCAAGGTGCTTTTGATTTTCAGACCAAAAATGTGAATGGACAGGAATTGTATAAAGAAGTATTGTCCGTGTCCAAAACGTATAAAGGCGCTGAAAGATTAATGTACGTGGTCGGAGCAACGAAGGCCACTTATTTGGAGGATATAAGAAAAATTGTGCCCGAAAGCTTTTTATTGGTACCCGGTATAGGTGCGCAGGGCGGAAGTTTACAGGAAGTCTGTAAATACGGAATTACGAAAGATGTTGGTCTATTGGTGAATTCATCACGAGGTATTTTGTATGCATCAACGGGTGTCGATTTTGCTGAAATTGCTGCGAAAAAGGCACAGGAAATCCAGAAGGAAATGGCAATTGAACTGGCTAAACAGAATAAAGTTTAGATTACAAGTTGTCCAAAACCTTTTTTAGACTCTGTGCTTTTCTTTTGAAGAATTCGCTCAATTGGTTATCCTTACCAGAAACATTGGCCGCTTTTTCCATGAAGTGGTCGTACATTACTTCCAAAACTGATGCTGCCTGACTTACACTGGTAATTGGTGTAACCGCTCCAACTTTGCAATACTGATTATTCATAGCTCTCAAGATTTGTTAATAACAAAGATACGTTCAAAACAGGCTGGTGGACTATGATAAATGTTGGTATACATCTAGAAATCAGGTAATTTATCTAAAATTTAACGTATCTCTTCCAGTTTTGTTAAAACACTTGCGTTCCCTTAAAGATAAATTGATGTATCTTTAAATGGGTTGCCCAACAAGAAAATGTTGTTTTTATGCGAAAGTTTTTATTCATTTTCTCATTGTTGTTTCAAGTGGTATTGTATGCACAGACTTCTAATAGTTGTAATTGCTGCTCCGAAAACCACAAAGCCTTTGATTTTTGGATAGGGGAATGGGAAGTGGTCAATTCCCAAGGTGATTCTCCTGCAGGTTCCAGTGTAATCCGAAGGGAAGAGGATGGTTGTGTGATTCGAGAAAACTGGACCAGTGCCAAAGCTGGGTATACAGGAACCAGTCTCAATTTCTTCAATACCCAAACCAATGAATGGGAACAGTTGTGGGTGGACAATGCAGGGGCTTCTTTGAAATTGAAAGGACATCGGGTTGGCAATCAAATGATTTTAACATCGGATGAATTTACAAAAGCTGATGGTAAAAAATATAGGAACCGTATTACTTGGACCAAAAATGAAGATGGAACCGTTAGGCAACTTTGGGAGGTACTGGGACAAGAGGGTAACGTCTCCATCTCTTTTGATGGACTTTATAAAAAGTTGGATAAAACAAAAAACCGGTGAAGAACACCGGTTTTTAAACTAACTAACTCAAAAAAATGCTAACTCAGATAACTTTTACAAAATTCAAGTTTAACCTTCATGTCTAGGTTAATTTAACTTTAGGATTTTGTTATAATTATTCTTTATTATTGAGCTTATAACGTATTATTTTTTAAGTTATTGCATTATTGATAAAAAATTGTGATTAATCTTGAAGAGCAAACACCTTTTTTAACAAATCTGTTGTTCTTGACGAAACTTTTGTCCTAATTTCTTTTTCTTCCAAAGCAATCATCGTGTATACGCCTTCCAAAGCTTCATTGGTCGTATAATCGGTTAAATCGGGGTTTACATCATTGGTTAGGGGCAAATTATTGTATCTAGTAATGATATTGCTCCAAATTTCGTCTGCGCCTACTTTTTGGAAGGAGTTCTTGATAATAGGATTGAACTTATTGTACAATTGAGTCTTGGTGGCCTGTTGTAAATACTGGGTCGCTGCATTATCGTTTCCTAAAAGAATCTGTTTGGCATCGTTGAAAGTGATTCCTTTTACCGCATCTACAAAAATGGGAGTCGCTTCGCCCACGGCGTCTTCAGCTGCACGGTTAATTATTCTAAGGCCTTCATCTGCCAAATTGGACAAACCGATGTCGCGTAGGGTTTTATCCACCTTTTGTAGTTCTTCCGGAAGCAAAATCTTTACAAGCTCATTCCTAAAAAAGCCGTTTTCTAAAGCCAGTTTGTTCACTTGCTTTTCAATGCCCATATTCAGGGCCTCACGCAATCCCTGAGCTATTTGGTCATTTCCTATACCAGTAGGTCCTTGGGGCAATTGATTTACAACTTGTTGGAGTTCAGCACATCCTACTAGTTGAAATACTAAAATGCATAGCAGTAATCTTTTCATGGTTAAATTTTTAAATGGATATGAAAATACTTTGAATACCGCATAAATTGATTGCTTTTGGAACATTTTAGATGAAATCATCTCAATTTTACGGAAATAACTGGTTATTTGCTTTTTCTAGCGTAATTCAAATTTCACAACTAAGGTGATAAAGTAATAGGTTTATCGTCAACAACAATTTCCAGAGCTTCTCCCTCGTTTATCTCAAATTCAGCTCCTTTTTGTGTAACGGTTACTTTAATAATCCTATCCCTGAAATTAAGTTTGAAGGAATACATGTCCCATTGCTCGGGAATTTGAGGAATAAAACATAGTTTTCCGTCTTTTACGCGCATACCACCAAAACCTTCAACAATACTCATCCAGGTACCTGCCATGGAGGTAATGTGGAGCCCTTCCTCCACCTCTTTGTTGTAATCATCCAAATCCAATCGTGAGGTTCTGAGATAGAAAGTGTAGGCCTGTTCCATGCGGCCCAACTTGGCTGCCTGTATCGCGTGCACACAAGGGGAAAGTGAAGATTCGTGTACCGTGAAAGATTCGTAGAAATCGAAATGCTTTTCCAATTCTTTGCTGGTAAAGTGGTCTTCGAAGAAATAAAAACCCTGCAGGGTGTCCGCCTGTTTAATGTATGGTGAACGTAAAATTCTATCCCAACTCCAATGTTGGTTAATGGGACGTTCTTTTTTATCGAGGTCCGCCACACGAATCAAATCTTTGTCCAAGAATCCATCTTGTTGCAGATAAACCCCATGTTCTTCCGAATATGGGAAGTACATATGGTCAGCTACTTTTTTCCATAAACCGGTTTCATCATTCCCCAATTGGGTCTTTTTCAAAATCCTTTTGTAATCATTTGGATGTTCTTGCTCAACATATTCCAATTGTTCCAACGTATATTCTAAACACCATTTGGCCAAGTAATTTGTATACCAATTGTTGTTTGCATTGTTCTCGTACTCGTTCGGACCGGTTACTCCGAGCATTACATATTTGTTGCGGTGTGCAGACCAATTGACTCGTTGTTGCCAAAATCGAGCTATTCCTATTAGGACTTCCAATCCCATTTCGGGAATATAACTATAGTCCAGGGTGTACCTTGTATAGTTGAAAATGGCATAGGCTATCGCCCCGTTTCTGTGGATTTCTTCAAAAGTGATTTCCCATTCGTTGTGGCACTCCTCACCGTTCATGGTAACCATTGGGTAGAGTGCTGCACCATTTGTAAAACCTAATTTTTCGGCATTTTCAATCGCTTTTTCTAGATGGTTGTATCGGTACTTGAGCAGTTTTCGCGCCACTTCTTGGTTTTTGGTAGCCATATAAAATGGAAGACAATAGGCCTCCGTATCCCAATACGTACTTCCACCATATTTTTCTCCTGTGAATCCTTTTGGTCCAATATTCAAACGGGAATCTGTTCCAGTATAGGTTTGGTTCAATTGGAAGATGTTGAAACGAATGCCTTGTTGTGCCTTTACATCACCGTCGATTGCAATATCGCTCATTTCCCAAATTTGTGCCCAAGCTTTTTGCTGCTCTTCCAAAAGGCCATCGAAGCCAAGAGAAGAAACTTGGTCGAGTGCTGTATGGGCCGCTTCGGTCAATCTATCGGCTTTATGGTTTCGGTCTACTGTATAACCACCATACTTAACCAAACTTACTTTCTCTCCTTTCTTTACTTTTTGAAAGAATTCAAAACCAATAGAAAGATCTTCTTGGTTAAGCGGATCGGGAGTTTTTTTTAAAGTATCTCCATGGATCAAATGGGCTTGCATAAAAGTGCACACATTAAAATTGGTCTTCATGGTGTGCGACTCTATAAACGCCCTATTTTTATCCGATACGATTTTGGTGGTATTCCAGAATTTATCATCCCAGTTACTGTCTTCATTTGTAATTCCAGCATCAATGTATGGTTTGAAAAGAATATCGACATCAGAATTAAGGGGTGTCACTTGATAATGAATGGCCCCCACTTCGTCATGGGACAGGCTCAAAAAGCGTGTTGCAACAACTTCAATTTCAATATTGTTGGGTGTAGTGGCTATAAAGTTTCTTCGGTACCACCCTTCTTTCATATTAAGTTCCCTTTTAAAGTTTTTGATGTTGGTGCAAGTGGCCATATCCAAGGGCTCTCCATCGATGTTAACATCGATGCCGATCCAATTAGGGGCATTCAACACTTTGGCAAAATATTCCGGATAGCCATTTTTCCACCATCCCACACGGGTTTTGTCTGGATAATAAACTCCGGCAATATAGCTTCCTTGAAAAGTTGGCCCTGAATAGGATTCTTCAAAATTGGCGCGCTGTCCCATGGCTCCATTACCTATACTAAAAAGGCTTTCAGAGGATTTAACGCGTTCCTTGTCGAAACCTTCTTCAATAATGCTCCATGGATTTGATTGTATATAGTCTTGATTCATTTCAGGATTGATATTTATTAGTTTGTTTTTGCTTCTTGATTATAAGATACATAATCTTTAATCATGAAAAAATCACGGTTTTATTATTGTAAACCATGGTTTTTCGCGCTACATGAAGCTGAACAGCGCGGGATAGGACAATCCGCTCCAAATCTCTTCCTTTTGCAATAAAATCTTTAACAGAATGCGTATGGGAAACTGTGGTAACATCTTGTTCTATAATTGGTCCTGCATCCAAATCTTCTGTAACGTAGTGGCTGGTTGCACCGATAATTTTTACACCTCGTTCGAAAGCGGCATGGTAGGGTTTTGCTCCTGCAAAAGCGGGTAAAAAAGAATGGTGGATATTAATGATTTTCTGGGGATAAACATCAATCACCTTTGGTGATACTATCTGCATGTACCTCGCCAGCACAATAAAATCCACATCGTGTTTTTTCAATAATTCAAGTTGCTTATCCTCGGCCTCAGCTTTGTTTTCTTTGGTCACGGGAATGTGGAAATAGGGTATGTTGAATTGCTTCGCCACATATTCCAAATCCGTATGGTTGCTCAAAATAAAAGGAATTTCCACCGAAAGCTCCCCAGAATTGAAGCGGCTCAACAAATCGTACAGGCAATGATTGTATTTGGAAACAAAAATCGCCATTTTTGGTTTATACTCATCGGTGTAAGCATCCCACTCCATATTAAAAGCTTTTGCCAACTTCTGTTCAAAATCTTCTTTGAAGGCGTCAAGGTCAATTTCTTGCACAAACTCACTTTTCAAACGCATAAAAAATACACCGGCCTGTTTGTCCACATGTTGGTCAAGGTAAACCACGTTTCCTTTTTGCTGATGGATAAAAGTGGTTACGGAACGAATAATTCCCGATTGGTCCGGGCAATTAATAAGAACGGTCAGCTTCATGGAATACTTTTGAGTGGGTAAAATTATGATATTCAAAAAAGGAAGCCCAAACTTTTATTATTTTTTGTATAATCTTAATCAAAATCAATTTTCAATTGCATTTTCCGTAAATTGCAAAGCAAAATTTCACCTTTTATTGCAGATGGAACAAATTAAAACCTACAAGCCTAAACATAAAATCAGAATCGTAACCGCAGCCTCTTTGTTTGATGGACACGATGCAGCCATTAATATTATGAGAAGAATTATCCAAGCCACAGGGGTTGAGGTGATTCATTTGGGTCACGATAGGAGTGTGGCCGAAGTAGTGGACTGTGCGATTCAAGAAGATGCCAATGCCATTGCAATGACCTCCTATCAAGGAGGGCACAACGAGTATTTTAGGTATATGTTCGATTTACTGAAAGAAAGAGGTGCAGGGCATATCAAAATCTTTGGTGGAGGTGGCGGTGTTATCCTTCCTGAAGAAATAAAAGAGCTGATGGATTATGGCATAGAAAGAATCTACTCTCCAGACGATGGTCGTGAGATGGGACTTCAGGGCATGATAAATGATTTGGTGGAGCGTTGCGATACTGCCGTTCCTGATTTAGAACTTCCCAAAGGAAGATCTTTGGAAAGCGAATTGGAAAAGAAGCACCCGAATACCTTGGCTCGTTTGATTTCTTTGGCAGAGAATCGTCATGAAGAGTTTGAAAAGTTTCTGCCGATAATTGAAAAGGAGCGAGGCAGTGTTCCTGTTTTGGGAATTACGGGTACTGGCGGAGCAGGGAAATCCAGTTTAGTGGACGAACTGGTGCGAAGGTTTTTGATTGATTTTCCTGATAAAGACATTGGGATTATTTCCGTGGATCCTTCCAAACGAAAAACAGGAGGAGCACTTTTGGGTGATAGAATCCGAATGAACGCTATCAACAACGATAGGGTGTATATGCGTTCTTTGGCTACGCGTCAGTCCAATTTGGCCTTGTCCAAATATGTTTCCGAGGCTGTTCAGGTACTAAAGGCTGCGAGATACGACCTAATTATCCTGGAAACTTCTGGAATTGGACAGTCCGACACCGAAATATTGGAACACAGCGATGTTTCCCTTTATGTGATGACGCCCGAATTTGGTGCTGCAACACAGTTGGAGAAGATTGATATGCTCGACTTTGCGGATATTGTGGCCATCAATAAGTTTGATAAAAGGGGTGCGCTCGATGCCATTCGCGATGTGAAAAAGCAATATGCCCGCAACCACGGATTGTGGCACACCAACGAAGATGAACTGCCCATTTTTGGAACCATTGCTTCGCAATTTAATGACCCAGGAATGAACAGTCTCTACAAAATTGTGATGGATACCTTGGTGGAAAAAGCAGGTTCCAAATTAAATTCCACTATTGAGGTGACACAGGAAATGGCCGAGAAGATCTATGTGATTCCGCCAGCGCGCACCCGATATTTATCAGAAATAGCCGAAAACAATAGAAGTTATGATGCTAAGGTGAAGGAGGAAGCCAAAATAGCCCAAAAGCTTTATGGTATCTTTTTGACATTGTCCTCTGCTTTGGAAGTAGATGATGAGAAAGCCGCAGAGCTGTTTTTGGATAAGTCTGGATTGAACGAAGAGGAGATCGAATCTTATATCAAAAATAAGGAGTCCAAGGAATTGGTAAACCTACTCATCAAGGAGTTTGATCGAGTAAAAATGCATTTGAATCCTCATCATTGGGAGGCTATTTTAAAATGGAAAGAAAAAGTCAATCGCTATAAAGCCGAAATCTATTCCTTTAAAGTTCGAGACAAAGAAGTCAAGATAAAAACACATACCGAATCCCTTTCGCACAGTCAAATTCCAAAAGTGGCGTTGCCCAAATACAAAGCTTGGGGCGACATTCTACAATGGATTTTACAAGAAAATGTGCCCGGGGAATTTCCATATACTTCAGGTCTGTATCCATTTAAAAGAGAAGGGGAGGACCCGACCCGAATGTTTGCAGGTGAGGGAGGACCAGAACGGACCAACCGACGTTTCCATTACGTGAGTATGGATATGCCCGCCAAACGTCTGTCCACTGCATTTGATTCTGTGACCTTATACGGAAATGACCCTGACCATCGCCCCGATATTTATGGGAAAATTGGTAATGCTGGGGTGTCCATTTGTTGTTTGGACGATGCTAAAAAACTGTACTCGGGATTTGACTTGAGCAGCCCGATGACTTCGGTGAGTATGACCATAAATGGTCCTGCGCCGATGCTTTTGGCCTTTTTTATGAATGCTGCTATTGATCAGAACTGCGAGAAGTACATCAAAGAAAATGGCTTGGAGAAAAAAGTCATTGACAAAATCAAAACCATCTTTAAAGAGAAAGGGATAGCACAGCCCACATATTATGGGGAACTTCCAGAAGGGAACAATGGTCTCGGACTGATGCTTTTGGGAGTAACGGGAGACCAGGTACTGCCAAAATCGGTTTATGAGGAGATAAAGGTTAAAACTTTAAACCAGGTTCGTGGCACCGTACAGGCCGATATTTTAAAGGAAGACCAAGCACAGAACACCTGTATTTTCTCGACCGAGTTTGCTTTAAGGTTAATGGGAGATGTGCAGGAATATTTTATTGAACAACAGGTTCGTAACTTTTATTCGGTTTCCATTTCGGGTTATCATATTGCCGAAGCGGGTGCCAACCCCATCACCCAGTTGGCCTTTACTTTATCCAATGGATTCACTTATGTGGAATACTATTTGAGCCGTGGAATGGATATTAACAAGTTTGGTCCGAACCTCTCGTTCTTCTTTTCCAATGGTGTGGACCCGGAGTATGCCGTTATCGGTCGTGTGGCTCGACGCATTTGGTCCAAAGCCTTGAAGGAAAAATATGGAGCCAATCCAAGGGCACAGATGTTAAAATATCATATCCAAACCTCTGGAAGAAGCCTGCACGCTCAGGAAATTGATTTTAACGATATCCGTACTACGCTTCAGGCTTTGTATGCGATTTATGATAACTGTAATTCTTTACACACCAATGCCTATGATGAAGCCATTACCACGCCGACCGAGGAATCTGTTCGCAGAGCAATGGCCATTCAGTTGATTATCAACAAAGAGTTAGGATTGGCCAAAAACGAAAATCCTATTCAAGGATCATTCATCATAGAAGAGTTGACTGAATTAGTGGAGGAGGCCGTTTTGATGGAGTTTGACAGAATTACGGAACGCGGCGGCGTGCTCGGCGCTATGGAGACAATGTATCAGCGTTCCAAAATCCAAGAAGAAAGCCTTCATTATGAAACTTTGAAACACTCTGGGGAGTATCCCATAATTGGGGTAAATACTTTCTTGAGTTCCAAGGGTTCACCGACTATTCTCCCTGCAGAGGTGATTCGCGCTACGGAAACCGAAAAGAAAAATCAAATAAAAACCTTGCGAAACCTTCATGCAAGGGAAGAGACCGAGGCGGAAAAACAGTTGAATGAATTGCAACAAGTTGCCATCAACAATGAAAATATTTTTGGAAAATTAATGGAAGCCGCAAAATACTGTTCCTTAGGTCAGATTACTGAAGCACTCTTTCAAGTAGGTGGGCAATACCGGAGAAATATGTAAAAGGGATTAATCGTTTTTGTTGATCAAGGACTTTCTCCATTTTTTAAAGGAGACCCTAAATATTCGAATCTCTTTTCTAAGAAGATTTAGGTATTCTTTTTCTTTAACCCCGTCCCGTTCCAAGCCATTGCAATATGCCAAAATGTTACGGGTCATAATGTTTACATAGGAGAGGCTCCTCATCCGTACCGATGGACAATTGCTCAATGCTGCTTGCTCTACTTCTTTGGTGATTAAGTCGGCATCCGCCAGAAGGGATTTGGAAATATCATCACGGAAGGAATCAATTTTACGTAATGATAGTATTTCCCTGTTTTGGGTAAAATAAGCAGCAACAGCTTCGCTCATGTCGCGTAGTGCCAAAGATTTACGATAAACACCTAAGGAGTTAAGAGAATTTCTCTCCATTTCTAACAGCAATTTTGACTTATAAAATTACGCACGAATTAAATTTATTTACTTTTGTTAGTAAAGCATTTATTCGATTTTGCTTTCGAAAGTAAAAAAATAATGGTAAATTACTTTTGATATGAAGATAGATGACCTGAATTGGCAAATATTAAATCATCTGCAACAAAATGCAAGGGAATCCTTTGCCAATATTGGAAGGAAAATTGGGTTGACACCACCTGCCGTGGCGGAACGCGTTAAAAAGATGGAGGATCTTGGGGTTATTGAGCGTTACGGTGCTAATATTTCCTATGTGGAGGCCGGATATCAGTTAAAGGCCATTATAATGTTACGAGCTTTTATGGGGAAGCTCAAGCCTTTTTTGGACAAGGTCAAAACTTTTCAAGAAGTGGTAAATTGCTATCGAATTACGGGTAACGAGAATATCATCATGGAGGTAGTGCTTCGCGATCAGTCCCATTTGGAAAAATTTATCGATGAACTTATTGTTTATGGTGAATGTAGGACCCATATCGTACTTTCCAATGTTGTAGGTAATGCACCCATCAAAAAAAATAAGGCGGGTAAATAGTTGTTGGAATAATTTGATGATTCCGAAACATACTTTGGCTAGATTTTTGATTAAATTGAATTATGAGAAAAACATGTTTGTTCCCACTTCTGACTATTTTTTGCACACTTTCTGTCTTCTCGCAACAAATGGTTTTAAAAAAGGGAGAGATAATTGAAAACCTTTCGGTAAATGATTCAACCGAAAATACCTACTCCATTTATATTCCGAAGAAATTTTCCATGGACAAAAAGTGGCCTTTGCTCATGGTTTTTGATACTGAGGGGAAGGACAAAAGTGCTCTTTCCATGTTTGTAATAGCGACCGAAAACGAAGGCTATGTTTTAGCCGCACCAAAATTGGCGGATAGTGTTTCCTTAAGCAAGAACATGGTTTTAACCAGTAAGACAATTGAAAGAGTAGCAAGTTTGTTGCCGATACAAGGTGATAGAATTTATGCTGCAGGCGAGGACACGGGAGGCCAATTCGCGAGCTTAGTACCTATTCTAATTAAAGGCGTCAATGGAGCTATGTCGATAGGTGCTTCTTTGGCCAATAGAGAACTTATTAATATGAAGGAGCCTTTTCATTTTGTGGGTATCGTGAGCAAAGAGAATTATAATTACCCCTTTATGCTAACGGACGCCAAACTTTTGGACCGATATAAATTCCCTAATCAGGTTTTGCTTTATGATGGGAATGGCGAATGGCCAGGAGTTTCGTACATAGAAAAGGGAATGCAGCTCTTTACTTTGGATGCTATGGGAAGACAATGGATTCCGAGGGATTCCACCTATATAGAAAGGGCATATCAAGAGGACCTGGCGAAAGTGAATCAACTAAAAAGTATTGGTGATTTGTTGTGGTCGGAGCAATACATAACTGAAATGATGTCTATGTATGGGGCTTTTAAGAATATGGATTCTCTTAGGTCGGTCCAGAGAGACCTAAGAAGGAACAAGGCATTCAAGGTATTGAAAAGGGCGGAAAATGCAGCTTTTTTACAGGAATCCATGCTTAAAGAGGATTATCAATATTATATGGAAGAGGATGTATACACCTATAATTTCAATAATTTGGGTTGGTGGAACCATCAAATGGGAGTGATAGACAAATTTATTTCCAGTTCAAAACCTTTTGAAAAGCAAATGGGGCATCGATTAAAGGGATTTGTGAACGTCTTGGCAGAGGATAACATAAAAATTGTATTATCGGAAGAAGTGGTTGATGAAGATGCTCTCGCATTTTTATATATGTTGAAAACCATTTTAGAACCGGATAATTACGAATTTTATTTTAAAACCATTTCCCTGAGTGCTAAAAATGATGATTTTGGAACCTCATTATTTTATTTGGAAGAGCTATTAAAAAAAGGTTTTAAGGATAAAGAAAAGCTCTATGGTCTGGAAAATACTGCTCTGTTTCGTATAACACCGGAGTTTAATGAAGTTGTATCAAAATATTTGGAAGATGCACGGTACGATATCAAGGTGGATGAAAATTAATCTGACCGTTAGATTTTGAATCTTTGATTTAGTTGAGAACTGTATTTTTGTATAAATGCTTTCTAAATGAAATATGCAATCTTACTTTCGGTATTGTTCTTAATGGCCTGTGGTCAAGGAAAAAAGTACCATGATAAAGAAAAAACGGTAGCAGTAGAATCAGATTTGGTCGCAGATATTCTGAATTACCAGAAGGAACAAAATGAAAGTTTCAAGGATCCCGATTCGTCCCCATTACCTGATAAGTACCGCAAAGATTTTGAGGAGCTTGATTTTTTTAAACCAGATACTTCATATATCGTAAAAGCGCGTTTTGAAAGAACCCCGAATGCGGAACCGTTTTTTATGCCCACTACTACGGATAGGGAAAGTCAAGAAGTTGTTTACGGAATTGCATATTTTACCTTGAACGGTACAGAGCATCAATTGGAAGTGTACCAAAGTTTGGAGTTGTTGGAGGATGAAGAATATGAGGATTATTTGTTTTTACCATTTTTGGACAATACCAATGGGGAAGAAACGTATGGTGGGGGTAGGTATATAGATTTAACCATCCCGGAAGGTGATACTTTGGTGATTGATTTTAATAAAGCATACAATCCTTATTGCGTTTATAACAAAAAGTACTCCTGCCCTCTAGTGCCAAGGCAAAACTATTTGAGAACTATGGTGAGAGCAGGAGTGAAAAATTTTAACAAGGACTAAAAAAAGCCTTAATCCTAAATGGAGTAAGGCTTTTTTTGTGTCATATCTATGTTGTTTAGAAGGAGTATATTGCAGCAATCAAAATGGAAGACTGATTGCTAGTGAAGGCTCCGTCACTATCGAGGTATGGTTCTACGTCATTCCCCCAAGTGTCCAAACGTACTTCAGGTTTGATGATAAGATTATCTTTTGTAAAGCTTCCGGTCAGTGTCAATCCAAGAACAGGAGAATCGTCATCAAAGGCATCGTCCGTAAAGGTCATATACTCTCCACGTAGTCCAATCGCAAAATTTTCAGATGTTGTCAATTGTGGGTATATAGCTGCTCCATAAAAGCCAGTGCCAGTCTCCGAGTTATCATTGTAAGCTGCATTAATTCCAAAGAAGAAATCCTCGGTAACATCAAATCCGCCAGTGTAATCAATTTCAAAACCAAGACCACCGCTTTTTCCACTATCGTAGTAAAGGTTCAAGAATTGACCATAAGCACCCAGTTGACCACCTAAGGAATATTCGCCAGAACCACTTATGTCATTGGTATCCCAAGGATTCATTACTGCAAGCATTAAGCTTACATCATCAGATAAGGCAAAATCTGCTTTTATCCCCAAATGTGAAAATGGTCCATTCGAAAATAAATAAGAAACACTATAGTTGAAGTTTGCTTGTGGAGCGATTACTTCATATCCCAAAAATGTATTGAAACGCCCCATGGTCAAAGTAGTACCTTCGGATACATTCCAATATACATATGCCTGATTAATGATGCCATTGAGGACATCATTCTCAAAAGTAGCCTCAGTACCTCTAGGTCCAAAAACCAAGTCGACCACGACACCTGTATCTCCCATGTCATAGGTGCCTACTAAGTTGGCCATACCCAAAGCAAAACCAGTTTGGTTTGCAAAGGAAGTATAGGAAGCGGTTGTGGCATCTCCTGCATCATGGAAGGTTGTTCTATAATAAGCATCTACAGAACCACTAAGGCTGAATTTAGAAGTCTCTTCTTCCTCCTGTGCAGAGACTGAGAAAGTTACCATTGAAATCATGGCGATAGCCAAAATTTTTCCGAAATTTGTATTTATAATCGTTTTCATATCATAATCGTTTAAGTTGTCCTTTTTATATGGACAGTTGTTTAATTGTGAGTTTGATTGAAAAGGTTATTAAACGGAGCGTTTGGCAGAACGCTCCGTTCCTTTTTTACAATCTTGTTGTGAGTTTGAAAGACTTATTTTTATTTGTCTTGGGAAATGTGTTCTGGGTAGGCTTCCACACCATGTTCGTGCATATCCAAACCTTCAACCTCTTCTTGCTCCGATACACGAAGTCCGATAGTTTTCTTCAGGATGAAGAGTACTACAAAGGATGCTACAGCTGCCCAAACAATGTAAGCCAGCGATCCATAGGTCTGTACCCAAAGTAATTTTCCACCACCACCGTAGAACAATCCGCCGTCCAGTGCAAAAAGGCCGATAAGTACGGTTCCTAGGAATCCACAAACTCCGTGAACGGAAATGGCACCTACTGGGTCGTCAATCTTAAGTTTTTTATCGATAAATTCAATGGAGATGACCACTACGATACCGCATAGCAAACCAATGGCAAGGGCTCCCCAAGCGTTAACAGAACCACATCCGGCTGTAATTCCTACCAAACCTGCCAAAGCACCGTTCAGTGTCATGGAAATATCCGCTCTACCATATCTGGCCCAGGTAAAGAATAGAGCACCAATGGCACCAATGGCAGCGGCTAGGTTAGTGTTGATGATAACACTTGTGGCCGCGATGGTATCGTCACCACCCCAAGCCAATTGGGAACCACCGTTAAATCCGAACCATCCTAACCAAAGGATGAATACGCCCAGTGCTCCAAAGGCCATGTTGTGACCAGGTATTGCTTGCGCTTTTCCATCCACATATTTACCAATTCTTGGTCCCACTAAAATGGCGGCAACCAATGCAGCGGCACCACCTACGGCGTGCACTACGGAAGAACCTGCAAAATCTACAAATCCTGCGGTGTTTAACCATGCATCATCATCAAATGGCCAGTACCAGCTACCTGAAATCGGGTAAATTAATGTGGTAAGGACAGCAGAGAAAATCAAATATGTTGAAAATTTGGTTCTTCCTGCAATGGCTCCGGATACAATAGTTGCGGCTGTAGCACAAAATACTGTTTGGAAAAACAGGTTGTACCAATCGTCTGCACTAAAAAAGAAATATCCTTGGTCTGATGGACTTGATCTAAAAAATCCTCCGCCTACAAGATCGCTACCATACATAATGGCATAACCTACTGCCCAGAACATAACCGAACCAACGGCTAAGTCCATTACGTTTTTCATAATTATATTACCACTGTTCTTGCTACGGGTAAAACCTATTTCCAATAAGGTAAATCCTGCCTGCATAAAGAATACCAAAATGGCTGCCAGGGTAATCCACAATGCGCCCATGTCACCCGTAATGGCTTCCACGGCTTTATCTATCGCTTCTTGTTCTTGTACAATCATAATCTAAGTTTTTAAGTTTTTTGGCTATAAATGTTAGTTGATTCCGGCGCTTCCACTTTCCTTGGTCCTGATCCTGTAGGCCTCGATCATATCGGAGACGAAAATTTTTCCATCACCTACATTGCCTGTACTGGCTGTGTCCAATAAAACATTCACGGTTTTTTCCAGAAAGTCATCGCTAACTACGATAACCAAATACCTTCGCTGTATATCGCTTGTGCTATATGATATGCCACGATAAACATGTCCTTGTTTTTCATTACCAACTCCAGTTACATCCCAGTAACTAAAGAAGTTTACCTCAATTTGATGCAGCGCTTTTTTGACCTCATCAAATTTGGATTTTCTAATAATTGCCTCGACTTTTTTCATAATTAAGTAGTTAATTGATGAGTCAAATATATATGAATTCAATCGAGACTATAAAAAATAGGAGGGTAGTTGGGGTATTTTTATGGGTATAAGAAAAATACCCCTACAATTTTAGGGGTATTTAATTTTATATTAAGTTTTGTTGGTTATTTGTTGATTTAATATTAAGATTGAATAGGTTATGGTTAATTTTTATCAATAAAAGGTGTAAAAATTAATGTGAATGTTTAATTTTTAACAAATTTTAACTTTAAAAATGCAATTTGTAACTACTAAATGTGTTTAGCAATCCACAATCCAAAAATAACGGCCAGAATACCGATGCCGACACTGGAAAGCATGTAAATGGCCAAATTGAGTAAATCGCCATTCTTTAAAAAAGAGTGCTTCTCAAAAGCAAATGCAGAAAATGTGGTAAACCCACCGCAAAACCCTGTAGCAAGGAAGAGTGTGTTATTATAGGAAAGTATATTACCTTTTGCGGAAAGGCCCAAAAAAAGACCGATTAAAAGGCAACCAACCATGTTGACAAAAAAAGTGCCCAAGAAAAAATTTTGAAAAAGAGGGTTGAGTGGTTTGGAAATCATAAAGCGTAGAACGCTTCCCAATCCTCCGCCCAAAAAAACAAGAAAGGCCTGTTTCATGCCCTAAAGGTACAAACTATACCGCTTCTTTGTATTCGGTTTTTACAACCTCTCGGGGGAAAAGTTTTGTAGTTGAGGTTTCGGAAATCCGTCGAATAGGTTTTGTAAATCTTTCCTTTGCTCCATTGACACTGAAAATCAATAGAATGGCATTAATGACGAGCAAAATAAAAAGAATACTAAAAAATACAGTCATCTAGGTTAGGTACTAAATTAATGTTAAACAAAAGTACGTTTTTTCCTATAAGAACGAAATTGAAGGCCTTCTATTGTTGTGAAAAGAGCGATTTTTGTGGTAACCACAATTTAACCGTTAATTTTTGAGGAAGTGTTTAATTAGAAATAGAATAATTATAAAAGTTATGAAGGAAATCAATATCCAAATAACACCTTTATAATTTTTACGATGCAGTTTTTTATCTTTTCGATAAGAAAATGAAATAATTACCACAAAAACAATGAAGAATAAGGCTGCAAAAATTATCTGTCCTGTACTGAACATATTTCATATTTTTATGCAAAGCTAAATCAAATAAGTGTAATGGAACATAAAATAAAAGCAGTGGAGCTCTTCCACAATTCTTTTGGGTTGGGAGTTTCCCATGAGCCCAAAGCCAATCTTGGAGAGGATAAAAACAATCTTCGTTTTAATTTAATGGACGAGGAGAACCGTGAGTATTTGGAAGCAGCCAATAATGATGATTTGGTGGAGGTGGCCGATGCCCTGGGAGATATGCTTTATATTTTGTGCGGGACCATACTTGAGCACGGCATGCAATATAAGATAGAAGAAGTTTTTGAAGAAATTCAGCGCAGCAATATGAGTAAACTTGGCGCTGATGGAAAACCCATTTACCGTGAAGATGGAAAAGTACTGAAGGGACCAAATTATTTTAAACCGGACATACAAACCATTATTGATAAATAAAAAAAGGCGCCAACTGGCGCCTTTTTTGGTTTTGCTAGATGACCTCGTGTCGCCACCCAAATTTATCCTCTGCCCGGTTATATTGAATATCCGTGATTCTTTTCTTTAATAATGAAGCATAGCTTTCTTCCAAATCTGGCAGGTCGTAATCCTTGCCATGGTAACCAAACCCTGAAATCGGGGAAACCACGGCAGCGGTCCCTGCTCCAAACATTTCTTTCAAAGAGCCGTTCTCGGCAGCTTCTACCAATTCATGAACCGATATTTTACGGACTTCGGTTTTGATGCCTTCATCTTTGGCAATATCCAAAATACTTTTTCGTGTAATCCCATCTAGAATTCGGTCGCTTGTTGGCGCTGTCATTAAAGTATCGTTGATTCGAACAAATACATTCATGGCGCCGGCCTCTTCAATAAATTCGTGGGTGTTGTCATCTGTCCAAATGACCTGCTGGTATCCCTTTTTAGCTGCAAGTTGCGTAGGATAAAATTGTCCAGCGTAGTTACCACCGGCTTTCGCATATCCAACACCTCCGTTTGCAGCTCTGGAATAGGTTTCTTCTATCCAAACTTTTACCTTTCCGGAGAAGTAAGCTCCAGAAGGCGCACAGGCGATTATAAATTTATATTCGTCCGCAGGAGAGGCGTGGAATCCATTTCCGGAGGCAAATACAAATGGTCTAATATATAGGGAGCTGCCTGGATTTTGAGGAATCCAATCACTTTCCAATTGAATAAGTGTATTGAGACCTTCCATAAAATAGGATTCTGGTATTTCTGGAATGGCGAGCCTTTGCGCTGACTTGTTCAATCGTTTAAAATTTTCCAAGGGTCTAAAGAGCCATACTTTTCCATTCTCATCCTTGTAGGCTTTCATACCTTCAAAAATAGATTGTCCGTAGTGGAAAATCTTTGCAGAAGGATCTAGCGTAATGGACTGGTAAGGAACCACTTTTGGAGTGGACCATTCACCATTTTTATAATCACAGACCAGCATGTGGTCAGAATAAATACTTCCAAAGGAAAGATTATCAAAATCCACATCTTCGATTTTGGAGGATTTAGCTTTCTCCACAGCTATTTTGTTAGCCATTGTTTCCATATCACTTACATTTATAATGTTAAAATTAGCTATTTATTGTTAGTTTTGGATGTTTCGTCAACCTAAATGTTATACTTAATCTACAATCATTTAAATGTTATCAAAAATGAGAATTTTTAACACTTTTACTGCTGTTTTTTTACTGGGTATTCTACTTTTTTCCTGCAAACAGGAAACTATTCAAGGCGATTATTTTGGAGAAGAATTTGAAGTTTCTGGAAAAGCTTCAAAAACATCCGCCCCTTTTGACCAAATTTCAGGCAAGGATTCTTTGCAGACCCAAATTGTGGGTGAAATCAAGGAAGTTTGTCAGTCCAAAGGTTGCTGGATGAAGGTGCAATTGGAATCCAACGATGAGGTTTTTGTTCGTTTTAAGGATTATGGTTTCTTTGTTCCCAAAGATGCTGCAGGTAAAAAAGTGGTAATGAACGGAGCTGCGTTTTTTGAGGAAATGACGGTTGATGACCAAAGGCATTATGCTGAGGATGAAGGAGCTTCGGAAGATGAATTGGCCCAAATCACCGCTCCGAAAAAAACCTTAAGGTTCGAAGCGGACGGGGTTTTGATCGCTTCTCAACCTTGAAGCGAAGAATAATTACAACTGGAGATGGTTCCAAGACCATCCAAATAGAGGATTGGGATGAACAATACCATTCCAAACACGGTGCTGTCCAAGAAGCTTATCATGTATTTATTGAACATGGTCTTCGTTTGTTTAAAAATGAAAGCATAAACCTTTTGGAGATAGGTTTTGGTACTGGATTAAATGCACTGATCACTTTATTGGAGGCCCCAAGGCAACAATTGAGTATTGATTATGTGGGAGTTGAGGCATTTCCGGTTTCTAAGCAAGAAGTGGATGCATTGGATTATTGTCAACAGTTGGATGCCAATGATCAGCAAGAAGTTTTTCAGAAAATGCATAGTTCCCCTTGGGAAGAAACTATATCGATTACCTCTGATTTTTCACTTTTGAAACAAAAAAAGGACTTTAAGGAGATTGACGAAGAAAACTTGTTCAACCTCATTTATTTTGACGCTTTTGGCGCACGGGTGCAACCTGAGCTTTGGACCGTAGAGATATTTTTAAAAATGTACCATGCACTCAAAAGGAATGGTGTGTTGGTAACTTATGCGGCTAAAGGCAGTGTGCGCAGGGCTATGCAAGCCGTTGGTTTTACGGTGGAACGATTGCCGGGACCCCCAGGGAAAAGAGAAATGCTGAGGGCCATAAAAAACTAGGAATTGCTAAGATTCTGTTAAGGTTCAGTTCTTTTGAGGTCATAAATTGTTTTAAAGTTTAAACAAATATGTTAAACCTAAATTAAGGTCTGATCAACAGTCGATTAAACCTATAACTTTGTATAAAATGATAGTATGAGGGTGTTGATAACGGGAGCTACGGGATTGGTTGGGCAAGCCATAGTAAAGGTATTGCACCAAAAAGGCATTCCCGTAAATTATTTGACCACGAGCAAAGAAAAAATTACTTCCACAGAAGATTTTCGAGGTTTTTATTGGAATCCTTCTAAAGATGAGATAGACTTGGATTGTTTTGATAATGTTCAGGCTGTTATAAATTTGGCTGGAACCAATATCGCAAAACGCTGGACGCCGGACCATAGAAGAAAAGTGCTTTCCAGTAGAATCAATAGCTTGCAAACCTTGAAAAAAGGATTGGAGCAATCCAATAATAAGGAGGTCGAATGTCTTATTTCTGCATCTGCCATAGGGATATATCCGAATTCCATTAGTGAATATTATGATGAAAACGAGACAAAAGTTGATGATGGTTTCTTGGGTGAAGTTGTTCAAAAATGGGAAGCCGAAGCTGATACTTTTGAAGAATTGAACATTGATGTAGCTAAAATCAGAATTGGATTGGTATTGTCCAAAGATAGTGGAGCTTTACCAAGAATGGCCATGCCGATTAAAAACTTTGTCGGCGCACCGCTTGGTAGTGGAGAGCAATGGCAATCTTGGATTCATATAGATGATTTGGCACAAATTTTTGTTTTTGCTGTAGAGAACAATCTAAAGGGTATCTATAATGGAGTAGCTCCAAACCCAGTAACCAATACAAAGATGACCAAGGAACTTGCAAAAATTATGGAAAGGCCTTTATGGTTGCCCAATGTACCCGCTTTTCTTCTGAAAACTTTTTTGGGTAAAATGTCCACCCTTGTTTTGGCAAGCCAACGGGTGAGCAGCAAAAAAATTGAAGAAGAAGGTTTTTCTTTTCAATATGTGAATATTTGTCAAGCACTCAAAAATTTGTACGCCTTAAAGGAAGAGGGTGTGCCTGCATCTGTTGAAGCTTAGGAAATTAGATTTTCATGACGTTTTTAATCAATGAGGACCGCTTAGGCGGTTTTTTTATGTTTTGCGGTGACATTTTGACATTTTTAGACAATTGGCAGTACTTTTGCCATTTCAAATCGGAATAAAACATTAGAACATGAGCAATAAAAGTAAGGTTGAGGAAATGGAAGATGAGCCCAAAAAGGGGCAAACAGAAGAGAGTACTGAGCTGAACGATGATAATATAGAAGCGAACGACGAAAAAGAAAGCGGGGAAGATATCTCTGAAGAACAGAAGCTTCGTGAAGATTTAGCAAAGGAAAAAGAAAAGTTTCTTAGACTCTTTGCTGAGTTTGAAAACTATAAGCGCAGGACTTCAAAAGAACGCATGGATTTGTTCAAAACCGCAGGACAAGAAGTCATGGTGTCATTACTTCCGGTTATGGATGATTTTGATCGTGCCTTAAAAGAGCTTTCCAAATCTGAGGATAAGGAAATGTTCAAGGGCGTAGAGCTTATCAGTAACAAGTTCAAGGAAACCTTGAAGAACAAGGGTTTGGAGCAAGTTGAGGTTGAACCAGGTGATACATTTGATGCCGAGGTACACGATGCGATTACACAGATACCTGCTCCGGACAAAAAAATGAAAGGGAAAATTATTGATGTGGTAGAAAAAGGATTCAAACTTGGAGACCGCATTATAAGACATCCAAAAGTTGTTGTTGGAAACTAAAACTTTATGAAGGAGGATTATTACGAAATATTGGGAGTCTCTAAAGGAGCTTCAGCCGCAGAAATAAAAAAGGCTTATAGAAAAAAGGCCATCGAATTCCATCCGGATAAAAACCCCGGTGATGCTAAGGCAGAGGAGATGTTCAAAAAATCTGCCGAGGCTTACGAGGTGTTGGGAAATCCCGACAAAAAAGCAAAATATGACCAATTTGGCCACGCAGCTTTCGATGGAAGTGGTGGTTTTGGCGGTGGAGGTATGAACATGGACGATATCTTCAGTCAATTCGGTGATATTTTTGGTGGTGCCTTTGGCGGCGGCGGCGGATTCAGTGGATTTGGCGGATTTGGTGGCGGACAGCGCAGGGCCAAAGGAAGCAATCTTCGCATCCGTGTTAAGCTAACGCTGGAAGAAGTAGCGAATGGTGTTGAAAAGAAGGTCAAGGTAAGACGTAAGCTGCAAGCCGATGGAGTTACTTATAAAACTTGTCCTACATGTAACGGCACCGGGCAAATCACAAAAATCACCAATACCATTTTGGGTAGGATGCAAACCGCAACTACCTGCACAACATGTGGAGGCGCAGGACAGGCCATAGATAAAAAACCTGCTGGTGCCGATGCCCAAGGGCTTAAGGTCGTAGAGGAGACCGTGACCATAAAAATACCGCCAGGTGTAGAGGATGGTATGCAGCTAAAAGTAACCAGCAAGGGTAATGATGCCCCTGGTAATGGTATTGCTGGAGATTTGCTGGTGGCCATTGAAACCCTTGAGCATGATACCTTAAAGCGTGAGGGGGATAATTTACATTATGATTTGTACATAAGTATGCCCGAGGCTGTTTTGGGTAGTTCCAAAGAAATTGATGCCATTGGAGGAAAAGTCCGTATAAAACTGGAACCAGGTCTTCAGTCTGGAAAGATTTTGAGACTTCGAGGTAAAGGAATCAATAGCCTTAACGGTTATGGTGCGGGAGATTTATTGGTGCATGTGAATGTATGGACACCCAAGAATATCAACAAAGAGCAGAAAGAGTTTTTTGAGCGTATGCAGGACGATGAGAACTTTGTTCCTCGTCCCGAAAAATCGGATAAATCCTTTTTTGAGAAGGTAAAAGACATGTTCTCTTAATAATTAAAACCTTCTGTTTAAATAAAAAACGTATATTTGAAACTGATGTTGGGTGACCGATATCTAATTTTCTTTTTCATAGCAATTTTTTTCCCATCCTTGAATTTTTAAGGGTGGGTTTTTGTTTTTATAGAAAATGCAGGTATTCTGCAAATACATATCTTTGAAAAAACAGTTTACATGGATTATATCCTTGTTGCCAAAAATGTGACCAAAACCTATGGGGACCACACAGCGCTGAGCAACATATCGCTTCAAATTCCAAAGAATTGCATTTACGGACTTTTGGGTCCCAATGGAGCGGGTAAAACCTCATTTATCAGAATCATCAACCAAATTACCCATCAAGACTCGGGCGAAATTTTCCTCAATGGAGAGCCTTTGGCCCCTAAACATATTGCCTCAATAGGATATTTGCCGGAGGAAAGGGGGCTGTACAAAAGTATGAAGGTGGGTGAGCAAGCATTGTATTTGGCACAATTAAAGGGATTGTCCAAAATAGAAGCCAAAACCCGGCTCAAATATTGGTTTGATCGCCTTGATATTGGTGATTGGTGGAACAAGAAAATTCAAGAGCTTTCTAAAGGAATGGCGCAGAAGATTCAATTTATCGTTACTGTGCTTCATGAACCAAAATTGCTGATTTTTGATGAGCCATTCAGTGGTTTTGATCCTATAAATGCCAATATAATCAAGGACGAGATTCTTCGGTTGAAGGAAAATGGCACATCCATTATTTTTTCCACGCACCGTATGGAGTCTGTGGAAGAACTTTGTGAATATATAGCCTTGATCCATAAGTCGGAAAAAATACTGGATGGTAAACTATCAGAAATCAAAAAAGCATATAAGAACAATATTTTTAATGTCGGGCTTCAAGTAGGGGAAGATGCTCAGAACTTAATAAAATCCTTAGAGCAAAAATTCAATATTCTTTCTTCGGAAATGGATGAGATGGAACATCAACTGAATTTTAAAGTACAGTTGCCAACATCGCACACGGGTGATATTTTAGCCGATCTTTCTAAAATGGCAAACATCAACCGGTTCGAGGAAACCATACCTTCGGCCAATGATATTTTTATACAAACCGTAAACAGCAAGGACAATGGCGAGTAAACTTGGGTTGATCATAAAAAGGGAATATTTGGCCAAGGTTCGCAACCGTTCCTTTATTGTCATGACTGTTTTAAGTCCACTTTTGATTGTGGGCATGATCGTACTTATTGCCTATTTGGCCAAGGTGAATGATGATGAGACAAGGGTTGTGTCGGTTTTGAATGAAAGTGCCTTCTTTCAAACTGAATTCAATCCGTCCAAGAATATATCCTATGTGCATTTTTACGATTTAACTCTAGAGCAAGCCAAAGATTCAACCAATTCTTTGGAGTATTATGGATTGCTCTACATACCAAATGGAAAAACGGTGGAAGAGGTGGCGAATGCTACTTACCTTTTTACAAAGGACAACCCGAACACCTGGGTAACCCAAGAACTTGAAAGTTTATTCCAAAAAAAGTTGCGACAGGATCGTTTGCAGAGGTTAGGGGTGTCACCGGAACAATTTTCCAATATTGAAAAACCTTTTGAAATCAATCTTTCAACTTTTCGAGGAGAAAAAAGCATGAAAGGTGTCAACGAAATCAAAGCTATCATTGGAGGAGGGTTTGGATATGCGATTATGATGTTCATTATAATTTATGGTGGCTTTGTTATGCGCAGTGTTATCGAAGAAAAAACCAGTAGAATTATAGAAGTGATCATATCGTCGGTGAAACCATTTCAATTGATGCTCGGAAAGATTATTGGCAACTCCTTGGCGGGAATCACGCAATTTTCCATTTGGATTGTTTCTGCATCTGCATTATTGTTTTTGGCAGTTTTGATTTTTGGAATAGACCTGACCACACTTTCCGGCGATTCTGCTATGCCCCCAGGTCCAATGGGAGGGATGTCCCAATTGGGGTCCATGGACAGTGAAATGATGATGTATGTAAAGGAGATTTATGATATACCTTGGGTTTTGCTGATTGTTTCTTTCTTTATTTATTTTATTCTCGGATATCTTATTTATAGTTCTATTTACGCAGCAATTGGAGCTGCAGTGGATAATGAGACCGATACACAGCAATTTATTTTCCCTATTATCTTACCTTTAATGTTGGCTATTTATGTGGGGTTCTTTTCAGTATTTAGTAATCCACATGGTCCCATTGCAGTCGGTTTTTCTTTGTTTCCGTTGACCTCACCGATTGTTATGTTGATGCGTTTACCAAGTGGTGTTGGCGAAGGAGGAGTGCCCTTATGGCAATTTTTGTTGTCCATTTTCCTTTTGATGGTTACCTTTTTAGGTATTGTATCGCTGGCAGCTAAAATTTATAGAACCGGTATCTTGATGTACGGTAAAAAGCCTACATACAAAGAATTGGTCAAATGGTTGAGATATTAGAATAGTATGCAAGAAGAATCAGAAGACATAAAAGAGATTATAAAAGAAGATGTTTGGGGATCCATAAAGGGTTTTTTAGATCTTGGGTTCCATATCGGGGAAGGTGAAAAATCGATTCACCTCACCATAGGTTTATTGTTGCTTTTAACAATTACCCTTGTGGCAACAAAATTTATCCTTAAATGGTCGCGTCATATTCTTACTCGGAAAATGCAGCAGGAAGACAAACAGAAGTTTACCAGCGTATTTAAGTTTCTAAATTATGTGATTTACCTGATTGCAGTTTTGGTTACCTTGAGTGCTGCCGGAGTAGACATTACTTTGGTAATTACAGCTTCCGCAGCGCTGTTCGTTGGTTTGGGTCTGGCGTTGCAAGAGTTGTTCAAGGATGTTCTTGGGGGTATTTTTATTATTGTGGATAAATCGCTCCAAGTTGGAGATGTAGTAGAGGTAGATGGTAAAGTAGGTAAGGTGTTTGAAATAAAACTGCGTACAACTAGGGCCCTGACCCGTGATGATAAAGTCCTCATACTTCCCAATCATAAATTTATAAGCGACATTGTTTATAATTACACCCAAAACCATAGAACTACAAGGGAAAAAGTGAGTGTGGGTGTTGCTTATGGAAGTGATGTTGATCTGGTTACAAAAATTTTAGAGGAAATTGCTCATGGACAAAGACTAGTACTTAAAAACCCCAAGCCATTTGTGTTGTTTGAGGATTTTGGAGACTCTGCTTTAACCTTTTCCATTTATTTTTTTACCAATGACACCTTTAGGGATCCTAGAATAAAAAGCGAAATGCGATATAAAATCAACGCGAAGTTCAAGGAGAACAATGTTACTATCCCGTTCCCGCAACGAGATATACATATTATTCAGCCAAAACAATAGAAAGACATAAAAACTTCAGTTCACCATATTGCAATTCGAAAGTGGTTCACCTTCATTGTAATACTTTGCGGCTCCAACTTATGGGCACAGAGCACGGATATCTTTAGGGTGGAATACCTCAATATTCCCGAAAATGATACGGGAATCAAAACACAACGCTATAAAGCGCTTTTAAACCTGCCTATAAAACTCAATGAAAAGCAAGACTATCTGATAACCGGAATGGAATATAATCGGTTCGATATGGGGTATTCGGCCAATCTACCTTTTGATAAAAGCGAGCTGATTCGGTTTCATGTAATAGATTTAAATGTAGGGCTTATTACCAAATGGAACGAAAATTGGAATTTGGTGACCATCCTTACACCACGAATGGCATCTAACTTTATAAATGGCTCGGTCGCCGATGATTTTTTTATGAATGCCACGGCCACGCTATGGAAAGAGCGACCGGATGCAGATAAACCATACCGTATTGTAATCGGATTGACCTATAACAGTACTACTGGACTGCCGGTACCTTTGCCATTGGTCAATTATTACCGGAAGTTTCACCCTAATTGGTCATTTACATTTGGGATACCAAAATCTAGTTTGCGGTATTACTTTACCAAAAAGCATTCGTTGGAAATGGCACTATTATTGGATGGATATTTTATAAATCTTCAAAACGATATTCTATTGGAAGATGGTCAAGCGGCTTCAAAGATATCGTTGACATCCTTATTGGGTACTTTGGTATATCAATACAATATCTCTAAACGGATGTCGCTTTTTGCGATGGTGGGCAGAACCGTAGTCCAAGAGGGAATATTAAGAAATGATGAACAGGGGAAGGTTTATTTGTTGAATGATGAGTCAAATCTTTATATTAGAACAGGTTTCAAAATTGGAATTTTTTAAAAAGTAGCATATGTCTAAAATTTTGGTAATCGAAGATGAATCGGCAATTAGAAGAGTATTGGTCAAAATACTCGCTGAAGAAAACGATAGTTATAATGTGGTAGAGGCCGAGGATGGTCTCGCTGGGATTAATGCTATTAAAAAAGAAGATTTTGACCTAGTCCTATGCGATATAAAAATGCCCAAAATGGATGGGGTGGAAGTTTTGGAGGCTGCCAAGACAATAAAACCGGAAATTCCCTTTATTATGATTTCCGGCCATGGTGATTTGGATACCGCCGTAAATACCATGAGGCTAGGGGCGTACGATTATATTTCAAAACCACCGGATTTAAATCGATTGCTCACAACCGTTCGTAATGCTTTGGACCGAAAGGAGCTTGTCGTTGAGAACAAGGTGCTCAAGAAAAAAATCTCCAAGAATTATGAAATGATCGGAGAAAGCAAGGAAATCGGAGCCATAAAGGATATGATCGAAAAAGTGGCGCCTACAGATGCCAGAGTTTTAATAACTGGCTCCAATGGCACAGGAAAAGAGCTTGTGGCCCACTGGGTGCATCAAAAAAGCCCTCGTTCCTCATCGCCATTTGTTGAGGTGAATTGCGCGGCTATCCCTTCAGAATTGATAGAAAGTGAATTGTTTGGACACGTAAAAGGTGCATTTACATCGGCAGTAAAGGATAGAGCAGGTAAGTTTGAGGCTGCCAACAAAGGAACCATATTTTTGGACGAGATAGGGGATATGAGCTTGTCCGCCCAAGCCAAGGTTTTGCGTGCCTTGCAGGAGAACAAAATTAGTCGGGTGGGTTCCGATAAAGATATTAAGGTGGATGTTCGCGTGCTTGCCGCGACCAATAAGGATTTAAAAAAGGAAATAGAAGAAGGTAAATTCAGGGAAGACCTCTATCATCGCTTAGCTGTAATTTTAATAAAGGTTCCAGCGCTCAATGATAGACGCGATGATATTCCTTTACTGATAGAATATTTCTCAAAAAAAATAGCATCGGAACAAGGAACTGGACAAAAAAGTTTTTCCAAAAAAGCTATCGAATTGCTCAAAAGCTACGATTGGACAGGAAATGTCCGTGAACTCCGTAATGTGGTGGAGCGTTTGATCATATTGGGCAGCAAGGAAGTATCTGAAGAGGATGTGAAGTTATTTGCCAGTAAGTAGGCTAATAGCAATCCTTTAGATTCTGAAGTGCTTCTTCGGTAAGGGTTTTTACGCGTTGGTGATATTCCTTTTTATGTTGTGAAAGTTCGGTATTCAACAATATCAAACGAGATTCTTCATAAATATTTGCGATAAATCTACGTGCATCTTTGCAATCAACATCCGAAACCACTTTGTCCAATGAAGATTCAAAACCCAATAAACATTGGTGTACCTGCTTTTTAACGGTAGAACCATGCGTCAATAACATGCCATCCTTAAAATCCACAACATCTGTTGTGTTAAGGACCAAAACGTTACTCCCATATTCGCTGGATGTTTGCTGTTCAAATTCTTTAAGGACATTAATGCCTATAATTGTAGTCTCCAATGCTTTATGTAGATTTATTTTGGATTTTTTAAAAACACTGGATGTTGTTGCCGATTTTAAATGTAAAAGGGTATTTTCCAAACTTTCGATTGCACCCTCGCAACCACAGTCCAAAAAATTCTCCCGAGTCTTCTCAATACCATTCAATGCCTTGTAAGCATGATATTTGGACATGTTCAAATCCTTGGCCAGGACAGCTTCTTGGATTTTACTCTTAATATATTCTAAATTTGAGCTTGCATATTGGCAAGCATTGGCTGGAGTAGTAAAGGAAGTCATGAGCAATAGGCCGATCAAGCCAATAGCCAAGACTATTAGTAGGATAATCTGTCTGCTTTTCATAACGCTTTTTAGATTTGGGACGCTGCGTCACTGATTTCCATAAAGTTACATTTTCAACGTTTTGCTGGACAAATAGATCGATTAAATAACCATCTTTGGGTACAAGCGGTCAAAGTATCGATGAAATGCACTTTTAAAATCCTGGTTGAAGTAGTAATCAAAAAGAATTATATTCATTCCCATGAAAAATGTCAAAACAGAAGAATATAGGGTAACAGGTAATGTCCAGTTATCCAAAATGGATACACATGAGGACTTTGGTGCATCTAACAAAGAACTCAAAAAGGAACTTAAAAATATTCGGAAGGACCTAGGGGAATTCCAAGATACCCTCTATGCCCATGGAAAGTACGGAGTATTGGTTTGTTTGCAAGGAATTGATACCGCAGGAAAGGATAGTTTAATCCGGGAAGTTTTTAAAGATTTTAATGTTAGGGGAGTGGTGGTGCATAGTTTCAAGGTGCCATCGACCAAGGAAAAAAAACACGACTACCTTTGGCGTCATTATATTGCTTTACCCGAAAGAGGAAAGTTTTCAGTGTTCAATAGGACACATTATGAAAACGTTTTGGTTACCAAAGTACATCCCGAATATATTTTGGCGGAAAATATTCCTCAAGTAGAAAGTGTAGATGATATTGATAATGAGTTTTGGGAAAAACGATACCAACAAATCAATGATTTTGAAAAACACATTGCCGAAAACGGCACCATAATATTTAAATTTTTTCTACATCTCTCCAAGGAAGAACAGCGACAGCGTTTACTTCGGAGAATTCGGTTAAGACAGAAGAATTGGAAATTTTCTCCTGGAGACTTGGAGGAAAGAAAGCTTTGGCATAAATACGAAGCCTGTTACGAAGAAGCTCTGAAAAAGACTTCCAAAGACCACGCACCCTGGTTTGTGATTCCAGCGGACAACAAAAAAGCGGCAAGGGTCATTGTGGCATCCATAATGATGGAAGCGTTAAAAAAGTACAAAGATATCGAGGAACCTGAGCTGGACGACGAAATAAAAGCTAATTTAGAAACCTTTAAACAAGAACTGGAAAAAGAAACCACATGAGAACCGTCCTACTTTTGGCCTTTTTGTTGGTCAGCACCCCTTTTTTTTCTCAGACCGAGGATGAAAAACAGATTAAAGCGATTTATGATGAAGCCTTAACTAATGGCAAAGCCTATGATTGGCTTAATTATCTATCCAATCAAATTGGAGGTCGTCTCTCGGGATCCGTGCAAGCCCAACAAGCTGTTGAGTATACCAAGGCACAACTGGACTCTTTGGGATTGGACAAGGTTTGGCTTCAGCCGGTTATGGTGCCTAAATGGGTTAGGGGTATTCCGGAATTCGCCTATTTTGAGACCAAACCAGGGTTAACAACCAATGTGCCTATCTGTGCTCTTGGAGGTTCTGTGGCAACTCCTGATGGTGGATTAAAAACCAATGTTGTTGAAGTTAAAGGGATTGAGGACCTTGAAAAATTAGGAAGGGATAAAATTGCAGGCAAAATTGTTTTTTACAATCGACCCATGGACCCAACATTGATCAATACTTTTTCAGCGTACTCAGGTTGTGTGGACCAGCGTTATTCCGGTGCTGCCGAAGCGGCAAAATATGGCGCCTTGGGTGTTATTGTACGTTCCATGAACCTTCGCTTGGATGATTATCCCCATACTGGCTCCATGGGATATGGCGATACACCGGTAAACCAAAGGATACCAGCCGCCGCCATTAGCACCAATGGAGCTGAACTGCTTAGTACTACCCTTAAATTAAACCCTGATGCCAAGTTTTACTTCAAACAAAACTGCAAACAGTTGGAAGATGTGCAGTCCTACAATGTAATCGGAGAAATTACTGGAAGCACCTATCCCAATGAAGTTATGGTTGTGGGCGGACACTTGGATTCCTGGGATTTGGGAGATGGTTCCCATGATGATGGAGCTGGTTGCGTGCAGAGCATGGATGTTTTAAGGTTGCTTAAAGAAACAGGATATAAGCCAAAGCGAACCTTACGAGTGGTTCTGTTTATGAATGAAGAAAACGGAATGAGAGGTGGTAATAAGTATGCCGAGGTCGCTAGAAACAAGAATGAAGAGCATGTATTTGCTTTGGAAAGTGATTCAGGAGGATTTACCCCTCGCGGTTTCTCCATTGATGCTAGTTCAGAAAACGTAGAACAGATTCAAGGATGGCGTGATTTATTTGAGCCTTATTTGATTCATATGTTTTACGAAGGTGGAAGTGGAGCTGATATTGGTCCATTGAAAGAAGATGGGATGGTATTGGCCGGATTGAGACCTGATACGCAGCGTTATTTTGACCATCACCATGCTGAAAACGACACCTTTGAACACGTGAATAAACGCGAATTGGAATTGGGAGCGGCCACCATGGCAAGTTTGGTCTATCTTATTGATAAGTATGGAACCATCCCGACCAAAAAAATTAAAGGTTAAATAAGGTGCACCAAAATAAAATCAAGCCTTGCTTGCTTTTCTCATTCGCTTAGGACCATACCATAGCCAAAACCCTGTAATGGTAAAAATCAAAAGGGAAACACCCATTATTGTGGTATAGACTAGTTTAATATAGCCATCAGTTCCAAAATAATCATCCACGATAGATCCATCGTGCACATTTTCCAGAAAATCCGCTCTTCTTTGGCCAATGGAGAGCACCTCACCAGTTGCACCGTCCAGTTGCACTTCATAAAAGGCATCCACAAAAACAAACTTAACGGACCCTTTTTCTTTTCTTAGGTCGATTCGGTCAATCTCGAGGGAGAGTTCAGGAGATACTTTATTGTGCAGGGTGTTACAGGCAATCGTATGAAGACTATCAATAGGAAGCCACTCTTTTAACTCAGCTGTGGTTCCTTGCTGTGTTTTTGGGAGAATATATCCGTTGGAGTTCTTTTTCCAGCCTAGGATGAGACCGGATACGGATATGAAAAAGAAAAATATAAATAATAATGCCCCTGTGGTTCTGTGTACTTTTCGAAAAATGCGTAATACTTTGGCCTGCTTCTTCCTTTTGCCCATTCCTGCCTGTTAAAAATCCTAAAGATCATTAAAATTTATGGAAAGGTGCTAGGCATTTACCCTTGAATTTTAAGAGCATTATCGTATTTAACATAAATTTTAGAATGTGAAAGCTGGTCAGTTAACGGAACCTACCAAACCCCGATCAACTTCCTGCTAAAGCAGTTCCGAAAACACCAACGGCCAATTCGGCCCAAACAAGAAGAAACAAAATCACTATGGCTACGATCGCAATAATTTTATTATTGAAAGATTTTGCTTTGCGAGCAACAAAATCAATGGAAAAACCCAGAGCCAATAACAATCCTCCTGCCACCAAAAAATCGAATAAAGACCAGTTTACTTCGGATGAGAATTGCATAGCAGCAAATGGAATTGCAAGCAATACCAGAATAGAGCATGGAATTATAAGGTGCCTTTTACTGATTGACATGGAAATGGATTTTAAAACGATACTAAATTAAAATATAAAAGATTTCATTTAACGTATTAATGAAAAAATCCATAAAATTTTGCTTCGGTACCCTACTTATTCTGTTTTACAAAGTTTGGGTCCGTTGATCCCTTTTTCCAAAAAGATGGCTTAATTTATCTCAAAATGCATTTCGGACATTTGGTTAAGGTATTCTTCCAAAGGTGGTAGACCAATTTTTTTTCTTCTTTGATTTCCCTGGCAGGATTGCCCCCTACAATGGAATAGGGCGCTACGTCTTTTATAACGGTGGAGTTGGTTGCTATAATAGCACCGTCCCCAATAGTTACCCCGGCCATAATGGTTGCGTTGTAGCCAATCCAAACATCGTTACCTATGTTTATATTGCCTTTTTGTGGGTAGATCTTTCCCTCCATCGCTTTTTCCCAACCGTTTCCAAATATGGAGAACGGATAGGTGGACAGGCTGTCGGTCAGGTGGTTGGCACCGTTCATAATAAATTTGACGTCAGAGGCAATCATACAGAACTTACCGATGATGAGTTTGTCGCCAACAAAGTCAAAAAGGTATTTCACATTTTTTTCAAAATTTTCAACATTTTCAAAATCATCATAGTATGTGTAATCCCCAACTATGATGTTGGGGTTTTTGACGATGTTTTTAAGGAAACAGAGTCTGTTGTAATGTTCCAATGGGAATTTCTCGTCTTTATTGGGTCCTGTCATTTATCTTAAGATTTTATTGCATCAAATTACCCTCAACGCTTTTTGGAAGGATGTTACACATTTACTCCGAAAAGATAGCCCACGAATGCAGATAATCCCATTGCGATTGTTCCCCAAATGGTTATTCGGATAATAGCTTTTCCAATATTTGAGCCACCCGTTTTTGAAGAGGTTGCACCTAAAATAATTAGAAAAAATATGGTAAATCCATAGAGCCAATATTCCATTCCTTTTACTGGGGTAAAAAGCACAACCAATAACGGTAGTAGTCCACCTAAGGTGAATGCTGCTCCGGATGCCAAGGCCGCTTGAATCGGGTTTGCTTTACTCATTTCATTAATGCCCAGCTCATCTCGCATGTGTGTCCCCAATGCATCGGCAGCGGTTAATTCCTTGGCTACCTGTATGGCGGTTTCATGTTTTAGCCCTCTTTGCTCATAGATTTGCGTCAGAATATTTAATTCTTCCTCTGGCATTTCTTCCAGTTCTTTCTTTTCTCGTTCAATATCGGCCTTTTCAATATCGGTTTGAGAACTAACAGAAACATATTCACCGGCAGCCATTGATAATGCTCCTGCCACAAGTCCTGCCACAGTTGCCAGAACTATGGGTTCTTTTGTTGTACTTGCAGCGGCTACTCCAATTGCAAGACTCGAAATTGAGATAATACCATCATTGGCACCAAGAACGGCCGCTCTTAGCCAATTGCTCCGGTGGATGTAATGGGGGTCCAAGTAATTATCTATTGTGATTTTGTTCTTTTCCATTCGTTCTTCTGATTTAAAAATAAATTGTCTAGACTACTTTGGTCACTTTAATTACCATTTCAATCTTTTGGTTTGGCAAAGTTGCCATTTACGGTCACCTTTAACTACAGATTAGGCGTTTTAAGTTACGATTTTGCTATACATCCGACAAAAGCCTTGGTTTTATCCTATATTTCAATAAGTCAAATCAAAGATTAAAAGTTCTTTCAAAATATTGGATAAACTCAACTCCATTAATGTTTAGCATATTTTACAGCTCTGCTGGCTGTAGGACCATTGTTATCTTGTAATAATTTTACTGTCAATATGGATTTTTTTTGTTAGCGTTTTTTCGTAGGTGGGCAAATGGAGATATAGGTTTATGATTTTGGTGTTGAATTTAATTAAGCACATATACTCTTGATCCTCAAAAGCCTTTCTGTTTTTATTAAAGAACAATTTATATTCGTTATAGGGCATATCCCTGATTTCAACATCAAAAAACTGTGATGGCAAAACCGTTTTACTCGATGGTGACGAGTAGGATAAAGAACCAACTTCAGTATTACCATTTGTTTCTAACGGATTTAAATCCATTTCCATTTCATCTTTGACAGCGACGATATGAAAATTATTGTTGGTTAAATTACTGTACTCCAATTTTTGCAAAAGCTCTTTATCGCCTTTCAATACAATATAATTTTCTTTATACTCAAGGATTTTTATTGTTTTATCTCCGATTCTAATCAACGAATCTCCTTTTTCTCTGTTTACCCCGTAATTTTTATAACCTGTCAAAAATTTAAACTGCAAGTCGATATGCCCTTTGATCGAGCCAAATCCGAGGTTTTGAAAATAAAACATCTGATAGCTTATATTGGAGCCGCCACCTCTGGAATGTCCCAGGGAATCCATTAAAACAATCTTTTTGTTATTGGAATCCGTAAGATTATATTCGATAATCTTTGTTTTATTTCTTGGGAGTTTTTCATCCATATTTACTTTGAACGATAGGTCCATAACCTGTTGTTTTTTACTTCTTATTCCAGGAAAAGAAGATTCCAGTATGGATAATTCACATTCTATATTATCTATGTTCAGTGCGGGATTATTTTGATTGAATTCATCAAAATATTCAACTTTGGTCAACGTGTCTATCTCATATTTCTCATAATATTTGTCCATGGAAAATATTGCGCGATTTACTTTATAGATTATAGGCAGTTGCATTTCAAGCAATTCTTCATCGGAAAATTGTTGGGAGAAGGACAGAATTGGGATGGCAAAAAGGATTAGTAGTCGTTTATAGTTCATACGATTATTTAATGATTACAACAGAAGGTCTTGGCTATGGTTTTTAAAGTTGACTTCCTGAGCCCTGGTGATGGTTTTTGTGAGTTTTCATCGTAACTGAAGATAATGAATAACAATGAATTTCGATTAGGAATTAAACCATATGAATTATATGTCCTCTATGCCTTTTTTTATTCAGCTTGTTTATAATTCAGACCGGTTTTTATTCCACTTATTTTTGTAGCCTTCCCTAAAAATGTAGCCTTCCCTAAAAATGTAGCCTT